>JGI12053J15887_10000764_pt1 | contig 13849 bp, 12 predicted proteins | sample MedBloCAOM1_O3_FD_15887 | JGI IMG/M metagenome (IMG submission 15887)
CACAGCGTTGATCCCGCGTGCCGTGATCTCCGCGTCGGCGGCCCTGATCAGGCGGTCTTTCACGGTGCCGTCGTCGCCGGAAGTCGGGTCGACGGCAGTCACGGCGCTGAGATTACGTGATGGCACCGGTGATCTTCAGTTCGATCAGCCGGTCGTCATCGATGCCGAGCTCGCGTAATACCTCGTCGGTGTGTTCGGCGAACTGCGGGGCACGCTCCAACTCGGCCCCGTCATCGTCGAACTTGACGGGGCTTGCCACCAACCGTTGCGGATTGCCCTCGGCATCAACCACAGTGGCGATCCTGCCGTTCGCGGTGAGCGCCTCGTCGTGGGCCATCTCCCAGGCGTCCTGGACCGGGGCCCACTGTCCCGTTCCCTTGCTCAAGAGGTCCTTGCACTCGGCGAAGCTCAACTTCGCAATGGCGTCGTGAACGATGCCGTAGGCGATATCGGCGTGCTCGGCCATCGCTGCGAGCGACTCGAACCGGGCATCGTGTGCGTACTCATCAAGATTCATCAGCGCGCAGAACTCCGGCCAGTACCGGGTGGGCTGCAGCATCGACAGCTGGATGAATCTGCCGTCCGCAGTGCGATATGCACCGGTCAACGGATTGCCCGGGGCCTGTGTTCTGCGCTCGACCTTCGGCAGGGGTCCACCCATCAGCATCGCCATGTTCACGCTGAACTGGGTGGTCCAGGCGCCCACTGCGAGCAACGACACGTCCAGTACCGATGGTTCACCTGTCACGTGCCGCCCATACAGAGCCGCGGCGACGCCTCCCGCAATTGTCATGCCCCCGATGTTGTCGCCGTACGCTCCCGCAGGCATGAATGCCGACTGGTCGGCGTCCGGCGGATTGAGTCCGTCGGCGCTGCCCCCGCGTGCCCAGAATGCCGTCGCGTCGTATGCGCCTGCGTCGCGGTCCGGCCCATTCATGCCAAATCCGCTGCCCGCCACGTAGATAGCGTCGGGATTCACGCTCCGGATGTGCTGGACATCGATGTTCAACTTCTGCCGTGACGAGGGCAGATAGTTGGTCAGGAACACATCGCTACGTCGGATCAGTTCGTCCAACACCGGACGCGCGTCGGGGTTGTCAAGAGCGAGTCCGACGCTGCGCTTGCCGCGATTGGGTGCCTCCATGATCGGCGCGAATGAAGACCCAGGCTTGCTCGCCGCCGCACCCAGCACCTTGACCAGCCCGCGCTGCGCGTCCCCGGTCACCGGGTGTTCGATCTTCACCACCTCCGCGCCCCAGTCGGCAAGCACCGCGCCAGCAGACGGGACGTACGTGAACTGCGCGACCTCCAGTACGCGAACTCCGTTGAGCGGCTTGCGCATCAGACGTCCCACATCAGCGGCAGGCTCTCGAGCCCTAACTGGCCGCCGCTTTCGAGCATTTGCGCTTCGGGAGCAAGTCGGTAGTTCGGAATCCGCGCGTGCCATTCCTCCATGGCGATTCTGAGCTCCTGACGGGCCAGGTGCGAGCCCAGGCATCGGTGCGGACCAGCGCCGAAACCGATGTGGTTGTTCGGCTTACGGGTGATGTCGACTGTCGTCGCATCGGCGAACGCCGCCTCGTCGCGGGTGGCGGCGTTCAACGGGATGTTCACCATGTCGCCCGACTTCATCGGGCACCCCTGAATCTCGATGTCGGCCATCACCTTGCGCGCCGGAATAACGATGGCGTACGCGCGAACGAATTCCTCGACCGCGGTGGGGATGATGGCCGGTTCGGCGACGATCCGCTCGCGGTCGGCGTCGTTGCGGGCCAGGTGAAGGAACATCCAACCGAGCGTGACCGAGACTGTGTCGAGCCCAGCCATGAACATCAGCAGGCAGAATGACAACAGATCCTCGTCGGTGACCGGCTTTCCGTCGATCTCGTAAGTCAGGGCCGTGCTGACGATGTCGTCGCGCGGTTCTTCTCTTCGCTCCGCGATGACCGTTGCGAACCGGCCCATCACCGCCATCATCGCGGCGATCTGCTTCTGCAGCTTCTCGTCATCACCGCCGCCGGGGTGCAGGATGTCATGCTCCCAGTCGAGGAACTGATCGAGTTCATCCACTGGGAGACCCATCATCTCGAGGAAGATGGTGGTCGGGAAGCGCGTTGCGAAGTCGGCCATGAAGTCGCACGAACCGCGGTTGGCCAGACCATCAATGATGTCGATCGCCCGTTGTCGCACAGTGGATTCGAGGCGTTCTACTGCGCCAGGGGAGAACAACGGACCGAGCTGGCGGCGCCACTGCTTGTGTTCGTCGCCGTCCAGCATCTCCGGAATCCATTTGACGGGCGGATTCGGATCCAACGCGGTCACTACGCTGTTGGAAAACACTTCCGGGTTCTGCATGATCTCCAGGATGCCCTGGTAGTTGCACACGGTCCAGAATCCGGGACCGAAATCGTTTCGGTACCAAGGGAATTGGGAGCGCAACTCATCGTATTTGGCGAACCAGGTGCCCTCGGGCTCAGTCGACGTGTAGTCGAAAGTCACAACCGGCACCGTCGCCGCCTGCTCACTGGTCGTCATTGGCCCTCCAAGTATGCGATCCGTTACAGCGGATGACTCATCTCTGAGACTACAAGACGTCACAGTATCAGCCAGCAGACGCGTGCGCGAGACCCAGGCCACTATTCGTCCGGGCCTGTGCGGTGCCGCTGCGACGAGCTTCGGCGGGCTCGCCCTCGCCGATCAGTACAGAATGTCGCGGACCTGCGTCTTTTCGTAGCCCTTGAGCAACGCGGCACTCGCGTTTTCCATATGCCTGCGCCAATGCGCCTCCGCCTCAGTGCCTTTGCGGTTGGAAACCAGGGTGGCGAGCCGGCCGTACGATCGGAGCAGCTTGGAGTACTGCGCCCTTGGGACAACGTTCTGGTCTCTGAGGATGGCCGCCGAGGTGTGCCGTTCGGAGATCTCGTGCAGCATTCCGGCGATCATCGCCAGGGTGGCGTTCCCCGAAAGCTCCACGAGACGGCGGTGCAGTTCGGCGGACGCCTGAGCCACCGTGCCCGCCTCCCTCGCCAGGGGAATGTTGTCCACCAGACGTCGCAGTTCCTCGTGCGCGTCTCTCGAGCCGCCGTCTGCCAACAACCTGGCCGCGTACGGTTCGATGCCGATCCGCGCGGCCATCACATCGGCGAGCGTGGTCCCCGAGATGGCAAGCAGCATCGCGCCGGGCCGCGCCACCGTTTCGGGACCCGGCACGCGCACTTTGGCGCCGGTCCGCGAACCGCGCCTTACCTCGACCAAGCGGTCGGACTCCAACACGCGTACGGCTTCGCGTAGGGTCGGCCGGCTCACCTGGAAGTGGGCCATCAGATCGGGTTCGTAGGGCAGGAAGTCGCCGTCCTTCAACTGTCCGTCAACGATCATGCGGCGCAAAGTCTGCGCGACGAGCTCCGCGGTCTTGGGCGACCGGACTGCGCCAGAGGGGGCCTCCGGTGTAATCATCGGCGCGAGTGATTCCTGGCGAGCCACCGCGACCTCCTGTACGTAGATGTACGACTCAGTAAACCATGTTGAAGCTTGCCTTCGGCCGCGGTTGGTGTCGTGTCAGTGCTCCTGAGACATCACCGCGATGGCGGCCGTGTCGTAGCGTGCGCGGCGTCGGCGTCCGACCAGAAAACTCGGCGGCGACGAGAACACGAGGTCGGGCAATCTTGTGCGCGCGGAGAGCATTTCGCGCGCCTGGTCGGAGTCGCCACAGATTGCGATCGACCACAGCATGTCATCGGTGACGTGATCGGCGATGCTGTCGGGTCGCTCGCTGCGGAAGGCCGCGCGAATGGCCGCGACCTCGTCCTGCCACCCGTGCAGTTCAACGAGCGAGTCATACGTCCGCACAGTGAGGTAGAAGGCGATCTGCAGCTTCGCCTCCCGAACGGCACGCGATGGGTCCTCGTCATCGATGGCCGTGATCAGCCATCCCCAGCGACGGAGATCGGCTGGGTTTCGGCCACCGGATTCGGCGCCGCGGGCCAATGCGGGCTCCACCGACTCGGCCCACCATCGGTCCGTGAACAGGCCATGTCCCAGCACTCCGTCGGCAACGCGCCCCGCAGTGCGCACCATGACCTTGTTGAACGCCCCGATCAGGATGGGCACTTCGAGTCGGCCTAGCACGGGCGCGCGGATGTCCGCGTCGATGGAGTAGAACTCGCCCTGGTACTTCACTGGTTCGCCGTTCTCGACGTGGAGGAATGCCCGTATCACCTCGATGAGTTCCCCCATGCGCGGCGCGGGATGAGCGGCGTCGACGCCGAACCAGTCCCGATTCATCCGTGACGTGCCTGCCCCGAGGCCCAGAAAGACTCTGCCTGCAGACTTCTGCGAGATGTGCCGCATCGTCGCGGCGTGCACGAACGGCGAGCGTGCGAACGCGTATGCGATGCCAGGCCCGACCATCGCCGACGAGGTGTGCTGCGCCATCTCGGTCGTGGTGACATAGGCGCTCAAATCGGCGAATTCACCCGCGCAGAAGGCACTTGCGCCGGCCGTTTCGGCCTGTCCCGCTAGTTCGGGCCCCGGCCACGGCAGTCCCCAGTCCATCGATCCTCGCTGTCCTCAGTAACGACATCGTTCACTTAGTGAGCTATGTGAGTATACGTGGAGACGGGGTGGAGGGAAAGGCCCATTTTCGACAATGGTGTTGAAAATCGGTAACCTGACGGAGCGCTGCTGGTCGTGAAAGGACATGTGCATGAGGGCGAAGGCATTGCCGAGCATGACCCCAACCGGATGGTTTCAGATCGCGTGGAGCGCCGACGTCGCAGTCGCCGACGTGCTGCCCGTGCACTACTTCGGGCGGGATCTCGTCGTTTTCCGAGAGCTCGGCGGTGACGTCAAGGTGCTCGATGCGCATTGTCAGCATCTCGGCGCCAGCCTTGCGCACGGCGGCTGTGTCGTCGCAGACGGGATCCAATGCCCGTTTCACGGCTGGGTGTGGAATGGCGACGGCCGCAACGTCAGCATCCCGTACCAGGACCGGCCCAACAGAGGGCGCCGGGTGCGGTCGTACCCAGTGGCGGAACTCAACGACTCCATCTACATATGGCACGATTTCGACGGGCGGCCGCCCTTATGGGAGGCACCGGACGCCTTCGAGGTACTTGGCGCCCACGTCCGGCAACGCAGTTACCACCCATTTGGCCCCGGATGCCGAACTCGATTCGAAAAGGTCAAGGTGCATCCCCAGGTGATCGCCGAGAACGCCGTTGATCCCCACCACTTCCGCTTCGTGCACCGCACCCCGGTCAGTCCAGTCGTGTTGCGCGAGCACACCGACGACTCGACATGGGCAGCCAAGGTCGGCTTCGGCAGACGATGGTCCGATGGCGTGGACCGCCAGGACGACACGATGAACACGATCGAGATCTACTGGTCGGGTATCGGCGTGAGCTTCAACGGCGAGCACATGCGGGACGGCATCCGAGTCATTTCGATCTGCGCGACCCCGGTTGATGACACCACGTCTGACATCTTCGCGGGCTACTGGATCAGCTCAGAGGAGACCGGCGAGCCAGGCAGTGTCGAGGTGCGATTGGAGTCGGCGAAACTGGCTCTGCCCGACGACATCCGGATCTGGGAGCACCAGCTGTACCTTGAGCCCCCCGCGCTGGCCACCTCGGAGGCCGCGGGCTTCCGGGCACTGCGCCGCTGGGCGAGTAGCTTCTACCCCGAGTCAGCCACGCAACCGGTTTCGCATGGCGTCTGAGGGCTCGCCACCGCGGGTCGCCCGCAAGTCCGACCGCACCCGCGAGTCGATTCTGGACGCTGCCCGGATCGCCTTCGCGCGCAAGGGATTCTCGGGCGTGACGATCCGTGACATCACCGACCTGGCCGATGTGAACAGGGCGGGTTTCTACTACTACTTCTCAGACAAGACCGAGCTCTTCATCGAGTTGGGCACGGAGACGTACCGGCAGGTTCTCGAGGTCGCCGAAGCGTTCTGTGAGCTGGGTGATCCGCCGTCTCGCCACGAGCTGGAAGCGTGGGTCGAACGCTACTTCCGTTACCTCGACCGCAACGGCGCCTTCGTCATACGCTCCGCTGAGGACATGCCGACCGATCGCAAGTTCCGTGCGGCGGTGGCGCGCTCACATCGCCGAACGGCCGCGGCACTCGGTGAGGGCATCGCCAAGGTTGCGGCCAGTCCGCCCGCTGTCGACCCCGCGGCAACCGGGCTCGTGGTCATGGCGATGCTCGAGAGGTCCTGGTTGATGGTGAGCCACAACGAGATCGCCTCCATCCCGCGAGCGGCGGTACTCGCGGCGACCACCGAGCTGTTGTGGCGAACCGTGAACGCTCAGCCGTGACGACGGCCCCGCCGCCAGAGTCGGGTAAATTAGTTAAACATTTCGCTGTCCCGGCAGAGGTTGCGGGCGCTACCATTCAGCAATGGTGCGAAGGTTGTCGGCCGTCACGGCCTCGCTCGGTGTGCTGGCCGGCTTGGTCGCGCCGTGTGGAACCGCGCGAGCGGACGAGTTGAACTGCTCGTTCGAGATATCACCGCCCCAACTCGTGCAGAGCCCCGCTACCGGAACCAACGCCACCGCGACGGTCCGCGCGAAAGGCTGCAGCGGTCCTGCGCAACCGATGGCATCCACGGTCTGCCTCGCCTCCGACGGCAACCAGGGGCGGTGCGTCGAGGCATTCGGCTGGAACCAGGCGCAGGTGTTTTTTGACCCACCGCAATCGACGGCCACATACACAGCCACCGGCCTGGGTTGCGTGCGATTCGGTGACCCGGCCAAGTCGCTGTGTAACCCGGTTGGTCCCGTCAGCGCGACATTGACTCGCCCGTAGTTACGGAATCACAGGTTGGCCGTACACCGCGACGACAACGCTGCGGTCCAGGCTGTTTTCGGACCACACTCCGATCGCGGTGTTGCCGCAGTCTTGCATGATCGCGCGGGACACTGGGTCATACCACCACTGGCGCAGAATCTCGACGTCGCTGATTGCCAAGGCGGGATTGATGGCCACGGTCTGGGCCACCTTGCCGGAGAAACCTTGACCGTTCGCCCTGTCCTGCGGCGTCGACCCGTCGGACCCGATGTCGCCGTTGAGGTCCCGGTTTCCCAGTACGTCCAACGTATGAAGCCGCGCCGCCTCGACAAGCCGAGCGTCCAGGCGGGGATCGGTCTTACAGCCGGCCCGCTGCTGCGCTGTGTAGATATCGATGAAGATGCTCCGGAGCTGCCGCTTGTTGTCGGCGTGCGCGAACGGCGCAGCGAGCACAGTGTTGCCGAGCAGAGCCACCGCAAGCACAAGCGCCGCGCCTGCCCGGCGGCGCGCCTTCTTCCAGCTGATTGCCATTGCCATCCCCGTCTCTTGCAGTCACCGGCCCCCGACTCGGGGGTGAGCTTACGTCAGCGAGGATCGGCTCCGAGCCGAAACCGGTCGAGGCGAGCATCATCGGCAACCCGCCGAGCCAGTCCAACATGTTCGGCACGATCGAACGAAATCGCGGGTAACGCTTCATGAATGAAGTCGTGCCGGTATGCGGGCGGCCTGCCGGGAATGGACCGGCGCGAACTCTCTAAACCGTTATATAGATAGATCTATAGCAAGATTAAGTAGCCATCAGTGATCGGTCGCTCCGAGATTGCACAGCCGCGATGAATTGGATGACCGCGAGGGCTTAAGGCGCAAAATTCATGAGCATCGTCGACAAGGGGCAGGGCGCTTTTTCAGTGATTGATCTCCCAGCAGCGACGCTATTACTCGGAGGCGAGACGGCGATCCGTTGGTTGGCGGAGGCGGTGCCGGGGCGGCCGGTGGGCGATCAGGTGTTTCACAGAATTGGGTGACTTGGGGCGGAGTTGTGTGCCCGTCCTTCAACAGGAAACCACTGGTCGGGAGGGCTTACCCACCGCCGCACGGCGTCAGTCCAAACCGGATGTCCTGGCGCGGACGGCGACATCTGGGCGTCTGCCGCCCGAAGCCCTTCGTTGTATTGCCGCGCGCACGTTGAAGTGATCGCGTCAACGTGCGTTCTATCAAATACGCAATGGCAGCCATTCGGAATCCAGTGGCCAATGCGATATATGTTCATGACAGCACTACCGGACTCCGGAATTTCGCGGGTAATGGATATTGGTTTGATATCGATGCTCCTATTATAAACTTCTACCTTTGGTAGAGGCGTAACAGTTTTGCGATCTGGCAAATTGTCGGTACCGAACAAATTCTCGATGGCGAATTGACGCGCAGCACTGCAGTCCGGCCGTCAGCCCGACCGCTGATGCCGCGTCAGCGTGGCTGGGACGGGCGATCGCCGACGACATGCCGCAGGTAAAAGGCAAGGTCGCAAGGCAGAAGTGCGGGTAACATGCGGCAGATCACCTGAGACATGTTGGCTTGGCGTGTCGCAGGATTGCGGGCACAGTATCCGCGCAGGACTTTTCGAATACAGCAAAATCACGCTGCTCCTAACACGGGGCTTGCTTTGGTCGAAAAGTGTGATGTAGCGTTCACCGACGCCGTCGGGGATGGTGATCACACCTGGCGGTCGTAATGCGGGTCGGCAAGGAGGGATTTGCAGTTTATGGGCTGGTCGGAAATGCGCAGGGATAGCGGGCGTTGACCGCCTCTCAGACTCTGTCCAAACCGGTCCGCGAGGTGGGCGGGTTTTTCGCCATGTCGCTGGACACCTTCGTGGTGATGTTCCGTCCGCCGTTCGCGTGGCGCGAGTTCCTGCAGCAGTGCTGGTTCGTCGCCCGGGTGTCGTTGTTCCCGGTCATCGCGCTGTCGATTCCGTTCAACATGCTGACGATCTTCTTCCTCAACATCTTGCTTGGTGAGATCGGCGCGTCCGACGCCTCCGGCGGGGCGACCTCTTTGGCCGTGATCGTCAACACCGGACCGATCATCGCGGTGCTTGTGGTTGCCGGCGCGGGGGCGACGGCCATGTGCGCCGATCTAGGTGCCCGCACTATCCGGGAGGAACTCGACGCGATGCGAGTNATCGGCATCGACCCGCTNCAGGCGTTGGTGGTGCCGCGGGTGTTGGCCGCGACACTCATCTCGTTCCTTCTGGTGTCGATCGTGTCTCTGGTCGCAATAGCGTCCTGCTTNGTCTTCTCTGTCTATGTCCAGCACGTCACNCCGGGGGCTTTCGCGTCGGGTCTGACGCTCATCATCGGAACGAGTGATGTGGTGATGTGCCTTGCCAAGGGCGCGGTGTTCGGTGTGGCGGCGGGATTGATCGCCTGCTACAAGGGCATCACGGTCGGTGGTGGTCCGCAGGGTGTTGGCAACGCCGTCAATGAGACCGTCGTCTACGCCGCCGTGGTGCTGTTCATCATCGACGTGCTCCTCACCGCGGTTAGTTTCAAGGGCCTCCAATGAGCGACAACGTTGCCCGCTACCCATTGCCGCGAGTCAGACGCGCCGCGGCTTCCTTCGCGACAGGGTGGAACCGCATCGGTGATCAGACCGCCTTCTACGTCAAGTCCATCGCCAGCACCCGCGACGCCGTTCTGTACTACAAGGGGGAGATCGCGCGCCTGATCGCTCAGATGAGTTTGGGCGTTGGCGCGCTGGCGGTGATCGGCGGCACGGTCGTGATCATCATCTTGCTGACAGGCTCTGTCGGCGGACTGGTCGCCATCCAGGGCTATACCTCTCTGGGCAGCATCGGGGTCGAGGCGTTGACGGGCTTCTTCTCGGCATACGTTCAAGTCCGATTCTCCACTCCGGCGATCGCCGCCATCGGGCTTGCGGTGACGGTCGGCGCCGGTGCCACTGCCCAGCTGGGCGCGATGCGGATCAACGAAGAGATCGACGCACTCGAGGTGATGGCCGTCCGGGCGATTGCTTACGTCGTGTCGACTCGGTTGATCGCCGGGGTGATCGTGGTGATTCCGCTGTTTTGCATGGCGACGATCACCGCGACCGTGTTCACCCGGTTCCTGGTCATCTTCGTGTACGGACAGTCGAGCGGCGTCTATGACCACTACTTCAATACGTTCCTGCAGCCGTTCGACATCTTCGCGTCGTTCCTGGAGGCCGTCGTAATGGGGTTGGTGATCATGCTCGTGCACACCTACTACGGCTTCAACGCATCGGGCGGGCCTGCGGGTGTGGGTGAGGCCGTCGGTCGCGCGGTACGTGCTTCGCTTGTGGCAGCGGTGTCCGTCGCCTTGGTGATAGCGCTCGCGACATACGGCGAATCCGGCAACTTCCACCTGTCCGGGTAGCGGCGATGCCAACAAGAGATCGCGTACTAGGTCTACACCCGGCGTGGTGGACGGCCATGCTCATTCTGCTGATCATCTCGGTGATCGTGTTCACCGCAGGCATGTTCACTCGGTCATTCAGGTCGTATGTTCCCGTGACGGTTACAGCGCCGCGGGCGGGTTTGATCCTGGAGACCAACGCGAAGGTGAAGTTTCGCGGTGTCGAAGTGGGGCGGGTCAGCGGTATCACCGGCGGAAAACCGGTCAACCTCAAAGTCGAAATCTATTCGGACCAAACGCCATACATTCCAGCCAACGTTGAGGCGCAGATCATGGCTCCCACCGCGTTCGGCCCGAAGTTTGTGGATCTGGTTGCCCCGGAGAATCCCAGTGCCAAGCATCTTGCGGCCGGCGCTGTTGTGTCGGCGATCACCGTCAGCACCGAGGTAAACACCATCTTCGAGAACCTCGTAGGGGTGCTCAACCAGATCGACCCTGCCAAACTCAACGGCATATTGAGCGCGCTGGGGGAGGGCCTGCGTGGTCAGGGACCGGCCATTGGTCAGGCGATCACCGATGCCAACGAGGTACTGCAAGCAATCAATCCACGCAGTGAAACGATCCGCCAAGACTGGCGTTCGCTTAAAGCGTTCAGCGACACGTATGGCGCTGCCGCGCAGAACATCCTGGCCACGCTTGACGCCGTCAACACGACGGGNGCCACCATCACAAGCCATTCAAAAGCCCTAGATAGCCTGTTGCTCAACGCGACCGGCTTGGCGAACAGCGGGATCAACCTGCTTGCCCCCAGTAAAGACAACCTGATTCGCGCGGTGAATGTTCTGGAGCCGACTACGAATCTGCTCCTGAAGTACAACCCCGAGTACACCTGTCTGCTCCTCGGTGCGAAGTGGGGCCTGGACAACGGGTTTTACGCCGCCGCCGGTGGCAATGGCAAGTCGGTGATCCTCGATGTCGGCATCCTGCTTGGCAACGACCCCTATGTGTACCCCGACAACCTGCCCATCGTTGCGGCGAAGAACGGGCCGGGGGGGAAGCCGGGCTGCGGCTCGTTGCCCGACGCGTCGAAGAACTTCCCCGTGCGCCAGCTGGTGACCAACACCGGGTGGGGAACAGGCATGGACCTCCGCGGCAATATCGGTCTTGGCCATCCGTGCTACGCCAACTACTTCCCCGTCACCCGCGCCGTGCCCGAGCCGCCGAGCGTTCGGTGCCAGGGTCTGCCCTCTCCGGATAATCAGTGGCCACCGCCGGGACCGCTGCCGCCCGAGCTGTCGGCGCCTGCCCCACCCGCTGCACCGCCGGGTCCACCGCCACCATGAACCGACTCGACGACAGAGGTCGCAACCGTTGAAAACCTCACTTGGAGGCGCGATTTGGCGCCTATCCGTCTTCGGCGTGGTGTGCGTGCTCGCGATCATCGCGTTGTTCGCAGTCTTCGCACAGCTGCGCGCCGACAATACGCAGACATACAACGCAACGTTCAACAACGTCTCCGGGTTGAAGACCGGAGATTTCGTCCGCGTTGCCGGGGTGGAGGTCGGTAAGGTCAAAAATCTCACGATCGCGGACGATGCCACCGTCCATGTCGAATTCACCGCGAGCGAGTCAGTGGTGTTGACACAGGGGACGAAGGTCGTCGTCCGGTATGAAAACCTCGTCGGGGACCGCTACTTGGCTCTGGTGGAAGGTCCAGGAGACGTCAAGAAACTTGCACCGGGCCAAACCATTCCCGTCTCCAACACGCTGCCCGCGCTGGACTTGGACGCCCTCATCGGAGGCCTTCGCCCCCTATTTCGTGCGCTGAATCCCGAACAGGTGAACTCGTTGACAGGTGAGCTCATCCAGGCGCTTCAGGGGCAGGGCGCGACGATCAACTCGATCCTCAACCAGACGGCTTCTCTGACAAACACTTTAGCGGACCGTGATCAACTGATCGGGCAGGTCATCGACAATCTGAACACGGTCCTGGGCTCACTCGGAGATCAGAGTAAACAGTTCGACAAGTCGGTGGACTCTGTGTCGCAATTGGTGCAGGGACTCGCCGCCCGCAAGGACGACATCAGCAGTGCCGTCGGAAATGCCAACGCGGCCTCCGGGACTATCGCCGACCTGCTGTCTCAGGCACGGCCGCCCCTACAGGACACCGTCCACCAGTTGGACCGGGTGGCCTCGCTCGTCGTCGCCGATCACGAGTACGTCGATAACTTGCTGAACAAGCTGCCCGACAAATACCAGCTGCTTGCGCGACAAGGACTGTATGGCGATTTCTTCAACTTCTATCTGTGCGACGCCGTTCTCAAGCTCAACGGTAAGGGCGGTGAGCCGGTTTACGTGAAGGTCGCCGGCCAGGACACAGGGCGGTGCGCACCGAAGTGAAAACTTTCTCCGAACGCAATCCATACATCATCGGCGGCATCGGCATCGGCGTCGTCCTAGGGCTCGTCGCCCTCCTGCTGAACTACCACAGCTTGCCGTTTGTCTCGGACACCAAGGAGTACTCCGGATATTTCGCGGAGGCAGGCGGTCTCAAAGGTGGTGAGGGAGTACAGGTCTCCGGCCTGCGGGTCGGCGAAGTTTCGAGCATCTCGCTGGACGGTAACCGTGTCCTCGTCAAGTTCGACGTCGACAGCAACGTCCGGCTTGGGGACCGCACTGAAGCGGCGATCAAGACCAGGACCGTGCTTGGCTCGAAATACCTTGAGGTGACTCCGCGCGGCGATGGCCACCTGAGCCAGACCATTCCACTCGACCGCACGATGTCGCCGTACGAACTGACCGATGCCCTTGGCGACCTGTCCAAGACCATCAACGGGTTGAACACCAATCAGCTCTCGGACTCGCTGTCGACGCTGTCACAAACGTTCCAGGACACCCCGCCAGACCTCAAAATCGCCGTATCGGGGATCGAGCGCATTTCGGAGACGCTGAACAACCGCGACGAGCAATTACGCAATCTGCTTGCCAACGCGAACAAGGCGACCAAAGTGCTCGGTGAGCGCAGCGATCAAATCGCAGGCCTCGTCGCCGATGCCAATGCTCTGCTGGCCGAGCTGCAGACGCAAGACGCTGCCCTCGCCCAGATCGCAGGCAACGTTTCGGCACTGAGTCGCCAGCTGGGCGGCGTGATCAACGAGAACCGCGAAACGCTTCGGCCTGCCCTGGACAAGCTCAACGGCGTACTCGCGATCGTGAACAACCGCAAGGATCGCGTGCAGAAGTCCATCAAGTTGCTCAACGCTTATGCGCTGGGCCTCGGTGAGTCGGTCGCCTCGGGGCCGTTCTTCAAGGCGTACCTCGTCAACCTGTTCCCCGGCCAGTTCGTCCAGCCGTTCGTCGACGCGGCGTTCTCGGACCTGGGCGTCGATCCCAACACCCTGCTGCCGTCCGAGCGCAGCGACCCCCAAACCGGTCAGCCAGGGACGCCCGCGCTGCCGGTGCCCTACCCACGCACCGGGCAGGGCGGCGAGCCGAGAATGACACTGCCCGACGCGATTACCGGCAAGCCCGGCGACCAGGGGTGCGGTCCGCCTGGCATACCGCTGCCCGGCCCCACTGGCTGCTACCCGTATCGCGAGCCGCTTCCTGCGCCACCTCCTGGCGGACCGCCGCCAGGACCGCCCGCGGCCGCGCCACCAGGA
>JGI12053J15887_10000765_pt1 | contig 13846 bp, 15 predicted proteins | sample MedBloCAOM1_O3_FD_15887 | JGI IMG/M metagenome (IMG submission 15887)
TTCCGACGGCCTGCGCTCCGATTGTCGGGCGGGTGTGGTCCAGGGTCTGCAGGGCTGTCTTGAACCCGGTGCCGGGCTCGCCGATGATCCGGTCGGCGGGGATCGTGCAATCCTCGAAGTAGATTTCTCGGGTCGGGCTACCCCTGATTCCCAACTTGCGCTCTTTGGGCCCAACCGAGAATCCCGGGTCGTCTTTGTGAACGACGAAGGCGCTGATTCCACCTGCGCCCTTGGCCGGGTCGGTTACCGCCATCACGGTGTACCAGGTCGATTGGCCGGCGTTGCTGATCCAGCACTTCGTGCCGTTGAGCACCCAGTGGTTGCCATCACGCTGAGCACGGGTCCGCATCGCCGCGGCATCACTTCCCGCCTCCCGCTCGGACAGCGCGTAGGAGACCATGGATCCCGCCGCCAACGACGGCAGCACCTGTTTACACAGCTGCTTCGAACCCGCCAGCAGCAGACCCATCGTGCCCAGCTTGTTCACCGCCGGGATTAGCGAAGACGACGCGCACACCCGCGCCACCTCCTCGATCACGATGCAGGTCGCGACCGAGTCCGCGCCCTGACCGCCGTAAGCCTCGGGGATGTGCACCGCGTGGAAACCCGCGCGCACCAGCGCAGCCTGGGCCTCCCGTGGATACCGCTCCAACTCGTCGACCTCCGCCGCGTACGGCGCGATCTCCTTCTCGGCCAGAGCCCGCACCGTCTCCCGCAGCGCCTCATGCTCCACTCCCAGCTGATACATGCCGACTCCTCCGCCCAGGCGCGTTCTGGCTGCAGACCGCGCTAATTAGGCACCCGTCTACTGCAGTCTGCATCCAGAACGCGCCTGGGGAGTCAGTCCAGCGCGGCACGGAGGGCGGCGTCGGAGTCGAGCACCCGCTGGGCCAGCTCCTGCTGGAAGGCTGAGATTCGCTGGGCTAGTGCGGGATCGGAGGCGGCTAGGATCCGGATTGCGAGCAATCCGGCGTTGCGGGCGCCGCCGACCGAGACAGTCGCTACTGGGACACCGGCGGGCATCTGCACGATGGACAGCAGCGAGTCCAGCCCGTCGAGGTGCGCCAGCGGTACCGGCACCCCGATCACCGGCAGCACTGTCGCCGAGGCCACCATCCCGGGCAGGTGTGCCGCCCCGCCAGCCCCCGCAATGATCACCTTCACCCCCCGGCCTGCGGCGTTGCGGGCATAGTCGAGCATCCGCGCGGGAGTGCGGTGCGCGGACACCACCGACACCTCGTGGGTCACCCCGAACTCGCCGAGGGCCTGCGCGGCAGCGCGCATCACCGGCCAATCCGAGTCACTACCCATGATCACACCGACCAGACTCACGCCGTCTCCTGTTCCCGCCCGTGCACCGGGTGCCCGTCCGGCCATGCCCCGGTGGCCAGAAAAGCTGCCGAAGCGATCGCCACGTTGCGTGCCGGCGTCGGCGCCTCACCAAGCACCGTGACGTGCCCGATCTTGCGCCTGGGTCGCTCCGGCTTCGCATACAGGTGCACCTTCGCCTGCGGGTAACGAGCCATCAGGTGGTGCAGTCGCTCGTCCATACCCATCATCGGCGCGATGTCGGCGCCTAGCACGTTGGCCATCGCACAGGCCGGGGCGCGCGGTGCGGTGGACCCCAACGGGTAGTCCAGCACCGCGCGCAGGTGCTGCTCGAACTGGGACGTCACGGCACCCTCGATGGTCCAGTGCCCGCTGTTGTGTGGCCGCATCGCCAGTTCATTAACCAGTAACTGCCCAGAAGGCGTGTCGAACAGTTCGACGGCCAGCACGCCGACCACTTCTAGCGTCGCCGCCAGTCGCAGGGCGAGCTGCTGGCCGGCTTCCGCGAGTTCGGCGTCCAGGCCGGGTGCCGGGGCGAGCACCTCCACACAGATCCCCTCCCGCTGCACCGTCTGGACCACCGGCCACACCGCGCCCTGCCCGAATGGCGAGCGGGCTACCAGCACGGCGAGTTCCCTGCGCATCGCCACGCATTGCTCGACCAGCAACGGCGTACCCGCGGCAAGCAGCTCGGCTACCACGCGCCGTGCGCCGGTGGGGGTGTTGAGCATCCACAAACCTCGCCCGTCATAGCCGCCGCGGACCGTCTTCAGCACGCAGGGCCAGCCGTGCTCGGCACCGAAGGACACCGCGTCCTGCGGATGGGTCACTTCGCGAAACGGCGGGACCGGCACGCCCAGCCCGGCCAGCGTCCGGCGCATGACCAGCTTGTCCTGGGCATGGCGCAGCGCGTCCGGCCCCGGGTACACCCGGAACCCCTCGGCGACCAGTGTCCGCAGGTGCTCGGTAGGAACGTGCTCATGGTCGAAGGTGAGCACATCACAGCCCGCGGCGAACCGGCGCAGCGCGGCCAGATCATCATGCCGGCCTAGGACTACATCGGTGGCCACCAGCGCCGCCGGCTCGTCCGGACCGGCGGCCAACACGCGCAGGGACTGGCCGAGCGCCACAGCGGCCTGGTGGGTCATCCGAGCCAGCTGCCCGGCACCCACCATGCCGACGACAGGCAAACCGGTACGGAGGTCCACGAACTGGTGACCCTATCGGGAGCTTCCACGTGCCGGACCGGCCGTCGGCGTTCCCGTACTCAGCAGGAGAGTTCTTATGGCGACCCCGGACAGCACTGGGGCTCCGTGCGGAGCCTGAGAACCGCGGCTCGGGGGCGCGCCTGGTGCAGGAGCTGATGCATACGGTCCGTACACTGCGGCGGTGTCCATGGTCGACGCGGTGCTCATCCGAGTTCCGCAGCCCTACCGCGATATCGCCGTTCGGCACCGCGAGCTGGTGAAGTTCGCCCTCGTCGGGGGGATCACCTACATCGTCGATATCACGCTGTTCACGCTGCTGAAGACGACGGTGCTAGAACCTAAGCCGGTCACCGCCAAGATCGTTGCGGTGCTGGTGGCAACGATCGTGTCCTACGTACTGAACCGGGAGTGGTCCTTCCGCACCCGGGGTGGCCGGGAACGGCGTCACGAGGCGTCGTTGTTCTTCCTGGTCTGCGGCGTCGGACTGATGATCAACGCTGCGCCACTGTGGATCTCGCGATACATGCTGGACTTGCAGGTCCCAGCGGTCAGCCTGCTCGCNCAGGAGGCCGCCGACTTCGCCAGCGCCAACGTGATCGGAACACTGCTGGCGATGGTCTTCCGGTGGTGGGCCTTCCGCAGGTANGTCTTCCCCGACCAGAACGTGCGCCGCCAGGTGCCGGTCGGTTGAGTCAACGCACCACGCCGGTACCTGACCGGGTGGGCCCGGGCAGCTCCTCGCCTCGTGGTACCCGCAAGTAGACGGCGAATCTGGCCGGCCGCGCTGAACTGAGCTCGAGGCGTCCGCCGTCGGCCTCGACCAGCGCCCGGGCCAGCGCCAGCCCGACGCCGGTCGAGGACGCACCCGAGATCCCCCGGTCGAAGACGCGTGCGGCCAGGTCCTCGGGCACCCCCTCGCCGCCGTCGGTGACCTCCACCACGACCATCCGATCTGGTCCGACCCCGGTCCACCGGGCGGACAACGTGACCACCCCGGCACCGTGGCGCAGCGCGTTGTCGATCAGCACTCCGAGCGCCTCGCGCAGCCGGCCAGGGGTGACCCGGGCGACCAGTTCCTCGGCTACTCGCAGCCGCAGCGGCCGCCCGTCTGCGTCGGCTAGTGGCTTCCAGTCGGCGACCACCTCGCCGAGCAGTTCGGCCAGCTTCACCGGCTCGGCGGTAGCGGCTCGGGCCTCCTCGGTGGCCCGCAAGAGGTCATCGAGTACTGCACCGAGGCGCTCGGCTTGCTCCAGCGCCGCCTCGGCCTCCGCAGCAGTAGCGGGATCGGGGTGAGTGGCCAGTTCATCGAGTCGTAGCAGCAACGCGGTCAGCCGGCTGCGTAACTGATGTGACACGTCGCCGACGAGGTCGCGCTCCCGGGCGATGAGCTCGGCCAGCGCGGCCGCCGAACTGTCCAGCAGCTCCGCGAGCCGATCGAGCTCCGGGATGCCGTGCCTGGCCGGCGCAGGGCGGAAATCCCCCATCCCCAGCCGGGTGGCCCGGTCGGCGACGTCCTCCAGTGGCCCCGCCAACCGCTGCGCGGTGACGGTAGCGATGACTGCGCCGATCCCCACCGACAGCCCGACGAGAAGAGCGACCACCGCGACCGCTCGTAGCTGATCGCCCCGCATCCCGCCGCCGGGTACCGCCAGCCGGACGGTGCCCCGATGCTGCCCCAGCGCCAGCGACTCCACCACCGCACCGGGACCAGGGTCGGCGCCAATCACCGAATGGCCGGTCCGCGGTGAGTCCACCACCAGCTGCCCCCCGGGGGGCAGCGCTCGGGCGATCGAGCCCAGATCTCCCCATGGATTCAGCGTGGCGGCCGCACTCTGATCGTCCAGCTGGACCACTACCTGCGCCAACCGGGCCAGCAGGTTGGCTCGCGTGGAGTGTTCCACCAGGCGCCAGGAGGCGAACGCCAACGGGCCGCCCAGCACCAGTCCGGTGATCGCCACGGCGATCAGCGTGGACTGCAGGATCCTCCACCGCACGACGGAACGCTACGCCGGTTACGAGACATTTCTACAGCGCATCGAAGCGAAACCCGACCCCCCGGACGGTGGCGATCCGACTGCTACCGATCTTGCGGCGTAGCCACGACATGTGCATGTCCAACGTTTTGGTGTTCTTGAGCTCCAGGCCCTTCCACACCTCACGCAGGATCTCCTCCCGGCTGACCACCTGACCCGACCGGGACAGCAATACTCGCAGCAGCTCGAACTCCTTGTTCGCCAGGCCAACCTCAGTACCGTCGATGAGCACCCGGCGACCGGCGAGGTCCATCCGCACCCCACCCACCTCCAGCGCGTCGGGCACGCTCCGGCGCAGCAGCGCGCGCACTCTGGCGAGCAGCTCGGCCAACCGGAACGGCTTGGCGACGTAGTCGTTGGCGCCGGCGTCGAGCCCGACGACGAAGTCCACTTCATCGGTTCGGGCGGTCAGCATCAGCACTGGGACGTCCGGGCGCACCCGACGCAGCCGGCGGCAGACATCCAGACCATCCATCCCCGGCAGCCCGAGGTCGAGGACCAGCAGGTCGACCTCCTCGTCGTTGGCGCGGGCTAGCGCGGTGTGGCCGTCACCGACTACCAGCACCTCGTGACCCTCCCGCTGCAAGGCGCGAGACAGTGGCACGGCGATGCCGGTGTCGTCTTCGACGAGCAGCACAGTGGGCACACCATCAGACTAGGACCACCTGGCAGCCTGTGCGGCTATGACCGACCTTACGGGTGATCTTGCCNTGGCCCTGACCCTGGCCGATTCCGCGGACCGGATCACGTTGGACCGGGCGGGCGCGGCGGATCTGCGGGTCGACCGCAAACCCGACCGGACCCCGGTCACCGACGCTGACCTCGCCGTCGAGGACGCGATCCGCGCGCTGCTGCGGGTCCAGCGGCCGCGCGACGCGGTGGTCGGTGAGGAGCGCGGCGGACCGTCTGGCGATGCCGGTCGGGCCTGGCTGCTTGACCCGATCGACGGAACGAAGAATTTCCTGCGTGGTGTGCCGGTCTGGGCCACTCTGATCGCACTCGTCGAAGACGGGACGCCGGCGGTCGGCGTGATCAGCGCGCCAGCGCTGCGACGGCGCTGGTGGGCCGCCACCGGGGCGGGTGCCCACACCCGAGACGCGAACGGGACCAGCCGGACGATCGCGGTCTCCGGTGTCGGTGACCTCGCCGATGCCTACCTGTCCACTACCGATTTGGGCAGCTGGACGGAGCACCGCAGCCGGGAGTCTTACCTCTCGCTGGTGGACGCAACGTGGGAGAGCCGCGCCTTCGGCGACTTCTGGCAGCACTGCCTGGTCGCCGAGGGAGCGATCGATCTGGCCGCAGAACCGATCGTCAACCCCTGGGATGTGGCCGCCGTCCAGGTGTTGGTGCAGCAGGCCGGTGGTCGGTTCACCGACCTCGACGGGGTCGCCCGGTACGACGGCGGCACAGCGCTGTCATCCAACGGACTGCTCCACGACGCCGCATTAACACTGCTCCAGCAGCCCTGATTGGGTACCGGTCGCTAGGTAACCTCATCGGCTCTTGCCCGCCAGGCTATCGGCAGGTAAGGATATGTGCATGCGGCGTGCTGTCCTCGAGCAGTTCTGGCCGAGCCGGCGCATGCACGCTTTCGACCAGTTCTGTAGGTAGGCCGCGCGTTGGCGCATGGCCTTTTCCGCCCCGCGCGGCCGATCCCCGGTGTCCACTTCATCCCCGCACACCAGGAGACTCTGTGTCCGTTACCGATGACCTGCTCGCCAACAACTCCCGTTACGCCGAGACCTTCTCCGGGCCGCTGCCCCTGCCGCCCGCCAAGCACGTTGCCGTCGTCGCCTGCATGGACGCGCGCCTCGACGTCTACCGCATCCTGGGCCTCAACGAGGGTGAGGCGCACGTCATCCGCAACGCAGGTGGCGTGGTCACCGACGATGAGATCCGTTCGCTTACCATCAGCCAGCGGCTGCTCGGTACTCAGGAGATCATCCTCATCCACCACACCGACTGCGGAATGCTCACCTTCACCGATGACGACTTCAAGAAGTCGATTCAGGACGAAACCGGGATCAAGCCCTCGTGGAGCGCGGAGGCCTTTCCAGATCTCGACGAGGATGTCCGGCAGTCGATCGCCCGGATCAAGGCGAGCCCGTTCGTACCGCACAAGGACCAGATCCGCGGCTTCGTCTTCGACGTCACAAAAGGCAAGCTGAACGAGGTCTTGTGAACGGGTAGCTGACCCTTCAGGAGCGTTCGCATTCAGCGGTCTCAGCGGGATTATTCGCACCTTTTTTGCCCCGCTGAGGCTGCTGAATGCGACTTGGTGGTCCTTGAAGAACCACCAACGGCATTGACGACCCGGGATGGCGAGGGCCTGCCGAGTTGGTCGGCCATCCAGAGGCTGGTCCGCACCAGCGCCTCGAGGTCGACCCCGTGCTCGATACCCAGCCCGTCGAGCATCCACACCAGGTCCTCGGTGGCGAGGTTGCCGGTGGCCGACTCTGCGTAGGGGCAGCCACCCAGCCCCCCGGCCGAGGCGTCCACGCAGCTCACCCCAGCGCGCAGGGCGGCCAGGGTGTTGGACAGCGCCTGGCCGTAGGTGTCGTGGAAGTGCACCGCGAGGGCATCGGTGCCGACGCCGGCGCGGGCGAAGCCGTCGAGCAACGCGACCACGTGACCTGGAGTGGCCACCCCGATGGTGTCGCCCAGGGAGAGTTGGTCACAGCCCAGGTCGAGCAGCCTGCAGCCGACACCGACGACCTGGTCGACGGCCACAGCGCCCTCCCACGGATCGCCGAAGCACATCGAGACGTACCCGCGCACTCCGAAGCCCTTCGCCGCAGCCCGGCGCAGCACCGGCGAGAACATCGCGAACTGCGCCTCGAGGTCACGGTTGAGGTTGCGTCGCGCGAAGCTGTCCGTGGCCGAGGCGAAGATCGCGATGTCGGTGACGCCGGCCGCCAGCGCCCGATCCAGGCCCCGCTCGTTGGGTACCAACACCGGGTAGCGCACCCCGTTGCGGGGGATCAACCGCTCGAGCAGCTCGTTGGCGTCGGCGAGCTGCGGCACCCACCGCGGGTGCACGAAGCTGGTTGCCTCGATAACCCGCAACCCCGCGCTGGCCAACCGGTCCAGGAACTCGGCCTTGACCTCGACGGGAACCACCGCTGACTCGTTCTGCAGACCGTCGCGCGCCCCGACTTCCCAGATCGTCACCCGCTCAGGCAGCCCCGACGCAGGGTGCCGGTCAGGTAAGCCGACGTCCCGGGCGGTCATCACGCGGCAGGTCCCGGGTTGACCTCGTAGTACAGCAGTGAACGCACCCGCTCGACCTGCGGGATGCCATCGAACTCCAGCGGCTCATCGGAGGCCGACTCGATGATCAACGTTCCACAGCCCAGTATCCGATCGAGGAACGAAGCCCGGGACTGCACAGTGTTGATCCGGTTGGTCGGGATGTCGATGCCGCTGCGGGTCAGGATGCCCTCCCTGACCAGCACCCGCCTGGTGGTGAGCACGAAATGCGTGGTGCCCCAGCGTAGTAGCGGCACCAGGGTCAACCACAGCACGCCGATACCACCGAGCACCGCCAGCGCGCTCCATCCGTAGAGCTGCCAAGAATGCCCAGCGGTCAACGCCGCAAGGTAAGAGCCAATCCCCACGATCAACAGGAATGCCAGCACCGGCACTACCAGCATCTTCCAGTGCGGATGCTTGTGGACCACGACCTGCTCGTCGTCCAGCAGCAGGTCTTCTGGGTAGGGCAAGACTCCTCCTCGTCGCCACTGATCACGGTACCGCTGCGAGGACGACCGGACGGGCCGGTACAGTCCCCGGCGCGCAGGTCTCAGGATGACCGCACACGTTGCGGCCACGGCCGTGGAGGCGAAATACGTTGCTGCTCGACATCGCATTGACCGTACTGGTCTGGATCGGGCTCTTCGGCTTCGCCGCCTTCCTCTCAATGAAGCGTCGTCAGTTGTTGCAACGGCGGCGCCAGCGCATCGCATTGGAAGGACACCGACCCCGGCGCGGATTCCTTAACAGATCGCGTCGGGGCACGTAATGTGCTCACGCGGTCGATGGCGCACGCCATAGGAGAAAGTTGAGATCAAATGATTCACAATCCGAGTCCCGACTTCGCCCCGGGTCCCGACTTCGCTGTTGACCCGGGCCAGGCAGGCCAAGGCCTGATCGAGTGGGCCGAGCAGCTCCAACGCAAGGCCCAGACCTATCGCGGCCTGCAGGATGAGATGTCCCACCTGGTAGTGACCGAGACCTCGGCGGACGGCATGGTTCGGGTAAGTGTGGACGCCCAGGGGGTCCCGACCGAGCTGACTCTCACCGACCGGGCTCGGGCCGGAGACCCGGCCCGGTTGTCCGCGGAGTTGATGACCTGCCTGCGGCGTGCCCACAGCACCCTGGCGGCGCAGGTACAGGACCTGGTGACGGTGTCGCTCCCGGACAGCGACGATGCCGCCGCACGGATCGTCGCCAGCTACCGCGACCGCTTCCCGGACATTCCCGAGGACGCATCGGCGCGGCCCGCCCGTGCGACCCGCCGACCCGATGACGACGACGATCTCGGCCAGTCCTCCTACCTTCGCTGACCAGGAGATGCGACGCCATGGGTCACAGTTTTCACGTCGATGCCGACCAGCTCCGTGACCACGGCACCGCCGTCGACGATTTCGCCACTCGCGCCGGCACCGCCGCGGATGCCGGGCGGCAGGTCGCCGGCATGGACAATGCCTACGGGCTGTTGTGCCGGCCGATCGCCGGATTGCTTGCCGGACCGCAGCAGCGGTGCGCGGATTCGTTGGAAAAGGCCGCTCAGGCACTGCGCCGTATCACCAACGACCTGCATGCTTCCGCTGATTCCTACCAACGCATCGACGGTGGCGCCGCGTCGGATCTGGCGAAGATAGGCGCGAAATGACCAATCCTTTGATCGACAGCGGCACGGATGTTCGCAACATCTACCACCAGCATCCCAACTCTGTGGGCGACGAATTCGTCAAAGGAGGCGGCTGGGAGAAGGGGCTCACCGCAGTCGAGGCAGGCGAGGAAATCGGTGACGGTGTCGCAAAGGGAGACTGGGCGAAGGTCGCGCTTGGGGGTGTCGGCGCCGGCCTCGACATGCTCTGCGCGTCCACCGATCCGATCGGCTATTTCTCCGGCCAGCTCGCCTCCTGGATGATGGAGCACCTGGAACCGCTGCGTAAAGTCCTGCACGCGCTGACCGGCGAGCCGGAAATGATCAGAGCCTACGCCGCCACCTGGGCCAACATCGGCAAGGAGATGAGCGCGGTCAGCACCGACTACGCCGCCGCAGCCGAAGGCACCGGCTGGGTGTGGGGCGGTCCGGCCAGCGAGGCGTACCGATCGCAGGCGCGGCACGTGGCCAACCTGGTCCAGGCCGCCGCCGGAGCGGCCGACACCCTGCACACGGCAGCCACCATGGCCGGGGAACTCGTGGCGGGTATCCGCATCACCGTGCGCGATCTCATCGCGGCACTCGTCGGCGAGTTGGTCGACCTCACCGCTGAAGAGCTAGCCACCTTCGGACTCGCCACACCTGCAGTGGTCGCCCAAGCAGCTGAAGAGACCGCACGAGTCACATCTCGGGTCGGCAAGATGTTGCTCAAGCTGAAAGAGGCGATCGAAGGGCTGGAGGTGCTGCTCGCCGCACTGCGGAACATGCTCGACGGGGTCTACGGCGAACTCAGCGCCCTGGCCGAAAGCAAGCACGTCGAGGTCGCGTCGTGAGGCGCGGTGCTGTCGCGGTGACCATCGTGGGAATGCTTGCGGCTGGCTGTACCGTCCAAACGGGCGCCCAGAAGGCGGCCCCGACTCCCGCGTCCCCAGCTCCACCCCCGGTGGTCAATGCCAACGGTGTTGATATGTGCACGATCCTGTCGGATCCCGAGCTGTCCTCATTGGGTGTGCAACCAGGCACCCGGACGACCTTCAACAAGGCTGGCGTGGTCGGTTGCCGGTGGCGGGGTGCATCTTTCACGCTGAGTCTGGAGCGCGACAACTCCACTCTGGCCGGTTACCAGGCTCACCGGCAGGATCCGCAGTTCATCAACTTCATGGATAACACGGTGAACGGTCGAGCCGGCGCCCACTTCGGGGTGGACCCGAAGGGTTCGCAATGCGCACAGTTGATGGATGGCGGATCGGTTTCGCTGTCGGTGAGTGTCGCCGTGCCGGCAAATTCCCCGCCGTTTGATCCCTGCGCCGAGGCGTTGCAAATCGCTCAGATGATCGAGCCTCGGTTGCCCAAAGCGGCGAAATAGGCGGACGCTCGGGCGCGCTAACCAGCTCGCGCCCGGGCGAGGTGGGGCGCGAGGGCAGCGGCGACCCCGCACAGCAGGCAGGCAAGCGCGAGCGCCGCGCGCAGGTCGGTGGCGTCGGCCAGCACTCCGATCACTGGCGGCCCGATGAGCAGCCCGCCGTAGCCGACTGTGGAGACAGCGGCCACGCTGGGAGCCGCTGCTTGGTTCTCTGACGCGGAGGCGCGCAGCGTGATCGGGAAAACGACGGACAGGCCCAGGCCCATCAGGGCGAACCCGGCGATGGCCGCGACGGGCGTCGCCCACACGAGCGCAACGCCGAGACCGAGCGCGGCGACCAACGCACCGGCACGCGCAGTCGCAGTCGAGCCCGCGCGGGCGGCAGCGCAGTCGCCGGCGAGCCGACCCACCCCCATACACAGCGAGAAGCCAGCCAGCCCCAGCGGCGCAACCCCAGCGGTGGTCCCCACCTGGGTCACGAGGTAGATGCCACTCCAGTCGAAGACCGCCCCCTCGGCCAGCAGCGCGCAGAACGCGATCACACCCATCGCGGCGAGCCGACGACTCGGCCGGGCGAACAGCGGCACACCGGGAACACCCCGGTCGCGGAGCAGTCCCGGCGCGAGCACCGCGACTCCCACCGCACCCACCAGGGCGCTCGCCGCCAGGAATGGCAGCGCGGCCACGCCAGGTGCCGCGGCCGCGGCTCCTGCGCCGGCGAGCACCCCGAAGGAGAACGCGGCGTGCAGTGAGCTGAACAGGTGTTTCCCGGATGCCCGCTCGACAGCGAGGCCCTGGGTGTTCATCGCGATGTCGAGAACTCCACTCGCCGCACCCACCAGCACCAGAGCCAGCAGCAGTGTGACGGTGTCGACCGCCAGCGCCGGCAGGACCACCGCCCCGATGTAGAACGGGGCGGCGGCGACGATGGGTCGCGAGCCGGTCCGAGCCGCCAGCGCCCCGACCGCCGGCTGAGCGATCAGCAGGCCGGCCGGGGCACCGAACAGGGCGATTCCCAACTGCCCCGGCGTAAGCTCCAGTCGCTGCTGGATCGCCGGCAGGCGCGTGTACCAGGAGCTGAACACGGCACCGTGCAGGAAAAAGGTTCCGGTCACCGACACCCGAGCCCGCACGATCGACACTGTCGCTACCAACCGGCCTACCAGCCGATCGCTGAGCCGCGGCGACTACGGTTGGACACCGCGCCAAGATAGCCTGAAATGCCCGCCCTGACCTGCCGGCGGAGTCGCGAACAGGAGAGCTTCGATGACTCGACTGAGCCAGTCGGTCGACCGTGCCACCACGCTGCTGGCGGGCGCGGACCTCGCGGTCGACACCACTGTGCGCGAGCTGCTGGAGTTGACCACGCAGCGGCGCGGCCTGGACCTGTCGGACCTGTCCCCTGCCGAGCAGGCCACGTTGATCGCCGAGCGCTCCCAGGAGCTTCAGCCCTCATCCGACGCCCTGGCCCGGCGGATCGTGGAGGCCGAGACGAAGTCACGGCCGTTCGTCGCGAAATTCGGGATCGACCCCACCGGCGCCGAGGTCCACCTCGGCCACGCGGTGCCGATGCTCATTCTGAGCCGGTTGCAGCGGATGGGTCATCAGGTGGTGTTCATTGTTGGTGACGTCACAGCCAAGATCGGCGATCCGTCCGGTCGCTCCGACGAGCGTCCCGCGCTCACCGACGACGACATCGCCCGCAATCTCAGCACCTACCGTCAGCAGGTCACCCCGTTCTTCGACTTCGCCCGAGCCCAGTTCCGGCACAACGGCGACTGGCTGCGCCAGGTCAAGCTCCCCCGGCTGATCGAAATCACCGCCCAGATCCCGGTCTCGATGCCGCTGCAACGCGAAGACTTCCGCAAGCGGCTCGACGCTGGCCAGGGGTTGTCACTGGCCGAGTTGCTGTACTCGGTGGTGATGGGCCTGGACTCAGTCGAGATCAACACCGACCTGGAGGTCGGCGGGATCGACCAGTTCCTCAACATGCAGATGTGCCGCAAGGTCATGGACGTGTGCGGCCAGATTCCGGAGCTGGTGGTTGCGACCCCTCTCATCGAGGGCACGGACGGCACCGGGGCCAAGATGTCGAAGTCCAGGGGCAACTACGTTCCGCTGACCGCCCCTGCGGGCGAGATCTTCGGCAAGATCATGTCGGTGCCCGATCGCCTGGTCGTGCCGTACTTCCGGGCGCTGAGCGAGTGGCGTGATGCCGAACTCACCGTCGCCGGCGAGCGGCTGGCGGTCGGGTCGCTGCATCCGATGGATCTGAAGAAGATTCTCGCGGGCGAAGTCACGGCCGCGATCCACGGCGTGGCCGCGGCCATGAAAGCGCGCGACGAGTTCGTCGCCCGTTTCTCCAAGCGCACCTTCGCCGACGTCGAAGACCTTCCCGCGGTGGCGGATCTCAGCCAGACCGTCAATGACATTGTCAAGGCGCTGGGATTCGCCAAGAGCAACGGTGATGTCCGCCGGGTCGCCGAACAGAACGGCCTGCGCATCGTGATCGAGTCCGACGCTGGTCAGAACCAGATCACGTTGACCGCCGACGAGGCGCGCGAACCGCTCGCAGCGGTGCTCAAGGACAAGGTCAACGGAGGATCCGGAGCCCGCTACCTGAAGGTCGGCCGCAAGCTCGCCCGCATCAATGCTTCTTGATCAGCCGCTGGAGCACGAGCAGATCAGGATAGTTCGCGGCGATCGCACGGGTACCACGATCATCGTCGCCGTGCATTCGACGGCGCTGGGTCCAGCAATCGGCGGCTGCCGGTTGCGCCATTACCCCACCTGGCGCGACAGCGTCGACGATGCGCTGCGGCTCTCCGCCGCGATGACCGACAAGTGCAGCCTGGCCGGCATCGATCACGGCGGCGGTAAGACGGTCGCGGTCCCGCCGGCGGGTTCGGCCAGCGCCACGCACAGGATCCAGCAGTGCTGTGCGCCACCGCCGTATTCGGTGATCGTCATGGCATTAGAATGCGTGCCGGGATCCGTGGCGGCGCAGTGCGGCTGTCAC
>JGI12053J15887_10000766_pt1 | contig 13839 bp, 11 predicted proteins | sample MedBloCAOM1_O3_FD_15887 | JGI IMG/M metagenome (IMG submission 15887)
AAGTTTTAGCTTATATAGTGATAAATTAAATTGTTATAATTATTAAGTTTATTTTCCCCTTTATACTTTATTTATTTTTATATTAATAAATAATTTAATTGGTTTAGTTCCTTATAGTTTCGGTATAGTTAGCCATATTATATTAACTTTTATTTTTTACTATAGTTCTATGTAACTATATTAGGCTTTAAATTTTTTATTATTTTTTGTCTCAGCAGGGTGTCCATTAGCACTATTACCTGCGTTAGTTTTAATTGAATTTATATTATAGTTAGCTAAATATGTTTAGTTAGTCTAAAATCATCCTAATAAGATACTTTGTATATTTTACTATGACATATTTAATATTAACTAATTCATTGGAACAATTTGAAATTAGAGATCTTGTATTTATAAATGTACCTCTATTAGGTAATATTTATTGAATTTATATAATTTTAGGTATATGATTAATATTATTATTAATAATGTTTCTAGCACTTGAAATACCACTTAAAAAGCTTATATTACCTTTAATAATAAATGTATCATCTGTAATAATACTTCATAGTTACTATAATGTATTATCTATAGTAAAATATTATGGTAACTATAATTTTGAAATTATCAATTATTCTGTGGGTGTGGGCCTAGGAGTTTGAGATAATGCAATTGCTATAGCAGGAATTGTAGGGATTTTATTGACATACGCACCTGACGATTATAATGAGAGACGTCCATATATAAATATATGAGCGGGTTATTTAGTAGATAATAATCAACACTTTTTTTTTGTAGTAGATAGAAGTGACCCATCTGGTTATAATTTATTTAATTATTTTATGACTTTATCACCTAGATGATATTCTACTATAAGGCCTATTCCAATTAATGGTATTGTATATAATGGTTATAGAACAGGTTGGACTAATGGTATTAGCCCTAATAGTTCTACTGATTGAAGTATACAATTAAAATTAAAACCTGGCTTTTACACTACTCCATACATATTATCATATTTACCATTAATAAGTACTCATGTGTATTTAATTAGAGGCTCAATCTTTCCTTTTGGTGTTTCAGTTCATCCTAAATTAGTTTTACCCACAGATACTGTACAACTAGATTCTAGGACTTGAACTTTATTTATAACAGAAAGATGAGATAACATATAAAGTCAATAATTAAATAATTTATTTATATGAATAAAAAAAAAAAGCTCAGGTAGCTCAATTGGTAGAGCGAAACTCTGAAGATGTTTAGGCTATAAGTTCAAATCTTATCTTGAGCAAAAAAAATGGATATGCTGAAATTGGCAAACAGATTCCACTTAGGTTGGAATGGTATATACCTTACAAGTTCAAGTCTTGTTATCCATAGAGGTGGATATAGTTCAATTGGTAGAACAGCTGAATGTGGTACAGTTGGTTCCCTGTTCAATCCAGGGTATCCTCCCAATTATATATAATATAATTATAGCCAGGATAGTTTAATTGGTTAGAACATTAATTTCATGCATTAATAATGAGAATTCAAATTTCTCTCCTGGCTTTAAGGAAGGTCCCGTTTGTTGGTATGACGGGTTGAGCTGTAAACTCAATAACAGAAGTTATCGAAGGTTCGATTCCTTTTCTTCCTAAATAGACTCTCATTAGCTCAATGGTAGAGCAGGATACTTCTAATATTTGTATAAAAGTTCAAGTCTTTTATGAGAGTAAACCTTTGTGATTTAAAGAGGAAAATCTGGAGTTAATATAAATAAGTATAAATACTTACTAACATTATAGAAATTATAAACATAAAATTAAAAATATTATATGTCAATTTGAAATATAATTATTAACTTTTATTGAGTATCACACATACATGAACCAGTTTAGTTAAATCCTTAGGTATTATATGTTGTAGACTAATAGGTAAGTCATGAATTTTTGATATTTATTTATGAGTGTTCGAATCACTCCAACATAACAAAAAAAGCAATATGTTATATTAATTTTTTTTTATGACTATGTATTATATGTATATAACTTTTTTTTTAATATAATTATAAAAAAGCAGTGTATTATATTAATTTTTTTTATATATATTTATATATTATTAAGCATTATTGTAGGTATAATGTGCTTATTTTAGGGGTCTAGAAGGACTAATGAATTAAGTTAGTCTTGTTGGCATGATTAAAGATTAATGCAGTATACCAATCAAAAGAGGATATATACCAAATATGTGAAACATAGAAGAATTTCGTGCAGCTTTGTCAATCATTTAAAACACTAGATAAATTTAGACGAAATTATTCTTAAGAAGCATAATATTTTTAACTAATATGTCAACTACCCTTATATATTCAATCAAGATATATATTAATTATAATACTTATATTTTTAAAGAGTAATATAATGCTATTATAATTTCATTCTAGAATAACAGAATTTTTTTATCTTAACAAATGTTTATTTCCCGGTGTTACTTAATTGTAGTAATTAAATATAAAAAAAAATTATACAATGATCAATGTCTTTTTAATTATTATACCTTTAATAGAAATAATAGTTATATCTCTAAATTTATTTAACAATTACGATGCTAGAATAATAGGTTTAATTAGAACTATAATAACTTTTTTTTTTACTTTAAATATATGTACAATTATGTTGAATAGTATAGAATTAGAACCTGGTGCTACTATATTTATACCTGAACCTAATGTAGATATAGCCACATCAGTAGGATTGTTTGCTTTTACCTTATTTGTTCAGTTTTTAATAAAAAAAACTCTTGATAGTTTAATAATATTAAAAACTTCTCATTATCAAAATAGTAACCTTACATATACTATTCGTATATGTGATATTACTGATGTAACTGGATCTAAATTACGTGAGGTAATTGATTTCTCGTTTTTAATTCCCGGATGATGAGCACCAGCTCATAGGAATTTTTTTTTTTATAATACATACCATGCCATTAACCAAGATAACAACGGGCATGGTCAAATTAGATTTTTAAGATGCGTTCATATATACCCTATAAGAATTTTAAATACTTTTTTTTTTGATGGTTTATGTAATATATATTTCATTAAAAATAATATTACTAATAAAAATTTTATTTTAGTATGTAATAGTACTACTGCTATGTGTGAAGAACAGCCAACTTCTGCATATTTGTGGTGTCAATTTAATGATTAATGTTTTTATAAAAAAAATATAATGTTTATTAATAATTAATTTTAAATATTAGTATTAATATATATAACCAATATATTAAAATATTTATACATCTAGTCTAATCTAAATTTAATTTTTTTTTATTAATAACTATTTTAATTTTATGTATACAACTTATTTAATATCAATATTAGAAGTATTAATAGTTACTGTACCTGTTTTATTGACAGTAGCTTTTATTACTATAGCAGAAAGAAAAACTATGGCTAGTATGCAAAGAAGATTAGGACCTAATATAGTAGGTTATTATGGTATATTACAACCTTTTGCTGATGCATTAAAATTATTAATAAAAGAATTTATAGCTCCTACACAATCAAATTTAATCTTATTTTTTTTAGGTCCTATAATTACATTAATTTTTGCATTATACGGTTATGCTGTGATACCTTATGGACCAGGTATATCTATATTTGATTTTAATTTAGGTATATTATATATGTTAGCTGTATCTTCTTTAGCTACTTATGGTATTTTATTAGCAGGTTGATCTGCTAATTCTAAATATGCATTTTTGGGGTCATTAAGAAGTACAGCTCAATTAATAAGTTATGAATTAATTCTTAGTTCAGCTATATTGTTGGTAGCATTATTAAGTGGTAGTTTTAATTTAACAGTTATTATAGAATCTCAAAAACCTATTTGATTTATAGTACCTTTATTTCCTATATTTATTATATTTTTTATTGCTTCTGTAGCTGAAACAAATAGAGCTCCTTTTGATTTAGCAGAAGCAGAATCTGAATTAGTTAGTGGATTTATGACAGAACATTCAGCAGTTATATTTGTATTTTTTTTCTTAGCAGAATATGCTAGTATAATATTAATGTGTATTCTATTAAGTATAGTATTTTTAGGTGGTTATAATACTATAAATTTATTAGATTTAATATATTATTTAATATCTTTTAGTTTTTTTTTATTACAATTTATACTAGTTATTATAGAATATTATATTTATTTTATAATTAATAGCAAATATGATTTTTGATATTTAATAGATAATAATATATATACAATGTCTAAAGAAGAATTATTTTATAGTTGAGATTATTATACTAATAATTATTTATTTATTGGTTTATTAAATAGTCTTACATTAGCTATAAAATCTTGTATATTAATTTTTTCATTTATATGAGTTAGAGCTAGTTATCCTAGAATTAGATTTGATGAACTTATGACTTATTGTTGAACAATTTTATTACCTATATTGATAGGATTTATAATATTAATTCCTTGTATTTTATATAGTTTTGATATAATACCTTCTAGTATATCATTATTATAAAAAAATATATATATAAAAATTTAAGAATGGTTATGCATTATAATAAATTTAAATGAGTAGTATAGTTTTCTTTTTATCTTTTATAATAATATTATCAATAATATTATTATCTATAAACTTTATATTTGCCTCACATAATCCATATATGGAAAAAAAGACTGCTTTTGAATGTGGTTTTCATTCTTTTTTAGGTCAAAATAGAACACAATTTAGTATTTCTTTTTTTATTTTTGCCTTACTTTTTTTATTATTTGATTTAGAAATATTATTAGTATATCCTTATACTATTTCTGCATATAACAATGGTGTTTATGGTTTAATAATAATGCTAGTATTTTTTATATTATTAACTATAGGATTAGTTTTCGAATTAGGTAAGAAGGCATTAAATATATATTCTAAACAAAAAATTATTTAAATTTTTATTAATTTTATATTTTTAATATAATTTTAATATCAAAAAAAGACCTTAGTTTTATGGAAAAATATATGTTTTTTTACATAAGATTTGGGTTCGAATCCTAAAGGTTTTATAGAGTAGGATAGAAATTAAAAGTGTTTCAGGGTATATACGCCTATAAATGCACTGTATATACTGGAATTTTTTTTATAAACAAAAAATGATGATATAAAATGTAAATAAAGGAAGCATTCTGTTTAAATCAGTCTTAAATTGTTAACTATTCAGGATTTAATGCTTTTAGTAAACGCCAGTCGTTTTTATATTATATAGTGGTAATTGAAAAATGTCAGAACAATTTAAACTATGTAATATGTAGCTTATAACTTAGGTTTAGTCCTATATGGAAAGGTATAGTTAAAAATTAATTCGGTATATCTTGGTATATACAATAAACTTAAATAACTAATATAAGATTATATACTAATAAATATAAATGATAATAAATTTAAAATCTGAAGTCTCTATGTGGTTAGAACGGTGATTTTGATCATCTAATGCTAAGGATATAGGAGTTTTATATCTTATATTTGCATTGTTTTCAGGACTAATAGGTACAGCATTTTCAGTACTTATAAGATTAGAATTATCAGGACCGGGTGTACAATATATAGCAGATAATCAATTATATAATAGTATAATAACAGCACATGCTATAGTTATGATATTCTTTATGGTTATGCCAGCTTTAATAGGAGGATTTGGTAATTTTTTAATGCCAGTTATGATTGGAGGTCCTGATATGGCATTCCCAAGATTAAATAATATATCTTTCTGATTATTACCACCTAGTATAATATTATTCTTATTTGCTAGTGGTATAGAAAATGGAGCAGGTACTGGATGAACATTATATCCACCATTATCTAGTATACAAAGTCATAGTGGTCCTAGTGTAGATTTAGCTATATTCGCACTACATTTATCAGGTGTAAGTTCATTATTAGGGGCAATGAATTTTATAACAACAATATTAAATATGAGAGCACCTGGTATAAGACTACATAAAGTATCATTATTTGGATGAGCAGTTGTAGTAACAGCTATCTTATTATTATTATCATTACCTGTATTAGCCGGTGCAATTACAATGTTGTTAACAGATAGAAATTTTAATACTTCCTTTTTTGAAGTAGCAGGTGGAGGTGATCCAGTATTATTTCAACATTTATTTTGATTCTTTGGACATCCTGAAGTTTATATATTAATTATACCAGGGTTTGGTATAATAAGTACTACTATAGCAGCTGCATCTAATAAAAGTGTATTTGGATATTTAGGTATGGTATATGCTATGATGTCTATTGGAATATTAGGGTTTGTTGTGTGAAGTCATCATATGTATACTGTTGGTTTAGATGTAGATACACGGGCTTACTTTACAGCTGCTACTTTAATAATAGCAGTACCTACAGGTATTAAAATATTCTCATGGTTAGCGACATGTTATGGAGGATCGTTAAAACTTACTCCTTATATGTTATTTTCATTAGGATTTATTATTATGTTCACTATAGGTGGACTAAGTGGTGTTATATTAGCTAATGCTTCACTTGATATAGCATTTCACGATACTTACTATGTTGTGGCTCATTTTCATTATGTATTAAGTATGGGAGCAGTATTTGCTTTATTTAGTGGTTGATACTTTTGAATACCAAAAATACTAGGGTTAAATTATAATCAATTATGAGCTAAAGCACACTTTTGAATATTCTTTATAGGGGTAAATGTAACATTTTTCCCTCAACATTTTTTAGGTTTACAAGGTATGCCTAGAAGAATAAGTGATTATGCTGATGCATTTACTGGATGGAATATAATAAGTAGTTTTGGTTCAATAATATCTGTTACTTCTATTGTATTATTTTTACATATATTATATGTACAATTAGTTAATGGTATAGCTGTATCTAGAGATCCGTGAAAGCTACCTGCTTTATTTGATGATATAGTAAGATGAAATTTAAATAGAGTAGGGTTAGGATTGGAATGAGTTCTTAATAGTCCACCTAAACCACATGCATTTGTTAACTTACCATTAACTAGTTAAGTGTTTTTATTGGGTTAGTTATATTAGTAAATAAAATATTAATATGTATAAAAAAAATAAATATTAAATTTAAATAAATAAAAAATAACTATAATTAAAAAAAATGAGAATATTAAAAAGTCACCCATTATTAAGATTATTAAATTCATATTTAATTGATTCATCACAGCCATCTAATCTTAATTTTTTATGAAATTTTGGTTCTTTATTAGCAACTTGTTTAGGTATACAAATAATTACAGGGGTTACATTAGCTATGCATTATAATGGTAATGTATTAGAAGCATTTAATTCTATAGAGCATATTATGAGAGATGTAAATAATGGTTGATTAATCCGTTATTTACATGCAAATACTGCTTCTGCATTTTTTTTCTTTGTGTATATACATATAGCTAGAGGTTTATATTATGGATCATATAAAAATCCTAGAGTACTAGTTTGAACAATAGGTACTATCATATTTTTAATTATGATGGCTACAGGTTTCCTGGGTTATGTATTACCCTATGGTCAAATGTCATTATGAGGTGCAACAGTTATAACTAATTTAATGAGTGCTATACCATGACTTGGACAAGATATAGTGCAATTTATTTGAGGAGGCTTTTCTGTAAATAATGCAACTTTAAATAGATTTTTCTCATTACATTATTTATTACCTTTTATTTTAGCTGTATTAGTCTTAATGCATTTAATATCATTACATGATAGAGCTGGTTCTGGTAATCCTATAGGTATAGGTAATTACCATGATAGAGTTACATTTTCTCCTTATTATACTTTCAAAGATTTAATTACTATATACATATTTATATTTGTATTATCTTTATTTGTATGTTTTATGCCTAATGTATTAGGAGATAGTGAAAATTATATTATGGCTAACCCTATGCAAACACCATCAGCTATTGTACCTGAATGATATTTATTACCTTTCTATGCTATACTAAGATCAATACCTAATAAATTAGTAGGAGTAATAGCTATGTTTTCTGCTATATTAATAATATTAACTGTGATATTCTTAGATGTAAGTAAAATAAGAGGATTTCAATTTAGACCATTAAGTAAAATATTCTTTTATATATTTGGTGCTATATTTGTAGGACTAATGGTATTAGGAGCTAAACATGTTGAATCTCCTTATATTGAGTATGGTCAATTTCATACTATAGCATATTTTTCATTTTTCCTAATAATAATGCCTATTGTATCTTACTATGAAAATAATTCTATTATATATAACATAAATACCAAAAATAAAATTAATAAATGTTAATACTATCAACAATATTAATAATATTATCTAATGCCGTTAGTGTAAAACGAGACAGTTCAATTTTATATACAAGAATAGTAATATTCTCTTTAATATACACATTATTTTTAATAAACATATATATAAATTTCTATGTTTATGACATTGCATTATATAGTAATTTGTTTAAAGTCAACAATACTATAATATTATCCCATTTATTTATAGTAACACTTACTATATTAATTTTATTTTTTTCATCATTTAAACTGAAAAATGTATATATAATTAATAAATTAAATCTTATTAATTATAAACTTAATATAATTTTAAGTTGTATCAAGTTATTTATATATATTGTTACAATAGTAGGTATAAGTTTTATTACATGTAACTATCCTATACTATATGGAATTTTTAATAAAGATGATGATATGTATAATGAAAATTTCTTATTATATAAATATGTAAGAGAAATTAGTAATAGTACACCTTGTGCATTATTTTCTTTAGGTTGTATTAATATTATTTATTCTGCTATAGGAAATCCTGTACTTATTATATTATTACAAATAATTTTTATATGTATAGCTATATTATTAAAAGTATTACAATGATCTATTTTAGAATATAATACTGATGACGTTTTTATAGATATTGTGAAAATAGTTGTTTTATATTGTCTTATATTATCTTTTTTTAATCTTATATTATTAGTATTTGTAGATATATATACTTTAAATATGGATGGAAATTTAGATAGTAATAATCAAAATAGTAATATACCTAATAATGTACAAGGTAGTAGTAGTAATAGTGGAAGTAATCTGCCAGGTAGTAGTAATAGTGGAAGTAATCTACCAGGTCCTCTACCACTGCCAGATGTTAGCACACCACATATAGCTCTAATATCTGGAGTTACATTAATAGAGAGTCCTGATCTTGGAGCACAGTATCATAAGTATATATTTGATGATAATGATCCAACATGTCAAAGGATGTTGGATCATATGGGTCTACGTTACAAAAGAACTACCTTGGATACCAGTCTACATGGACCTAGAAAAGTACTCTTGCATGATGCACCTTGTGATAAACCACCTTCAGGACTTCATAGTGTTGGAATAAGAGATTCAGTAAATCTAGGGAATGTTACAACTACTCAATGGGGTTCTTCTGTTACAATGACCAAAATGGTGAATGGTACAGAAAAATCTGTATTAGCATTTTTACCTAATGGTTCAACAATAGCTCCATCAGGGCATACTGGTGCTACTAGAATTAAAGTACCATTTTTATAATTTTATATTTACATTATTAGGTATATTACTATTTTGAATATTTTTAATATAGTAAATTTAAATTCTTTATTTATAAGAAAAAAAAATTTATAGATAGTAGGTATATTATGTTAAATATATCTGATCAATCATCATTTTTATCTTGTGATTCACCCAGGCCTTGAGGTTTATATTTTCAAGATAGTGCTAGTCCACAAGTTGAGGCTTTAGTTGAATTACATAATTTTATTATGTATTATTTAGTAGCTATTTTACTAGCAGTTAGTTGAATAATGTTTTCCATTTTATTTAATTTTACTAATAGTAAATTTAGTCATAAATATACTAATCATGGAACGTTAATAGAATTGATATGAACTATAACTCCAGCGTTGATATTAATACTAATAGCTTTTCCTTCTTTTAAATTATTATATATAATGGACGATGTAACCGATCCAAATATGACTATAAAAGTTGAAGGACACCAGTGATATTGAAGCTATGAATATGCAGACTTTATTAATGATGACGATGAATTTATTTCATTTGATGCATATTTAGTTAATGAAGCAGAATTAGAAAATGGAAGTTTGAGAATGTTAGAAGTTGATAATAGAGTAATATTGCCTGAATTAACTCATACCAGATTTAATATATCCGCAACAGATGTTATACATTCTTTAGCATGTCCAGCATTAGGTATAAAATGTGATGCATACCCATTTAAAACAAATCAAATATCAGTATATTCAAATAGAGAAGGAACCTACTTTGGACAATGTTCTGAGATTTGTGGAATATTACATAGTTCAATGCCAGTTGTAATACAATCAGTGTCATTAGAAAAATTTCTAATATGATTAAGAAGCCAATAAATGTTAATACTATCAACAATATTAATAATATTATCTAATGCCGTTAGTGTAAGACGAGACAGTTCAATTTTATATACAAGAATAGCAATATTCTCTTTAATATACACATTATTTTTAATAAACATATATATAAATTTCTATATTTACGGTATTGCATTATATAGTAGTTTGTTTAAAATCAACAATACTATAATATTATTTCATTTATTTATAATAATAATTACTATATTAATTTTATTTATCTCATCATTTAAATTGAAAAATAAGTATAATGAAATAAATAATAAAGAAATAGGTTATAATTTAAAAATGATAAATACTGATTTTAGTTCTATCAAAGAAAACTCTGATGTTAATAAGAAAGATTCTGAAAATAGATCTACTATACATTATAATATACAAGATATTAATAAAATAATAGAATATCCTCTAATGATTTTATTTTGTATAATGGGTGGTATATTCTTAATATCAAGTTCTGATTTAATATCTATATTTTTATCTATAGAATTGCAAAGTTATGCATTGTATTTAATATGTTCTATATATAGAAACTCTGAAAATTCTGTAAGTGCAGGGTTAACTTATTTTTTATTAGGAGGACTATCATCATGTATCATATTATTAGGTCAAAGTCTTTTATATATACAAACTGGAACTACTAATATGGAGAATATATATATTATTAAAAATATTTATGAAAGTTTAGATAAGGAAATTTTATTAAATTATAGTTCTATTATTTATAATTTAAATTCTATTCAATATTCTTTTATAATATTCTCTATAGGACTTTTATTTAAAATATCATCTGCACCTTTTCATTTTTGAAGTCCAGATGTATATGATGCAATACCTACTATAGTTACAACTTTTGTAGCAATAATTGCTAAAATATCTTTACTTATCCTTTTATTAGATTTAGTATATTATTCTAGTAGTAATGCTCAAATAAATTGAATTAATAATTTAATGTTAAGCTCTATATTATCTTTAATTATAGGGTCAGTATTAGGTTTAACACAATATAGAATAAAAAGATTATATGCTTATAGTACCATAAGTCATATAGGTTTTTTACTTTTAGCTTTAAGTATTAATAGTATTGAATCTATAATAGCATTCATGTTTTACTTAATACAGTATTCTTTATCAAATTTAAATGCTTTTATAATTTTAATTGCCATAGGGTATTCTTTATATAATTATGAATGAAATGATAAAACTATTTCATATAGAAGTTTAAAAGAAATTAATTATTCTGCTATACAATTAATAGCTCAGTTAAAAGGATATTTTAATATAAATCCTTTTATAGCTATTAGTTTAGCAATAACTTTATTTTCATTTATAGGAGTACCACCTTTAATAGGGTTTTTTGCAAAACAAAAAATACTTATGTCAGCATTAGATAATGGATATATATTTATTACTTTAATAGCTATATTTACTAGTGTAATAAGTGCAGTATATTACTTAATTATAATAAAGTTTATTTTCTTTGAACCTAAAGTATATAAACTTTATATTAGAAATACTGAATATAAAACAACACAACATATAGGTATACCTTCTATAATGTCATTAATTATATCATTAATCACATTAATTATATTAATTTCTATATTATTAAATTATATAATAGATGATATAATATATCTATATGTATTAATATAATGTTTTAAGCATTGATTAATATAATATAATCCTATTAACTTATATTAATCAATGTTCTAAGCATTAAGCTTTATATAACGTTTAAATGACTTATACTAATGAGAATACACAAACCGATTTAAAGAAAACGAGTAATATATATAGTAATGCTGATTGTTATCAAGCACATCCTTATCATTTAGTTTCTCCTTCTCCCTGACCTATACTAACCAGTTTAAGTCTTTTAAGTATAACTACTTCAGGTGTATTATCAATGCATAATTTTTTTAATGGGTATTTTATATTTTTTAATGCTTTAATAGCAGTTATATATTCCATGTCATTATGATTTAGAGATGTTATATCTGAAGGTACCTATCTAGGTAATCATACTTTAGCTGTACAAAAAGGAATAAATATAGGTGTAGCCTTATTTATAATATCTGAAGTTTTCTTTTTTTTAGCTATTTTTTGAGCATATTTTCATAGTGCTATAAGTCCTGATGTAGAAGTAGGAGCTCAATGACCCCCTTTAGGTATACAAGCAATAAACCCATTTGAGTTACCATTATTAAATACAGTTATTTTATTATCATCAGGAATAACTGTAACTTATGCCCATCATTCTTTAATACAAGGTAATAGAACTGGATCCTTATATGGACTAGTATATACAATTATATTAGCATTAATATTTACTAGTTTACAAGGAGTAGAATATAGTGTTTCATCTTTTACTATAAGTGATGGTGTATTTGGCTCATGTTTTTATTTTGGTACAGGATTTCATGGTTTACATGTTATTATTGGAACAATATTTCTAGCTGTTGGTTTATGAAGAACCCTTGCTTATCATCTTACTGATAATCACCACTTAGGATTAGAAGCTGGTATACTATATTGACATTTCGTGGATGTTGTATGGTTATTTTTATATATATTTATATATTATTGAGGATCATAAAATATGCCAGACTTAACACCTGATATGATTACAGCATTAGATGTTTACTCTAGGGGTCTAGAAGGACTAACAGATCAAGTTAGTTTTGTTGGTATGATTAAAGATCAATGCGGTATACCAATCAAAAGAGGATATATACCAAATATGTGAAATATAGAGGAATTTCGGGCAACTTTATCTAGTGTTTTAAATGATTGACAAAGAGAACAATTAGTACAAAATCATATGAATTATCTACATACAAAAACAATAATGTTAACTGTAGATTCATATATATCTAGCCCTGAATTTAGTCCCATTAGAAGTGAACTAATGGCATATAAAATGAGAGCTATACTAATTATACGAAATTATCCTTGAGAAGCATAATATTTTTAACTAATATATCAACTACCCTTATATATTTATTCTAAATATAAACCTATAATTTTTTTAATTAATAATACCACGAATATTATTAATAAAGTTATAAAAATATATTTTATTAAAATATATACTAATTATAATACTTATATTTTTAAAGAATAATATAATGTTATTATAATTTCATTCTAGAATAAAAAAAAAATTTTTTTATCTTAACATATGTCTATTTCCCGGTGTTACTTAATTGTAGTAATTAAATATAAAAAAAATTATACAATGATTAATGTCTTTTTAATTATTATACCTTTAATAGGAGTAATAGTTATATCTCTAAATTTATTTAACAATTACGATGCCAGAATAATAGGTTTAATTGTATCTATAATAACTTTTTTTTTATCTCTAACTATATATATAT
>JGI12053J15887_10000767_pt1 | contig 13835 bp, 11 predicted proteins | sample MedBloCAOM1_O3_FD_15887 | JGI IMG/M metagenome (IMG submission 15887)
TGTGGCCAGCTCAAACGCGCTGGTTTGATGACGTTCAAATGGGTCCCCATTGCGGCGGAGACACCCCGAAATCCCAACGAGATCCCGAGGAACTGCCAAGCAACTGCCAAGCAACTCCCAAGCAACTCCCATGACGGGTATTTCGGATTTTGTCCAGCAAAGTCACAACTTTATCGCGGCGTGGTAAAGCCGCGGGGTGGGACGGCAAGGATAAGGATTATGCGCGCCTGCTCTTGGCAGACGGTGTGTGACCGGCTAATCGACGGTCCCCCGCCCGGAGGATGGAACCGATTTCTTTTCGTACGCCACTGGCGCTTCTCGTAATCTCCCTCTGTGCGATTGCTGCCGTATGGTGGTGGCTGGCCATGCCTATCAATCTGGCGCGGGCGCCCATCGATCCCAGCGCCAAGCTGTTGTGCGTGTCCTACGCGCCGTTCCGTAACACCCAGACGCCGCTGGTGCCGACCACGCAGATCGCTTCGGAACAGATTGCCCAGGATCTGGCGCAACTTGCCAAAATATCCGATTGCGTGCGCACCTATTCGTTGGAAAACGGTCTCGATCAGGTTCCTGCACTTGCCGCAAAAGTGGGCTTGAAAGTCATTCTCGGGATATGGCTCGGCAGTAACCGTCTGAAGAACCTCGGGCAGATTTCGACCGCCGTCGGCCTGACCAAGGCATACCCCGACGTCATCACTGCCGTCGTGGTCGGCAACGAAGTGCTGCTGCGCGGCGAGATGACCACCTCCGATCTCGCCGCCAACATCCGCTCGGTCAAGACGCAGGTTACCGTTCCCGTCACCTATGCCGATGTCTGGGAATATTGGCTTCGCAACCGGGAAGTCTACGAGGCGGTGGATTTTGTCACGATCCATATCCTTCCCTACTGGGAAGACTTTCCGATCCGCGCCAAATATGCCGCCGCCCATGTCGATGCCATTCGCAGGCGGATGGCGGTGGCGTTTCCGGGCAAGGAAATCCTGATCGGGGAGACCGGCTGGCCGAGCGAGGGGCGGATGCGCGAGGGGGCGCTGCCGTCGCGGACCAATCAGGCGCGGGTAGTCTCTGAGATTTTGGGGTTGGCGAAGCAGGAGAATTTTCGCGTCAATCTGATCGAGGCTTACGACCAGCCGTGGAAACGCCAGCTCGAAGGCACGGTCGGCGGATATTGGGGCCTGATCGATTCGGAGCGGCGTGCGGTGAAATATCCGCCCGGCGAAGCCATCAGCAACTATCCGTTCTGGAAGCTGCAGATGGGATGCGGCATGGGCTTGAGCTTTTTGGTGTTCGGCGCGGCCTGGCTGACGCTGCGCCGGCGGCCGTGGACGCCGCGCGTCGCATCCTGGATCGCGGTCGGACTATCGGCGACCACGGCCGGAATTCTGCTCGGCGTCGCCGCCGACAAGCTGTTCTATGAAAGCTACGGTCTCAGTGGCTGGCTTGGATGGGGCGCGTTGCTGACGGCCGCGATCGCTTCGCCCTTGCTTTGCGCTAACGCTGCGATGTCAGGCCGAAGCTTGCCGACTTTTCTGGAGCTGCTGGGGCCCCGCGATGCGCGATCCCGATCGGTGCTGACGATGATCCTCGGCGCAGCGCTCGTCGTGACCACGTTGATCGGCACTGAGACCGCGCTCGGCTTTGTGTTCGATCCGCGCTACCGCGATTTTCCCTTTGCCGCGCTGACCATGGCCGTGGTGCCGTTTTCGACCCTGATGCTGCTCAACCGCCCGCAGGAGGGAGTGCGGCCGATCGCCGAGGCGGTATTCGCCGGCCTGCTGGCGGGGGCGGCGCTCTACACGGTGTTCAACGAAGGCTCGGACAACTGGCAATCGCTGTGGACCTGCGCGGTGTATTTTCTGTTCGCGGTTACGCTGTGGCGGGCGCGGGCCGCGCAAATCCCAAAATAAGCAGGCCGAGCGCGAGACCCGACAGGCCGATATTGTAGAGCACGATCCCGAATCCGGCGACAACCAGCCCGCCCGTGAGCAGGACGATCGACGGCCGGATCAGGTGAAGCGTCGCGATAACAAGCGCGACGATGCCGAACACCGAATTGCGAAACAGATAGGTCGCAAGGATTCGGGTCTTGCACAGCATGGTCGGCAGGCCGGCATCGCAGGCCAGCGCCACCGTCGAGAGCTCGATCGCCATATAACGCAGATAGAGGGCGTAACCGACGGTGACGAAGCCGACGACCAACAGAAATTGCACCTGATAGGGCGTCAGCCGGAACGGAGATTTTTTCACAGGAACATGTTCTTCCGGCTAAGTGGAATCCGGCTAGCCGCAGGAAAATGCGTCTGACCCAATCAGTGCGAATATGGTCGGGAATGCGCGGCGGGACAACCCGGCCCGGGCAGGTTCTTCGAAGGGGCCGAGAATAAGAACAGGAAACCGGCCCCAACGCTTTGCGATAAGGCTTGGCGATCAGGCCTTGCGACAAGCCATTGCGATAAGCCTTTGCGATGACGAGCTTTACTGTGCTCGCGTGACCCTGCCGAGCAGCGACGACAGCGTGGAGGTTTCCGGCGTTTTCGGCGGTTCCTCCTGCACCGCGTGCTTTGCGCTGCTTCGCCTGCGCGATGCAGGAGGCTTGACGACGGACGCGGGGGCCTCGTCGGCCTTCATGGAAAGACGTTGGCCATCGAACACCGTGGTCTCGCAGGTCCGCTCGCTCTCGATCATGACGGCACAGATCTTCGCCGCCGCCGCGGCATCGGCGAGCGGTCCGGCAACCAGCCGCAACTGCATGCCCAGCCCGCTGTTGCTTTCCTTCACCACAATGATCGGGCGCAACGCCGCCAGCGGCGCATTCGACTTCGACCTGAGAAGGCCGCGCCACAGCGCGCGCAGGCCGCCGAGCGAATTGGCGCTGCCCACATCCACCCCGAATTCGGTTCGCTGGACCGCGACCTTGGGGGGATCCCGTTCCGCTAGGTCCGCGGATGGCGCCGACGCAACTACCTCCGGCATCGGCGATGCGGTGATCGCGCTCATCGGCGTCTCGGATGGGATCAATTTCCCGGCCGGCGCATCCGGCGGAGCCAGCATCGATTTCGAGGCCATCAGCGGCGTCGCCGGCGTCACCGCCGGAGGATTTTGCGGAGCCTGTGCTTGGGGGGTCTGTGCGACCGGCGAGACCGCGGCCGGACTTGAATCCTTCGCAGGGGCCGCGTCCGCCGGCGGCTTTTCGGCTGGCTTCGCTGGCGCAGCCACCACCGGAGACACGACCGGAGCAGGGGCCGAATTTTGCCGCGCAATCGCGCCGGTCGCCGTATCCAGTCCCTGTTCCAGAACGGTGACGCGCGCGTACAACCGGTCGCGGTCGCTGTTGAGCGTTTCGATGGCGGAGGCCAGCCGCCGCGCCTCGTTCTGGCTTTCCTTGGCGACGGACTGGATTTGCTGGCGCGCCAGATCGCCTGACGCCATTTGTTCCCGGCGCAATCCGATCGATGACTGGCTGGCGAGCACCGCGACGATGATGGCGCCGACCGTGGCAACACCCCACGATCCGAGCCGCCACAGCGCGCGGCGGTCGATATGATCCTCGTCGGCCAAAAGACCGCTCAGGAATCCGCCGGTGTTTTCGGTTTCAAAGCCGGCCAGATGGTCGGAATCCTGTACCATAGGACTTTCTCGGCCCTCCTGAGGCCTTAGCCGAATCAGAGGCAAACATTAACAGGAATCGCGCGGTGATCTGGAAGCCGCGGCGTTCTCCCGCGTGACGAAACGGGTTTCCATGCGAGATGAAAACGTCTTATGACGGCTGCGGCGCAACTTCGTCGCACCTGACCAGGATGAGGCAAGGATTAGGACAAGGGATGACCGGCAGAACCAGCCTCACGATCGTACTCGCGGCCGGCGAGGGCACGCGCATGCAGTCCTCGATACCGAAGGTGCTGCATCCCGTCGCCGGCCAATCGCTGCTGGCGCACGTGTTAGCCGCCGCCCCGAAGGGCGCGGGCGCCGCGCTCGCCGTTGTCAATGGGCCCGACCACAGTTCTGTCGCGGAAGAGACAAAACGCCGGCGTCCGGATGCAACCACGTTTGTTCAGCGCGAGCGTCTCGGCACCGCGCATGCGGTGCTGGCGGCCCGCGACGCCATCGCCCGCGGCGCCGACGATCTGCTCGTCGTGTTCGGCGATACGCCGCTGATTTCGGCCGAAACCTTTGCGCGGTTGCGGGCGCCGTTGAAAAACGGCGCGGCGCTGGCCGTGCTCGGCTTTCGCGCCGCCGATCCCACCGGCTATGGCAGGCTCGTGGTCGAGGGCGATCAGCTGGTGGCGATCCGCGAACAGGCCGAGGCCAGCCCGGCGGAACGCGAGATCAAGCTTTGCAACGCCGGCGTGATGGCGTTTGATGGCCACAAGGCGCTGGAAATCATCGAAAAAATCGGTAACGCCAACAGCAAGGGCGAGTATTATCTCCCCGACGCGGTCGGCATCGTTCGTCAACAGGGACTAGAGGCCGTCGTGATCGAAACCAGCGAGGATGAAGTGCGTGGCATCAACACCAAGGCCCAGCTCGCCGAAGCCGAGCAGGTGATGCAGGGGCGCCTTCGCAAGGCGGCACTCGAGGCCGGCGTGACCATGGTCGCGCCCGAGACGGTTTACCTCGCCGCCGACACCAAATTCGGCAGCGACGTCACGATCGAGCCGTTTGTGGTGATCGGTCCGGGCGTAACGATCGCCGACGGCGCGGTGATCCATTCCTTTTCGCACCTCGTACAGTCATCGATCGGCAGGAATGCGTCGGTCGGCCCCTATGCGCGGTTGCGGCCGGGAACCTCGCTGGGCGAGGGCGCCAGGGTCGGCAATTTCGTCGAGACCAAAGCCGCGACGCTGGAAGCCGGCGTCAAGGTCAATCATCTCAGCTATATCGGCGACACCCGCATCGGCACCGGCGCCAACATCGGGGCCGGCACCATCACCTGCAACTATGACGGCTTCCGCAAGCACCAGACCACGATCGGATCGGGCGCATTCGTCGGCTCGAATACGTCGCTGGTCGCGCCGGTCAAGATCGGCAGCGGCGCCTATATCGGATCGGGGTCGGTGATCACCCGCGACGTGCCCGACGATGCGCTTGCGGTGGAACGCGGCCAGCAGACCACGCGCGAGGGCTGGGCCAAGCGATTTCGCGAGATGAAAACACGCGGCAAGACGCCGAAAGGCAGCTAACCATAGGCATTGCTAAGCTTTCGGATTAACGCGGTTTCAATCCGCAATAATTATTGAGTATCTGAAGACCAGCGATTCTCTTAAGAGAGAGCGGTGTCGTTTAGTGTCGTTTTGATCATTCATCGGTCCTTTGGAGATATTGATCCGCATGTGCGGCATTGTCGGCATTCTCGGACGCGGTCCGGTCGCGGAGCAGCTGGTGGATTCGCTCAAGCGCCTCGAATACCGCGGTTACGATTCCGCGGGGGTTGCCACCCTGGAGGGCGGCCATCTCGAGCGGCGCCGCGCCGAAGGCAAGCTGAAAAATCTCGAAGCGCGATTGAAAGCCGAACCGCTCGCGGGGCATACCGGCATCGGACATACCCGCTGGGCTACCCACGGCAGGCCGACCGAGAACAATGCGCATCCGCATGCAACGGATCGCGTCGCCGTGGTCCATAACGGCATCATCGAGAATTTCCGAGAGTTGCGCGAAGCTTTGCAGAACAAGGGCACGGTTTTCAAAACCGAGACCGACACCGAAATCGTCCTGCATCTGGTCGATGATTTTCTCGAGCAGGGCTTCAAGCCGGCCGAGGCGGTCAAGGCGACATTGTCGCAGCTTCGCGGTGCCTTCGCACTCGGGTTCATCTTCGCGGGCGACGACAATCTGATGATCGGCGCCCGCAATGGGCCGCCGCTCGCCATCGGCTATGGCGAAGGCGAGATGTATCTCGGCTCGGATGCCATCGCGCTCGGCCCGTTCACCGACACCGTCACCTATCTCGAGGACGGCGACTGGGTCGTCCTGACGCGCAACAGCGCGGTGATCCACGACAAGAACAACGCGGTCGTTCGTCGCGATGCGATCAAGCATGCCGGCGCGACCTCGCTGGTCGACAAGGCGAATTACCGCCACTTCATGGCCAAGGAAATCCACGAACAGCCGGAGGTGGTCGGCCACACGCTGGCGCGCTATGTCGATATGGCGGCCGAGCGCGTCGCGCTGCGGGTCAAATTGCCGTTCGACTTCAGGGACATTCAGCGCATCTCGATCGTTGCCTGCGGCACCGCGAGCTATGCGGGTTATGTCGCCAAATACTGGTTCGAACGCTTGAGCCGCGTGCCCGTCGAAGTCGATGTCGCCTCGGAATTCCGTTATCGCGAGGCGCCGCTGCGCAAGGGCGATCTGGCGATCTTCATCTCGCAGTCCGGCGAGACCGCCGATACCCTGGCCGCACTGCGCTACGCGAAGGGGGAAGGCGTGCACACGCTCTCGGTGGTCAACGTCGCGGGTTCGACGATCGCGCGCGAGAGCGAGACCGTGCTGCCGACCTTGGCCGGCCCCGAAATCGGCGTCGCCTCGACCAAAGCCTTCACCTGCCAGCTGATGGTGCTGGCGGCGATCGCATTGGCCGCCGGCAAGGCGCGCGGCGAATTGTCCGATGCCGATGAAGCCAGGCTCGTGCACGGCCTCGTGGAAATCCCGCGGCTGATGGCCGCAGCGCTCGCCACCGAGCCGCAGATCGAGAAACTGGCGCGCGACATCGCCAAATCCAAGGACGTGCTCTATCTCGGCCGCGGCACCAGCTATCCGCTGGCGCTGGAAGGCGCGCTGAAGCTGAAGGAAATTTCCTACATCCATGCCGAGGGCTATGCCGCCGGCGAGCTCAAGCACGGGCCGATCGCGCTGATCGACGAGAACATGCCGGTGGTGGTGATCGCGCCGTTCGACCGGGTGTTCGAGAAAACCGTCTCCAACATGCAGGAAGTGGCGGCGCGTGGCGGCAACATCATTCTGATGACCGACGCCAAGGGGGCCGCGGAAGCGACCATCGAGTCCTTGGTCACGATCGTGCTGCCCGACATGGCGGCGACCTTCACGCCGATGGTTTATGCGGTTCCCGTGCAGTTATTGGCCTATCATACCGCCGTCATCATGGGCACCGACGTCGACCAGCCACGCAATCTCGCGAAATCGGTGACCGTCGAATAGGCCGATGGGTGGTGGCCACGCCACCTGATACCGGTCGCTTGAAGTCTTCAAAAATCTGCTAGAAGGCTTAGCTGTCATGATGCGACAGCCATTTCGACCACCTGGAACCCCCATGAACCGCGATGATCTGCCTCCGTCTGTGCCCCCGGCCGAAGCCCCGCCAGAAGTCCACAGCGGCTTGATGGCCCGATTCCGGAACTATTTTCTGACTGGCCTGATCGTCGCCGGCCCGATCGCCATCACCTTCTATCTGACCTGGTGGTTCGTGACCTGGGTCGATGGCCTGGTCCGGCCGTTCGTTCCGGTCGCCTATCGGCCGGAAACCTACCTGCCGTTCGGGCTGCCGGGTTCCGGGCTGATCGTCGCCGTGATCGCGCTGACCCTGCTGGGTTTTCTCACCGCCAATTTGATCGGGCGGACGCTGGTCGATCTCGGCGAGCGGCTGCTGGGGCGGATGCCGGTGGTGCGCGCGATCTATCGCGGCCTGAAACAGGTGTTCGAGACGCTGTTCTCAGGCTCGGGATCGAGCCTGCGCCGGGTCGGCCTGGTCGAATTTCCCTCGCCGGGGATGTGGTCGATCGTGCTGATCTCGCAGGCGCCGAGCGTGGAGATCGCCAACAATCTGCCAGGCGCGGAGGAGCACATTTCGGTGTTCCTGCCTTGCGCGCCGAACCCGACCACGGGTTTTTTCTTCTATGTGCCCAAGAGCAAGATCATCGAAATCGACATGAGCGCCGAGGACGCCGCGACCTTGATCATGTCCGCCGGCGTGGTGCAGCCCGGCTCCGACCCGCAGAAGAAAATTGCCGCACTGGCGGGGCTGGCGAATGCCGCGCGCGTCGCGCATGAATCCTCGCTGCAACCGGTGCCGGCGAAGGTGGAATAGGGCGGAAGGACGCCTCGAATGGGCAAGGCAAAGACCTTTCGCGAACGCGTGCACGAAGCGCGCGAGCACGTTGCGATGCTCTCTCCTGACGAAGCCAGGCAGCTCATCGACGTCGGCGGCGTGCTGCTGATCGACGTCGGCGAAGAATGGCAACTCCGCGAGCGGGGGACGATTCCGGGCGCCCGCAACATCACGCGGGGCGAGCTTGAAATCAGGGCGGATACCGAACAAGAACGCCGCGATCCCGCACTTCAGGATCGGCAGCAGAAGATCATACTGACGTGCGGGGGCGGAGGAAAAGCGACCCTCTCGGCAAGCGCCTTGCTGGAGATGGGTTTTACCCACGTGTCCGTCATTCGAGGGGGCTGCCGCGGATGGCAGCGGGCCGGCTATCCGCTTGAGCCTTATCCCGCCCCTATCAGCGGCGTGTATCCGCTGTCCGACGAAGAGCGCACTGCAGTACGCGCTGGGATGGACGCCGCACGCCGCGGCGATTTTGCATCTGAGATTGATTGAAGCGGCATCGTCATTTTGGCCTCGCCGTCATTGCGAGGAGCGAAGCGACGAAGCAAGTCTTTTTCTTTTTGCCGAGGCCATGGATTGCTCCGCTTCGCTCGCAATGACGGGGGAAACGTCAGCGTCACGCCAGCGAGTCATAGAGGTCCTTCCATTCAGGATTCAACTCTTCGATCAAGGCCAACTTTTTCGCACGGCTACCGGCCTTGATTTGCTTTTCCCGCGTGATCGCCTCGATCATGCTCTCGTGCAGTTCATACCAGACCAATATCTTGCAGCCATATTTCGTTGAGAAGCCCTTCAGTAACCCCTCGCGGTGCTCGAAGGCGCGCCGTGGCAGGTTGGCGGTGACGCCCGTGTAGAGTGTTCCGTGACGCCGGCTTGCCATGATGTAGACGCAGGGTTGCTTCATCCACTTTGTTCCGGCTGACCGCTCACGTTACGCCGTCATTGCGAGCGTAGCGAAGCAATCCATTCTTTCTTTGCGCGGCAAGGATGGATTGCTTCGCTCCGCTCGCAATGACGGTTGGGCTGTTTGACAATCGAATCCTCCTTCGTCGTCCCGGTGAAGGCCGGGACCCATACGCCGTGTTCTGTCGTTCTAAAGACTCTGTTCGACGACTTCCCGTAACCACAAACACCAGCGGCTATGGGTCCCGGCGTTCGCCGGGACGACGCTGGAGAGATGCGTGGCGCTCGATCATGCTCGGCACGTACAGCAAAAAGCCCGGCACAGGTGCCGGGCGTTTCCACACGAAGATGTCCGTATTACTGGAACTTGTAGCTCAGCGCCACGCGCGCAATACTCGCGGTGTTAGCAAAGTCGTTGTGGCAATTGCTGGTGCCGCAGCTAAGAACACCATCCGATCGGATCAGGTTCTGCTGCTTGCTCAGGAAATCCAGATACAAATATTCAGCACGCAGCACCAGGTTCTGCGTCATCATGCGTTCAACGCCGAAACCGGCCGCGAAGCCCATGCGCCATTCGTTATCGATGGATTGAAACCTCAATGGTGAGATCAAGTCATCAGAAGTCACTGACGAGGCAGAATGCCCCCAGGCCGGCCCACCAGTAACATAAATCAGGGTACTGTCGACAGCCAACCCCGCGCGCGCGCGCAGCGAACCAAAGGCGTCTAACTTGAAATTTGCCGCTGTTGTATCAAAAAAACTGTTGGCAAGCGCAACCGGGTGAGAGCTTCGCGCGCTCATGTAGTTCAGATCGCCCTCGACACCGAAGACGAACGAATTCATCTGCCAGTTATAGCCAATCTGCCCGCCTGCAGTTCCGAACCCGGTATGAAACTTCGTGTTAGCGCCGAAGAAGCGACCATCTGGATCCAGGATATCCGCATTGGCCATGCCACCGCCGCCGTTGATACCGACATAGAAGCCGCTCCAATTGGAAGCGGGATCGGCCAGCATTGGCGCTTTGTATCCACGTGACGGAAGATCGATGGCGAAGGCCGAACCTGATAGCGCCGCCGCCATAACCATTCCGCATAAAATCCGCTTCATTGAAATTTCCTCGAATTTGTCCGCCGCGCGCGCGGCCTGACGACATGAATCTCACAAGCGAGATTCGATCCGCAAAGCTTTAGGGGCGACTGGGCTTTGCGACTTGGACCGACGTGAGCTTGAATAGGACACAAATGAAGATGTGAGTTTTTGCTGGTGGGTGATGCAAACTTGCCACGCGCCGCTGAGGCCGTCATTGCGAGGAGCAACGCGACGAAGCAATCCAATCTTTCTTTGCGCGGCAAGGATGGATTGCTTCGCTCCGCTCGCAATGACGGTTGGGCTGTTTGACAATCGAATCCTCCCACGCGCCGCTGAGGCCGTCATTGCGAGGAGCAACGCGACGAAGCAATCCATTCTTTCTTTGTGCCGGGCAATGGATTGCTTCGCTGCGCTCGCAATGACGGTGTGCGGCGATGCCTCATCAGTGCACCCACCAGATAAAGGCTTTGGAGAGTCGCAAGAGATCCGATCGATATCGCCACACCACTTAGCGGCCCGAAACCCTGGTAGAGAGGAAGCGCCGCCGAGAGAAACGCGGCGAACGGTGAGGCGAGCACGATCGCCGGCATGCTGAAGCTGAGAAAGCCGAGTGCAAGCCCCAGCAAAGCGCTGGCGCAGAAAAGAATCGAAATGATTGTCACGATGAATACCTTGTGATGGCGGAAGTGCTTCGCTTCCGATCGGCGTGAGCCGCCGGCGTCGCGCGGACTTCCGTTTGTGGTTGATTGATTTGCGCATGTTCAAACAAAGAGATGAGATCATCATGATCCGATTCAAAATTATCGGATCATGATCCGGAACGCAGGAGCCGTGATCGGCGCCCGTAAACCCTTTAGATGAGCTTGCGCTGCACGGCTTGGGCGCAGGTGAGGACGGCTTGGGCCCAAGTGCATAGTCGCGCTATTTGTCGGCGGCTGATGCGATTTGAGCGTTGCTCCACATCCTGTTCTCATCGTGCCCGATCCGGGACATCTGCAGGGATGGCAAGCCGACACCATCGTTCCAGCCTGACGATTGCGTCAATCTTGTCGCTTGCGTCCGTCCCGCGATGACAATCGTTCCGATCCGGTTCAGACACGTCGCATCGCGTGTCGCAAAATTGCATCAGCCGGCGACAATAGCGCGACTATGCACTTGGGCCCAAGCCGTCCTCACCTCCGTCCAAGCCGTGAATCGCAAGCTCATCTAGAGCATTTATCCGTGCCGATCACTGCTCCTGCGTTTTAAGGGGCGTCGGTTCGCACCGGGTCGATCGATGTCGGCGACACGCCGAAGGGCTTTGGGGGCTGATGATGAAGCGGGCTGATCCGAAGATGTTGACGGCACGACGCGCGCTGATGCTGGCGGTGACGATCGCGACGTTGGCGGCGGCCGGTCAGGCTGCGGCAGGAACCAATAATTGCGATCATACCACATCGAGCGCTAGTCCGCTCATCAACCAGACCATCACTTGCACCGGCGCGACCGTCAATGCGAATGACCCCGACGGCTTCGGCGTACAGCAGGACAGTGGCAACACCTACAATATCGGGTCCGCCAGCCAGCCCGACGCACCGGTGACGGGGACGGGCATCCTGGGAGATGGGTTGGTGGCCGCCAACGCAACCATCAACAATTTCGGTACTATTTCGGGAGTGGGTCGCGGCATCGATGGCCATGCCAGCTTGGTTGTAAACAACGACGGGCACATACTCGGGACAGGTGCGACGGGGACTGGCATCGCATCTAATGCCGATGGCAACATCACCAACAGGCTCGAGATTACAGGAGTAACTACCGGCATTTCACTCTTCCGAGGTATTGTCACCAACGAGAGCACCGGCACCATCAAAGGCGGGACTTTCGGTATTTTGATCAGCAGCAGCGCCCAGATCTCTAATAAAGGTGGGATCTCGGCTGCGACTGCCATCAGCGTCCTAGCTGACCCCGCCAACCCCGATCAGCACGTCACCATCTCCAACACCAGCACTGCTACGACCACCGCCACCATCTCGGGCATTGCTTTCGGCATCAAGAGCAGCCAGATCCTGGATCTGACCAACTCCGGCAACATCACGGCGACGGGCGCGCAGGGCACGCCTGGCATCGCCGTTCAGGCCGACACCGCCGATCCGGCCCACGGCGGCATCGCCAATGTGTTCAACGACGGCAGCATCATTGCGAACAGCCTGTTTTTTGGCGTCGGCATAAAGGCCACCGTAACCGCCAACGTGAACAACACGAATACGATCTCTGCGACCGGCGTCGGCATCCTGGCCCGCACCGTCAACGTGTTCAATGCCAGCACCGGCACCATCGGGAGCACCGACACCATCACGGCGGACGCCGCAATTTCCGCTAATGTCGCCGCCACGGTCGACAGCGCCGGCAAGATTTCGGGTACGACGTTCGGTATCCTCTCCGGCGGCACTGTCAACGTCGTCAACAGGAGCACCGGCACGATCTCGGGCTTCATCGCTATTCAAGCCAATGGTCCCGCAACCATCGGCGTTGTCGACGCCATCGACAACGCCGGCGGTATTNTGGGTGGGGCGGGCGGTGCCGGCATTCAAAGCGGCGGCGTCACCGACGTGATCAACAGGAGCACCGGCACCATCTCGGGCCACATTGCTATTCAAGCCATCGGCGCCGGGGGCATCAACGCCGCCAATACCATCGACAATGCCGGCGGTATTTTGGGTGGGGCGGTCGGCATCCTCACCGACCTCGCCAACGTGGCCAACAGGAGTACCGGCACCGTCTCGGGCGATATCGCTATTGACGTCTTTGGCGGTACCAAAATCGGCAACGACGGCAATATCCTGGGTGGGAAGCTCGGCATCACCGCCGATANCGTTGATGTCACCAACACGCGCACCGGCACTATCTCCGGCAATATCGCCATTCAGGCCCTCGGCACCGGCGGCGTCGGCAGCACCATCACCACTTCCGGCGCCATCATCAGCACCGCCGGTGCAACAGGCACCGCGATCAAGCTGTCGGCCGCCGCCGACACGCTGACGCTGCTGGCCGGTTCGCGCATCGTCGGCATTGTCGACATGGGGGACGTCTTGGCAGTTGGCAACGACACCGTGAATGTCACCGCGGTCGCGCCGAGCAGCAAGGTGTCGTCGCTCACGACCGCCGCCGAGCTGCCAACGCTCATCAACTTCCACGGCAAGTTGAACACCACGTTCTCCGGCGGCGGCTTCAATGGCCCGACGGTGCAGAGCGGCGGCCAGCTCGCCACGCTCGATCCGACCGCGCTGGCGCAGACCGACCGCTCGCTGATGGATTTCACCGGCGGGGTGTCGTCGCTGGTGCAGGGCCGTCTCAACGGCGTGTCGCCCTCTTCCAATGGCGCGATGATGGCGATGAGCTACGCGCCGGAGACCGATAACGCCGGACCCTTTGCCAAGCTACCCGGCAAGAACGCCGACTGGCTGAACCCCGCGCCGATCACGGTGTGGTCCTCGAGCTTTGGCGGCCAGCGCACCCAAGATGCGACGGATTCCACATTGCGCGCGACGTCCACCGCATGGGGCAGCGCGATCGGCATCGACCGCAAGATGCGGCCGGACTGGCTGGTCGGCGCGTTCATCGGCGGTGGCCAAGGCGGATTGTCGGTCGATCTCTCCTCGCAGAAGGTCGACACGACTACGTGTTCGCCGGCGGCTACAGCCGGTTCGAATGGGCCTCGCACTTTTTCGACTTCACGCTGCAGGGCGGCAACGCTTCCAGCAAATCGGACCGGCTGGTGCTGAACAACCTCGCCGTC
>JGI12053J15887_10000768_pt1 | contig 13829 bp, 11 predicted proteins | sample MedBloCAOM1_O3_FD_15887 | JGI IMG/M metagenome (IMG submission 15887)
ATCGCGCAATATGGCGGGCGCTATCTGGTCCGCGGCGGCGCGGCAAGCATCGCCGAAGGCGGCCCGCCGCCGAAGAACATCATCGTCGTCGAGTTTCCCTCGATGGAAAAACTGCGCGAATGGTATGCGTCGCCGGAATACGCCGAAGCGCTCAAGGTACGGGCGACGGCGCTCGACCGCCGCCTGATTTTCGTCGAGGGCGTGCCGCCGGCGTAAAACTTTAGCCGATCCTACGCCCGCTCGACGTCGTGACGGCTACCACCCCTCCAGCACGATCTTGCCGCGCGATTTTCCGGATTCCAGCAGGGTGTGCGCGCGTTTGAGATTGGCGGCGTTGATCGTCCCAAAGGTCTGGTCGAGCGTGGTGCGGAGCACGCCCTTGTCGATGAGGTCGGCGACATCGTTGAGTAGGGCATGCTGGCCGATCATGTCCGGGGTCTGGAACGAACTTCGCGTGAACATCGATTCCCAGTGGATCGAGACCGCCTTGCCCTTGAAGACGCTGACGTTGAATTCCGGGGGATCGTCGATCAATCCATATTTGCCCTGCGGCGCGATGATGTCGGCCAGCGCCTTGTAATGCTGGTCGGTGTTGGTGAGGCTGGCGACCAGAGCGACCGGCGGCAGCTTCAGCTTTTCGATCCGCTCCTTCATCGGCTTGGCATGATCGATGACGGCATGCGCGCCGAGATCGAGGCACCATTTTTGCGATTCCGGCCGGGACGCCGTCGCCAGCACCGTCAGGCCGGTGAGACGGCGCGCCAGCTGGATCAGGATCGAGCCGACGCCGCCGGCGCCGCCGGTGATCAGGAGCGTGCGCGGATCGACGCTCTTGCCGGGTACCGCACCGAGACGGTCGAACAGCAGTTCCCAGGCGGTGATCGAGGTCAGCGGCAGGGCGGCGGCTTGCGCGAAGGACAGCGTCTTCGGCTTTTGGCCGACGATGCGCTCGTCCACCAGATGAAATTCCGAATTGGTGCCCTGGCGCTGGATCGAGCCGGCATAGAAAACCTCGTCGCCGGGCTTGAAGAGCGTCACATCCGGCCCGACCGTGTCGACGATCCCGGCGGCGTCGTAGCCAAGAATCTTGGTTTCACCTTCAGGGGGTGCTGCGCGCTTGCGCACCTTGTAGTCGACCGGATTGGCTGAAATCGCCTTCACGGCGACCCTGATATCGCGACCCGTCGGCTCGGGTTTTGCGGTCTCGAAATCGATCAGCGAGTCCGCGGCGTCGACGGGAAGCGACTTTTTGTATCCGACGGCTTTCATGCCCGTTGTCTCCTCTGTGATGGCTGAAATCGTTACTCGCCTCGGTTCTGATAATCAGAACCGAGGCTCTGGTTCTCGATTTGACGCGTTTTCTTCACGCGAACCGGTACCCACTTCGCTTGAAAACGCTTTGGCTTTAATTGTCGGAGTAGCGCAATATTGGCAAGTACTGTAAATTTGGGGATATAGTCCCTGTTTGGATACTATTGGAAAATGCCCCATGAAACGACGGAATTTTGCCCACCGGCCGGGCTGCGCGGTTGAAGCGACGCTCGATCTGATTGATGGCAAGTGGAAGGGTGTCATCCTCTACCATTTGCAGGACGGCACCCAGCGCTTTGGCGAGTTGCGGCGGCGGATGCCGGGCATCACGCAGCGCATGCTGACCAAGCAGCTCCGTGCGCTGGAGTACGACCATCTGGTGATCCGCAAGGTCTATGCCGAAGTGCCGCCGCGGGTTGAATATCGCCTCTCGGAGATCGGCGAAAGCCTGCGTCCGGTGATCGACACCTTGAAGGCGTGGGGCGAAGGCCACAGGCAGAAGCTCTCCTGCGCGCCGGTGTCGGACGTCCCCGATCGCGCCGCCTGATCGGGGCCGCGCGGTCCGGAGTTTTCTTATCGCGCGATTGTGCCGAGGCGGGCAAGCCTGAGGCCCGCAATACGAACCGGGAGCAGCCGCGGCTGCTCCCAGCGGAAGCACCAGTCTTAGAACGCCACCTGGGTACGCATGGCGAACGCATTGAACTTCGAGCCGATATCGGCGAAGTTGGTGGGGCTAAGCTGCTTGGCAACATCGCCATGAAGGTAATCGAACATCAGGCGGACATTGCGATTGAGATACCAGTTCAATGCCAGCGTATAGATCGTCTGTCTCCCGCCAGCGACGCCGCTCGCGGTGGCGATCCGATCGTTGAGATCGATCGTGCTGTATCGGCCGGCGATCTCCCATGCGCCCCAGCCGCCGCCGCTCAATGAGAACGGGTTGGCCGGCGCGATGCCGCCGTAGGAGGCGCTGCCCGGATTGTAGGGGCGGGATTCTCCGGTGAGGATGTAGGCCGCCTCCGCATAGCCGCCTTGGAATTTCAGGCTTGGCAGCGGGACGAAAGCGCTGCGATCGACGTTGTACCAGAAATACTCTCCTTGAAAGAACAGCGGCCCGTAAGTCCCCGCCACTTCGGCGCTGTAGACTTGAGCGCCGGATACGCCTGCGATCGCGCCCGTCGAGACCAGTGTGGTCGGGTCGATGCGCACTTCCGGTCGGTCGCTCAGGGTGAGCGTTTGAGTCCCAGCTATCAGATTGTGCGGTGGCTGGTGCAGCCATTCGGCATCGCCGCCGATATGCAGTGAGTAATCCTTGCCGCTGACGATTTGACCCGCGGCACGGGCGAAGGTGCCGTATTGTTCGGTGGTGCCGTTGGGGTTTACGCTTGAGGCAGAGTGAATGGCCCCCGTCGCGGGGCCCGTCACATAGGCTCCCGCCCAGAACGTGTCTGTATACCAGCGCGCGCCGAAGGCCGAACGGAAGTCGCCGGCTGCAATGTTGGTGGCGTTAATACCTGAAGAGGCGCGCTCCATGAACGGGATGTCGTTCGAGCTGGACGCCTCGTCCAGCGTGTAGGGCAGGTCCATGACGCCCCCTTCGATCGCGAGCTTGCCACCGAGCGGCTTGAAGCCCGTGTAGCTCAGATAGGCGTTCTCAATGCCCGACAAGGCGCCACCCGGAAGGAATCCGACCGCCGTTCCGCCAACGCTGGCGGTGCTGGCAAATCCGTCCGAAGCACCGCCGAAGTCGTAGATCAGCGCGTAATTCCAGTCGCCCAGGAATTTGCCGAGAATGCCGATACGCGCGCGGCGAACATTGACCCCGTCGTCGAGGCGCTGCGGAACGGTTGCGGCGCTATTGGGATGATAATCATAACCGCCGACGTCGAAATGCACGCGGCTGGTGATCGAAATGCAATTCTGATCATCCGCGGTGCAGATGGTCGGCCGGTTGTTCGGCATTTTCACAACCACATCCGATGGCGCAACCGGACCCTTGACCGGATAGGCCGCATTGGCGTTCGCGACGGTGACCTTGGCATCGGCCTTGGCATTGACTTTCGCCGCGGCTGCCGTATTCGCTGTGGTCTGCTTCTGCAGATTGTCGAGCTTTTGCTCCATCAATCGCAGCTGTTGTTTTAGCAACGCGATCTCCGCGTCATTGCTGCCGGTGGATTGTGCGTGTACCTGCGATGCCATCAATGCCCCGACCAGGCTGAGCGCTACTGAAGTTGAGAGTCTTGGCGTAGTCATGTGATGACCCCTTTCGCTGAATTGATTGTCCCGTTCACCCGCGAGAATCGTGGAAAATATAGTTGACCGTCTAACGACAAGGTTACCGAAATTGCCGGTTCCCCTGTTGCCTGGGTGCAACAGAGCTTATCGTATGACGATCGTCATACAAGTCCGGCGATCTACGTACAAGGGGATGCGGCCTTGCCGGCGACGCCGCTTCGGCAGCCGTCCCCGATCCGGGATAACAGGCCAAGTACCCTTCTATTGCCGGACGAACACGCCTATATTTCAGCGTTCTCTCAGAGAGGTAGGAATGCATCGATTTGTCCGCACCGCTGTGCTTCCCGCAATATGGGCCGTAACCCTGTTGGGAAGTCTTCCCTGTGCCATCGCTCAGGACCGGCGCGTCCCGGCATCGCCGGCCGAGGTAAAACTTTCCTACGCGCCGATCGTGCAGCGCGTGCAACCGGCGGTGGTCAACGTCTATGCCGCCAAGGTGGTGCAGAACCGCAATCCGCTGCTCGACGATCCGATCTTCCGCCGTTTCTTTGGCGTGCCGGGCCAGCAGCCGGAACAGATGCAGCGCTCGCTGGGCTCGGGCGTGATGGTGGATCCGTCCGGTCTCGTCGTGACCAACGTCCATGTCATTGAAGGCGCAGATGAGGTCAAGGTTTCGCTGTCGGACAAGCGAGAATTCGAAGCCGAGATCGTTCTCAAGGATCCCCGCAGCGATCTGGCGGTATTGCGGCTCAAAGGCGTGCAAGAGAAATTCCCGACGCTCGACTTTGCCAACTCCGACGAATTGCTGGTCGGCGACATGGTGCTGGCGATCGGCAATCCCTTTGGCGTCGGACAGACGGTGACCCACGGCATTATTTCGGCGCTGGCGCGCACGCAGGTCGGCATCACCGACTACCAGTTCTTCATTCAGACCGATGCCGCGATCAACCCCGGCAATTCCGGGGGCGCCCTGGTCGACATGACCGGCCGGCTGGCCGGCATCAATACCGCGATCTTCTCGCGTTCAGGCGGGTCGCAGGGTATCGGTTTTGCCATTCCGGCCAACATGGTGCGCGTCGTCGTCGCCTCCGCCAAGAGCGGCGGCAAGGCCGTCAAGCGGCCCTGGCTTGGCGCGCGGTTGCAGGCGGTGACGCCGGAGATCGCCGAGAGCCTGGGGCTTCGGCTTCCGAGCGGCGCGCTGGTCGCCGGTGTGGTTACGAGCAGTCCGGCAGCGCGGGCCGGGCTGAAGGCATCCGATCTGATTGTCGGAATCGACGGCCAGGCGGTGGACGATCCCAATGCGTTCGACTACCGCTTTGCGACGCATCCGCTCGGCGGCACGTCGCAGGTCGATGTGCAGCGCGGCGGCAAGACCGTGAAGTTGACCATACCGCTTGAAACCGCGCCCGATACCGGCCGCAACGAAATCGTCCTGACGACGCGCTCGCCGTTCCAGGGCGCAAAGGTTGCGAACATCTCGCCCGCCGTCGCCGATGAGCTGCATCTGGATGCGGATACCGAAGGTGTTGTGGTGACCGATCTGTCGGACGGCGCCACCGCCGCCAGCGTCGGGTTCCAGAAGGGCGACATCATCATGTCAGTCAATAATCAGAAAATCGCCAAGACCAGCGATCTCGAGAAGGCGACACGCGACTCTGCGCGGCTTTGGCGCATCACCGTGGTGCGCGGCGGCCAGCAGATCAACGTGACGCTGGGCGGATGAGTCCGAAGCGACCACGCGAAGCCACCAACCTGTTTGCTGCGGCAGGCATGGAGCAGGATGCACCGCATCCGCTTCCGGACAGATTGCGTCCCCGCGCGCTGTCAGATGTCGTGGGGCAAGATCACATCCTGGGGCCGGACGGCGCGCTGACGCGCATGCTCGCCACGCGTACGCTGGGTTCGCTGATTTTTTGGGGGCCTCCGGGAACCGGCAAGACCACCGTCGCGCGGCTGCTCGCGGATGCCACAGAACTGCATTTCGAGCAGATTTCCGCGGTGTTTTCCGGGGTCGCGGATCTGAAAAAAGTTTTCGACGCGGCCCGCGCCCGGCGCGAGATGGGCAAGGGGACCCTGCTGTTCGTCGATGAGGTGCATCGGTTCAACCGCGCGCAGCAGGATTCGTTTTTGCCTGTCATGGAAGACGGCACCGTGGTGCTGGTCGGCGCCACCACCGAGAATCCCTCGTTCGAGCTCAACGCCGCCTTGCTATCGCGGGCGCGGGTGCTGGTGTTTCATTCACTCGACCCGGCGGCAATCGAGAACCTGTTTGTCCATGCCGAGAAGATCGAGGCCAAAAAGCTGCCGCTCGATGCGGAGGCGCGCGCCGTGCTGGTGCGCATGGCCGATGGCGACGGGCGCGCCGCGCTGACGCTCGCCGAAGAGGTCTGGCGCGCCGCGCGCGAAGGCGAGACCTTCAATGCGGAAGCATTGCAGGACATTCTGCAGCGGCGCGCGCCGATCTACGACAAATCCGCCGACGGCCATTACAACCTGATCTCGGCGCTCCATAAATCGGTGCGCGGTTCCGATCCCGATGCTGCGCTGTATTATCTCGCGCGGATGATGGACGCCGGCGAGGATCCGCTGTTTCTGGCGCGGCGCGTCGTTCGCATGGCGGTCGAGGATATTGGTTTGGCCGATCCGCAGGCGCTGGTGATCTGCAATGCTGCCAAGGACGCCTATGATTTCCTCGGCCATCCCGAAGGCGAACTGGCAATCGCGCAGGCGGTGATTTATCTCGCCACCGCGCCGAAATCGAACGCCGCCTACAAGGCCTTTGGCGCGGCGACGCGCGCGGCCAAAGAGGGCGGCTCGCTGCTGCCGCCCAAGCATATTTTGAATTCGCCGACAAAGCTGATGAAGTCGGAAGGCTACGGCTCGGGCTACGAATACGATCACGACACGCAGGATGCGTTCTCCGGCCAGGATTATTTTCCGGAAGCGATGGCACGCCAGACTTTCTACGATCCGCCCGACCGCGGCTTCGAGCGCGAGATTCGCAAGCGGCTGGATTACTGGGCGAAGCTGCGAAAGGACCGCGGCTCAATATAGCGGGCTCCCCTCGTGTCCCGGACGCGACGCGGCACGAAGTGACGCGACGCAGAGCCGGGACCCATAAGTGAGCAAGATGGGCCCCGGCTCAGCGGCGCACCGCGAAGGGCGCTGCGCCGCGTCCGGGGCACGAGGGTACCTGTCTGGTCGTCGCCATCTCACATCCTGCTATGGCTGATCGGAAGTGCAAATAGCCTCGATTGGCCGTGACGATGCGCTGCTTTTGCGCTACCCAACGGTCAGTTTGGAGCCGCCGCAATTATGAGCCGTCGCGTCAAGAGACCACTCGCAAAATCCCGCGCGTCGGGCGATCGCCCGAAGGGCGCGCGGCCGTACCGGGGCTCGCAGGCCGAGCGGCAGCCGGGGCATCGTCCGGGCGGCAAGCCCGCGCCGCGTTTTGCGGCATCGCCGTCGCGTGCGCCGGGGCCGGCGCCATTTATCGAGGCGCCCGAAAAGATCGTTGCCGAGCCGCCGCCGCTGCCCACAAAAGTGCAGACCGTCGTCGTCACCGCCGACGAGAACAACATGCGAGTCGACCGCTTTCTCGAGGCGCGTTTTCCCGGCCTGTCGTTCTCCCACATCCAGCGCGTCGTCCGCAAAGGCGAGCTGCGCGTCAACGGCAAGCGCGCCGACAGCAAGGACCGGCTGGAAGAGGGGCAAAACGTTCGCATTCCGCCGCTGAAACTCGATGCGCCCAAGGTGGCTGGAAGTCTTTCGGAAGCGGCGACAAAGACGCTGCAGGCCCTCAAGGACATGATCCTCTACGAAGATGCCGATGTCATGGTGCTGAACAAGCCCGCTGGCCTGGCGGTACAAGGCGGTTCCGGCACCACGCGTCACGTCGACCAGATGATGGAAGTGCTGCGCGATGCCAAGGGACAGAAGCCGCGGCTGGTGCACAGGCTCGACAAGGAGACCGCAGGCTGTCTCCTTGTTGCGAAAACGCGCTTCGCTGCGACGGCGCTGACCGGATCGTTCCGTCATCGCTCGGCGCGCAAGATCTACTGGGCGCTGGTGGCCGGCGTACCGAAGCCGAAGCAGGGCCGCATTTCGACCTATCTCGCCAAGGATGAGAGCGAGGACGACAGCATCATGCGGATCGCGGCGCACGGCGACGAGGGCGCCAGCCATGCCGTCACCTATTATGCCGTGGTCGAGACCTCGGCGCAGAAGCTGGCCTGGGTGTCATTGAAACCGGTCACCGGCCGGACTCACCAGCTGCGTGCGCACATGGCCCATATCGATCACGCCATCGTCGGCGATCCCAAATATTTCAACAAGGAAAACTGGCAGCTGCCGGGGGGCCTGCAGAAGCGGCTGCATCTTTTGGCACGCCGGATCGTGATCCCGCATCCGCGCGGCGGATTCATCGACGCCACCGCGCCGCTGCCGCCGCATATGCTGCAATCATGGAACCTGTTGGGCCTGGAGGCGGACAGATTCGACCCGATCGAGAACGCGCCCGAAGAATAACAGGGCGTCGCGGCACCAATGCGCCGCTACCCGATGTCGTCTGGGAGGAGCAAGAACTATCAAAGTGAGGTCGTACTGATCGGATATCGTTCGGTCCGACGGGCGCCTTTCCTCAACGCGTCGAGGCGCCGACATGCAAAGTTCGAGGCTCCGCCCATGACCGGAAATCTGCTCCGCGCCGCGCTTTTCCTTTTCCTCTTCAGCGTGTTGGCTTCCTTCAGTGTCGCCGCAAACGCACAGACACTCGCTCTCTTGGGAGGCAGGGTATATCCGTCGCCAGACGCCGCCCCGCTCGTGGATGCCGTCGTCCTGACGTCTGGGGGTGCCATCACCGCGATCGGCAGTCGCAGCGAAGTCCAGGTCCCGAATGATGCGCGAGTCATTGATTGTACTGGAAAGACTGTCGTCGCCGGCTTCTGGAATAGTCACGTCCATTTCATGCAGGCGGTATGGAAAAACGCGGCCAGCGCGCCGGTTGCGCCGCTCGAAGAGCATATGCGGGAGATGCTGACGCGGTGGGGTTTCACCACCGTTTGGGATCTTGGTTCCGACCCGAACGACTCCTTGGCGCTCCGCCGCCGCGTCAACGCTGGTGAGGTCGCGGGTCCCAATATCCTTCTTGCCGGCGACATCTTCCCCAAGGGCGGTCATCCCGTTTATTTGCCTCCCGAGATGCAACTTCCCGAGGCCGCTACATCAGAGGAAGCCGCGCAAATGGCGCGCGATGACCTCCGTATGGGCCTGGACGGCATGAAACTCTTTACTGGCGTTTACATGGGCAACAAGCCCGTCGTGAATATGGATGCGGCCATCGCCAAGGCGGCGGTCGATGTGGCACATGCACAGGGCAAGCCGGTGTTCGCCCATCCGCAAAACAGAACTGGTGTGGACACAGTGATCGCAACTGGAGTCGATGTGCTCGCCCACATCGTTCCCGGAGAACCGAGTTACACCCCCGAGCAACTCGCCCGGTTCAAATTGCAAGGCATCGCATTGATTCCGACGCTATCTCTTTTTGCGACCAGCGTCGGCGGCCCCGCCCTGGCTGCCCGGCTGGTCGAGTCCGGCGTCAACCAGCTCAAGGCATTTGCGGAGAACGGTGGTCCCGTTCTCTTTGGAACCGACGTCGGATTCACCACGGTCTACGACACTTCGCTCGAATACGAACTCATGCACCGGGCTCTTTCGGAAAGCCAAGTGCTCGCCTCCCTCACGACGAACCCGGCGCTATACTTCAAGGCCGCCAAGAAGGGTAGGGTTGAACGGGGATTTGACGCCGATCTCGTGGTTCTTGATGGCGACCCCATCGCCGACGTTCGCAACCTCGCCAAAATCGCCTATACCATCCGTGCCGGCCAGGTCATTTATCACAGACCGTGAAAGGCTGCTGCCGTTCCGGAAATAGCCCATCACCTTGGTGTTTGAACTGCGCGAGAAACAGGCGGAAAGAATCATGCGGGCCTTGGACCGTTTGAAATCACCCAGCCGTCGGAACCCTTAACCAGAATGAAATTCAGCGTGAGCGCGCGGCCATTGTTGTCATCCGATCGAGAACGCGCCTGAAGAATAATCTAGGTTGCGGTTTCCGGGAGGGATCACGACATATCTCCGATGAAACATCTATCGATCGTACTCTGCACGGTTGCCGCGGTCCTTGTTGCCGCGGATGTCGCGTTGGCGCAAAGCGTCCCGCTGGGCGCGTCCCAGTTTAACCCGCCGCTGCCGCCGCCGCCACCACCGCCCAAAATCGAGGTACCGGTGATACCGCAGCTGGACGCGCCGTTGCGCCAGAACTATGCGCCCGCGCCGCACCGTTCCTTCAGCGACCGCATCAACGATTGTCTCGATGAAGCCGCCGCCGCCGGAATCCGCCCGGGCCGACGCGCGGCCTATTCACGCGCCTGCGCCAATCGATGATCGGGCGCATCAGTTCCGATACTGGGCAAGAAACTCCGCAGTGAATCATGCGGGCTCTCGACGTCCAGGATGACCCAGCCGTCGGGACCATTCACCACGATGAAATTCAGCGTGGCGGCGCGGCCGCCATTGTCGAGGCGACAGCGACATAGGTCTTGTCGAATTGCCTGCGCAGGATCGATATCGAGACGGCGCCAAGCTTCCAGGTCGGGCTCGACGGTCGAGAGAGCGAAGCCGGCCAGCAGAACCAGGATAGTTGCGAAAACCCTCGCCATTGGCGGCTCGCTTTATTTGCGGCTGTCCTTGTCGTACGCTGGCGGTCAAATTACCATTGACGGACATAAGCTGAAAACCGAATGCGTGAACTGTTCGATGAAGTGTCTGGAAAGTCTCCGCTCGATCCGGAGGAGGCGGTACGGCGCACCACAGGCGGGCCGCGCCGCAAGCGTTTTTACGCCCATGCGGGCGTCGTCGACGCGCCGGATGGTTTTGCCATTACCCTCGATGACAAGCCGGTCCGCACGCCTTCCGGGCGCCCGCTGGTGGCGCCGAACCGGGAGATCGCCGACGCCATCGTAACGGAATGGGACAGCCAGAAGGAATTCATCGATCCCTTGACCATGCCGTTGACCCGGCTCGCCAACAGCGTTGTTGATGCCGTGGCCGATCAGGTCGAAGCAGTCACGGACGACATCGCAAAATATCTCGGGTCCGATCTTTTGTTCTACCGCGCCGGCGATCCGGAGGCGCTGGTGGCGCGGGAAGCCGCGCTTTGGGATCCGGTGGTGTTTTGGGCCGCGGATGCGCTGGGTGCGCACTTTATTCTGGCCGAAGGGATCGTGCATGTGCGCCAGCCGGATTCTGCGATCGCGGCGGCGCGCGCGGCGCTGCCGGCGGACCCCTGCTCGATCGCAGCCTTGCACGTGGTGACGACATTGACGGGCTCGGCGCTGCTCGCCTTGGCGCTGCTGCGGCGCGTGCTCGATTCCGATCAGGTTTGGGCCGCGGCTCATGTCGACGAGGACTGGAACATCGAAAAATGGGGGGTGGACGAAGAGGTGGCGGCCCGCCGCGCGGCGCGGCTGGTCGATTTTCGCGCTGCCGGGCGCATCCTCAAGTCGCTGAATTCCGCGGCGGGTTAACGACAGGTTTACGACAGCCGGATAGCTTCGGCCGGGCCTGACCCCGGTGAAGCCCATGTTGATCATCATCAATCCGAACATTCGGCCCGCCGCACAGGGCGTGACGGCGCCTATCGTGCTGCAGCCCGGCAGCGTGGTCAGCGCCAAGGTGCAGCAGGTTCTCGGTAACGACACGGTGCGGATCGCGATCGGCGGCCAGTCGATCGATGTGCTTTCGCAGGTCCCGCTGCAGGCCGGCCAGACGCTGCAGCTTACGGTTTCGCAGAGCCCGGACGGTACGATCCGGCTGGCGCTGGTTGACCCGCAGGGCGGCGCGGCGGCCAGCCAGGGTGCCGGCGATCCCGCCGCCGCAGCCGCGGCAGCTGACTCCGTGACCTTGGCCCCCGATGCGGCCGCCAGCATCCCCGCACAAACGACGTCAGCGGTTGCCGCACCGGCCAATCAGCTGACGGCGCTGGAAACGCTCGCGGTATCGGTCGCGGCGCAAACCGCGGCGACCCAGCAGACCAGTCTCGCGCCACTGTTTGCCAATCTAAGCGTTGCCGCCGGACTGGACGGTCTGCCGGCGCCGGTCCAGCAGGCGGTCGGGCAACTGCTGGCGCAGCGGACCAGCCTCGATCAAGGCCTGACCGGCAATGACATCAAGCAGGCGTTCCAGAATTCGGGCCTGTTTCTGGAAGCCTCATTGGCGTCCGGATCGCTTTCGCCGTCCTCATCCTCCACGCCAGATCTCAAGGCGGCGCTGATCGTGCTCCGCCAGGTGCTGACGACGTCGCTCAATGTGGCAACGCCGATCTCGGGTGCGCTGGCGACGGGCAGCGCACCGGCATCGGCGGCTGTCGTGCAGCAGGGCGCGACACCGGCAGCCGCCATTGTTGCGCAAGCGACGACGTCGCCAACGCCGGTGGTGCAGGGGGCAACGACGCCGATGGCGATGGCGCTGGCGCAGGCTACGCTGCCATCCATTCAAGGCTCAATGCCGCCCGTCATCATTACCGTTGGGCCGGAAACGCCGACGATGGCATCGCCCGCGCTTGTGCCGCTGCTCGCGCCGGAGATCTCAGCCATCGGAGCCACGCTCCAGGCCGCGGCGCCGCCGGTCCCGCAAGATGTGCTCGGCTTCGGCGCTGCGAACCCGGTCAGTCCGACCGCATCGACGCCGGTGGATGCCGCGCGGGCCACCGCCAGCGCCGCCGCGCTCAATTTGCTGCAGGAAGCCCTGCAGGCCGGGCCGCTGACGGCGGGAAATCCGTCCGGGCTTGTGTTCGAGAACAGCCAGTTGGTCTCGCTGCTGCCGGCGCTGACCGGGGCTCGCTTGAAGATCGATGACGCGGAATTTGCGCGCAGCAACGTACCGCCACCGATCGGCGGCGCGTTGCCGGCGGCGCAGCCCGTCATGGCAGCCAGGCTGGTATCGAATTCGTCTTCTGAAACGGCCATGCACCACTTGCTCGCCGATACCGATGGCGCGATCGCGCGGCAGACATTGTTGCAGATGGCCTCGTTGCCGGATCGTGTCGATACCGCAACTGCGCGCCTGGACCATGCCGGTCCGCGCTGGAATTTCGAAATTCCGTTTGCGACACCGCAGGGAACCGCGATGGCGCAGTTCGAGATTTCGCGCGATGGGGGCGGCGGCAACGAGACCGAGGCGGCAAAGCGGGTTTGGCGAGCCCGGTTCTCGCTCGACGTCGAGCCTGCCGGCCCGGTCCATGCGCTGATATCGCTCAGCGGCGAGCGGACATCGGTGCGGATATGGGCGGAGCGGCCTGCGACAACCGCGCAACTGCGCGCGGGTGCTGCGCAATTGAGCCAGGCGCTCAGCAAGGCCGAGCTTCAGCCCGGCGATATCGTGATACGGGATGGCACGCCGCCACACTCCGCGCCGCCGCGCGCCGGGCATTTCCTGGATCGCGCGCTATGAGCGTCGAGACCAAGCGCCAGCTCGCGGTCGCGCTGCATTACGACAAGACCGGTGCGCCGCGGGTCATCGCCAAGGGCAAGGGCACGATCGGTGCGAAAATCATCGAGGTCGCCAAGGCCCATGACATCCCGATCGAAGAGAACGAGGTGCTGGCCGGCGCGCTTTCGAACGTCGAAATCGGCGATGAAATCCCGGCGGAGCTGTACAAGGCGGTGGCCGAAGTGCTGATCTTCGTGCTGCGGCTGTCCGGGCGGATACGCTAGGACGTGAACCCAAATTTTAGAGAGTTCGGCGGACGCCCGCTTTGTCGAGCATTCCGGACTCAAGTCGGACGTTGCGCGAGGTCCGAAAAGTGCCGCGGGCGGTCATTTCAACGGGTGTCCGTAGTGGGTTTTGACGCCTTGAAGATGTACCGGTTGGTACTGAAGAAGTATCTGCCTGCTTCGCTCAGGCGCTCGAACTCGCCATGCCACTCGTTCAGATCATCAGCCGAAATGCCTTTCTTGCGCGCAACGAAATCCCGAATAACCTGTGCCACTCCCTTACTGTAGCTGTCATCATCACATTGCAGATTGAGGATCGGAAAGACGGAGGCACCGTCAAATCGAAATCCCGCATTGACTAACCTGTTTGCCATGGATCTTGGGAGATGCGGATGAGCACAGTGCTCTTCCCATAGTTTCATGACCAAGGCCATACGTTCTGGATTTTCAGAATACCACACAACAGCGTCCCAATCCGTTGCGACAAAGATCGTTCGGCCGCCCGGCTTC
>JGI12053J15887_10000770_pt1 | contig 13821 bp, 12 predicted proteins | sample MedBloCAOM1_O3_FD_15887 | JGI IMG/M metagenome (IMG submission 15887)
TCCCCGCGTGTTCGCGACCAATCTGACCATCACGGCTTCGGTTCAGGCGCTGCTGGTCCCGCCGAGCCATAATGCCGTGCTGTATTCGCTGGCCACGGGCGGCACGATTTCAATCAGCGCCCTGTTTATGGCCGGCGTTTTTCCCGGCCTCCTGCTCGGTTTTTCGTTGATCGTGCTTTGTCTTGTCATCGCTTACCGGGACAAGCATCCCCATGGCCAAACCGTGCTGGCAAAGGACGCGCTCAGGATAACGATCGATGCGGCCTGGGGACTTATCACGCTCGTCATCATTATCGGCGGAATTCTCGGTGGAATCTTTACGGCGATCGAAGCCGGCGCCGTTGCGTGCATCTGGGCATTTTTTGTGACGATGTTCATTTACCGGGACTATCGCTGGCGCGACCTGCCCGCTCTGTTGCACCGTACGCTGCGCACCGTCGCGATGGTCCTGACGCTGATCGCATGCGCCTCGAGCGTCGGCTACGTGATGGCGCTCACGCAAATGCCGGCAAAAATGACGGCGTTCTTTCTGTCGATATCCGACAACAAATACGTCATCCTGTTTCTGATCAACATTCTGCTGCTGGTGCTCGGCACCCTGGTCGACATGGCGCCGTCGATTTTGATCGCAACGCCAATTCTGCTGCCGGTCATGCAAAATTTCGGCGTCGATCCGGTTCACTTCGGCATGATCATGCTGCTCAATCTCGGCATCGGATTATGTCATCCGCCGGTCGGAGCCATCCTGTTCGTTGGATGCGCGGTCGGCAAGGTCACCATCGAGCAGGTGATGCGGAAGATTTGGCCGTTCTACGCCGTGATGTTTCTGGTGCTGATGATTGTCACCTATATTCCCGAAGTATCGCTTTGGTTGCCACGACACGTACTGCGATGAGCCGCCCAACCCTCAAGAAAGGCGCACAAGCGTCATGTTTTTTTTGGCGTCCAAGACCATCGGTATTTTGCTGATTCCATCGAACTTCATCATTATTGTCGGTTTTGTGGGACTAATATTATTCTACACGCGATATGAGTCGATTGGCCGCAAACTCGTCTGTGTATGTGTCGCCTCATTCCTAATTTGTGGCTCCCCTGCTGGAAACCTGTTGCTCGTTGCCCTGGAGACGCGATTTCCGGCATGGAATAAAGGAAACGGCGAGCCTGACGGCATTGTCGTGCTCGGAGGGGCGATTGATCCCGAGTTATCCGCCGCGCGGGGCGTCACTGTATTTGGTAACGCAGCGGATCGCATCCTTGCTGCCGCCTCGCTAGCTCATGAGTATCCGAGAGCGCGCATTGTCTACACGGGCGGAAATCCAAATTTATTTCAGAACGATGAGGCCAAAGAAGCGGATTATGCCTCATCGGTGTTTCAAAGCTTGGGAATCTCGCGCGATCGTCTATTGCTCGAGAGACGCTCCAGAAACACTCAGGAAAACGCAGAATTTTCGAAAGCGTTGGCCAATCCAAAATCTGGCGAGCGATGGCTGCTACTAACGTCTGCCTACCACATGCCAAGATCGGTGGGGATATTTCGCAAGGTCGGATTTGCAGTGGAGCCTTATCCAGTCGACTGGAAAACGGGAGCACGATCTGACGTTCTCAGCATGCACAGCCGATTTCTGGATGGAGTGTTGCTGGCTGATATTGCCGTGCGCGAATGGATCGGGCTGATCGCCTATCGCGTGGTTGGAAGAACCGATGAATTATTCCCGTCGCCTCTCGCGAATGAAAAGCACTAACACCAACGATCGAGTTGAGCGCCAACCTCAGCCGACCGAATGAGGGCTGGCTACGAGATCCAGCAATCCAGTAACTTCGGCCGGATCGATGCGACCAAGCAGATTTCGGCTAGTGCGCGGCCGCTCTGATCGGGTTGTTGCGTTGCCAATCTTCGATCTCAGCAAGCTTTACCCAATATTCCGCTATGCTCATCAAGCGCCGTGCTTCTTTGGTGTCCGGCTCTTTGCCTGCTTGGCGAGCTACTCGCGCCGCCCACGTTCTGAAATCCGGTGCTTCGGACATGCCCATTTCTCCAAATTCCTGCCCACCTGTTAGGTCTCGGGAACGGTTCCTAGGTTCAAACAAATGGTCCCGCTCTGCTCTCATGATCCGCTTGACAAGAAATCCTCTCATTTTCCCGACGAAACCATTTCGTTCCTCGCACGCAATCGTTTTGAAACGATGGACCCATAGGTTTGCCCGCCGAGGCAGCGAACCGGCACGAGGCTCAAGAGAACCGTTCAATAGACCCATCTTGAGATCGTGGTGGTTGCGTTGTGCAGGGGTTGCTGGCCGGACCGTGGCCCGGCATCACGCGACATCGTCGGTTGAGTCCGTAGTTCAACTCGTCACCGGAACCTATTGTTGTCAGTCAGGTTATATTCCAATGACTAGTCCTGTAAATTTAGCGATCTGGGCGTTGGGGGGATTGATGCTGTTTGCCCTCGCCATCGGGTTTTTTGCAGCCCCGGTTTGACGTGGCACCCCAAGACCACACCCCAAGACCAAACGTCCCGGCGGTCGTGCCAGCCCCCGTCCCACCGCACACAATACCCTTGGGACCCTTGGGGTTTTAGGCGCGGTTTCCGTTCTTTGGACTGCTATCGCGTCTCAACGTCCATATCCGTCGGCGCGCTAAGGCTTGCGCAGACAAAGACCGATCGTCGGCGCGGTACCGCATTTCGCTCCGTCCGGAGCGCCGCCGCTCGGACAGAATATTGACACCAAGGTTTCGGTCCCTTCACAGCTCACTGGACCATCACCCTGAACAGCGCGGACATTGACGCTGCCCGCGTCGCCTTTCTCGCCCTTATCGCCTTTATCGCCCTTTTCGCCCTTGTCCCCTGGAGCACCTTGCGGCCCCTGCGGTCCTTGAGCGCCGGCTTGTCCCTGAGCTCCCGAAACCCCCTGCACGCCCTGCGCACCTTGAGGCCCCGCCGGGCCTTGCGGCCCGGAATCCCCCTTCGGGCCGGGGTCCCTGCCACATCCTGCCAGAGAGATCGCGATGCCCACGACGAGTATTGGAAAAATTCTCATGCGAAGCCCCCCTGACAGTCGACCGGTTGGTCGTTTGCATTAGGGAATAGTATGTCTTCAAATCTTCGCGGGCTCCAGCCCTCTCAGCTTGGCCGAAGGTCCAAAACGATCTTCGGCCCGTCACATTTTGGCCGGCCGACCCACCGTCCGCCCCGCCGCGCTCTGGCGTCATAAGATCCGGTCGCCAACTCCCTAGCGCGGATCGCTAAGCCGCCGGGCGGCTTTACAGAGGCTCTGTGACTTCCCGTATTGTTTGTCACTTCTCGGGCCGACGAGCTTGACACCAAAAGACACGTGGCATTCACAATGCCCCGAACTGATAAATCAAACGACCGGAGGAAGCGCCATGGCGCGAAAGCTGATCGACATTTCCGTGCCATTGCAGAATGACGTGCCGGCCGATCCGCCGGGCATCCATCCGATCATTCAGTACAGCGATCACCAGCAGAGCCTGCCACGGATGCTGGGTTTCTTTGAGGGCCTCAAGGCTGAAGATCTGCCGGACGGTCAAGGCTGGGCGATGGAGACAGTACAGCTCTCCACCCATAACGGCACCCATCTCGATGCTCCCTACCACTATCATCCCACCATGAACCGCGGCGAGCGGTCATGGACCATCGACGAAGTGCCGCTGGAATGGTGCCTGCAGCCGGGTGTGAAGCTGGACTTTCGTCATTTGCCCGATGGCTATGTGGCAACCGCCAAGGACGTCGAGAACGAGCTGAAGCGCATCGATCACACGCTTTCGCCACTGGAGATCGTCGTGGTCAATACCAGCGCCGGGGCCAAATATGGCCGGCAGGATTACGTCAATTCCGGCTGCGGCATGGGTTACGAGGCGACGATGTATCTGCTTGAGCGCGGCGTGCGGCTGACCGGCATCGACGGTTGGAGCTGGGATGCGCCGTTCGTCTATACCGCGAAGAAATACGCTGAAACCAAAGACGCCAGCCTGATTTGGGAGGGCCACAAGGCCGGCCGCCACATCGGCTACTGCCATATCGAAAAGCTGCACAACCTCGAGCTTTTGCCGTCGACGGGTTTCACCGTGTCGTGCTTTCCGGTCAAGATCGAGCGCGCCTCGGCAGGCTGGACCCGGGCGGTCGCCATTCTCGATGGCTAACTGCCATCTCGACGGCTAGATGCCGCGCCCTGGAAAATCCTCGCTCCTTGGCATCCATGGACGCGCCGGGAAAGCCCGCCTAAACTCGCACCAATAGCCGCCGACACCGGGTAACCGGAGCGGACGAAACCGGCGGACTTACCGCCGGCAATCCAGGGGAGAGAATCATGAACCTTTTTTCGCGGTTTCAGCGCGCTGTCGCGCGGTTGTCTGTCGCTACCGCGACCACGCTGGCCTTGGCGGGGCCATCCTTCGCGCAGGAGACTTTCAAGCTCGGCATCGTGACGTTCCTGTCTGGGCCCGCAGCGGACAGCTTCGGCGTCCCGGCCCGCAACGGCGCCCAATTCGTCATCGACCAGTTGAACAAGGGCTCTGCCCCCGCTCCTTACGAGAAGCTGGGGTTCGGCGCCATGAAGGTCGAACCTGTCATCATCGACGAGAACGGCGGTGCCACCAAGCAGGTCCAGGAGCTACGCAACCTCTATCAGCGCGACAATGTCGATGTCGTGCTCGGCTATATCGGCTCCGGCGACTGTCTTGCGGTTGCGCCGATCGCCGAGGAGCTGAAAAAGATGCTGGTGCTGATGGATTGCGGCACGCCACGCATTTTCGAGGAAGCGAAATACAATTACGTGTTCCGCACCGCCGCACACGCCACGATGGATAACGTCGGCCTCATTCGTTACATGAAGGCGAAGAACGTCAAGATGGACACACTTTCGGCCATCAACCAGGACTACGCTTGGGGCCAGGATAGCCGGGCCGACTTCGTCGCCGCAGCCGGCCAGCTTTATCCCAACGCCAAACTTGAGACCGATCTTCTGCCGAAGTTCGGCGCGGGCCAGTACGGCACCGAGATCTCCGCGCTGGTCGGCGCAGGCTCCGACGTGGTCTATTCGAGCCTGTGGGGCGGCGATCTGCAGGCCTTCATTTTGCAGGCCGCTCCCCGCGGTCTTCCCAAGCGCAGCCAGCTGGTATTCAGCGCCGCCGACCACGTGCTGCCGCCGCTCGGCGACAAGATGCCCGACGGCACCATCATCGGCGCACGCGGGGCCTACGGCTTGATGTCGCAAAAATCTCCATTGAACGATTGGCTGTTCAAGGGTTACGAGGCCGCCAATGGGGTCTATCCGGTCCAAGCCGCCTATCGCATGACGCAGGCGATCCTCGGGCTGAAGGCTGCTGTCGAAAAGGCGATGGCCAGTAACGGCGGCAAAAAACCTTCCACAGATGAACTGGTCGCGGCGATGACGGGGCTGGAATGGCAATCGCCGGGCGGTCTGATTCAGATGAAGCTTGCAGACGGCCACCAGGCGATCCAGCCGATCGCCATCAGCCGCACCAAGTATAATCCGGACCTGAAACGGGTCGATCTCGTTGACATCCAGTACTTCCCCGCCGAATGCGTCAATCCGCCTCCGGGCGTAAAGTCGCTCGACTGGATCAAGGGCGGCATGGCCGGGGCAAAGTGCAACTGAGGGACGCCCGCATCTGAACGAAGATTGAAAGCGGCGTGAGGCCGATGCTCGCGCCGCAGCCTCCTGCCCGCCCTTGCGACATGCGGTCCGCGGTGTTGCATTTTCAACCGGCGTTATGAATTCTGCCGTCTCGCATGAAAACAGCATGATGAACTTCTTTCTGACGATTGTTCTCGACGGGTTGATTCAAGCTTCGTGGCTTTTCATCGTTGCATTGGGTCTGACGCTGGTTTTCGGCGTGCTGAAGATTCTCAACATCGCCCATGGCAGCTTCTATGCGCTCGGCGCCTATATCGCGGCTACCGCGGTCACCATTGTCTCCGCGCACAGCCTTCCGCCTAGCGTCGGATTTGTCGCGATGCTGGTTTCCGTGGCTTTGATCGCGGCGGCGGTCGGGTTGCTGCTCGAGCGCGGCCTTTTGAAAATGTTCTATGGCCGCGACGAAGTGGTGCTGCTGCTGGTGACTTACGCGGTGTTTCTCATTCTCGAGGACGTTACCAAGCTGATCTGGGGCGTAAACCCGATCTACGCGACGCAACCCTATGAGCTGTTCGGCACTCTCGAATTCGCCGGCCTCTATTACGTCGGCTACGATCTGGTGCTGATACCAATTTGCGCTGCCATCGGCTTCGCGATCTGGTTCGGCCTCAATCGCACCATTACGGGCAAGATCGTGCTGGCCGTGATCCACAACGAGGAAATGAGCGTCAGCATGGGCGTGAGGGTGAACCGGGTCTACGCGGTCGCCTTTGCCGTCGGCGTGCTGCTCGCAGCCATCGCCGGTGCATTGACCGCGCCAAAAATCTCGATGCAGCCGGGTCTCAGCTCGGATGTCATTATATTGAGTTTCGCGATCGTGGTGATCGGTGGATTGGGCAGCGTCGAGGGCGCGGCGGTCGGTGCGATTCTTGTCGGGCTCGCCCGCGCGGCTTCGGTGCACCTGATGCCGCAGGCCGAGCTGTTCATGATCTATCTGATTATGGCCGCGGTGCTGATGTTTCGCCCCGAGGGTCTGTTCAAGCGCGAGACGGCAAGGCGAATATGATGAAGCAAGGTCTGCACCCTCTCGTCATGATCGGGCTTGTGATCGCGGCGACGCTGTTTGGTCGTGTGCTTCCGACCTGGACGCTGTCGCTTGCGACCATCGCCGCATCCAATGCCCTGATCGCGCTCGGCATCGTGGTGTTGGCGCGCACCGGCAATGTGTCGTTCGGCCAGGGCCTGTTTTTTGCAGCGGGTGGCTATGGCGTCGCGCTGATCGCCAATGCCTCGGGTATCACCGACGCGGTTGCGCAGGTGATCATCGGCGCCGTCTGCGGCGGCGTGCTCGGCCTTGTGATCGGCCCGCTGATTTCCCGCTACAGCGGTATCTTCTTCGGCATGCTGACGCTCGCGCTATCGATGGTTCTGTATGGCGCGCTGGTCAAATCGAGCGCGCTCGGCGGCTCGGATGGCTTCAATGTCGGGCGACCGAGCCTGTTCGGCATGATCTTCACCGATCCGCGCGAGGCGGACTTCATGCTGTATGCGGTATCGGTGATCACCACGGGATTTGCCGGCATCGCCGCAGCGATCCTGTTTCGATCCGAACTCGGTCTCGTCAGCCTTGCAGTTCGTGAAAACAATCTGCGCGTCGAATACCTCGGGATCTCGGCCAACCGGATCGTTACCATCAACTTCGTCATCGCTGCGATTTTCGCCGGCGCCAGCGGCGCGTTTGCCTTGATGGCGCAGCGTCATATCGATCCGCAATTCGCCTACTGGACCACGTCAGGCGAATTCGTCTTCGTGGCGGTGCTCGCGGGGTATCAAAGCGTTGCCGCCGTGTTCGTCGCGTCGCTGGCGCTTGAACTGGTGCGCTCTTTCTCGAATCTGTATCTTCCCAACACCTGGCAGCTCGTGCTCGGCGTTTTTCTTTTGGGAGTCATTCTGTTTCTGCCGCGCGGCATCGGCTCGCTCTGGACCAGGGACCGGCATAAAAAGAAGAACTCCACGGCCACTCCGGCCTCGGCCGAGAGAGGGGTTGTCTTGTGAAATCAGTGCTTTCCGTGCGCGGGCTGGACAAACGCTTTGGCGCGGTGGTCGCCGCCGACGCTCTATCCATCGATATCGCGGCGGGCCAGAAGGTCAGTCTGATCGGCGCCAATGGCGCGGGCAAAACTACCTTCGTCAACATGGTCACCGGCTATCTCAAGCCCGATAGCGGCTCGATTGCGCTCGACGGGATGGACATCGGAAGGCGCTCGCCAAGAAACGTTGCCCGGCTCGGGATCTCCAGGTCATTCCAGATTCCACAATTGTTCATTGAGCTCACGGCAGCCGAAAATCTGGCGGTTGCGGTCTCCGGCATGCGCACACAGACGCTTTCATTTCATTCTCCGGCAGAGGCGCAAGGACGCCACGACAAGGCTATCGAGTTGCTGGAGCGGTTTGGGCTTGCCGATCTCGCAGACCGCCCGATCTCGGAACTTGCAGGCGGCGTGCGCAAGCTTGTCGACATTGCCATGGCGCTGGTCCGCCGGCCTAAACTGCTGTTGCTGGACGAGCCGACCTCCGGCGTTTCGGCGGAGGAAAAATTCGCTACGATGGATCGCGTGATTCATGCCGTTGCGCCCGATGCCGCAACCATTGTCTTCGTCGAACACGACATGGAGATCGTCAGCCGCTATGCCGACCGCGTGGTGGCGTTTTACCAGGGTCGCATTCTCGCCGACGGCGATCCGCGNCAGGTCCTGAACGATCTGGAAGTACGCCGCTACGTCACCGGCGGTGCGCGATGAACGCCGCAGCGCCATTGCTCGAGATCGACCATTTGGTCGTCGAGATCCAGTCGATGCCAGCGCTGCGGGGCTTTTCGATGCGTTTGGCAACAGGCGCCATGGTGAGTCTGGTCGGCCGCAATGGCGCCGGCAAGACCACGCTAATGCGCTCCATCATGGGCCATCTCAAACCGGCGCAGGGCGCCGTCCGCTTCGAAGGGGCCGATCTGTCCGCGCGCCCACGCCATGCCCGTGCGGCTCTCGGGATCGGTTACATGCCGGAAGACCGGTGTCTGGTGCCTCAGCTCACCGTCGAGGAAAACATCCTGTTGCCGCTATGGGTCGCACAGCACCTCGACCGCAAGGCGCGACTCGACTTCGTGTACGAGGTGATCGGCGAACTCGCCGAAATGCGCCATCGCAAGGCGCTGCTGCTGAGCGGAGGCCAGCAGAAGCTCGTCGCGCTGGGCCGTGCGCTTGGTATCGGCACAAAGTGTCTGCTGCTCGACGAGCCATTCGAGGGAATAGCGCCGGCGCTTTCCGAGCGGCTGTCCGAGGTCCTTGCCTCCCTGAAGGGTAAGGACCTTACCTTGCTGATGTCGCAATCGGACATGAATCATTCGCGCGGGCTGATAGATGTCGAGTTCACCATCGAACGTGGCGCCAACCTCGCATCCGAAAATCCCGGCTAGCGTCAATAGGCTTTGACGCTCCTCGTTACCGTGCCCGGCTGCGCGAGCTGGTCGGAGTGACGTCCGGTGCCGAATCGGGACCCACAAACTCAGCCTGCACCGCTTCCGATATCCAGCTTGGCATGGCCGGTTGGATTCTCGCCAATGCGATGACGGCGATCACAAGAACCAAGGGTACCGCAAAAAATCCAATGCCCGAGCGCCGGTCGATACGGTTGTAGCTTCCGCCTGATCTGCCGAACGTGCCGTGCATGGAGCCTCCATTGTGCGCATATGCAGCAACGTGACTAGCCCAGTGTGCGCCGAACGCATGTGATTTGCGTCACATGTGCCGACATAAGACATTTGAAAGAAATGCGTCCGGACCAGCTGCCATGGCACTTTAGGGGCGAGTGACTTCCGACGCGCAACCGCAAGCGTGAGTCTGATTCAGCCTCGCTGAACCAGACCTGTCGCTTTTGCTCCTGTCTGAGCATGGTTTTTTCCGAAAACGGTATCCACCTTTCGGGCTTATGCTCTAATCGGCTTCGTTTCCCGATCCTGCTTCGACTAACGCCTGAAGCGGCTCGGCATCCAACACGACGATGGCGCCATGTTCGAGACGAACCCAGCTGCGGGTAGCCCAAACCCGCAACTGCTTGTTGATGCTTTCGCGCGTCATGCCGACCATCTCGCTAATCTCTTGCTGGGTCACGGCGATGGTTCGGTCACCAGGCTCGAGCTTGTGTTTCTCGGCCAGACGGATGAGCGCGCTGGCGAGCCGGCCTGGCAGATTCTGAAGGATAACCTGTTCGACCTGGTCGCTTGTCCACCGCACCCGCGCGCAAAGCAGCTCGATGAATTTCATCGCAAGCTCGGGATGGCTTCGCACAAAAGGAAGAAATTCACGCCGATCAATGACGAACATCTCGCAATTGGTATTTGCGGTGGCGTCGGCTGTCCGCGCTTGCCCATCGAGCACCGCGATTTCCCCAAAGATCTCACCGGCGCCGACAAGATTAAAAATCGCGCTCCGGCCATCCGGAGAGGAGATGCTCATTTTCACGGTGCCGCTGATTACTGCAAAAAGACTGTTGCCGGGGTCTCCTTTCGAAAAGATTGTGGCTCCCCGCTTCAGCGTGGAGTGCTTGGCGTAGCGGCAGAGCTGATCAAAGGCCTCAGGTTCAAGATCGCAAAAATAAGGATGCTTGCGCAGCATCGCCAATTTGTCGCTCAGAAACGACCGACGCCCGCTTTTCTGGTCGTGGAGCACGCCGGTCATAACCATCTGAATAACTTATGTTCGCGCAACATCGACAGACCCCGCTGCATGAAAGTCCCGACAAGAACTACCCGTCCGCCGTGCTACCCCCCATTATACCCCCGCATGATGACTACAGCAAGAAAGGCCTCATCCGAATGATGGGGATGGCATGATTGGAGGACAATTTTGACGACTCCAACCGGGAAAGAGGGATTCGGTCATGGCGGGCACATCCAGAGGATGCGCTACAGCCATGTTCGCTCGCACAACGAGTTGCACCCCGCGGAGCGCCTGTCTCAGCGCGTAGGGTGCCGAATTCGATCGCGGCCGTGACGCCGTCGCAATGCTACCGAGGGGACTTGCGGCGCAGACCCGCTGGCCCACCCACCACGGCAGCCGGGTGCATCATTCGTTGGCGATACCCATTTCTTTAATCACGCGGGCATATTTGGCGAGCTGATCGCGCGTCATGACACGAAGCTCCTCGGCCGAGCTGCCGCGCACCGCGAAACCTAATTCTTCAAGCTTGCGGCGAATCTCGGGATCGCCGACCGCCTTTTGGACCTCGGCATTCAGCCTGGCGATGATGTCCTTGGGCGTGCCGGCAGGCGCCAGAATCGCGAACCAGGAATTAAAGACGAACCCGGGAAGACCTGATTCCGAAACGGTGGGCACATCGGGAAATTGCGGCAATCGGTTCTGCGTGGTCACGCCAATGAGTTTGAGCTGACCACCGCGCACCAGCGCCGCGACGGTCCCGAGGCCCTGAAAGCCGACGGGAATCTGGCCGGCAGCGACGTCGGTCGCAGCTTGCGTGGCGCCCTTGTAGGGCACGTGGGTCAGCGATATTCCGGCGCTGGAAGCGAACATTGCCATCGCCAGATGCTGCGGACTGCCCGGACCACCCGAGCCATAATCGATCTTTCCGGGTGCCGCCTTTGCCGCGGCGATCAGGTCCGCCGCGGTTTTGTAGCTGGTTTGGTTGCTGGCAATCAGCCCCCACTCCACCGTGGCAACGAGAGACACCGGCTCAAAATCCTTCAAGATGTCCCAGCGCATTTTAGACTGCAGGTTTGGCACCATGGTCATGATGCTGTCGTTGAACCCGCCGATCGTGTAGCCGTCCGGCGCGGCCCTCGCCACCTGCTCGGCGCCGATCAGCCCGGACGCGCCCGGCTGGTTCATAATCACGAATTGCTGGCCCATGTTATCGGCCATTTTCTGCGTCACGATCCGCGCGGCGACATCGACCGCGCTCGCCGCCGCCAGGGGCACGATCATCTTGATTGGCCTGTCGGGATAGACTGGCTGCGCGAGCACGCCGGAGCTGACAACCAGCGTGAGCGCTGGGACTAGCGAATGAAGCACGCGCATACCCAATTTCTCCCTTTTGAATTGGATCACGTTCCCGGGGTAACCGGCCGCAATCCTTGCAAGAAAGAAAGATTGCTCTCCCGCTTCCGGCTTGGCAATGTGCTCGATACAAGAAATGAAGAACAGGCCGGCGATACAATCGACCGGTCAGAGGAAACGCTGGCTTTACCAAAGGGAGGCAATCAATGACCACCCGTAGAGACTTTTTGAAGAGTGCAGCCGCCACAGGGATCGCCTTTTGCAGTTGCGGTATGCTGGATGCTGCCCGCGCACAACCGAAAACGCAGCGCTTGCCGGTAAAGGTCAACGGCAAACGCGTGCTAACCGTCGATGTTCACTCGCACTGTTATTTTCATGAAGCCATTAACCTGATGGGCGATGAAGCCGACAAAGTGCTGCCGCCGGTCAAGGGCGTTCCGGAGCACTTCATCGTCATCGAGCAGCGTCTCAAGGAGATGGATGCGATGGCGATCGACATGGAGGTGTTGTCGATCAATCCATTCTGGTACGGCAAGGACCGCGATACGGCGGGACAGATCGTCAAGCTGCAAAACGAGAAGCTGGCGGAGCTTTGTGCATCGCGGCCGGAGCGATTCGGGGCCTTTGCCTCGCTGACCTTGCAATTTCCTGATCTCGCAGTGCAACAACTGGAGACCGCGATCAAAAAGCAGGGCCTGCGTGGCGCGGCTATCGGTGGCAGCGTGCGGGGGGAGGATTTTGCTGATCCCAAATTCCACCCCGTATGGGCCAAGGCCGAAGAACTCGGTGCCGTTCTGTTCATCCATCCACAAAGCACGCCGGAGCTCGCCAAGCGCTTCAAGGGCAACGGTTGGCTGTCGAATACGATCGGTAATCCACTCGACACAACCATTGCATTGCAACACCTGATCTTCGAGGGAACCCTCGACCGCTTCCCGGGCCTTAAGATCATCGCGGCGCATGGCGGCGGCTTTCTGCCGTCTTATGCCGCCCGCGGCGACCATGCCTGCTTCGTATCGCCGCAGAACTGCAACGCGAATATCACGCTGAAAAAACAGCCCTCGGAATATCTGAACCAGCTCTATTTCGACGCCATGGTGTTCACGCCGGAGGGCTTGCGGCATCTGGTGGCGCAGGTCGGTGCCAGCCAGGTCGTGCTCGGCACCGACCACCCGATCCCCTGGGAAGAGCATCCGGTCGACCACGTCTTCGCCACCACAACGCTCACCGACAAGCAGAAAGTCGCAATTCTAGGCGGCAATGCCGCGCGCCTGTTCGGGATAAAAGAAGCTTGATCCTCGGACTACCCGGTGCCGCAGTGCAGCGGCACCGGCCCGGTCTTTCGGCATCCATCGCCTGCGCGACGTTGTGGGGTGTTAGCGGTCTAATCCGCTACGTCGGCGGACCGCGTCAAGATGTTCGGCGCTTTGCGGCAGGCTATCCTTGATCGGCATGTGTGCTCTCCTTCCGCGATAGGTGATCGCACGCAACCCGTGTTGGTCTTCATCAAGACGACAAGGGTGCTTTCCAGTTCATGGGCCATCCCAACAAAAATGAATTTGATTGAGGTCAAGGGCTCGCAGGGACCCGGCGATATGCATTATCCTCGCTACCGTAGGGGCTCCCTTCCGGAGAAACAGATGCGTGCGATGGTGTTGCCGGCCCCGGGGGCGCCTCTCCAGATGCAAGAGCGCCCGGACCCTGAGGCCGGCGACGGACAAATTCGCGTCAAGGTGAGCGCGTGTGGGGTTTGCAGGACCGATCTTCATGTCGCCGATGCGGAGCTTCCCGGCATCAAATATCCTGTTGTTCCAGGCCATGAAATCGTCGGCCGCGTCGACCTCGTCGGCAGCAAAGTCACGACACACCGGATCGGTGACCGGGTTGGAATTCCCTGGCTCGGCTACACCTGCGGCGTGTGCCGGTTCTGCAAGGAGGGCTTGGAAAATCTCTGTGACCGCCCCCTCTTCACCGGCTACACGCGGGACGGCGGTTTCGCCACGCACACCGTTGCCGATGCACGCTATGCTTTTCCGCTTGGCGAAGACGGTGACGATGTTTCGATGGCGCCGCTGCTGTGCGCCGGCCTGATCGGTTGGCGGTCGCTGGTGACGGCGGGAAACGCCGATCGGCT
>JGI12053J15887_10000771_pt1 | contig 13809 bp, 10 predicted proteins | sample MedBloCAOM1_O3_FD_15887 | JGI IMG/M metagenome (IMG submission 15887)
GCAGCGCAGCGCAGCGCAGCGCAGCGCAGCGCAGGAAGGGGTCTGAGCCCGGCTGTGCATCGCCCGCTTTCGGTCGCTCTCGGTCAGGATGGCATGGACTTGGTTCCTGGACGTTCTGAAGGGTGGGCTAAGCTTTTGATAGTACAGCAGGCGAATCGAGCCAAAAATTCAGAATGCTCGCTGATTTATCAATACAAATTGGTGGATTTTGATTCCGCCATTCCCAGGTTCGAGTCCTGGCGCCCCAGCCAAATCAAAGCATTGAAGGGCTGTTCCGGTCGCGCGCTGCTTTGCAAGCCGAAGTACTGGTGCTTCGGCACCAACCTAATGTCCTGCGGCGCAAATCGCCGAAGCGGGTGGATCTCAACAGCATCGACCGCCTGCTGCTTGTTGGGCTCTATCGCTTGGCTCCCGGGGTGCTCGACGCCCTGAACTGGCGAGGAGAAGGCGGCCGGCCGCACGTCACGCAGAGCGCGACGGCGCCGCATAGGGTGACAGTCCGCGCCTGAGGAACCTGCCGTCGCCCGGCTCGCCAAGGATTTTTCCCTCCTCGACGACCACCTTGCCGCGCAGGATCGTCATCATCGGCCAGCCGGTCACGGCCAGTCCTTCGTATGGCGTGTAGTCGGCACCGTGGTTGAGGATCTCCTGCCGGATGACCTCCTTACGGCTGGCGTCCCAGAGCACGATATCGGCATCGAAGCCGATCGCGATCGAACCCTTCTTCGGATAGAGGCCATACATCTTGGCGTGGTTGGTCGAGGTCATCGCCACGAATTCGTTGGCGGTGATGCGGCCCTCGACGACGCCCTTGCTCCACAAGATCGGAAGACGCGTCTCGATACCCGGGATGCCGTTCGGCACCCATCGGAACGAGGTCCGCGCCTTGGGATTCTTCTTGCCCTGCGAACCCTCGAAATAGAACGGGCAATGATCCGACGAAAAGGTCTGAAACACGCCTTGCTCGATCCCCTCCCAAATCGCATCCCAGCTGGCGCGGTCGCGCGGCGGCGGCGAGCAGACGTATTTGCCGCCGCTCTCGTCCATGTTGAGGCCCTTCAGATCCTCGGCGGTCAGCGCAATGTATTGTGGGCAGGTCTCGCCGTAGATCTTCAGCCCGCGCTGCTGCGCCCACCGGATCTGCTCCATCGCCTGGCGGCCCGAGACGTGCACGATCATGATCGGCACGTCGAGCAGTTCGGCATGGCTGATAGCCCGGTGCGTGGCCTCGCGCTCGATGGATTCGGGACGCGAGGCGGCATGGTAGTAGGGCGTCGTCTTGCCCGCCTGTTCCAGGCGCTCGGTCATGAACTTGATGGCGTCGTAGCCTTCGCAATGCACCATCACGAGCGCACGGCAGCCGCGGGCGCATTCGAAGACTTCGAGCAGCTGCCGGTCGTTCAGCACCAGGTCGTCGTAGGTCATGAAAACCTTAAACGAGCTGTAGCCGTCCTCGACCAGCGCCGGCAGTTCCTGCCCGAGCACGCTCGCCGAAGGGTCCGTGATGATGAGGTGGAACCCGTAATCCGCCAGGCACTTGCCGTCGGCCTCCGTGTGATACTCCATGACGCTGGTCCGCAGACTGGCGCCGCGCGGCTGCAGCGCGAAAGGCAAGACGGTCGTGTTGCCGCCGGCGATCGCGGAGCGGGTGCCGGACAGGAAATCGTCCGCCATTTTCGGGCCGCCGAAGGCCGGCTGCGAGAGATGCACATGGCTGTCGATGCCCCCGGGCATCACGATAAGGCCGGAGGCGTCGATCTCGCGCGCCGCTCCCTCGATGCGCTCGGCAATGGCGGCGATGCGGCCGTTCCGCACGCCGATGTCGGCGCGGAAGGTGTCGCTCGCGGTGGTGACGGTGCCGCCGCGGATGGCGAGATCAAAGTCCGGCATGACGGCCTCCGAAGGCGCTCGGGTCCAAACGCGGGCGGATCCCGCGCGTGGTCGCTTTCAATTTTTCGTTTTGTTATGGTATCTCGACACGTCCGGCCTAGCTACTACCAGCAGTTTCGCTACCAGCAGTTTCACCACCGCGCGGATCGATGATGATGAATTCCGGCGGGGCGTGCGGCGATATGGGGAAGACATACGGTTTGCAGAGCGGCACAAGTCCGCTGGTCGCGGATCCCGGCTCGATCCGCGATATCGCCGCCGCAATCGCAAGCGGCCGCATCAGCGCTCGTGATGTCCTGGAGACAAGCCTGAACCGGATCGACGCCGTCGAGCGCTTGATTCAGGGCTGGTGCGTCATCGACCGCGACGGCGCGCGGGCGCAAGCGCAAGTGCTGAATGAGGAGGCGCAGGCCGGCAAAGTGCGCGGCCCGCTGCATGGAATTCCAATCGCCATCAAGGATGTGATTGACGTCACGGGCTTGCCCACCCGCGCCGGCAGCGCAGTCCGCGCGCGTGCGCCGGCGGCCGGCATCGACGCGCAGGTGGTTGCGCAGTTGCGCGCGACCGGCGCAATCGTTCTCGGCAAGGTCCACACCACGGAGTTCGCCTATTTCGATGGACCGCCGCCGACGCGCAATCCGTGGAACCTCGCCCACACGCCCGGCGGATCCAGCTCCGGCCCGGCGGCAGTCGTTGCTGCCGGTATGGTGCCGCTAAGTCTCGGCACCCAGACGGCGGGCTCGGTGAGCCGGCCCGCGGCTTACTGCGGCATCGCGGCCTTCAAGCCGAGCACGCGCGCGTGGTCGAGCTTCGGCGTGGTGCCGTTTTCGCCCACATTCGATACCGTTGGCGTGTTCGGCTATCGGGTTGCGGATGCGGTCGCGGCGGCACGCATTCTGATGCCGGGGTTCCTCAGCCGCGCCGGCGATGTGGCGCAATCCAATCCACTGCTCAAAATCGGTCTGATTGAAGATCCGATCCTGCAGAATGCGACCGCCTTGGTGGCGCAGACAATCGAAACCGCAGTCCTAAAGCTGCGGGAAGCGGGCGTTGACGTTCAACGGCGTAGGTCACCCCCGCGCTTCAGCGATATCATTGCCTGGCACAAGACCGTCACGGAATATGAGCTGGCGCGCGCCCACCCGGAGTTGGCAGTGACCGAGCGCGAGGTCACATCGGCCTTGCGAGACGCGGTTCGACGTGGCCAAGCAATCGAACAAGCAAACTATCAGCATGCGTTTCGCGCAATCGACGCCGCGGCGGAACGGTTCTGGGCCACGATGCACGGTCTCGATGCGATTATCTTCCCCGCCGCACCAGACCTCGCCCCGCCGGGCATGAAAACCGGCGATCCGAGCTTCATCATCCCGTTCACGGCGCTCGGCGGACCGATCGTTTCGGTCCCGATCGCCGTTGCACCACAGGGTTTACCCCTCGGCCTGATGTTGATCGGCGCGCCCGGAACCGATCGGATCATCGCGACCACGGCCGATCGACTGGCCGGCACAATTGAGCTCTCCCGATAGGCAAGCCATGCGCCGCGTGCCGCTCTCGGATGGACTTTCTCCATAGGCGGAAAAGTTGACCTTGGGGAAAAACTGATTTGAAATGCGCGCGAGCTCCGGGCGGGCAGACCAGTGCACCGCGGTAAGGGATGGCGAAAGGGCACGATGGGCTACCGCATATCCGTCGATACCGGAGGCACCTTTACCGACGTGGTCGTCGCCGACCGGCGCGGCATATGCGCCATCGGCAAGGCGCTGACCACGCCGCAACGCATCTTCGACGGCATGCGCGCCGCGATCGAAGTGGCGGCCGAAGAATGCAACTTGCCCGGTGACGAGCTTTTGCGTCAAACCGACATGCTGATCTACGGCACCACGCGGGCCACCAATGCGGTCGTCACGCAGTCAACGGCAAAAACCGCATTTCTGACCACCCGCGGCTTCCGCGATATTCTTGTGCTCAAGGAGGGCGGCAAGTACGACCCCCACGACTACAGTTACGACTATCCGCCGCCCTACATCCCCCGTCGATACACATTCGAAATCGACGAACGCATCGATTCGCAGGGCAACGTCGTACGTGCGCTCGACCATCAACAGGCGCGCGAAGCGGTCCGCACGCTCAAAGAACGCAAGTTCGAGGCCGTCGCCGTCAGCCTGATGTGGTCGATCGCCAACAGCGCACATGAGCAGGCGATCGCGCGCATTCTCGACGACGAGATGCCCGGCATTCCTTACACGCTCTCGCATGAGCTGATCCCGATCGTGCGCGAGTATCGCCGCGCCTCCACCACGGCGGTCGATGCTTCCCTCAAGCCGCTGATGCAGGAGCACTTGCGGCGGATGGAGGAGGATCTGCGGGCGGGCGGATTCACCGGCGAACTTCTCATCGGTACCTCGGCCGGGGGCTGCCAACACGTGTCGGAGGTCGCGACGCGACCGGTACAGATGCTCAAATCCGGTCCCGCCATGGCGCCGGTTGCCGGGCAGGCGTACTCCACGATCGAAAACCTCGGTGGCGACGCGATCGTGTGTGATACCGGCGGCACGACCTTCGACGTTGGCCTCGTGCGGGACGGCAAGCTCGTCTACACGCGCGACAGCTGGCTCGGACGCCGCTGGATCGGCCACATGGTCGCGATGTCGACGGTGGACGTGCGCAGCATCGGCGCCGGCGGAGGCTCGATCGCCTGGATCGACGCGGGCGGGCTGCTGCGCGTCGGGCCACAGAGCGCCGGGGCGGTGCCCGGACCCGCCTGCTATGGCCGCGGCGGCGACCGGCCGACCGTGACGGACGCCGGCGTCGTGCTCGGCTATTTCGACCCTGACTACTTCAACGGCGGACGCATGACGCTCGATGCCGGCGCAGCGCAGCGCGTGATCGAGGGGCTCGCGCGCGAGATCGGCCGCAGTCCCCGTGACACCGCCTTTGCGATCATCACAATCGCCAACGAGCTGATGATCAAGGCGATCCACGAGATCACCGTCAGCGAAGGCCTGAACCCGCGCGAAAGCGTGATCGTCGCAGGCGGCGGCGCGGCCGGGCTCAATATCATGCCGATCGCCCGCGAGCTCGGCTGTGCGACGACGATACTGCCGAAGACCGCGAGCGCCATGTCGGCATGCGGCATGCAATACTCCGACATCGTGTTCGAGCAGACGCGCAGCCGGGTCACGATGTCCGGCAGCTTCGACATGGACGGCGTGAACAAGGCGCTCATCGAAATCGATGCGAAGCTCGAGCAATTCCGCAAGGATCTGCACGGTGCCGATCGGGCGCAATATCGCAAGGAATATTTCGCCGAGGCCCGTTACAAATCGCAAGTGTGGGAGCTCGACACGCCCTTGCCGGTCAAACGGTTCCGGACGCCCAAGGACGTGGCGGCGCTGGTCGAGGCGTTTCACACTGTTCACGACCGCGTCTATGCCGTCCGCGACGAGCAGAGCGAGGTCGAGTGCGTGAACTGGCGAGGAAGGATGTCGATCCGGCTGTCCGACCCGGCGAAGCCGGTCAGCAAGCGCGTGGTGCGACATAAGCCGAAACCATGGACGACGCGGCAGGCCTATTTCGGCGCCGATGACCTGCGAAGGACGCCGGTGTTTCGCGGCATCGAGCTCAAGCCCGGCGCCTCCATCGCGGGCCCCGCAATCATCGAGGAGCCGACGACCACAATCGTGGTCTATCCGCGCATGAGCGCCTTCGTGAGCCCGTCCGGGCACTACATCTTGAAATCATAGAGCAGAACGGACGTTCCCCATGGCCAAGGCCAAAGCCAAACGCACGCCAGGCACGGCACATCTCGACCCCGTCATCATGACGGTGATTGCGAACCGGCTCGACGGGATCGTGCGCGAGATGACCAACACCCTGCTGCGCGCGGCTCGATCCGCGGTCATTTCGAGCGCGCGGGATTTCTCGTGCTGCATCATCACCGGCGATAACCAGCTGCTCGCCTCCGCAGAGGGTTTGCCGGTCCACATATTCGGCGCCCACCTGCAGGGCGAGAACATGTGCAAGTACCACGCGGGCGACATCCGCGAAGGCGACGCCTATCTCGACAACGACCCGTACGGCGGCAACACGCACCCGGCGGACCACACCATCCTGGTCCCGGTGTTCATCGCCGGCGAGCATCTGTTCACGACAGTGGCCAAATGCCACATGGCCGACATCGGCAACAGCATCCCGTCGAGCTATTTCGCCAAGGCCCTCGATGTCTACGAGGAAGGTGCACTCGTCTTTCCCGGAGTGCGCCTGCAACGGAACTTCAAGAACGAGCAGGACATCATTCGGATGTGTCGCGCGCGCATCCGCGTCCCCGAGCAATGGTATGGCGACACCCTGGCCGCCCTCGGTTCCGCCCGCATTGCTGAACGCCGGCTGAAGCAGCTGTGCGAGAAATATGGAAAGAAAACCGTCAGGACCTTCATCAAGGACTGGTTCGATTATTCCGAGCGGCGGATGATCGAGTCGGTGCGGAAGCTACCGAAGGCGCGGATCGAGAACATTGGCCGCTCGGATCCGCTCGAAGGCATCCTGCCTGATGGGTTGACCATCAAGGTCATCATCGAGATCGACCCGAAGAAGGCGATGATCGACGTCGACCTGCGCGACAATCCCCCGTGCGTCGATTGCGGCCTCAATACGTCCCGGGCCGCCGCCACCAGTTCGGTCGTCGGGGCTATCTTCAACAGCCTCGACAAGGACATCCCGCGCAATGCCGGATCGTTCCGCCGCCTGTCATTCCAATATGCCGAGAACAGCGTCGTGGCGGCGCCGGTGTTTCCCCATAGCTGCTCGACCGCAACCACCAACGTCTCCGAGCGGCTCGTCAACATCACGCAATCGGCCTTCGCCAAATTGGGCGAAGGCCACGGTCTCGCCGAAGGAGGAACCGGCCTCGGCGCCGGCATGGCGGTGCTCTCGGGCAAGGACCATCGGCGACAGAATGCGCGCTACGTCAATCGCATGATGCTGTCGACCAACGGCGGTCCGGCAAGCCCGACTGCGGATGGCTGGGTGAACTATGCGATTCCCGTCATTGCCGGTCTCATGTACCGCGACAGCGTGGAGATCGACGAGCTCAAGCATCCGTTCCGGGTCGAGTCTCTGGGCATCGTCCAGGATTCGGCCGGCGCCGGGCGTTTCCGCGGTGCGCCCGCCCAAGAGGTGACGTATACGGCGCTGGAGAATCCTGTCCAAGTCGTGATCCCGTGCGACGGACAGTTCGCGCCGCCGCGTGGCGTCAATGGCGGACACAACGGCACGCCGGGTTCGACCCATTTGATCAACCACAACGGTGATGTCACCAAGCTTCCGAACGTCGTCAACACCCACATGCAAAAGGGCCAAAGCATACGCGGCCGCGACAGCAGCGGCGGCGGCTACGGCGACCCGTTGACACGCGATCCGAAGCGCGTCCTCATCGACGTGCTGGAAGGCTGGGAGACGCGCGAAAAGGCGCGCGACGTCTACGGCGTCGTGTTCTCCGGCCGGATCGAAGACGACAGTCTGGCGGTGGATCTCGAGGCAACCAAGACGCGCCGGGCCGAGCTTGCCGGGCAATCTCCCCCGCTCGGGGGGCGGCCGCAAGCCGGGTTGGCGGCAGAGTAGCAGTCATCGGACGACGAGGAGTCCATGGATCTCATCCTGCGCAACGCCCGGATCATGGGCCGCCACGACGCGACGTTCGACATCGGCATAGAACGCGAACGCATCGCGGCGATCGAGCCGCGGCTTGCCGCAGAAGCCCAGGAGATCGATCTCGAGGGCCGGCTGGTCTCGCCGGGTTTCGTCGAGACCCATATTCATCTCGACAAATCCTGCATTCTCGACCGCTGCAAGGCGGAGAAGGGCCATCTGGAAGAAGCCATCGGGGAGGTCGCCAAGGCGAAGCGCGCCTTCACGCCGGACGATGTCTATCAGCGCGCGCGGCGCACGCTGGAAAAGTGCATCCTCAATGGCACGACGCATATGCGCACGCAGCTCGAGGTCGACCCGGGCATTGGCTTGCGCGGCCTGGAGGGCGTGCTGCCGCTGATCGACGAGTACAAATGGGCGATCGACATCCAGATCTGCATCTTTCCGCAGGAGGGTCTGCTCAACAATCCCGGCACGGACGAGTTGATGGTTGCGGCATTGAAGCGGGGCGGCAAGGTCGTGGGCGCCGCGCCCTACACCGACACCAATCCGAAGGGGCAGATGGACCGCGTGTTCGAAATGGCGCGCGAGTTCGACATCGACATCGACATGCACCTCGATTTCGGACCGACTCCCGAGGGCCTGGATCTGCTCTACGTCTGCGAATTGACCGACAAATACAAATACGGCGGCCGGGTTGCGATTGGACACGTCACCAAGTTGTCGGCGGCGCCGCCGGAGGTCGTCGCGACAGCCGCAAGGCGCATGGCCGATGCCGGCGTGGCGCTGACCGTGCTGCCGTCGACCGACCTCTATCTGATGGGCCGGCACATGCAGCACACCGTCATGCGCGGCGTCACGGAAGCGCATAAGCTACTGCACGTGGGCGTCAACTGCTCGCTGTCCACCAACAATGTGCTCAATCCCTTCACGCCGTTCGGCGACTGCTCGCTGATCCGGATGGCCAATCTTTACGCCAACATCTGCCAGGTTGGCACGCGCGCGGATATCCGCGAATGTTTCAACATGATCACCCGCCGCTCGGCGTCCTTGCTGCGCCTTCGTGACTACGGCATCGAGGTGGGCCGATCCGCCGACCTGGTCGTGCTCGATTGCATGGAGCCCGAGGTCGCGGTCGCAGAGCTCGTGGCCCCGATGTACGGATTCAAACGCGGCCGGCGTACGTTTACCCGGCAACCCGCGGTCCTGCACCGCAACTGAACGGCCGGTGCTCGCATGAACGCAGCGGTCCTGAGCGCGGAGAATGCGCCTCCGCACGATCCGGTCGGGGCGTTCTGCAAGGTCAATCACGTTGCGTTGCGCGGTTCCGGCAAGGGTCCGCTGGCGGGCCTCGCCATGGCCGTCAAGGATATCTTCGATATCGCCGGTCACCGCACCGGCTTCGGCAATCCGGACTGGCTGCGCACCCACCCGCCGGCGACCGAAACTGCGCCGGCAGTGCGACAATTGATCGACGCGGGCGCCGACATGGTCGGGCGTACACTGACCGACGAGCTTGCCTACAGCCTGTCCGGCGAAAATATCCACTACGGCACCCCGCTGAACACCGCATGTCCGGAGCGCGTCCCGGGAGGGTCGTCCAGCGGTTCCGCCGCCGCCGTCGCGGCCGGGCTCGTGGATTTCGCGCTGGGCACCGACTGCGGGGGCTCGGTCCGTTTGCCCGCCAGCTATTGCGGCATCCTCGGCATCCGGCCGACCCACGGGCGCGTGTCGCTCGACGGTGCGATGGCGTTTGCGGCGAGCTTCGACGTGGTGGGATGGCTTGCCCGCGATCCAAGTATTCTCCGCAGGGTGGGGCATGAGCTGCTTGGAGATCACGTCGAGCCGATTACGCCGCGGCGGCTGTTGGTCGCGAAGGATGCCTTCGCTCTGGTTGATCGCCAAGTCGCCGAGGCCTTGCGACCTGCCGTCGAGGGGATCGCCAAGTGCTTTCCGCGAGTGGAGGAAATCACGGTCAGTCCCGAGGGGCTGAACCGTTGGATGGAAGTCTTTCGCGTCGTGCAAGGCGCAGAGATTTGGACGAACCACGGTTCATGGATCGAGCACACCAAACCGCGCATCGGCCGCGCCATCGGCGAGCGTCTGGCGTGGGCCTCGAAGCTCGACCTCAAAGAAGTCGCAGCCAGAAACGCCGAGCACGGCACCCTTCGCGAATATATCGACGCCCTGATCGGGGAGGCGGACGTCTTGTGCCTGCCCACCTCGCCGCGCATCGCGCCGTTGCGCGGCACCGAGCAACATGAGCTGGAAGTGGTCTACCGCTATCAGGCCATGTGCCTGCTGTGCATTGCCGGGCTTGGCGGCTTGCCGCAAATCAGTCTGCCGTTGACGAGTCTCGAAGGCTGTCCGCTCGGGCTCTCGCTCGTAGGCCGTCGCGGCGCCGATGAGCAGCTCTTGGAACTAGCTTGTCGTATCATGCAGCGACGGGATTAGAGAAATGATCACGTATGCGGAACGTGGCTACGGCGCCCGGCAAGTCGGGTTCGGTGAAAAGCCTGGAATTGTTGTGGTGGATTTCCAGCGCGCCTTCACCGATGCGAGCTTCTCGACCGGCGGCGCACCGCTGGTGCGCCGGGCGGTGGACAACACCGCACGCTTGCTCCAGGTCGCACGCCGGGCCGGCGTGCCGGTCGCCTCCTGCTTCATGTGCTATCACAGCGAACGTGACGCGCCGCATTGGAAGGTCGGCGGGATCGCCGAGCTGGTCGAGGGGCATCCGGGCACGCAGCTCGACCCGGCCATCGCCGATCCATCCTACGATTACGTTCTACGCAAGGGAGCGCCGTCGATCTTCTTCAGTACGCCCGCGGCCGCCTATTTCGCCAAGAACCGCGTCGATACGATGATCGTGACCGGGTGCATCACGTCCGGATGCGTGCGGGCAAGCATCGTCGACAGCTTCAGCCTCGGATTCCGCACCATCGTGCCGGAGGACTGCGTTGGCGATCACGAGCCCGGGCCGCACCAGGACAATCTGCGTGACGTCGAGCGGCGCTACGCCGATGTGAGCACGGCCGACGACGTCATCCGGCAGATTGAGCTGTGGCGCGGCCGCAATCAAGTCATCTAGGGGCGCTCATCTTGACGATTGCCCAAAATACGAGCAACAGGCTGGTCGGCTCGTATTCACGCTGGTGCAAAGTCCGATCGAATGGCCATTCGCATGTCGCGAAAACCCGAGCTTGCTGCACGTTTCTCGGCGACACGTCTGGGCAACCATCGATTGTAGCGAGGACCTGACGCGCTTTCGATCATTCTTGGCACGCAATGTTCTTTCTTGACCGGAACACCCTTTGGGTATGGAATTTGCACTGACAAGAACGACGACGCGGGGCCGCTCCCGATCCGTCTATTCTCCATGCTGCAAGGAGGCAGGAAATGACTTGGAATTTCTGGCGCTCGAAGTCGTGCGCATTTGCGCTGTTCGCCGGTTCGGCATTTGCGCTTTCGCTATCGATCGCACCGGCCGAGGCGCAAAAGGCCGAGCCTTGCATCGCCGGGTCATGGGAGCTGACCGGCCCTCTTGCCCACACCGGCCTCGCCATCAAAATGGGCATTGATGCCGCCGTCGACGAAATCAATGAAGCCGGCGGCGTGCTCGGCCAAAAGCTTCGCGTCATCGCCTATGACGACCAGGGCGAGCCTTCGCGCGCGGTCGACAATGCCCGGCGCATCGGCGACCGGGACAACTGCATCATCATGATCGGAGGTTATCGCACGCCGAATGCGCTGGCGATCCGCACCGTGCTGAGCGAGATGGGCCAGCCATGGATGGGTGTGATCTCGGCCGGCACCCGCGTCATTGAATGGGAGACGGGCGCCAACGAATGGATGTTCCGCGTTTCGATGAAGGACCGCTGGGTGGCGCCCTTCCTGGTGGATCACGCAATTCAACGGAGCAAGACCAAGAAGATCGGGTTCCTGTACGAGGCCACCGGCTGGGGCCAGGGCGCCCTGGTTGATGTCGAGGCGACCGCCAAGGCGAAAGGCATTGCGCTCGTCGGCAAGGAGACCTTCAACATCGCCGACCAGGACATGAGCGCACAATTGATCCGTCTGCGCGACGCGGGCGCCGACTCGCTTGTGTTCTGGGGAGTCGACCGCGAGGCTGACGCGATCCTGCGCAGCATGGATCGCATCGGCTACAAGCCCAACATCATCAGCGCCTGGGGCATCGGCGTTCAGCTCGGCAAGACCGCCGGACAGCTCACCGAGGGCGTGGTTGTCGCTGGCACGTATGCCTGGACCGGCGATTTGAGCCCGCGTGCCCAGAAGGTGTGGCAACGTATCAAGGCCAGCAACAAGCTGCAGCAGCCGAGCGAGCTGGTGCTGCCGAGCGGAACTGCGAATGCCTATGATGCGGTGTTCGTCATCGCCGAAGCACTGAAGATCGCGGGTGCTTACGACAAGAAAAAGCTGCGCGATGCGTTCTACCAAGTGAAATACGAAGGTATCGTGGCCAACTATAGTCCGGCTTTCGAGAAGACGGCAGAGCGCCACGACGCCATCCTCCCGAGCTACTACAAGCTGCTGGCGTACCACAAAGGCATCCTGCTGCCGATCGAGCAGACGCCCTACGCCGCCAAATTCTGACCGTGCATCACTGCTTTGACGAGGAGGCCGCGCACCGCTCGACCTCCTCGTTTTGATGTCCGATGGGTGAAATTCTCCAATACCTTCTGACCGGCTTGTCGCTGGGCGGCATCTATGCGCTCGTCGCTCTCGGTTTCTTCATCATGTGGGAAGCCACCAAGGCGGCCAATTTCACCCATGGTGAAGTGTACATGTTCGGCGCGGTGGCAACCGTCGTACTGGTGGAGCGCGGATTGCCGTTCCTGATCGCGGCGCCCATCGCCATTGCGGCTGCCGCGGTCATCGGTGCCTTGATCGAGCGGCTCCTGGTGCGCCCGTTCAACAAAGAACCGAATGCGATCGGCTGGATGCTGACGACCATCGCGGCCGGCATCATGATCGAAAGCTTTGCAACCATTACGTACGGTCCGCTTGGACGGCCGCTGCATTCGCCGCTCGCCGAGCATCCGATCCGCTTCGCGGGAGCAGGAATCTACGCCCAGGAGATGCTGCTGCCGATCGTCGCGGTTGTGGTGATGTTCGGGCTCGAAGCCTTCTATCGGCGCACGACGCTGGGTCGCGCCATGCGGGCGGTCGCGTTCAACCGCACCACCGCCGGCCTGATGGGTATCAATCCGAACCGCATCGCATTGATCGCCTACGCGCTCGCCGCCGCGATCGGCGCGCTCGCTGGCATCCTCATTGCACCGGTCGTCCAGGCAGCGCCGGCCATGGGCGCTCTGATCGGCCTGAAGGCGTTTGGAGTCGCGATCGTGGCCGGGATCGCCAATGCGCGCGGGGTGGTCATCGTCGGCATCTGCTACGGCGTGATCGAGAAGCTCATCGAGGGCTATATCAGCACCGGTGCGCGAAATGCCGTCGGCTTCACCTTGATGATCCTCGTCCTCCTGCTTTTCCCGCAAGGCATCTTCGGGCGGCGTGAGGTCGTGAAAGTATGACCGCGCGCCAGCAGTTCATCGCCACCCTTCTGCTGGGCGTGGCCTTCCTCATCCTATTTCGGCAGCTCGAGCCCTCGAACTATCAGATTGGGCTGATGATGCGCTGCATGATCCTGATGATCGTGACCATCGGCCTCAACATCCTGATCGGGCACGCCGGTCTGGTCTCGCTCGGGCAGGCCGCGCTTTACGGTCTCGGGGCGTATGTTGCCGCCTGGCTGGCGGTGAAGCAGGGGGTGCAATTCCTGCCGGCCGTCATTGCCGGAGTCGTGGTGACCGGACTGTTCGGCGCGGCACTCGCCTATCCCACCGTGCGGGTGCGCGGCGTCTATCTGGCGGTCATCACCATCGCCTTCGGACTGGTATTTCAGAATATCCTGGTGGAATGGCTGCCGGTGACCGGCGGCACCCAGGGGCTGATCGGAATTCCCCGCGGCAATGTATTCGGCGTTTCACTGACCCGGCCGATCTATTTTTCAGTGGTGGCCGGCTGTCTGATCATCGCCTTCATCATCCAGTACAACGTCATCCATTCGCGGTACGGACGCGCTATGCGGGCGACTGCGCAGAGCGAGAACGCGGCCAAGGCGCTCGGCATCAATCTCGCCGCCACCCGCACGCTAGCATTCGTCATCTCGGCGGCGCTGGCTGGCTTGGCGGGGGGCCTATATACGTTCCTCAATCTGTTCGTGAACTACGAGACGTTCACTTTCTTCCACTC
>JGI12053J15887_10000772_pt1 | contig 13806 bp, 9 predicted proteins | sample MedBloCAOM1_O3_FD_15887 | JGI IMG/M metagenome (IMG submission 15887)
GAGATGATCAGTCCCGCCGAGGCAAGATCGGGCAAGGGCCATCGGGATGAGAACTTTCCCGTGGCATCGCGGCTGATTCATCCCCGCCACCGCGCCCCGATCCTCGCGTTCTATGAATTCGTGCGCACCGCCGATGATATCGCCGATCACGCGACGCTTGCGCCGCAGGAGAAGCTCGATCTCATGGATCGGCTCGAGGCGACCTTGCTCGGCAGGAACGACGACGACCCGGTCGGCGTCGCCTTGCGCGCGCAGCTCGCGGCGCGCCAGCTCTCGCCCCGCCACGCGCAGGACTTGCTCACCGCGTTCCGCATGGATGTGACCAAGTTGCGCTACCGCGATTGGGACGACTTGATCGGCTATTGCACCTATTCCGCCATGCCGGTCGGTCGCTTCGTGCTCGACGTTCATGGCGAGAGCCGCGCGGTCTGGCCCGTCAATGATGCACTCTGCGCCGCACTGCAGATCATCAATCATCTGCAGGACTGCGCGAAGGACTACCGCAGTCTTGACCGCGTCTATATTCCGCACGACGCGTTCGCCGAAGCAGGCGCGACGGTGGAGACGCTCGGCGCCGCCCGGGCCACCCCGGCGCTGCTCGGCTGCATCCACAAGCTCGCGCAGCGCACCGGCGGCCTGCTGCGCGAAAGCCGGCCGTTTTCCGCCGGCATCGATGACATGCGGCTCGCCTTGGAGGTTGCGGTCATCCAGACCTTTGCGGAACGTCTGGTCGGCCTGCTTGGTCGGCGCGATCCGCTGAGCGAGCGGGTGCATCTCGGGAAGGCAGGGGTCGCGGGCTTCGGTCTTCTCGGCCTACTATGGGGCGCAAGCCGCCGCGTCGGCCGCGTCTTTGCGGCCGGCCATAAACCGCAGGACGCGTGACCGTTGGCGTTGGCAGAAGCGACAGGCACGGCTGCAGCCGAGCGGGCATCGGGCAGCTCGTTCTACAACGCGATGCGCATCTTGCCGCGCCCGCAGCGCGCGGCAATGTTCGAAATCTATTCTTTTTGCAGGCAGGTCGACGACATCGCCGATTCGAGCGGTCCGCGCGGCGAACGCCGTGACGAGCTCGATCGCTGGCGCGCCGATATCGATGCGCTCTATGCCGGCAGGGCGATCCCGCGCACGCAAGGGCTGGTCGCGCCGGTCAAGGATTTTGCGCTCAAGCGTGAAGACTTCCACGCCATTATCGAAGGGATGGAGATGGACGTCGTTGCCGATATCCGCGCGCCCGACGACGCGACGCTCGATCGCTATTGCGATCGGGTCGCGAGTGCGGTCGGGCGGCTCTCGGTCCGCGTCTTCGGAATGGAGGATCGCGACGGCGTTGCGCTCGCGCACCATTTGGGACGGGCGCTGCAGCTCACCAATATCTTGCGCGATCTTGACGAGGATGCGGCGTTTGGGCGGCTCTACTTGCCGAGCGAAGCATTGCGGGACGCCGGTATCGCCGCGACCGATCCCGCGACGGTGCTGGCAAGCCCGGCGCTCGGCANGGTCTGCGCGCGACTGGTCGAGCGCGCGCGCGCGCATTTTGCGCAAGCCGGCGAGATCATGGCGCGCAGTCCGCGCCGGACCGTGCGCGCGCCGCGCATCATGGGCGAGGCCTATCGGTTGATCCTCGACAGCCTCGTCGATCGCGGCTGGTCGCCTCCCCGCCGCTCGATCCACCTGTCGCGCGNGCGGCTCCTGTGGATCATCATGCGGCACGCCTTCATTTGATGCCACACACGGTGCAAGGAACCGTTCACGTCGTCGGAGCCGGGCTGGCCGGGCTTGCCGCTGCGGTGCGGCTTGCGTCGCGCGGGGCGCACGTCGCCGTGCACGAGGCTGCCGGCCAGGCCGGAGGGCGTTGCCGCTCCTACCACGATCCCGCCCTCGACATGGTGATCGATAACGGCAATCACCTCTTGCTCTCGGCCAATCACGCCGCGCTCGCCTATCTCGCGACCATCGGCGCCGAAGGGAGGCTTGCCGGTCCGCCGGCGGCCGAATTCGCGTTCGTGGACCTCGCCGGCGGCGAGCGATGGACGGTGCGCATCAACGCAGGTCCGCTGCCGTGGTGGATTTTCGATAAGCGCCGCCGCGTGCCCGGAACCCGCGCCGGCGACTATCTTTCCCTGGCTCGTCTGCTCTATGCCTCAAATGAAAAGACCATCTGCGAAACGGTGACATGCGCCGGGCCGCTCTACGATCGTCTGGCGCGGCCGCTCTTCGTTGCGGCGCTCAACACCGAGCCGAAGGAAGCGACCGCAGCGCTCGCCGGCGCCATCATCCGCGAGACGCTGGCCAAGGGCGGCAAGGCCTGCCGGCCGCTGGTCGCTCGCGACGGACTGGGGCCTGTTTTCATCGAACCGGCGCTGCGGTTTCTCNCTGAGCGCGGAGTAAAGCTCCATTTCGGGCACCGGCTGCGCGCGCTCGATCTGGCGCAGCACAACGTNGTGGCGCTCGATTTCGNGGAGGATCAGGTCNCGCTCGGCGCGGACGATCGCGTGATCGTCGCGGTGCCGCCGGTGGTGGCGGCCGATCTCGTGCCCGGTCTCACGACCCCGTCCGAATTCCGCGCCATCGTCAATGCGCATTTCCGCCTCGCACCTCCCGCTGGGCTCGCGCCCATCATCGGCGTGGTGAATGGCACCGTCGAATGGCTCTTTGCCTTTCCCGATCGTTTGTCGGTCACGATCAGCGCCGCCGATCGCCTGCTCGATGTTGCGCGCGAGACCTTGGCGCGACAAATCTGGAAGGAGGTCGCGGCCATCGCCCGTCTTCCCAATTTGCTGCCGCCATGGCAGATCGTGCGCGAGCGCCGCGCGACCTTCGCCGCGACGCCGGCGGAGAACGCCAAGCGTCCGGGTGCGCAAACGGCCTGGAGCAACTTGTTGCTTGCCGGCGATTGGACCCGGACCGGACTACCGGCGACCATCGAGGGCGCGATCCGGTCCGGCAATCGCGCCGCGGATCTCGTTTCTGATCGAGGGATGTGATGAGCACTGTCGAGCAGATATCGGTTTCCCCGGTCGACCGCAGCATCGATGCGGCGACCCGGGCGCTCCTCGCCTTGCAGCGCCCGGACGGGCATTGGGTCTTCGAGCTGGAGGCGGACGCCACCATTCCGGCGGAGTACGTGCTGCTGCGGCACTATCTGGCCGAGCCGGTTGATGCCGTGCTCGAAGGGAAGATCGCGGCCTATCTGCGTCGCATCCAGGGCGAGCACGGCGGCTGGCCGCTGTTCCGCGACGGCGCCTTCGACATGAGTGCCAGCGTCAAGGCCTATTTCGCGCTCAAGATGATAGGCGACCCGATTGATGCGCCGCACATGGCCCGTGCTCGCGAGGCCATTCGCTCGCGCGGCGGCGCCTCGCATTCGAACGTGTTCACCCGACTGATGCTGGCGCTGTTCGGATTCATTTCCTGGCGCGCGGTGCCGGTGATGCCGGTCGAGATCATGCTGCTGCCGAAATGGTTTCCGTTCCATCTCGACAAGATTTCCTATTGGAGCCGCACCGTCATCGTGCCGCTGCTGGTGCTGCAGGCGCTCAAGCCGAAGGCGCGCAATCCCAAGGGCGTTCGGATCGACGAGCTCTTTCTTGAGCCTCCCGAGACGATCGGTCTCGCGCCCAAGGCGCCGCAGCAGAAGGCGTCGTGGTTCTGGTTCTTTCGCGGCGTCGACGCGCTGTTGCGCGTCGCCGTGCCGTTGTTTCCGAAAACGTTGCGGCAACGCGCGATCGATCGCGCGAAGGCGTGGGTCACCGAGCGTCTCAACGGCGAAGACGGTCTCGGCGCGATCTTTCCCGCCATGGCCAACAGCGTGATGATGTTCGACGTGCTCGGGCTGCCGGAGGACGATCCGCTGCGTGCGACCGCGCGCAAGTCGGTGGAGAAGCTCTTGGCGGTGCATGAGCACGAGGCCTATTGCCAGCCCTGCGTCTCGCCGATCTGGGACACCGGGCTCACCTGCCACGCCTTGCTGGAGGTCGGCGGCGAGCGCGTCGCTGCCCAAGCCCGCAAGGGCCTCGATTGGCTGGCGCCCAAGCAGATCCTCGATGTCAAAGGCGATTGGATCGCACGGCGGCCCGATCTGCGCCCCGGCGGCTGGGCGTTCCAATACGCCAATCCGCACTATCCCGATGTCGACGATACCGCGGTCGTGGTGATGGCGATGGACCGCGTGCAAGGCCTGAGCGCGACGAGCGACTTCCGCGCATCGATTGCGCCGGCGCGGGAATGGATCCTGGGAATGCAAAGCGAGAACGGCGCCTGGGGCGCGTTCGATGCGGACAACGAATATTACTATCTCAACAATATCCCGTTCGCCGACCATGGCGCATTGCTCGATCCGCCGACCGAGGACGTGACCGCGCGCTGCGTATCCATGTTGGCGCAGCTCGGTGAGACCAAGAGCGAGGCGGTGACGCGCGCCGTCGATTATCTGCGCCGCACCCAGCTGGAGGAGGGAAGCTGGTACGGCCGCTGGGGCATGAACTACATCTACGGCACCTGGTCGGTGTTGTGCGCGCTCAACGCCGCGGGCCTCGATCATGCGGCGCCGGAATTCCGCAAGGCGGTCGCCTGGCTTGTGCGGATTCAAAATTCCGACGGCGGCTGGGGCGAGGACGGCGCGAGCTACAAGCTCGATTACCGCGGCTATGAGCCGGCCCCGAGCACGGCCTCGCAGACCGCCTGGGCGCTGCTGGGACTGATGGCCGCAGGCGAGATCGACCATCCCGCAATCGCGCGCGGGATCGACTATCTTTCACGCATGCAGGGCAGCGACGGCTTCTGGGACGAGCCGCGGTACACCGCGACCGGTTTCCCGCGCGTGTTCTATCTGCGCTATCACGGCTACGCGAAGTTCTTTCCGCTGTGGGCGCTGGCGCGCTATCGCAACCTCAAGAACGCCAACGACCGCTCGGTGGCGTTCGGGATGTGACCGCTAGCTTCTCGCGACTGTCGCATTTTCGGACGGAAAACCGGTTCCCACTTTTCCTGAAAATGCTCTACTCCGCCGCTTCCATCGGCGTGACGGTTTGCTTCTTGGAGTTCTGAATCTCGGTGAGCTCGTGCTCGACGTGGCGCGAGAACACGAATTCCGCCGGCCGCTGCTTGTCGAGGGGGATCTCCGGCGCCATCGGCCCCTCCGTCCGCAGCCCGCGCAAGGCCACCTTGAGCGCCTGCCAGGGCTGCGAGAACGTCGCCTCCGCCGCGGTCGGCTCGTAGCCGCAATGCGCCATGCAGTTCGCGCATTTCTCGTACTTGCCGGTGCCGTAGGAATCCCAGTCCGTGGTCTCCATCAATTCGCGGAATGTCTTGGCGTAGCCCTCGCCCAGCAGGTAGCAAGGCTTCTGCCAGCCGAAAATGTTGCGCGTTGGCATGCCCCAGGGCGTGCAGTGATAGGTCTGGTTGCCGGCAAGGAAATCCAGGAACAGGCCGGAATGCACGAAGGTCCAGCGCTTGCCCTTGCCGCGCGAGAACACATCGCGGAAGAGCTCCTTGGTCTTGCGGCGATTGAGGAAGTGCTCTTGATCCGGCGCGCGTTCATAAGCGTAGCCGGGCGAGATCGACACCCCGACGCCGATCTCCTTGGCGTAATCGAGGAAGGCCGCGATGTCCGCGGCCGGGTGGTTGTCGAAGATCGTGGCATTGACGTTGACGATGAAGCCTTTGGCCTTGGCGGCCTTGATGGCGGAGACCGCGCGGTCGAACACGCCCTCCTGGCAGACCGATTTGTCGTGATGCTCGCGCAGCCCGTCGAGGTGCACGGAGAAAAAGAGATAGGGCGAGGGCTCGAACAGGTGCAGCTTCTTCTCGAGCAGGAGCGCGTTGGTGCAGAGTGAGACGAATTTCTTCTTGGCAACGAGGCCCTTTACGATCTCGGGCATCTCGCGATGGATCAGCGGCTCGCCGCCGGGGATCGCCACCATGGGCGCGCCGCATTCGTCCGCCGCGTCGAGGCATTCCTTCACCGTGAGCCTTCGGTTGAGGATCGGATCGGGATAGTCGATCTTGCCGCAGCCGACGCAGGCGAGATTGCAGCGAAACAGCGGCTCCAGCATCAGCACGAGCGGATAGCGTGCGCGCCCCAAGAGCTTCTGCTTGAGGATATAGGCGCCGATACGCATTTCCTTCAGGAACGGAACTTGCATCTTTTCAGTCTTCCTGTTTGACCCCTGCGGCCATTGCCGGCTCGTGTGGCAGCCTGAGCCCAATATGCCCTTCCCAGCCCGGGAAAGTCGAGACTTCGACCTGGAATCTTCCCAATGTGTTGATGACGCCGATCCTCACGGGCGCGCTCCCGGCACGACGACGGCGGCTTGCACGCGCGCCCGCTCGAGGTCTTTTCCGAGCGCCTCGAATACCTTGGCAACGATGGCGTGGGCGTCGAGGCCGGCCCTGGCATACATCGCCGCCGGGCTGTCATGTTCGATGAACCGGTCCGGCAGAACCAGGGAGCGTACCTTCAGCCCGCGGTCCAGGGCGCCGTGCTCGGCGAGCATCTGTAGCACGTGGCTACCGAAACCGCCGATCGCGCCTTCCTCGACCGTGACCAGCACCTCGTGCTCACGCGCGAGCCGCAGCATCAGCTCGGCATCGAGTGGTTTGGCGAAGCGGGCATCCGCGACCGTGGCGGCGAGGCCGTGGGTCGCGAGCGTGTCCGCCGCTTTGAGGCAATCGCTCAGGCGGGTGCCGAGCGAGAGCAGCGCGACGGCATTGCCTTCGCGCACGATCCGACCCTTGCCGATCTCGAGCGGCACGCCGAATTCGGGCATGTCGACGCCGACGCCGTCGCCGCGCGGGTAGCGCAAGGCGGAGGGCCGGTCGTCGATCGCCACTTGGGTTGCCACCATATGGACGAGCTCGGCTTCGTCCGCCGCCGCCATCAACACGAAGCCGGGGAGGCAGCCGAGATAGGCGAGATCGAACGAGCCGGCATGCGTCGGCCCATCCGCACCGACGAGGCCCGCGCGGTCGAGCGCAAATCGCACCGGCAATCGCTGGATCGCGACGTCGTGCACGATCTGGTCGTAGGCCCGCTGCAGGAAGGTCGAATAGATCGCGGCGAACGGCTTGTAGCCTTCGGTGGCAAGTCCGGCGGCAAACGTCACGGCGTGCTGCTCGGCGATCCCGACGTCGAACGTCCGCGCGGGGAAGGCCTTGCCGAAAATGTCGACCCCGGTACCCGACGGCATGGCGGCAGTGATCGCGACGATGCGAGGATCCTTCTCGGCCTCCTTCACNAGGCTCTCGCCGAACACCTTGGTGTAGGAGGGGGCGTTGGACTTCGCCTTCGCCTGCTTCCCGGTGGCGACGTCGAACTTGACCACGCCGTGNTATCTGTCGTCGGATGCTTGGGCCGGCGCATAGCCGTGGCCCTTTTCTGTCACGACATGCACCAGGATCGGCCCGGTCTCGGCGTCGCGCACGTTCTTCAGGACCGGAATCAGATGGTCGAGATTGTGGCCGTCGATCGGGCCGACATANTAGAAGCCGAGCTCCTCGAACAACGTTCCGCCGGTGACCAGCCCGCGGGCATATTCCTCGATCGCCAGCGCGCGCTTTTCCAGGAATTTCGGCAGCGGCTTGGCGATCTGCTTGATGATCTCGCGCAGCGAACGATAGGCGCGCCCGGAGACCAGACGCGCGAGATAGGCCGACAGCCCGCCGACCGGCGGCGCGATCGACATGTTGTTGTCGTTGAGGATCACGATGAGGCGCGAATTCATCGCCCCGGCATTGTTCATCGCCTCATAAGCCATGCCCGCCGACATGGCTCCGTCGCCGATGACGCTGACGATGTTGTGGGTCTGGCCGGTGAGGTCGCGCGCCACCGCCATCCCGAGCCCGGCCGAGATCGAGGTGGAGGAATGCGCCGCGCCGAAGGGGTCGTACTCGCTCTCCGTGCGTTTGGTAAATCCCGACAAGCCGCCGCCCTGCCGCAGGGTGCGGATGCGGTCGCGGCGGCCGGTGAGGATTTTGTGCGGATATGCCTGATGCCCCACATCCCAGACCAGGCGGTCCCGCGGGGTATCGAACACATGGTGCAGCGCGACCGTCAGCTCGACCACCCCGAGGCCTGCCCCCAGGTGCCCGCCAGTAGCCGCAACCGCGCTGATGGTCTCGGATCGTAGCTCATCTGCGAGTTGCCGCAGCGCCGTCTCGGGTAGCCGGCGCAGATCGTCAGGGCTTGCAATCGTGTCCAGGAGGGGCGTTAGCTGGTCGGTCATGGCAGGAGCATTTTTCCATATAGGCTTACGTAGGCACAGCCCAAATCGGTAGAATTCGCAGCCAAGGGGACCTTTCGGTCCGCCGTCGAACTCAATTGGGCCTCGCGGGGTTGTCGAATAGCGCCTCGGCTAGTGTCCCGATTCCGAAGTTCGCCACAGCTTGCGGCACGTTCTGATGCGAACTTCGGAAGCAAAGGACACTAGCAACTTTATGATTCTAGTGCGGTTTTTGGATTTGAAGTTCCTATGACGAATTCGCATCAGAACTGATAGGAACTTCAAATCCACCGCACGATGTTCTCCGTGCAACCTTGGTCGTTGTCAACGTACTGAATTGCCTGATATTCCGCCGCCACTTGGATACAGGACCCCGATTGGGCCTCATCGTGATAACTCCTTAGGATACGGCATGTTGCAGAAGGCGATCATCACCACAGTTGATTATTGCACCCGTTTTGCCACCCAAGTGATTGGCATTGCGTTACTTTTGGCTGTGGTCAGCGGCATTTACGCCGCCCGCCATTTCGCCATCGATGCCGACGTCAACAAGCTGATTTCCTTCGATTTGCCGTGGCGGCAGCGGGAGGTGACGTTCGAGAAGTTCTTTCCGCCAAAAGAGGAGGCGATGCTGGCGGTCGTCGACGCCCCGACCTCCGAGCTCGCGACGCAAGCCACCGCGGCCCTCGTTGCGAAATTGTCCGGCCAGAAGGATCTGTTCCACGCGTTCATGGAGGCAGGAGGAGGCCCGTTCTTCCAGAAGAACGGCCTGCTGTTCCCGCCGATCCAGGAGGTCGTCGGCGTCACCAAGAAGCTGGGGGAAGCCAAGCCCATCATTCAGGCCCTGGCGCAGGATCCCAATCTGCGCGGCCTGACCACCGCCCTGAACTACGGGCTGATCGGGGCGCGGATGAACCACTACACGCTCGATGACCTCTCCGGGACCTTGAACATGGTCTCGGATACGCTCGACGAGGTTATCGCGGGGCGTCCGGCGAGCTTCTCCTGGCGCGCGATGCTCAACGGCCGCCCACCGGATGCGACCGAGCGTCGGCGCTTCATCGAGATCAGGCCGGTGCTCGACTATACCGCCCTGATGCCCGGAAAGACGGCGAGCGATGCCATCCGCAAGGCGGCGGAGGACTTGAACCTCGCTTCGCAATATGGCGCCAGGGTGCGGCTGACCGGAACGGTATCGATCGCGGACGAGGAATACGCGACCCTCAACGACGGGGCATTCGTCAATACGACCCTCACCATCCTGGTGGTCTTGACCATCCTATGGCTTGCTTTGCGCTCGCCGCGGATCATCCTCGCTGTCTTCTTCAGTCTGATCGTCGGCCTCTCCATCACCGCCGCGATCGGGCTCGCCTTGGTCGGGGCGCTCAACCTGATCTCCATCGCGTTTGCCGTTCTGTTCATCGGTCTCGGCGTCGACTTCGGCATTCAGTTCAGCGTCCGCTACCGCGCCGAGCGTCATGAGGTCGACGATCTGCACAAGTCGCTGGCCAATACCGCGCGCTACGTCGGTGCACCGCTCACCCTCGCCGCAGCCGCGACCGCGGCCGGCTTTCTGTCGTTCCTGCCCACCGACTACAAAGGTCTGTCGGAGCTCGGACTGCTCGCCGGTCTCGGGATGATCATCGCGTTCCTCACGAGCATCACGCTGATCCCGGCACTGCTGACGCTGCTGCGCCCGCCGGGTGAGCCGGCAGAGATGGGATACAAGGCGCTTGCGCCCGTCGATCGGTTCATGGAGCGGCGTCGGATCCCGATCATCGTCGGCACCGGGCTCGTCGTCGCCGCCGGGCTGCCGCTGCTCTATTGGCTGCAGTTCGACTTCAATCCGCTCAATTTGAGAAGCACCAAGGTCGAGTCGGTTGCAACCTTCCTCGAGCTCAAGAGCGATCCCGCCATCGGCGCCAACTCGATCTTCGTGCTCGCGCCGAACCAGGAGGCGGCGCGGGCCGACGTGGAGAAGCTCGGCAAGCTGCCGGAGGTCTCCCTGGTCAAGACCATCGAGAGCTTCATCCCCGACGACCAGCAGCCCAAGCTCGCCGCGCTGCGCCAGCTCGGCACCGTGCTCAATCCGGTGCTGAAGCCCGATCCGAACAAGAAGCCGCCGACCGATGCCGACAATGTTGCCGCGCTCAAGGCCGCGGTCGACGGCCTCGAGAAAGCCGCCGGCACGCAAACAGGACGCGGCGCCACCGCCGCCAAGCGTCTTGCCGCCGACCTTGCCAAGCTGGCCGCAGGCGACGAGGCGCTGCGGGCACGCGCACACACCGCGATGATCCCGCCGCTCAATACCGCGCTCGACGAGCTGCGGGACTATCTGCAGGCGCAGCCGGTCACGCTCGAAACCCTGCCGAGCGAGATCGCGGGCGAGTGGGTGACCAAGGACGGCCGCTACAAGGTCGAGATCCAGCCGAAGGGCGACCCCAACGATAACGAGACCTTGCGCCACTTCGCGCGCGCGGTGCAAAGCGTCGAGCCGAACTCCATCGGCGGCCCGATCACGATCCTCGAATCCGGACGAACCGTGGTTCAGGCGTTCTTCGAAGCGGGCTTCTGGGCACTCGCCTCGATCACCATCCTCCTTTGGCTCGTGCTGCGCCGGTTCGGCGACGTGCTGCTCACCCTCATTCCGTTGCTGATGGCGGGCGTCGTGACCCTGGAGTTGATGGTCCTGTTCGGCATGAAGCTCAATTTCGCGAACATCATCGCGCTGCCGCTGCTGCTCGGCGTCGGTGTCGCGTTCAAGATCTACTACATCATGGCTTGGCGGGCCGGGCAGACCGACCTGCTGCAGTCGAGCCTGACGCGCGCCGTGATGTTCAGCGCGCTCACCACCGCGACCGCTTTCGGCAGCCTCTGGCTGTCGAGCCATCCGGGCACGTCGAGCATGGGCAAGCTGATGGCGCTGGCGCTCGTCACCACCATGTGCGCGGCGGTGCTGTTCCAACCGGTGCTGATGGGCCCGCCGCGCGACAAGAAGAAAAAGCCGGAAGTGCCGCTGCTCGAAGCGCCGAAGCCCGAAGCGGCAGCTGTCGAGAACGCGGCTACCTCATGACGCTTCGGCTGCCGGCGTCGACAGGTCGACGCAGACCTGCCCGTCCCTCACCTCGGTCCGGAAAGTCTTGAGATCGACGAAGCAGGGCGCCTGCACCGCTTTGCCGGTCCGCACGTTGAACGCGCCGAAATGCAGACTGCATTCGATCACGTCGCCCTCGAGGATGCCGTCGGCGAGGTCCGCCGTGGCGTGCGTGCAGCGCGCTTCGGTGGCGTAAAACGTGCCGTCGATGTTGTAGACGGCGACGACCTCGTCGCCGACCTCGAAGCTCTTGACGCTTCCGGGCGGGAGATCGGCGGCGGTGCAGACAGGGAGGGCGTTTTCGGCCATGACGCGGCTGACAAGACCTTGGAGCATCGTTAGCGGGACAATGTGCTTTAACCGCCTCCCCGAAAAGTTCAATAGGGGAGGGTGCATGGCGGCTCGCGGATGGGTTGCCGCGCGATCGAATTGACCCCGTTTCCGGCCAGCATATACGTTACACCGCTACTGCGGCGGATTTGACGTTCCTACCAGTGCAGCGGCGAGTCCGTCGTAGGAACGTCAAATCCAAAGCCGCACTAGAATCATAGAGTTGCTAGTGTCCCTTTGGTTCTGGCGTTCGTAAAAGTGCGTGCTGCGAGGTAATACGAACGTCGGAACCGGGACACTAGATCGCCGGAGCTGCGCCGAAGCCAGAGGCAAACGAGAATGTCCGCCCGCTCCTATATCGTCGATGACCGCGAGAAAAAGACGTTCTTGCTCGACCGCGAGGTGCTGGTGTCGGACGAGGTCCTGCGCCGGGAGATGGCGCAGATCTTCGGCCGCTGCTGGATCTATGTCGGCCATGCCTCCGAGCTGAAGAAGCCCGGCGATTTCCGTTCCCGCAAGGTCGCGGGGCGGCCGGTCATCTTCTGCCGCGACCAGGGCGGCCAGTTCCACTGTCTGTTCAACACCTGCCGCCATCGCGGCGCCATCGTCTGCACGGAGCGCGAGGGCAATCGGCGCCGGTTCCAGTGCATCTATCATGGCTGGACCTACGGCAACGACGGCCGGCTGGTCGGCGTGCCGGGCGATGACGCCTACGCCGAGAGCTTCGACAAGTCGTCCTATGGGTTGCGGCGGCCGGCGCGCTTCGAGGACTATCGCGGCTTCTGGTTCATGTGCCTCGACCAGAATGCGCCCGCGCTCGTCGATTACCTTGCCGGCGCCAAGGACTACATCGATCTCGTCATCGACCAGTCGCCGTCGGGCCGGATGGAGATCATCGCCGGCGTGCAGGAATACGACGTCGCCGCCAATTGGAAGCTGATGGTGGAGAACAGCGTCGACGACTATCACCTGCCGTCGACCCACTCCACCTGGCTCAACTTCATGGCCAATTCGGGTGTGAAGATCGAGCCGCCCAAGGAAGAAGGCCTGGTGCTGCCGACCCGGGGCAAGGCGGTCGAGCTCGGCAACGGCCATTTCACCACCGACAACGTGAATTTCCGCGGCCGCCCGGTCGCCAAATGGATTCCGCTTTATGGCGAGGCTGCCAAGGCGGAGATCGACGACATCCGCAAGGAGCTGGTCGCCCGGCTCGGTGCGGAGCGGGCGCAGCGCGTGGCCGACACCAACCGCAACCTGGTAGTCTTCCCCAACCTCGTTATCAACGACGGCTCGTCGGTGACCGTGCGCACCTTCTATCCCGAGGGCGCCGGCAAGATGCATGTCACCGCCTGGGCGCTCGGCCCGGTGGAAGAAGGCGACAGCGCCCGCGCGCGTCGGCTCGATGCGTTTCTCACGTTCTATGGCCCGGGCGGCTTTGCCACCCCTGACGACGTCGAGGCGCTCGAGCTGGTGCAGCAGGGCCTCGCCAATTGGGCCGAGGACCGCTGGTCGGAAATGTCGCGCGGCATGGGCAAGGAGGGCGAGCAGCTCAACAGCGACGAGCATCACCTGCGCATCTTCTGGCGGCGCTGGAACGAGTTGATGGGAGCGCAAGCATGACGGTGGCGACGCGAAGCGTGGTGACGCGCGCCGAGGTGGAGGATTTCCTCTACCACGAGGCCGCGCTGCTCGATGAGTGGAAGCTCAAGGAGTGGGAGGCGCTGCTCACCGACGACGCCACCTACTACGTTCCGCCCAACGACCAGCTCGACAGCGATCACCGCAACACGCTGTTCCTCGTCGCCGATGACCGCGAGCGCATCCGGCAGCGCATCATCCGCATTAACGATCCCAATTGCCACGCCGAATATCCGAGATCGCGCACGCGGCGCATGATCTCGAACGTGCGCATCCTCGGCGTCGACGGCGAGCTCGTCACGGTCGCCGCCAACTTCGTCTGCTACCGCTACCGCCGCTACGAGCGCATCCGGGAATATGTCGGCGCCTACCGCCATATCCTCAGACGCTCCGGTGACAGCTTCCGCATCAAGGAGCGCCGCGTGCTCATCGACGCCCACGAATTGGGCACGCTCGGCTCGGTGAGTTTTATTCTTTGACGATGACTCTTTCCACCCGTCATGGCCGGGCTTGTCCCGGCCATCC
>JGI12053J15887_10000773_pt1 | contig 13788 bp, 13 predicted proteins | sample MedBloCAOM1_O3_FD_15887 | JGI IMG/M metagenome (IMG submission 15887)
CGGTTAGGCCTTAATTAGCCCCCAGTTTTCGGGAAATTGGCTATGACCGGACGACCGAAACGGAGAACTGCTTGACGAGAGTCATCACCATCATCGCGCTGACCTGTTTCCTCATCGCCGGCGCGGCGGCCACCAGCATTCTCGGCCGCGACAGCGTGCCGGCGGCGCGCTTTGATTTAGCTTCCTCTCCCGCCGTCAGCACCCCCGTCTCCAACAAAGAAAACAAGAAGGACCGGTTGGTGGTTGTCGCCACGGCCGCGCTGGCATCGTTCGAACCGCCGCAGGCCACTACCGCCCTGAGTGCACCGCTGCGCCAAGCCTTCGCCTCGTCAGGGCCTGCCGACATCGAGACCCCCAGGAGCGTTGCTCCGGGCATCGCAGCCCCGGCGGCAATGCCGGCGGCCCCGCTGGCGCCGCCGAAGCCGAAGCTTGCCGCCAAGCCGCCGGTGCAAAAATCCTACGCGCTGCTCAGCGACGTCCAGATCGCCGGCATCAAGGACCGCCTCAAGCTTTCCGCGTCGCAGGAATCCTATTGGCCGGCGGTGGAAAGCGCGCTGCGCGCCGTGGCCCGCAAGATCCACGCCACCCGCAAGGCCGATCCGAGCGACACCACAGCCCTGATCGATCCCGATGCCGAAGAAGTCCAGCAGCTGAAATCGGCGGCGATGCCGCTGTTGTTCCAGCTCCGCGAAGATCAGAAGCGTGAAGTGCGCGCGCTCGCCCGCATCATCGGCCTGGAAAAAGTCGCGTCGATGATTTGACGCCTGCGCGCGGTCGTCCAGTAAAACAAGTTGTCGTCACCCGCGAAAGCGGGTGACCCAGTACGCCGCGGCTCTCCCCCCGCTTCTCCACGCGCTTGCGACTGTTGCCGGCCTTGTCTGCTGTAAAGGGTTCCGCGCTCGTCCTGCTGCGGGACGGATGGTGTTGATGAGCTTGGGCTGGGCACGCCGCTCAAGGGCCCTTGAGCAAAGTTCTCCACCGCAACCTGTCCGCCGCCTCCAGGATATTCAGGAACAAACTGTCCCTCGGCCATCGCTGCCGGAGATCAGAGCAGTGCTCACATTGGCGGCCATCCGGGTGAGCCAGCCGCCGAGCGATTTCCAGAAAGCCCCTCTGGTAGGAGTGCCGGGAGATCTGGCACCCGAGAAGCCGGGCCTGGAGAGCACAACCAATCTGTGCCGGCGCGAAACAACGGTTTGCGACGCGAAACATCGGGAGATCAGTTTCCGAGTCGCCCACAGCGATTGTTTCAGCATCCGGCCCCAGGACCCAATCGCGTAGAGCGGTCAGGCCGACGCCCTTGTCGGTTTCCTTCACCACGATCGTAGTGTCGCTTGCGGTCTGATGGATGGAGAGCCGATCCAGACCCAATTCGGTGACCAGATGATCGACGGCGAGAGGAGGTAAAGGGCCGGGAGTGCCAGGCCCGGTACCGGACCCACGAAGCATGCTCACCAAAACGGAGAACAATGCGCGCGGCTTGCCTTGATAGGTGAAGGCCCGGATGGAGTACTGATGCCGATCATCGAGGAACACGCCAGGAATACGGCGGAGGTGCGCGCGCATTTCGGCCAGTTGACGCGTGGCCTCCTCGCTGACGAGAACCTGGCCGCGCTGGTTCACGGCATCCCAGATATAGCTGCCGTACTCGGCCACACCTCCGGCAAAGCCGTAAGCCTGACAGTAGGCCTTCACCTCGGCGACCGAGCGGGCAGTATTCAGCGCCACGCAAAATCCATGGGCACCCAGTAGCGAGACAGCCTCCATGCCGTCAGCCGTGGTAGACGGGAATCCGAATCGACGCCGATCCAGAACACCATCGACATCAACGGCAACTAGCGGCGATCTCCATTGCACATCCTGCGCCGGCCGACAAAGAGCGCCACAGAAGCGTGCCGTCTGCTCAATGAGAAAGTTCCAGGCACTCATGAACTGCTGATGGAGCCGCTGCTGTCTGTCGGCAGGCTGCGGCGTGCAGAAAAGGTGTTCCTGGGCCGAGGACATTGTCCAGAGACCCGCTAGCAACTTGTTGATGAAAAGGCGCTGCTCAAGCCCACGGTCCTCGGTGATCTCGATGTACCGCCGTACAAGCTTGCGCTCCTCCTCCGCCGAAAGCGCCAAACTCAGAATCGTGTCCGCCAGATCATAAGCCGGATCCGTCGTGTTCAACTCGGACTTGCCCATGCCGTGATGTTCATAGTCTGTCTTCAGAAGTCCGTGCGGCCCGACGATCCACTCACTATGTCCCATTTTCCCATCGATGAGCGTCGGCAGCGGGCAACGTTCTCGGGACAGGCCTCGCTCGAGGCGCCGCCGCATCAGCGTCTGTCCCAGGAACCAGGGATACGCGCCGCCGAGCGTCTTGCGCAGCAGCAGAAAGCCGTCTTCATGCCGCTTGATGCTCCTGCCCGATGCGGGCGGGGAACTCAGGGGGAGGCTGCGGGCTCTCGCCGCAACGTAGCAAGCCGATGTTTCGATGATCTCCTGCCGCTCACCAGTCCGCCGCTCGGGTAGGGCAGGCTGAGGATACCACTCCATGTACACAATTCCTTCGCGCAGCCCGAGGATGGGTGGGACAAATCCCGCGAGTCGATGGCCGGCGAGAAATGCGTGATAGCCCAGCCATCCCCAGCCGACACTCTTGGCGAGGACGTACCGGATCTCCTCACCCCGTGTCGTGTCGAGGTGAACTTCGTAGACCCGCTTGAGCCGGGCGCCGCGATCGCCCGAGGACAAACTTTGCAGGCGTGCATTGAAATCTTTGGCCGCCTCGCTGGCGACCAAGTTTATCCCGAAGATGTCAGGAGCCTGGAAGTACTCAGCGAGCCGGTGTTCAACCAGCTTCGCATCAAGCAAACGATTCTTGTGCCATAGCTCAGGCTCGAGCGCGATGGCAATTTGGTCGGGCAGGACTTTGAGGCAGTCTCTGCTCGCCGCATGGATCGGCACGAGGGCTTTCAGCTTCTCAGTCGAAAACCCTTCTCGCCGCCCGATATCAAGGGCGAGAACGATAGTGCCAGCGGTGAGTGGCGAGTCGTCGACGATCAGAGCCGTGAAACCGCGCCGCGCGCAATGCCGAAGCTGCTGACGCTCCCAGCGGCCGGGTCCCTTGCCGGGATGGATCGTCAGCGACAACGCCGCCTGGTAGCCTTTGGCCCTGAGAAACGCTTTCAACAGCGGAGCGAAATAGGAACCGGAAGTGCGCAGCCCCACGATCAGGATTGGTTCGGAGCGGTCGGGACAGCGCTCGACGAAGCGCTGCCCGAGTGCCAGTATATCGTGATGCGTCGTATCGAGCCTTCGGAACAGGTTCGGCGCGGCAACGTGTTTGGCTTGCAGATCGGCAGGCAGGGGCCACGATCGCAGCAATTCGGCCAACCGGGCGGCGGGCTCTGCAAACAAGGCGGGCGGCAGTGGTGGCCCTCTGACGAAAATTGACAGGAAATCGTCGAGGCTGGATTGCCAACGCTCCTGCCACTGACGTACTGCGGCCCGACGCCGCCACAAGCGGATGCTCGCCGCTCGTTCCAATACGCTCGTGGCCCAGCCGACTGCCCACGTGGCGGCACGCCCAAGGCGCGTCATCAGACGGACCGGTATCCTCGGTGTCGATCCCCGCAAATAGTCTTCAACTGCGTTCAGCAGGCCACAGGACAGGAGGAATATATTGATCGCTACTTCGTCGGCCTGCCAGTCATTCAGACCGGTCTTCAGCTTCTGGATCTCCAACCCCAGACATTTAGCGACGTCTGCGACAGTAGGATACGCATTAAGACACCAGCCGTATGCGCTGTAGAAGCCGAGTTCCGTCGGCAACAGACGAGAGACGCCGTCGCGTTCAGCAGCTGTGCCGGTCATCGATCGAACCTCCGACATGATCGTCTCAATCGCAACAGCGAGTGAGCGTTTGTCGAGGCAACTAATCGCCACCGAACGCCGTTCCTCGCGGGCCAGCATTTCAGAGAGGAGCTCGACGATTTTGACTTGCTTGAGGCTTGTGTGCAGATCCAGTTCGAGCAGCCGCTGAATCCATCCGAGACGTTGCCGCCGCTCCAGAAGGCGCACTTTAATGGCCTCCAACGGTGCGTCCACCCGGATCACCAGATCAGATTTTGGGACGCACGCGAGCGCATTTCCGATCCGCCGTCGATCCACAATTCCGCTGAGAAGCACAAGCGAGCAGATGGCTTGAACGTAACCCTGATCTAGCAGCGTGATGTTGGCGCCTGCGGCGCCAATCGACATTTCACAGAGATAGTAGAGATGAGCCTTCAGACGCAGGGACCAGAGAAAGCTGCGCGGCGGCAGCAGGTCCATCACAGCGGTCGCCAGACGCGGTTGCGGAGCGCCAGGAGACCAAGACTGTATCGCCCGGACGATCCAGGCTAGCAAACGCGGGAGCAGGTGGCTCCGTCTCCCGCCCACGGTCCGAACGGCGTAACCCTCCTGCCTCAGCCGAAGGGCAAGCGCTTCGGCTATCGTTGTCTTGCCCGCTCCCGACGGGCCGAGCAGTTCGATAATCATTGTGCTTGCCCGACGAAGTGTTGTCGGCGAAGTGTTGTCGGCCAGACCGGTGGAGTGTACACACCCGAGCAGGGCAGTCGTCATTCGATTAGAGGAGAGCGTTTCAAGACGAACTCCGTGAGTTCCGCCCTATTTCTGTGTCTATCGACCAGCCAAGCGGAGATGCGGAATTCCTCATCGTCGATGGCGCGCCGGGGCTCGACAAGGCCATCGCCTCGGTCTGGGATGGCGTGCCGGTGCAACGCTGCACAGTCCACAAGCACAGAAACCTGCTCGCGCATGCTCCGGAGCGCCTGCACGAGGAGATCACCGCGTACTATAACGACATGATCTATGCGACGACACCCGAGGAGATCGCGCTTCGCCGCAAGGCCTTCATCCGCAAATGGCGGCTCAAGCATCGCGCCGTTGCCGACAGCCTGGAGGAAGCAGGAGACCGCTTGTTCACCTTCGTACGCCTGCCACCGAGCCAATGGCGCAGCGTCCGCACAACGAATGCGATCGAGCGGTTGCACGAAGAGTTCAAACGCCGGATCAAAACCCAGACCGTGCTGCCGTCGGCCGACACGGCCGCGATGATGTTCTGGGCGTTGCTGGCCTCGGGACAGATCAGCATACGCAAGGTGGATGGCTGGCAGACGCCGGCCACAAAACCCCATTGATCAGCCGATTGACCTCGCCGCCTGACACGATACCTTCATGTTACCCGGGAATACGCTACACCGAATTCCAACCGCATTCCGGACGGCACCTTACACCGCATCTCGGACCCAAAGCGTTCGAGCAGCTCCACCATGAAAGGAGGGATCGCTCGCTGCTGAAGACGTACTTCAGCGTGACGACTACGGGTCATTGCCCGGCGCTTTCGCTGGAAGCGAGTCCAAGTTCCTCAGCTGATCGAGGTCGGAAGCCAGCTGCGGTCACGATGCCCCAGTTACCCGCAGAATTGGGGCACCTCCAGTAAGCGGCGGGCTTCAGTCTGGCGAGCGCGTCCAAAGCTTGGCGGTAGTCAGTGAAGGTAGTCTCAGCCCCCTTCGGACCTACCGTATACTTGCCGCCGCGCAGGCACTTCGCTGGATCGAACTCCGTTTGGTCACTAGCGAAGGGAACCCAAAGGATTTCTCCATGCAGCGGAGGTTCAGCCTTCCCGGGCGCAAACACGTCGGCCGACGCCTGATCCCAGATAGACGATTTGAAGTCACCTCTCGCCTTAAGCCAGTTCGGAGCGCTCGCGGCGGTGATTCTTCCGTCCTTTAGCTCCAGCCCGGACCCGCTCGACGGTGTGAGCGCGTTGCGCATGCTTTTCTGGCCAAGCCGGACCAACGCAGCAAGCTCGTCGGGCAGCAGTCCCGATCCCTCGTCGAGACCGAATCGAGCTTTGGCGGCCAACAGAGTCCGATCGATCTCTGCAGTCATTGTATCCTCATGCTTGCTTGTACGCTACCCTGCAAGCCAAGGATGCGATCGACGGCTTCGATCTCGCGTGAGATTCGTCACTGCATGCGGGATCGCTGCATAGCGGCAGCGCCAGTGGCACGATTCAAATGAAGGCGAATGGACGGCCCATCGAGGCCAGCGATGTGTAATCAAGTGTGTAAAGGACGACCCACAGCCCGTACAAATATCTGATTTTGTGTTTGTTTTCTGCGGCCAATGGTGCCCCTGGCCGGAACCGCAAGGTTTCGAAAAACCGCCATTTTATGCGCTTTCGGCGATGGTTCGATTCCGGTCTACTCACAGACATACTCACACTTCCGATGTTTGGTCGCGTCGCGAAATGTGGCGCTATGTCGAAAATCAATGCACTCGTCACCGCCGCACGGTCGCTCTCCAACTATCCTTGCGACAAGTTGATAGGTGGCTCCATCGTACCAACCGCGCTGACAATCAAAATGACCAAGACACCCAAAGCTTGTTCACCCAAAATGTGACGGCGAAGGCTCATCAGCCCGACAGCAGCGTGCTCACCAAATTCGTTGGCTTTGATCAATCTGGGGACAAGGAAAAAACGGTTCAGGGCCGCAAGTCCGAGCATACCGGCAAGCAAAACCATTTTCACGACAAGGAGTTGGCCGTACGGAGTACCAAAATTCCCGAACGACCCGACCAAGAACCAAGAATTGATCAAGCCCGAACCGATTAACGTCGCAACCGCGATATAACCCATGCCAGAAAACCGCATTGCTGCGTTGCAGGCCTCGGCATTATCATCCGGTGAGAACTTACGGACAGCCCGTGCGACAAGATAGAAGAGCGAGACGAGACCTCCAAGCCACGCACCCGCAGCAAGAAGATGCAGGCCGTCCGCGCTCATGTGAATGACCCGACCTATTCCATTATCGACGTGAGTGTGCCCGACGCCCGCCAAAGTCGCCAGCAATCCTCCGCACAGAGCCGGAAGAAGCCAATTCAAATGTCCCGTAAGTGACCTCACCCGTGCTGTAATCAGGACAAGAATGATAGCCACGAGGGCGAAGCGTGCCATCCAAACTTTGCCAAAACTGGTGTCGCTCAGCACGGACCATACCGCGTCCGGATTTAGAACACCGTCCAGCGTCCCCGTCATGCTGGCGGTAACGCTGGGAAACCAAAGGACAGCACTAAGCAACGCGGCTAAAGCTGCCCACCACATGGTCGCGTGCAGCCGACGATACACGCCTGCGAGCGGAGCGCCTGTTAATCCCGGATAAGTGTAGAGTGGAAAGAGCGATATGCCGAAAAGAGTTAGGGTCGCCGTGTAGTGGAGGAAGCGAGAGACAATAAGCCCAGCTTCAAGCATCAACGATCGACCCCGAACGAATACTCGCCCTTCACGCGGTGGGTATCTTCGGAAACAGCATGCCAGGTGACCGTATAATGTCCCGCCATCAACGGCGCCGGCAGCGGCACGACGAGCTGCTTCTGATCTCTTGGGTCATTCACCGGCACGCCAGTGGCAACTGTTTTCCCAGCTTCATCCTTGAGTTCCAGGCCCGAAAATTTCGCTATTACGCCTTCGCTAAAATTCAGCTTGATCTCCGCGGGGGAGACCTTGCTCGAAACATCGGCTGCGGGGCTAGCAGATTTTAGTTTTGGATGAGCATTGGCTGAAGTAGCAAGCAGGCTAATCGCCAAAACTGCGAGGGTGCCTATCGTCATCGTGTTCCGGGACATTCCAATTCCTTCCTTGTAACTCAGACCGCGGCGTAGGATGGCAAGGGTTCTCTCGACTGGGGCGCCAAGCTTCCCCAGTCGGAAACGGAGTTAATAACCCCGATAGCCAAAGCCAAAGCCATAATAACGAGGCCTTGAATAATAGTAGTATTGCGGGGCTGATTGATATCCGTGAGCCTCGCCATGAAGGTCCCGAAGGGCACGATGATAGGCACGGTGCTCACCACGACTATAAAAACCGTACTCGTGGGCACGTTCGTGCGCGTCAGACAATTGGTCGTGGAACCGATCGTGAGAGCTGTAACCGTTGTCTTCATCATCGTGAGCAAGTGCGGGCACCACGGGTACACTCAACAATAGCACGGCAGCCATCAGAAGAGCTTTTCTTAAGGTCATGGTCTATCTCCGTTCGTAAGCCCAACGCAGGCTATGGGTTCACTAGTTTCAGCTCCCAGGTGGAGAACTTAAACGGGTTGATATGAACGCCAGCCGAACGGGCAGTTCAGTGACCATTTATTTCGAGCTTCCCGATCTTCGCCGCTACCAGATTGGCACATTCGAACCACGATCAGGAATGAGTCCCCGGCGTTTAGACTCATTCGTGTCCGTTTTTCAGCTTGAATAGGAGACATCGCCGTCGCGATCGCTGCCTGCGCCGCAGCGTCGTCTGATGAAAATTACTACTAGGAATAAAATCCTGGTGCCCCTGGCCGGAATCGAACCAGCACTCCTTGCGGAACTCGATTTTGAGTCGAGCGCGTCTACCAATTCCGCCACAGGGGCATTTCGCGCTCNGCGGCAAGGCTGAGGTGGCGAAGCCGGCGGAATATAGCGGGCGCGGACCTGCGGTCAACCCGCGCGTGCCANGTTATGCCGAAGCGCGGTGCCGGCGGTCCGCATACCCTTCGCCCCGGTGGACGATGATCCGTCTCCGCCGCGTCCCGACAGAGCCAAAACACTCCCCTGTGAAGGCCGCCGCCCGGCAGGTCCCGGTTTCCGCAACGAGGACAGACGCAATAACGCAGATGAGTTTCCTGTCCCTCATCGGAAACGGGGCTGTCGCAAATAAGGCAGCCGGCCATGCCGATTCCCTCTTCGGCGATACTATTTCCTGTCCACATGCTGGACGGATGATAGGCATCGCGCGCTACAACTTCACAAAGAATGGGCTTAATCTGAATAGATTCATAATCCTCCGGCCCGCGCTGGAGTGAGGTTCACTTATAAACCTACCTATGCGTCGCATCGTTCTCTGAAGCCGAGGCGGGAACTCGCTGCTCCGGCATGACGACGATTTCGGCGCTGCACCCGTTCGCCGGATCGATGTCGTCGAACCAGGCTACCCCGTCCTGAACGACGGAAAGCCGCAGCTGATAGCGGCCGGGCGCGCAATTCGCGTCGACGTCGATCCAACCGTGGACCGCTTCACCGGTCGCAACCGGCGCCGGCAACAGCGTCCGCGGCGCGTTGTCGGTTGCCACCGCGGCGCCGGACGGATCGAACCAGCGATAGCCGAGCCCGATCCGAAATGGATATGACGGCATGAGCGTCTGTTCAGCGCGGTTCTCAAGTCGGTAGGGGACGCGAAAACTGCTGCCGGCAACCACCGACGCGGGCACCTCGGCCACCAGCCGGACGCGGCAGGCGTGGCGCGGTAATGTATTGTCCTCGTAGAACTGCAGCTGAAATCCGCGCCGCTCGCTGCCGTGAAGGTCGCTTCGCGTCAGGCGATGAACGCCGTGGAAAAAGACGTCGGTGCGCGCAAAGATCAGCATCGAGTTGGGACGAAATGGTGTGGTTGCGATCCGCTCGAACCTGGCCGGATCGTGATGGAAGAACCCGCGGCAGCGCATTCCCTTTTCGAGCGGACGATAAATGGCAGTCCCGAGATGGTCGAGCCCTTCGCGCTCGGGCATGTAAAACACGCACGTCACCACTTTCTCGTGACGATCGGTGTGCGGGCCCAGATAGTAGCCCGGCTCATGCCTGTTGACGACCAGTCCCGGGCGCAAACGCTCCGTGAAGTTGGACCCGTCGAGTGCCGATCCGAACTGCTGCCGGTAGTGGTCTTCAAAGCGTTTGAGGAGAAGCCGGGCGAATTCCGGGGCGCAGAGATAAGCGCTTAACCCGTTCCAGAATTGCTGCACATCGTGCGGCAGCCGTGCGGTCTCGTCGGGCAGCACGAGTTGGCTGCGACGCGCGTAATTGCCGAAAAACTCCGGTGGCGTGCCGGTGTGCTGCCACGGCGTGAATGCATCCGCCCTTGGAAACAGATCCTGCATTCTCTGGTAGAACGGCGCGGAAAAAACCTTCTCGACGAATACGTAGGGCGAGGGATCGCAGCGGAGCGCCGCGCTGAGGATCGCCCGTCGGACGTGGGCCCGCTCTTCGGGACCAACCATAGGAGCATCGAGCGCTGTCAACGCTGGTGATCCAAAAATATTGGCAGCGTCTCCTTCCAATTGTACTTGTGCGACGGGCACTTTTCGCGCCGTTCCTCCTTTGACAGCATGTTGCGCTGCGGACATGCGGAGTAGCACACGGGCAGCATATGGCAATTCCGGCACCCGGAATCGCCCTCGGGGCGGAACGCGTCATAGCTCGCGGTATAGTCGGCGGCGAAAGCGGCGGCGGACGGCCTGATCGAGTCAAAGGCCGTTGCCGGACGGCTGATGTCGTTGGTGCACTTCTTGACCTCGCCATTGGCATCGATGACGAAGCCATTGGCCTGTACGGCGACGCAGCCGGTGTAACCGGCCCGCAGCGGGTTGCGAAGCGTGAAGCCGCGCGCAGCGGCACGTCGCAGCAGCGACACCTCGGCCTGCGCGAATGATTCGATTTTCAAATGTACCTTCGGGCGCCCTGCGTAGCTGACCTCGGGGGTCGTGGTCGAATAGCCGAATGCCGGGGCGAAATAGATGGCGGCGAGCGCATCGTGCAGGCCAGCGTCGGCCAACTCGTCGATCAGGTCTGGAATGCGGTGCAGGTTAAGCTCCGTCACGTTGACGCGCGCGGTGATCTCGAATCGGCGGCATGCGCCCTGAAGGTTCTCGACGATTTGCCCGAAGGAGCCCGTGCGGACACCGGTCGCCCGGTCGAGGCTACGGCGAACCCTGTCATGAGTGGCCGCGGGACCATCGAAGCTCACCTGGATCCGATCGACCGCGCATTCCTCGAGCATCGCGGCGGCGGCGGCGTCCAAATGATAGCAGTTCGAGATCACGCAGGCCGTGTAGCGGGCGTCGCGCGACGCGGCGAGCGCCATGAGTTCGCGCGATGCGGCGGCTATGAACCCCTGTTCGAGCAGCGGTTCGCCGCCGAACCACGTGATGTCCAATTGGCCGTTTCTCTCCAGCCGTTCCCCCACGAACCGCACGATGGCGCCGATGTCCCCGGCCGACAGCCGCTCGGTGTTCTTACGGTCCTGATAGCAATAGAAGCACGACATGTTGCACGAGACGGTCGGCGTGATGACCAACGACATCACGTCGGTCGTACGCCGCCCTTCGTCATATTGCGCGAGCGCGGCCCCGAGCTCGTCGGTTCCGGCTTCAACGAGGAAACCCGATCGCAGCATCAAGTCAGAAATGCCCTGTTCGGCGGCCGAGCGACGGCCCTCGGGCCTGTCAAGCGCGGCTCCGAGCGTCGCGTACTGCGCGTCGTCGAGCGTGAGCGAGGCGCCGGAAAGCGTGTTGAACAAATAATGGTGTTCGTCGGCGGACGTTCGCAGCGTGTAGCGGGAAAATTCGAGCATCATGGCGTCCTCGTTGAACGATTCCGGAGGCGCTGCCCGCGCAGGTCACTGCGCGGGCAGCCTGTCAGGCTCAGGAATAGTCGATGACGCAGCCCTTCGGGGTGACCTTGGTCTTCTTGTGTTCGAGATATTTGCCAAGCTGCTCGTGCAGGTCTTCCGCTGTCACGGTAGCCTTGCTCACTTTGCTGTTCGCTCCAAGACGGATGCGGATTTCCTTATCGCTGACTTTATCGATGTGCAGTTCGTCGGACATGGGCTGTTTCCTTTGTAAGTAAAAATCCATTTGCAAGTAAGATTAGCTTGTGTCGCGGTCATCCGCGCGCCACGCTCATCACCTCCCTTTCTGACAGCGTACAGCTCTGGTAATAGAACGTGACGAAAGCGTCGCTGACGCCGACATAATGGATGTGGCAATCGAACGGGCGGATGGCGTCGAGCCAGCGCATGACCTGGTCGCGGCACGCGAATGCGGTCGCGATGCTGAGGATTTCGTCCGTGTAGTCGTTGATGTATTTGAATTGGTCGGTATCGAACAGCGAGCATTCGATCGCGTAGGCTGAGGCCGCGAGTTCCGCTGCGTCGGGCGGCGCCCACACACCGCGCGGCCGCCGAAATTTGATGATCGGTTTGTTGCACTTCTGGCCGGCCACGATCGTTTCAAGCGCCGAAACGATCCCCGCGCGCTCGGGCAATCGCAGAATCCGGCTTTCGATCTGGGGGTGGGGCCGGTAGTTTGCCGCCAGGACCTCGGACAGGCTTCCGGCGTCAAGTCTCCAATATGCCGAGCGCCTGAACGCGGCGCTCTCCATGTCGAGTTCCAGGCAATCGATATGGGCGGACGCATGCAGCGCGGCTGACAGCGACTGCAGCGCCGTCGCGTTTTGGAACGCGGCCTGTTGATTACGAAGAAGATAGAGTTTGTAGCGCCTTTGGTCGAAATCGACGCCGAGATATGTGATCGTCGTGCCGGGACTCTCGATCCATTCGGTAATCTGGTTTGGGCAGTTCGAAAGGAACTCTCGCAAACGGAAAGTCGGAGCGCCCCTGATCGCGCTGTTTAAGAATCCGTCACCGTCATGGCTATCGGGCCGCCAGGCTACCGCAGCGTCGTACCGATTCCGCTCAAGCGTGCCATGGCTCAGCCGAGCGGAAGCCGTGATCAATTCGCTGACATCGAGATTTTTCGGCGGATTGATCCGTGAAATCTCCCGATAGAGCTGTTCGCTGCCCGGCCCTGCCTCGTGCAACGCCGCGGCAAGAAAACACGACACCGGCGCGGTTGTTGATATCGATGCGAAATTGTCGAGAGAAACAGCCGCCGCCGCGTAGGTCATCTGAATTCCAACCAGCCAAAACAGATGGATCAACTTTGAAGAGAATGCACTGATTTTGCTCGCCGAGCGCGAACATGCTACGCCGGAAGTGCAGGCGTCAAGTAAAAAACCAAATTTTGTGTTGAATGGAACTCGATATGCTTGCGTCTGATTTGCAGGCATATGTGAAGCAGTTCACACCTCGACGGTACCCGCAAAACACTCCAGTGTGATGGCAGGTCGCCTCGACAGCGCAGGGCGCGCAGGTTAGGACGCTAGTAACTCTGTTTGCCTGAGCATGACTTTTTCGAAAAACCGGTCCGCACTACTCCGGTCATGCTCTTGGAGATCTGACGTGACGCTGAACGCCACCGCCATTCAATCGCAAGCCCGTGACGGCGCCAACCCCGCTTTGACGGCGGCGCTGGCGATCGCCGGCATTGCCGCGGCGACGCTCGCCGGCGCCTGGTTCTTTGAGCTGGTGCTGGATATCCGGCCCTGTCCGCTCTGCCTCGAGCAGCGCTACGCCTATTATCTGGCGATCCCGCTCGGCGCGCTAGTGGCGTTCGCCGCGGCGAAGGATGCGCCGCGTGCGGTGGTGTTGGCCGGGCTTGGCCTGCTTGCGCTCGCAGCGCTCGGCAATGCCGGGTTGGGAGCCTATCACGCGGGGGTCGAATGGCATTTCTGGCAGGGGCCGACCGATTGCACCGGCACCATCGGCGATCTCGGCAGCGCCGGCAGCCTTTTGGAGCGCCTCGACACTGTGAAGGTGATCCGCTGCGACGAGGTGCAGTGGCGCTTTCTCGGCCTGTCGCTGGCCGGCTACAATGTGCTGATCTCGCTGTTGATGGCCGCGATCGCGGCCTGGGGAATCGCCGGGCTGCGACGCCGCTCACAGGCGAGGTGATTTGCCCGACGGGCAATTCGTCGAGATGCTTGTCCAGCCCTCTCTGCAAAAATATTCCTGTTTTCACCTGACCCGACTCAAATCTATATCCCTCGCCGTCCGGTCCCCCAGAGGGGCGTTGGCCATCGTCATGACGC
>JGI12053J15887_10000774_pt1 | contig 13778 bp, 12 predicted proteins | sample MedBloCAOM1_O3_FD_15887 | JGI IMG/M metagenome (IMG submission 15887)
CGTTCTCAGTCCGTCGCGATCGCGCGGCCTCAGATACCAGCCTGAATACCGCTCACCGTTCTCCTCAAAGCTTGTTGCTTGGACGTTTTCGGACGATCGTTTGCGGTCGTAGATGTCGCCAAAAGAGCGCGCGGTGTTACGAAAGGCAGGGTGTGCGGTTACGTCCCTGACAAGTTCGCTTCCGATGTAGATCCTGCGTCCGTCTCGGATAGCGGCGAGATAGTCCTTCCCGACTCGAAGCATGACGCGTCTCCTCCGCGATATGAAGGTGCGCTTGGCCGTCGACTCGACATTCATCAAGTCGTCAGCAGCAGGGCATCGGGTTCTCGATCAGGTCGTAGATGTGGTCGAAAGTGATCTCGTTGATCGGCTTTTGTACTTTGAAGGCGCGTGGCGGCGCGTTCTTTACCATCGCCATGATCGAGGTCTCGATCGGCGGGCACCTATCCTTCACGCAGGGCACTTCTTTGATGACGATCGGTACCTCTTTCGGAAAGTTGAAGTTCTGCCGCATCCAGTAGCGAATTTGTTCGAGCGTGTAGGGCGAGATTTCGATGTAGCGCCCGAATGGGTCGGCATCGGTCGCCGGGTCGCGCGATCCTGCGGTGAAGAAGCACTTCTCGAAACCCTCTGTGAACTTCTTGGGATCGAGCGTGCGCCCAATGAAAACGAGCCGGTTGATCCGCTCTTCGTCGGTGCCCCAGGCGCGGCCCGGTCGTCCTTCGAAATCCCAATGCACGCCCTGCAGCAAAAATTGGTCAGGGTCGCCTTTGAGATTGAGGATGCTTTTCATCCTTAGGATCTTGTCGCCGAATTCTCCGATCACCGAGCGGAACCAGATGCTGACTTTTAGGCCGTCGAGATCGCCTGGCCGCTCGATGCACACGGTGTCGATGTTTTGCAGGTGATTGTGGTGATGATGGCCGTGGTGGTGATGATCATGATGGTCATGATGCCCGTCGTGACCTTCGAGCTTGAGCGAGAAGTCGATGCTGCCGATGTCGAAGATCGTCGAAAGGTCCATCTCAGAATTCTTGGTGCGATGGATCTTCGCGATCTTGTTCAGCCGGCCGATCTGCTGCTCGGTCTCATCGAGCTTTTCGGGCGTCGAGAGGTCGGTTTTGTTAAGGACGATCAGGTCGGCGAAGGCGATCTGCTCGCACGCCTCCGCTGACTCCTCGAGCCGCACCGCAATGTACTTGGCGTCGACCACGGTCACCACGCCGGCGAGGGTGAATTGGCTTCTGATCCGTTCGTCGGCGTAGATGCTCTGCGCCACCGGCGCGGGCTCCGCGAGACCCGTGGTCTCGATCACCACGGTGTCGAACTTATCGCGGTGCTCCATGAGTTGAAAGAAGCTGCGCACCAGGTCGCCACGTACCGTGCAACAGACGCAGCCATTGTTCATCTGCACCACCTCCTGGTCGGAGGAGAGCAGCAGATGGTGGTCGATGCCGACCTCCCCGAATTCGTTGACGATCACAGCGATGCGGCGGCCGTGCTCAGCGGTCAATATGCGATTGAGCAGCGTGGTTTTGCCCGAGCCGAGAAAGCCGGTCAGGATGATGACCGAGGCTTTGGAGTTCGGTTTGGTTCCATCTGACGTCATCGTATCTTGAGAGATGGGTTACGCGGTCGCTTGCCACAAGATGGCCGCCATCAGTCATGACGGCCAACGTCTTTCAGTTGATGATCGGCGTCTGCATCTGCCCGATCACGCCGCCGGCCGGCTCACCGTCCTTCATCTGCACGTTGCCACGCACGACCGTGTAGACCGGCAGGCCTTTTACCTTCCAGCCGCCCCATGGCGTCGGATGGTTCTTGCTGTGGAGTTTTTTCGGATCGATGGTCGCTTCCTTGTTCATGTCGACGATGGTGAGATCGCCGTCGGAGCCGAGCCGGATCGCGCCCTTCTTCGGATACATCTGCCACACCTTGGCGACGTTCTCGCTCTGCACTTTGACGTAGTGGTTGAGCGTCATGCGGCCTTTATTCACCTGCGTGAGAAGCAGCGGAACGTTGGTCTCGACTCCGCAGAAACCGGAGATACAGTCCCAGATCGCGGACTTCACCATCTTGCCNTTGATGTCGCAGCCCTTNTCCTCNAGCGTGTGCGGCGAGTGGTCNGTNGCGATCATGTCGATCGAGCCATCTAGCAGCCCTTGCCACAGCGCATCCTGGTGCTCCTTGCTNCGTACCGGCGGGTTCATCTTCAGAAGCGGTCCGACGTCCTTCATGTCGGTATCGACGCGCAGCAGATAATGCGGTTGTGTTTCCGCGGTGAAGCGCAGGCCGCGCGCCTTGCCGTCGCGGACCATCTGCACCGCCTGCTTGGTCGAGGCGTGGACGATATGCAGCTTGGTGCCGAAGTTCTCGGCGAGGAACATGATGTGGGCAATGGACTCCGCCTCACACAGCCACGGCCGCGACGACTCCCAATAGATCGGGTCGTTCTTGCCCTCGGCCTTGAGCTTGTTCGTCCAAAAGTGCTGGATCTGCCGGTTCTCGGCGTGGACGCACAGGGGCACTCCGGACTTGGTGATGTTGGGGAACACCACCTGGCACATTCCGTCATCAGGAAACGGCAGGTTGCCGATTGTCTCCCCGAAGAAGATCTTGTAGCCGATGGCTCCAGCCTGGGCCATTGGGATTATGTCGTCGGCGTTGGTTTGATGCACGACGCCGAGTACAGCAAAGTCGCACAGCGACTTGGACTCGCCGATCTTCTTCTTGACGCCGACCTCGCCCGCATTCTCTGTCGGTGGGAGCTGGTTCGGCATGTCGATGATGGTCGTAATGCCGCCGCAGACCGCAGCCGTCGAACCGGTCGAGAAGTCCTCCTTGTGCGTCACGCCGGGATCGCGGAAGTGGACGTGGGCGTCGATCAGACCGGGCAGGATGTGCAGACCGGTGGCATCGATCGTCTGCTTGCCGTCCGGCAACGTGTCGTCGGCACCGATCGCGACGATCTTTCCCGCGGCAATGGCAACGCCACCCTTGACCGTGGCCTCGGGCGTGACGATCGAGCCGTTCTGCACGACCAAATCTGCTTTCATGACCTCCTCCGTGTTTGTCTTGGCGCAGTCTCGTGACCGCGCATTGAACTTAATAGGTGTCGAACATGCGTTGGATCTCGTCGGCATCCGTGGTCTTGGAGAGTGCGAGCGAAAGAAGAATGCGCGCCTTCCAGGGTTGCAGATTGTCGCTGGCGACAAAACCCTTACGCTTCAGGCCCGGGCTTCGAACCACGCGGCCCGAGGCAACCCTGCTGCACAGGCACATCAGCATGCCGTTCTCTTTGTAGGCTTTGTCAAAGGCAGCATCCTGGGCCGGGGTCGGTCGGCCCGCGCCGGTCGCGGCGCTGACGATGCCCTTGGCCCCGGCGCTCGCGGCGGCCTCGATCATGATGCCATCGGCGTTTACGTAGGAGAGAACGACATCGACACGCGGGAGTGATCCCAATTTGCGTACGTCGAACTCGGTCTGCGTCGTGTGCTTCCTAACGGGCTGGTGGTAGTAAACGACCTTACCGTCAGCGTCGGCAAAGCCGAGCGGCCCCAGGTCGCGCGACTGGAACGCTTCGACGCGGTACGTCGAGTTCTTGGTGACATCCCTGCCGTTGAAGATCGTATCGTTCATCACGACGAGGCAACCGCGGCCGCGCGACTGCGGATCGGCGGCGACCCGCACAGCGTTGAGCACGTTGAGATAACCGTCGGCGCTGACGGCCGAGGATGGTCGCATAGAACCAACGATCACCACCGGCTTGTCGGTCTTGAGCGTGAGATTGAGGAAGTAGGCGGTCTCTTCAAGCGTATTGGTGCCGTGGGTGATGACGATGCCATCAGCTTCGTCGCTATCGAAGATCGAATGGACCTTGCGAACCAGGTCGAGCCAGTCCTTGTCGACGAGCGCTTGGCTGGGCAAGCGCCGAAACGGTATCTCCTGAACTCTCGCGATATTCTTGAGTTCCGGCAGCTGCTCTAGAAGTTCTCCGTCGCCGAGGCGCTTATTGGCCTCGATGTACCAGGCAAGGTCCAAACGATCCACGCCAACGGAATCGATCGTTCCTCCCGTGAGGATCAATCCCACTCTTGGCAATGCATTCATCATAAGCGGGTCCTTCGCTCGAACGCCCGGGTTCGAATGTCGTTGATCCTGCTAGGCCGGTGTCTGAGCCGTGCGTTTCCGTGCTGCCAGTTTAACGGCATCGATCACTTCCGGGTACGTCGCGCAGCGGCAGAGGTTGCCGGATAGATAGTGCTTGACCGTTTCATCGTCCGGATCGGGATGCTCGTCCAACAGTTTCGTTACCATCATGATGAAGCCGGGCGTGCAATAGCCACATTGGAAGGCGCTCGCCTCAATAAAGGCCTCTTGCACGGGGCTGAGCTTGCCGTGTGTGTCGAGGCTCTCGACGGTCGTCACGCTGGCACCATCGACGAGTACTGCCAGATAGAGGCAGCCCGAGACTGGGTGGTCATTGACGACGACCGTGCAGCAGCCGCACAAACCCTGGCCGCAGCTTTCGCGTGCGCCGGTAAGGCCGAACTCTGTCTGGAGCAACTCAACGAGATTGTGGTGAGGTTCGACGTCGGCGGTGACCGGCGCGCCATTGAGGCTGAACGTGATGGTTCGTGCGACCGTCATAGTTTATGCGTTCTCCAGAGGCTTGCCTGCGTTCGCCCGAATGGCACGGAGAACGGCTTCCGGGGTCAGCGGAAGTTCGGTGAGACGGATGCCGGCTGCGTCGTCAAGCGCATTTGCGACGGCCGGCGAGACGCAGAACATGGAACTTTCGCCGACGCCCTTGGCACCGAATGGTCCATTCGATTGTTCGTGCTCGACGTAAAGGTTCTCCAGGGCGACCGGTACGTCGTGGAATCCNGGGATCTTGTAGTCAGCGAGCGATGCGTTGGTAATTTGTCCGCCGTCGATATGGATCTTCTCGAAGAGCGTGAAGCCAAGTTGCATCAGNGCCCCGCCAGAGACCTGTGTCTCGACGATCTTCGGGTTAACGGCTTTGCCGACATCTACCACTGATATTAGTTTCCTGAGCTTCACATGGCCGGTTTCCGTATCGACTTCCACCTCGGCGCCTGCGCCCGAGATCAGCCAGAACGGTGTGATATTGCTGCTCTGGCCGGTCTCACGCGACGGAGGTACATAATCCGGCTTGAAGGCCCCGCTCCCGACGATATTACCGGCCTGCATGCCGTAGCGCTTCTGGAAGAGCGCGGGGATCGGGATGTTGGAGCCTTCAGGCTCGCCGACCTCCTTCCTGAGCGCACCGATCTTATTGCTTACGTCCTGCGCGGCGCGTTGTATCGCGTGCCCCATATGGAACAATGAGCGCGAGCCCAGCGTGCCCATATCGTAGGGCGTGACGTCGGTATCGCGCTGAACGATCCTGACGGATTCTGCCGGCACATTGAGCGCTTCACCGACCAACTGTGCCAGAGCGGTATCAGAACCTTGACCCATATCGACCGTGCCACAGTAAAGCGTGACCGAGCCGTCAGCCGAAATATTGATGATCGCTACGGACGTGGTGGGTGCCACCACCGCCTTTATGGCGATACCGAACCCACGGCCTCGCCGAACGACGCCGCTACCGCGGTCGAACGGCTGCGTCCATGCCAACCGGTCCAGAACGGTATTCAGAACCTTATCAAGCGGAGCATCTTCGAGGGTCTGACCGGTGGCATGAACTGATCCTTCGCGCAAAAGGTTCTTTCGACGGAACTCGGCCGGATCGCGTTTGAGCGCGCGCGCCATCATGTCCATGTGGCTTTCATAGGCCCAGACCAGCTGGGGCACGCCGAAGCCACGCAACGATCCGGACGGCGTTACGTTGGTGTAGAGGGCGTAGGAATCGATCTCTACATTGTCGATGTCGTAAGGACCTGACGCGGTCAGCCCTGCTTTCTGCGAGACGCGCGGACCGATGTCGGCGTATGCGCCGCCGTTCCAGAACACCTCGCACTTGCGCGCGACGATTTTGCCGTTTCCGTCGACGCCGCTCTTGATGCGGAACGTGCAGGGATGTTTGGTGATCTGGTAGAACATTTCCTCCATTGTCGCAGCCACTTTCACGGGCTTGCGAGCGATCATTGAGAGCGCGAGGGCCAAGGCCTCGAGCTTGATGTAGAGTTTGGAGCCGTAACCGCTCCCGACATAGGGCACCTTCACGCGCACCTTGTTTTCGGGCCAGCCGAGAAGCCGTGCGATCTCGGTCCGCACGAACGAGGGACCCTGCGAAGCAGTGTGGATCGTTACGCCGTCGCTTCTAAAGTCCGCGATCGTCGCGAACGGCTCGAACGAGAGGTGCAGCACCTTCTGGGTCTTGAATTCGTGCTCGAACTTGTGCTCAGCGGCGGCATAGGTCTTCTCAAAGTCCCCACGACGCAGCCGGTAGTCGAGCGCAACATTGGTTTCCTTCATTCCCTGAAGGTGTTTGAGGTCGGTGAAAGTGCCAGCCGGCTTCAGCTGATCGTGGACGAAGGTCCGCGTGGTCAAAGCGTCAATTTCGTCATAGACGGCGGGCAATTCTTCGTATTCGGCGGTAATGAGCTGCGCCGCGCGGTCGGCCAAATGGGGGTCCCTTGCCAGTACAACTGCGACCGGCTCACCGACAAATCGAACTTTGCCGTCCGCCAGGATCGGCTGATCATGGAATGCCGGACCATAGTACGGATTTGGAATGACCTGTTTGACGTCATCGATGGTGACGACGTGCAGGACGCCGGATACGCTCTGAGCGGCGCGGATGTCGACCGACTTGATCTTGCCGTGCGGCACGGTGCTGCGGAACAGCTTGGCATGCAGCATCCCGGGTATCCGCATGGTGTGCGTGTACTCGGCGCGGCCGGTGACCTTGTCACGCCCTTCGAGGCGCGGCAAAGAGCGGCCGACCTGTGAGCCAACCTTGCCGCGTGGATCAGCGATCGTGGCCATCGGTGGTTCCACTCCCATCAAGGGCCGCGCGCACCGCGCGCCGGACATAGACCTTCATCAGTTCGCGCTTGTATGGCACCGACCCGCGCACGTCGGCGATGAACTCGCAGTCCTCGACCGCGGCCTCGGCGGCTTGGGCTAGCAGCTTGTCATCGACGCTGTTACCGTTGAGCACGGTCTCCGCCGATCTTAGCCGCGTCGCCTTATCGGTCGCGGCGCTGGCGACGAGCCGGACCGACTTGATCGCCTTCCCGTTGCCTTCGATCACCGCAGCGATCCCGAGCGCCGGCCAGTCGTCTGCGGAGCCAGTGGTGACCTTGTAATAGACGCCGTTCTTTGAACCGAGGGGAGGTATTTGGACCTCGGCGATCAGCTCGTTCCGCTCCAGCACCGTCTCGTAATAGCCGGAGAACAATTCCTCGACCGCGAGTTTCCGCTCACCTTTCGGTCCGACTGCCGTCAGCGTCGCGCCGAGCGCGATCAGCACCGGCGGCAAGTCCATATGAGGATCAGCATGGGCGAGCGCGCCACCTACAGTCGCGACATTGCGTACGCGCACGTTCGATAACGTCCGCAGGGTACGAGTGATGACCGGCGCGTGCTTTCGGACTGCGTCCAAGCGTTCAAGCGTCCGAAGCGTCGTCATCGCACCGATGCGAAGCCCGTCCGCTTCGGCTCTGATGCTCGAATACTCGCCCTCGATCTTGCGCAAACTAACGAGCTTCGTCGGTTGGAACACGCCCGCTTTCATCATCAGCATGAGCGCGGTGCCGCCGGCGATCGGGCGGATCGTGGGGTCGTCGGGATCGAGCAACATGATCGCTGCCGCGAGCGACGCGGGTTCTGCGAGCTCGAACGGTATCATGGACTCGACCCGAACGCGGCCCGCAGCCGTTGGGCGAATTGCTTTTCCATGTCTTTCGCTTTGGAACGCAGGACTGGTTGGCCGATGCTGCCGAGTTTCCCGGCGAGCGTCGATTCAACGGAATAGTTGACCTTGGTCTCAGAGCCGGCATCTTCAAGCCTGGTGATCGACTTGGCAGTGAGTCGGCCGACCATCCCGAGCGGCGTGCCCTCGATCTTGGCCTCGATTTCAGAAGGCTCCTCGGTGCGAGTGACCTCGACGGTCACATTGAACTTGAATCTGAGGTACGCCACCTTGGTTTCGAACACAGCCTCGTAATGGGTAGGATCGATCTGCCTGAGATCTTGAACGCCATCGACGAAGCGCACGAAGGAGCTGGCGTCTCGCAACGCTTTATAGACAGCATCACGAGGCGCGTTGACCCTGAACTCTCCGGAAACGTTCATGAAGCTACGCCCGGTGGAATGGTACGCTGTGGAGTGCTCGGCTCGATCCCGCAACGATGAAATGCAGCGCCTCCCAAGCAGGATCGGCAGATCATTGGGCCGGCCGAATACCCAGCTCCTTTGCAGCGATCGCGAGTCGCTCGCGCTGTTCTTGCATTGCGGCTGCGAACTCCGCCGGTCCTCCGGGATTCGCGATTTGGCCGGTCACGCTCAGTTTTTCGCCGAAGTCCGGCTCTTGCACGATATCGCGTACATCAGCAGCGATACGCTCACGAAGTTCCACAGACATGACTTTCGGGCCGAAAAGGCCAACGAGGCCATCGAGGGTGAGCTCCGGATAGCCCGCCTCGTTGACGGTCGGTATCTCAGGATTGCTGGGCGGCCGAACACTGTTGGTCGACGCGAGCATTTTTATTTTTTCGGCTTGAAGCTGCGGACGAAGCGTCGCCAATGATGCTTCGGTTACCTGGATCCGCCCCGTCGCAACGTCGTTGGCCGCATCCTGCGGATTGCGGTAGGGGACTCGCGCCATATCCAGATTATTTTTCTTGAGGAAACCCGCGAACAGGAAATCAATGGCGCCGGTTGTACCGGCCCAGTTAAGCTTCCCCGGATTCGCGCGGGTCATCGCGACCAAATCGCCCATCGTTTTGACATCCATCGGGGTCGGAACCGCAATGACGATGACCGTATTCCAACCGCGGGCGATCGGCAGAAGATCGCTATCCTTGTAAGTCATATGCTGCAGGACGTAGGGGTGAGCCGTAAGCGCCGAGGTGGGGGAAGCGAGCAGAACGTGGTCGTCGTTCGCGCCGATGACGGCGCTCACTGCAACGAGGGCATCGCCGCCCGGGCGATTCTCGATCACGACCGGCTGGCCCCAACGTTTGCTTAACCGATCGCCAAGGAGCCGTGCGCCGAAATCCACCCCACTGCCGGGCCCAAGAGTCACGATGAACTTGACCGGCCGTTGCGGCCACGTCTGTGCCGTTGATGGGGAGACGAAGACAAGCAAGAAAANGCGCGACGCCGATCCGACCGGCCCCCAGCGCACCTCTTTCTATCCGGAGCATGGTCTGCCTCCTTCCTTGCCGTTGCGCATACAATATNGATATAANGTATACGTGTCAAANTGCGCGGNNNCCTNCAACNAGCCNCTGAGTNCAATAGAACCGAAAGCAGAGGCGCTATGCGGATGTCTCAGNGCGCGATGAGCGAGANTTCGGTGATTGTGGGACAACCGGACCTCTGCCTAGCTTTCGGGAGTCGTCGCCTGTATACCCGCTATCTCCTTTTCCGGTGCCAGATCGGTGCACAGCCGTGACTCTATCTGACGAAGTCTTTCATGCGCTTGTAAAGGCCATCCTCTCCGGCGAGGTCGAACCAGGGGCGCGGCTTGACGAGCCGAGCATCTGTCGAAAGTTCGGCGTATCTCGAACGCCGATCCGCGAAGCGCTTCGACGGTTGAGCGGAGCCGGTCTTGTAGAGGTCACACCGAGGAAGGGAGTTACGGTCGCACGGATCGACGTCGAGGAACTCAACAATATGTTTGAAGCGCTGGGCGAGTTTGAGGGGCTTTGTTCGCGACTAAGCGCCGTGCGGATGACTACTCTGGAGAAAAAACGGCTCGAGGTTCTCAACGCTAGTCGTCAGAAGAAGATCGCGGATGGTGCAAGTGATTTCGCAGCCCTCAATAATGAATTTCATGAGGCCATTTACCTGGGCGCGCACAATCCAAGCATTGCTTCGGTGACGCGGGGGTTCCGCCAAAGGCTCGCGCCATTTCGAGCGCTACAGTTCGTGCCGGGCCGCACGGAATATTCTTTTCACGAGCATGACGAGATCGTACGGGCCATCGTGAGCTCTGACGCGGAGCGCGCCTACAGCCTCATGCGTGACCACGTGATCGGCACCGGTTTGCAGGTCATCGAGCATTTCTCCCAGAACGGGAAAATTGAAAAGCCACCGGGGCGACGCCGCCGGGCCGGCTGAGATCCCTCGGGCAAACGCGGATTGCCCAGGAAAAAGTTTATTGACACCTGTTTCTCGCATACAATAACGTNAANACGTATACGTNTCNGGCGGGATCACCGAAAATATGAGCGATCACGAGAAGGTCGTAAGTTGGATCGGCGCCAGCTTGCTGCGCAAGGAGGATGCTCGACACCTCCACGGACGGGCCATGTTCATCGCGGACATCAACATGCCCGGCGTCCAGGATATTGCATTTGTGCGTAGTCAAATGGCGAACGCGAACGTGCGCCACGTGACCATGCCCGCGGACTCGGCGGGGCACGTTTTCACATTGGCCGACATCGGCCCGATCAATGTCCTCGAGGCCGGACCGGAACTCGCCGCGCATCGCCACAGCCCCTATCCGCCGCTGGCTGATCGCCACGTCCGATACGTTGGGCAGACCATCGCGGCCTGCATGATGCCGACGCGGGCGCAGTCTGAGGATCTGGCTGACAGGGTGAATGTCGAGTTGGAGGAATTGCCCGCCGTCGTGGATGCCGTTGCAGCGATGCGCGCCGACAGCCCGCGGGTGTTCGACGAATGGCCGGACAATGCCTACATCAGCACGACGGTGGTCGAGGGAAATCCGGAATCGCTGAGCACCGCGCCGATCCGCCTACGGCGTCGGCTCCGGCTGAATCGCCAAGCGACCGTCTCGCTCGAAGGACGGGGCGTGCTCGCCTATTGGGATTATCGACTTGACGAACTCGTCGTCTACCTCTCGACCCAGGGCGGCCAGGTCAAACGCCTTGCGCTTTCCCGGATGCTCGGCATCCCTGAGCAAAAGGTCCGCGTCATAGCGCCCGACGTGGGCGGTGGCTTCGGCGGCAAGAATCGCATCATGCCTGAGGACGTTGCCGTCGCGGCCATTGCACTGAAGGTCAGGCATCCGGTGCGGTGGATCGAGGACCGGCGTGAACATCTGCTGGCGTCGGTCCACGCGCGTGATCACACCTACGATCTGATCATTTCAGCCGATCGGGACGGCACGCTACTAGGAATCGAAGGCGACATCTACATCGATGCCGGCGCTTACGCCCTGTGGCCGACGGGCGCTTTTCAGGAAGCGAGCATGGCGTCCCGCAATCTGACGGGGCCCTATCGCATCCGCCACTTGAAGCTCAATGCCCACACGGTCGCCACCAACAAGGCTCCGATGGGTCCGTATCGCGGCGTTGCTCGGCCGGGGGCAACCTTTGCGATCGAGCGCCTTGTCGACGAGGTTGCACGCGAACTCAAGCGTGAGCCGTTCGATCTGCGGCGTCAGAATATCGTGACGGCCGCCGAACTGCCCTACAGGACCGCAGCCGGTCTGAAGCTCGACACCGGCGACTATGTCGCCGCGCTTGATATCGCTCGTGACAAGATCGATCTGCCCGCCATCCGCAAGCGGCAGTTGGCCGGTGAGCCTGACGGGCGCAGGGTCGGTGTGGGATTTGCGTTCTACACGGAGCAGAGCGGGCACGGGACCGTGGAATTCGTCAAGCGCAAGTTCCGCGTCGTACCCGGTTACGAATCGGCGAATGTCCGTATGCTGCCGGACGGCGGCGTCCTCATTTACGTCGGCGTACAGAACCACGGCCAGGGACACGAGACGTCACTTGCGCAGATCGCTGCGCATGAGCTGGGCATCGATCCCGGGCGGATCTCCGTGCGCTACGGCGACACCGCCATCGGACCGTATGGGTTCGGCACGTTCGCCTCCCGCTCCATCGTGTTCGCCGGCGGCGCGGTGGGCAAGGCCGCACGCGCAATGGCCGAAAAGATCCGGCGCATCGGAGCGCATCTGCTGCAGGCTGGTGTCGCCGATATCCGTCTCGAGGGTGGAATGGCGCACGGTCCGTCCGCCAAGATCAGCATTGCCGAGATCGCCTTGGCGGCCAATACGCGCCCGGATCATCTGCCGGCCGGCATGGACCCGCTGCTGGAAACGATAGCCACCTACGAGCCGGCGGATTCCGGCGGTGTCTTTGCGTACGGCACGCATGCGGTCGTTGTCGCAGTGGACCCCGACAGCGGCGTGACCGAGCTCCTCGATTACGTCGTGTCCGAGGATTGTGGCACGATGATCAATCCGATGATCGTCGATGGCCAAGTGCAAGGGGGTATCGCCCAAGGCATCGGTACCGCGCTCTACGAAGAGATTCCCTATGACGAGCNGGGCCAGCCGCTCGCCACCACGTTCGCGGACTACATGGTGCCCTGCGCTCCGGAAATTCCCACCGTGCGCATCGCTCACCTGGTGACACCCGCGTTGACCACCGAATATGGCGTCAAAGGACTTGGGGAAGGCGGGGCGATCGCGCCGCCAGCGGCGATCGCCAATGCGGTTGCCGATGCATTTCGCGATATCGGTGCAAGCTTCGACGAGACGCCGCTGACGCCGCGCCGGGTTTCGGAGGCGGTCGAACGGGCACGCCGCGCGAAAGAGCCCCGTCCATGAAAGCGGCACCGTTCGACTACGTCGCTCCCAAGGCCCTTGCCGAGGCCAGCGCCGCGTTGGCCTCGGAGGGCGCGACCGCGATTGCCGGCGGCCAATCGCTGTTGCCCATGCTCAATTTGCGGGTCGCATTGCCGGCCCTTCTGGTCGACATCGGAGGACTGCAAGAGCTCAAGGAGCTTGCCGCGACGCCGGACAACGTTCGGATCGGCGCTCTGACCACGCATGCGGCGATCGAGGACGGCAAGCTCCCAGAGGCATTCGGCGGGCTGATGCAGAGGGTCGCTTCCACGATCTCTTATCGAGCCATTCGCAATCACGGAACGATTGGAGGCAGCGTGGCGCTTGCCGATCCCGCCGCCGACTGGCCCGGCTGTTTGATGGCGCTCGGCGCCCAGGTTCGAATAGCGGGTCTGAAAGGCACGCGNTCACAGCCGGTCAGCGATTTCGTATTGGGACAGTATTCGACTTCGCTAGCTCCCGACGAGATCATCNTGGGATTCGATGTGCCACNNTCCGACACGGCGCTGCGCTGGGGTTTTTTCAAGGTAGTGCGCAAAAGCGGCGCATTTGCGAATTCCATCGCATTCGCCGTTGCGCGCGGCCGCGGCGGGTCGGTGTCGGTCGTGCTCGCCGCTGCTACGGATCGCCCCCACTTTCTTCCGACGGTCGCCGCACGGATCGAAGCCGGGGAGAGCTCTGAAGAAGCGCTGCGCGATGCCATCGCCAAGGACGTGGCGGCGCACATACCTCAACACGACCCTTATCTAACGCGCTTACATACGTCGACCGTTCTGCGGGCCGTGCGGGAGATGCGAACCAAATGAAATCAGTGACCCTCGCATTGAACGGCGCCAAGATCGCCCATGACGTGGAGCCGCGAGAAACGCTTGCGGACTTCCTGCGCGAACGATGCCGCCTGACGGCGACACATCTAGGGTGCGAACACGGAGCGTGCGGTGCTTGTACGGTCGTTGTGGACGGCCAAGCCACACGATCGTGCCTTCGACTGGCGGTCATGTGCAACGGCCGTTCGGTCCAAACGCTTGAGGGC
>JGI12053J15887_10000775_pt1 | contig 13768 bp, 11 predicted proteins | sample MedBloCAOM1_O3_FD_15887 | JGI IMG/M metagenome (IMG submission 15887)
AGCACCCGCAGGCGCGTCGTCGCTGTGACTCCGAGCGCGCGCAGCGCGCCCGCCTGGATCTGCGGCAGCGCCGAGCCGATGGCGTCGAACATCATATGCACGTCGCCGGCCAGGAGTGCCGAATGCGCCGCCGGCGTGCCCCGATAAGGCACGTGGACCACCTCGATGCCGGTCGTCATCCGGAACAGCTCGCCGCAGAGATGGCTCAGGTTTCCGGTCCCGCTCGAGCCCAGGTTGATCTTGCCGGGATTGGCCTTGGCGTAGGCGATGAGTTCAGGGACGGACTTGGCCGCGAACGCCGGGTTCACCAGCAGGACGAACGAATCGTTGTTGATGCTCGCGACCGGAACGATGTCGCGCGTGACGGTGATGGTGCTCTTCTCATAGAGTGTCACGTTGATGGCGTGTGGGGTGGCGACCATCAGCAGCGTGTAGCCGTCGGCCGGCGCGCGCGCGACCGCCTGCAGGGCGAGATTGCCGCCGCCGCCCGGACGGTTGTCGATGATCACGGACTGGCCGAGCCGCTGCGACAGCGCTTGCCCGACGAGCCGCGCGATGATGTCGGGGGTGCCGCCGGCGGGAACGAAGACGATCAAGCTCACCGGTCGAGACGGATAGGCTTGAGACGGATAGGTTTGCGCCCCTGCGATGTGCGAGATAGCCGGGAGCGCCGCGGCGCTCGTGGCCAGACGCAAGAACCTGCGGCGGGGAAGTTTCATGTTCGCCCTCCCAGAGCAATTCCAGCGCCACAGACAGACTATCAGCCCCCTGCATGTACCGCGAGAGCGGATATTCGCAACCCGCTGCCCTGCCAAGGAGCGGATGTTTGGCCCACGTGATTGGTCGGTAGCGGTAGCCTCTTTCGACGGTTGAGAGAATGGCGGTCATTGCCATTCGTGGCTCGTTGTAGGACAGCCGGATTTGCGCCCAAACAGCACGAATCTTCAAGAACGGTTATTCTCGTCTCCATAAATTGCAGTGTGCACGGCGCACCCAACGGCAGCGAAGGTATGCCGCTCGATCCGGCGGCCTGCCGCAAGGCGAAAACGCTCACCGTCGTCACAATTTATCAAAATTGCTCTTGACCATGGCCCGATTGCTCAACTCCGCCGGCAAGTCTCTTGCGACTCTTGATGTTTCATNTCCAAGCGGCTTCGTCATTGACCGCGTGAGGCGTCATCCTTCTACCGTTGGGNGCAGTAGCATGCTGAANTCTGGTCATGTGTGGCCTCGGTCATCGGCGATCTTGAGTTACGGGTTCGCGGTCCTGGCCTTTGCCGTGGCATTCGCCTGCGTAAGCCTGCTGGGTCATGTCCTGAACGCGGCCCCACCGGTCTCGTTGTTTCTCTGCGCGATCATACTCGTGGCGTGGTTTGCCGGCCTCGGCCCGGCCTTGCTCGCGTCAGTCCTGTCTGTCCTGGCCTTCGGATATTTTTACTTGCTCCCGATCAATTCGCTCACGCTGGCGTCCAGGGACTTGCCACGGATCGTGTTGTTCGGGATCGCGTCGCTGATCATCGCGTCGGTCAGCGCGGCGCAAAGGGGAACCGCAGCTTCACTCCGTCGCGCGCACGATCAGTTACAAGACGCGGTTGAGGACCTCAAGACAGTCAACGAGCAACTGCTGCGCGAGAATGCCGAACGCAAAACGGCCGAACAGAAGACCCGCGAGGCTGAACGGGAGCTTCAGGCGACGATCGATATGATTCCGCTCCTGGTCGCTCGTTATCAGCACGACGGCTCGTTCGATTTCGTCAACCGGACGTGGCAAGCCTATACCGGCCTGTCGCAGGAGAGCGTGAGGGGCCGGTCCCGGGAAATCGTCATTCATCCCCAAGATCTCGCTTTGTTCGAGAACGCATTGCGCGCTCACCTGGCAACCGGCGATCCGTTCGAGATGGACCAACGCGTACGCAGGGCCGACGGTCAATACCGATGGCACTCGGTCCGACGCGTACCGTTGCGTGACGAGAGCGGAAAGGTGGTTAAGTGGTACGGCGTGGCCCTCGACATCCACGACCAGAAGCAGGCCGAAGTCGCACTGCGCAAGAGCGAGGCCTATCTCGATCACGCCCAGCAGCTCAGCCATACCGGCAGTTTCGGCTGGAATATCGCCAGCGGCGATATCGTCTGGTCGAAGGAGGCTTATCGGATCCTCGGGATCGACCGGACGGTCAAGCCGACGCTCGACCTCGTGTTCGGGCACATTCCTCCCGGCGATTGCGAATTCGTGCGAGCGGAGCTCGATCGCGCCATGCAGGGCGCACCGAATCTCGACTACGAGCACCGCTGGCTGATGCCGGATGGAAGCGTCAAGCAGCTTCACATCCGTGCTCATCGCGTGAGCTACGAATCAGGCGAGGAGGAGATCGTCGGCGCGGTGATGGATATCACCGAAGCGAGGAAAGCCCAGGAGGCATTGGCCGACGCGCAGGCGCAACTGGCTCATGCCAACCGCGTCGCGACACTCGGAGAGCTGGCTGCCTCGATTGCGCATGACGTCAATCAACCGCTTGCAGCTATTGTCGCCAATGGCGACGCGAATCTGCGGTGGCTCGATAGGCCGTTGCCGGAGATCGACGCGGTACGCCAAGGGGTGGAGCAGATGATCGCCGATGCCGGGCGCGCCAGCAACGTGGTCAACCGGATTCGCGCACTCGCCAGAAAGAACGAGTCGGAGCGCCTTCCGCTCGACGTCAACGACGTGATCAATGACGTCATCAAGCTGGTTGGTCGAGAGATCGTCAGCCACCAGGTTTCGCTGCGCCGCGGGCTCGCCGCCGCCCTGCCTCCGGTGCTCGGCGATCGCGTCCAGCTGCAGCAGGTGATCATCAATCTCATGATCAACGGTATCCAAGCCATGGCCGACATCGACAACCGGACGCGCAGCCTGCTGATCCGATCGGACCACGACCAATCTGGTCAGGTGCTGGTCTCGGTGCAGGACTCCGGCAACGGGATCGACCCGGCGAATGCGAACAGGCTGTTCGACGCCTTCTACACCACTAAACCGAGCGGGATGGGCATGGGCCTGTCGATCTGCCGCTCGATCATCGAAGGTCACGGCGGCCGCATCTGGGCCTCCAACCATAGCGGCACGGGTGCGGTCTTCCAGTTCACGCTGCCGTCGCATCGGGAGCTGGGCGGGGCGCGTGCCACGAGGTAGCGCAACTTGTTGTTCAAGCGATATCTGCCCGACTGGATCACTTTTGCTGCAGCGTCCAGACGCCTGGGATTTCCCACCGGCCGCTCTGTGTCATCGGTTCCAGCAATCAGAGACATGTGGAAGGGCTCGCTTGCTCTGGGCGAACAGTTCTGGTGCTATGAGCCCCGACTCCGATCGGCGGTTAATCCATGTACCAGCCCGACCATTACCGCGTCGACGATTTGTCGCAGATGCATGCGCTTATGCGGGCCAGGCCCCTTGTGGCGCTCGTATCGGGAGGCGCAGAAGGCCTCTACGCTACCCATCTGCCGACCGTGCTCAAGGACGATGGATCACATGGAGTCATCGAATTCCATCTCGCCCGGGCCAACCCGCACGGGAAGATCGAGACATTCACGTTTTTTCGGCGCTATGTGCGCTTAACGTCAAACGATGCGCGCCTGTTCAGCGATTCCGGGTCGAAACCAGCCGCGACCTTGAACGAATGGGCGATCTCCTCCAGCTCCCGCCGCGGAATGACGTCCTCTATATCGGAGAACCCATTCGGTGCACGCTCCTCGGCCATATCCATGATGATCGATGGACCGAACTCGCGATTCTTCAGGATGATCTGGTTCATGACCGGCAAACGCTGCCGTTCATAGACCATCAACCCCTCTTCGACCGACGTGGCGGTGGCGAGCGCATGCGCCACCACGCGGGCATCCACCACCGCTTGGCTTCCAGCTTGCGATCCGATGGGTCGCATTGGATGGGCGGCATCGCCAAGGAGAGTGACTCGTCCAAAGCTCCAGCGCGGCAAAGGATTGCGGTCGTCCTTGGGATACTCGTAGAGTTCCTTGGTCCGGGCTATCAGTTCGACGAAAGGAATCCAATCGAAATTCCAGTCTTGGAGATGTGCAATGAAACGCTCCTTGCTGGCACGGCGATCCCACGTCCCGGGTTGATTGGATGCCATTTGTCGACCAAGCACCGTAACCCAGTTGATCAGTGATCGGCCACGCTGCCGAGCCTTTTCGCTAATCGGGTAGATGACCGCACGACAATTCCGAGAGCCGATGGTGACGTGAGTGCGTCCGTCGAGGAACCGCTCCGCTTCAACGACCCCGCGCCATTGAATGCGCCCGCTCGACACCGGAGGCCCTTCTCCCGGATAGAGTTGGGCACGCACCGCGGAGTGGATACCATCTGAACCAATCAAGACGTCACCCTTGTGGGACGGTAGCGGCTTCCCGGTTGCGCGATCGATGAAATTCGCAGTGACATCGCCAGAGGTCTGTTCGAAAGACACCAGCTTGTGTCCGGTGAGAACGCTGTGCGCGCCGACACGCGCTCGCACGGCCGCGAGTAGGATCATGTGCAGATCGCCGCGGTCGATTGAATACTGTGGCCAGGCATAACCCGCAGCGAGGCCGCGCGGCTCGGACCAGATCGCCTGCCCGAGCCGGTTGTAGTAAGTGAGCGTCGAGGTCTCGATTGCAACAGACTTCAGTTCGTCGCCGAGGCCCAGCTCAGTCAGCTCCCGCACAGCGTTGGGCTGCAGATTGATGCCCACCCCGAGCGCTTCAATCGTGGATGCCTGCTCAAAGACCTCAACATCGATGCCCGCCGCCTCCAGGCTGAGCGCCGTCGTCAGCCCGCCTATTCCGCCGCCGATGATCAGTACTTTCATGTCTGCGTCGTTACCTGGTCCATTGATATCCGACCGTGCGTTACTCCATCTTGATGCCGGCCTTCTTGATCGCGGTTTCCCACATCGCCGCCTCTTGCCTCCACTCTTGGCCGAAAGCCTCGGGCGAGTTGACGACCGGCTCAGCGCTCATGTCATCGAGCTTCTTCGTGAGATCGGAGTTCTGCAGCGCCTTGGCAAGCTCCTGCTGCACGCGCGCTATGATGTCCGTCGGTGTATCTTTTGGTGCCACCATCGCCGTCCAACCGCTGGTTTGGACGTCGACCTTCAACTCTAGCAAGGTCGGCACATCGGGCAGAAAAGCGCTACGCTTCGGTCCTGTCAGCGCGATCGGAACGAGCTTGCCGGATTCGATGTACGGTCGACTCAGGGAAACCGTCTCGACAAGCAAGTCAGCATGACCGCCGAGCACGGCGCCGACTGCGAGTCCGCCGCCATTGTGCGGAATCGTGACGAACTCGATGTCGGCGGCCTGCTTGAAAAGCTGCGCGGTCAGGTAGGCAAGGCTGCCCAGCGCCGACGTCGACACGTTGAGCTTGCCAGGATTCGTCCTGCTCCACGCGATGAGTTCAGGGAGCGCCTGCACGTTGAGCGACGGTCGTGCCGTGATCATGAAATCCTGATGCACGAACCGGGTCACCGGCGCGAGCCGCGTCATGATGAGTTGTGCGGTTTTCGGATATAAGGCTGGATTGACCGATAGAGTTGACCCGGTTGTGACCAGAAAGGTGTAGCCATCAGGCGGAGCATTCGCGATCGCCTGAACCGCAATTTGGCCGTTGGCACCCCCCTTGTTTTCTACGACAACGGTCGCCCTGAGGGTATCGGAGAGCTGCTGGGCGAAGAGGCGCGCAATCAGGTCCGGCGACGCCCCCGCTGTCGTACTGACCATCAAGGTGATCGGCCGATTTGGATACGTTTGGCCGGGAGCCGATCCCGCGAAAGCCATCAAAGCGATGATTGCTCCGAGTACGGAGATGAGCTCCCTCCGCCCGATGTAAGTTGTCATCTGATCTCCAGCGGGTGTCATTCCCAGTGCAATGAGGAACGATAGCGATAGCACGCCGGGCCCGCCGTGGGCGAGATAGTTCCCAGTGCAACGACCCTTGCAGGAGGGCCGGAAAGGCGTGAATATCCAACCCAACTCGGGATTCATCTGAGGATCCCGGTTTAGGCCGCTGCCGGACGAAAGTAATAGACGGCCCGGGGAGGCATCATGATTTTCGCACGCGCGCTCGCGGCGCCGATTCTCGCCGCGTGTATTTTGGGAACCGGCGCCGCATCGGCGCAGATCTATCCCAGTCGTCCGATCACGCTCGTGGTGCCGTACCCGCCCGGCGGCGCGACCGATGCGATCGCGCGCATCGTGCAGGACAGCATGTCGCAATCGCTCGGCGAGCAGATCGTCATCGAAAACATCGGCGGCGCCGGCGGCATGATCGCCGCCGCTCGCGCCGCCCGCGCCGCGCCCGACGGCTATACGGTGCTGCTGCATCAAGTTGCGATGGCGGCAGGCGTGACGCTTTATTCGAATCTTACATTCGACGTCGAAAAGGATTTCGTCACCATCGGCCTCGTCAACACCGCTGCTTCGACTGTTGCGGCACGCCCGACGCTGCCGCCGAACAATATCGGCGAGCTGGTGCGCTGGATGAAGGAGCCCGGACAGAACACCAAGATCCCGCACCCCGGCGTCGGCTCTTTCGGTCATTTGGCCGGCGTGCTGCTCGCCCAGGAAATCGGCGGGACGGTCACGCACATTCCCTATCGGGGCGCCGGCCCGGCGCTCAATGATCTGTTGGCGGGCCACGTCGACCTGAGCTCGCAGTCGGCTGTGGTCGCCGGGCCCTTGGTCAAGGCCGGCAAGCTCAAGGCCTACGCCATCATCGGCCGATCCCGGTTCGCCGGTCTGCCGGACCTCCCGACCATGGGGGAGGTCGGCTACAAGAAGCTCGATCTCGATTTCTGGCACATGCTGTTCGCGCCTGCCGGCACGCCGCGGCCGATCGTCGATCGGCTGAATGCCGCGCTGCGCCACGCGTTCGCCGATGCCAGAGTCCGCAAGACGTTCGAAGAAGGCGGCATGGATCTGTTTCCGCACGACCAGCAGACGCCGGAAGCCGCGAGCGCGTTGCTCAAGAGCGAGCTCAAGCTCTGGGGCGACGTGATCCGCGCCAACAACATCTCGGCTCAGTAGGATCTGGGTTGTGCGCGCGATACCCATCATCCAATTCGGCCGCCGGAGAGATGATGGGTTACGCGCGGAACGAACGACACGGCAAGGGCCGCAGCGCCGTGGCCGCGCTAACCCATCCTACGCGGCCCCGCTGGTCAGCGGCACTTTCTCGTTCGTGCCCGACTCCGGCATCAGCGCGGCAGCTTTCAGCCCTGCCTGGACCTTGGGCACCGTGGCCTTCACGTCGGTGATCGGCAGGCCGTGGGTCGGCGCGATGGTCTTGACGCCAAGCCGCTCGATCAGATGATCGAGACGGTCGCAATAGGCGTTCATGTCGGCGAACTTGGTCCAGAACAGCGCCAGGTCCGCGAACGTCGACGACACATCCGGCAGGTCGAGCGAGGTCGCCTCCTCGGCGACCAAGCCGCAGTGGCCGTCCTCGTGATAGTGGCTGTAGGCGAAGCCATCGCCGGGGAACAGCACGCGCTCGCGGGTGTCGAAGCCCCACCAGGTCGTGCGCAGGTCGCGGATCACCGGCTCGACCGCCATCAGCGATCTGCCGCCGAGATCGATCTCGTCGCCCTCCTTCATCCAGCGCATGCGATGCTCGTATTGGGGAAACGCCAGGTGATAATCGCTGACGTCGCCGCACAGGATCGCGTCGGGAAAGGTCTTCAGCACGCGGCCGAGCCCCCCGCAATGCGGGGTCTCCTGGTGGGTGACGAACAGGTACTTCAGCGGCGCGACGCCTTTGGCGAACAGCTCATTCATGTGCCGCTCGATCACCGGAAAGTCCTTCGGATGGCCGGTCTCGACCAGGCACGACGCGGTCTCGCCGGCGATCAGGAAGGCGGCGTTGTAGCCGTGATAGATCTTTCCCTTGTGGCGCTGCGCCAGGCAGTCGCCGATCCAGAACACGCCGGGCGCGATCTCGCGGGGCATCTTGTTGGCCGCAATCTTTTCGACCACGGCTCAGCGCTCCTCGTCGCGAAAGACGTAGCGCGACACCGCCACGCTCTTGTCCAGGCCTTTGAGAATCTCGTCCAGCATCTTGTAATGGTGCGCCACCACCTTGCGGCCGCGCAGCACGCAGCCGTAGCCGGGCGCGATCGTCTCGACGTCGTATTTGTCGAACACGTTCCCGATGCCGCGCCGGATCGAGTCGGTCGGCGCGCCCTCCAGCCACCAGTAGCGCGTGTTCAGCAGGAATGATCGGAGTTCGCGCGCGGATGTCGTGTCATCGTCGTCGGTGACGATCCAGGGTCCGTCCGCACGAGCGCGCCAGACATGGGTGAACATGTCCGAGCTGAACAGCGTCCGCGTCGCTTGGTCGTAGAGCCAGCGCGTGGCGATCAGGCGGATCGGCGCCTGCATGACATCGATCGGCCGGCCATTTTTTCCCAACTGGATGGTGTCCGACCGCGTCACCGCGGTGATCGGCATCGAATCCAGGATGCTCCGGCCGTTCGCCTTGGCGCCGAAATCGAACCACAGCGCCGCATCGGTGTTGCTGGTGTAGCATTGCTCGACGTTGAAGTGTCCGGCGAACGTTTCCACGTTGTTGATCGACATGAACTCGTTCAGCCGCAGCGGGAATAGCGACAGCGGCAGCTCGGGCGCGATCAGCGACTCGATCTGTGCGCGGATCACCGGCTCGTCCTTGCCGAAGCCGGTGTCGATCAGCATGGCTGCGTCGCACTGGGTCAGCAGGTAACTGTTCGCCACCGAAAATCCGCGCGCGCTGGCCGGATAGGAGCTGACCCGGCCGTCGAGCGCATAAGGGTGTTGCAGGGCGTAGAGCTTGCTTTCGGCGAGCGCCGCGATCCCACGGGCTATGCCGCCCGTTTCGCGAGCTTCCCGGGGTGCGTGCTGCGTCAATACCGACATCATGGCTAGACCTTATCGGGCCTCCCGCGCGAAGGGAACAGGGCTCACGCTTATGCAACGACATGTCCGCAACTGGCGAAAGCTGACGCTGCATCCTGATCGCCGAGCAACTTGCTGGCGATGCGGAAGATTCATCGGTCTCTGCCAAATGCTGGAAAACAGGTGGGCTCACTCCGGCCTGAGGCCGGCGAACTTCACCACCTTGCCCCACTTTTCCGTGTCGGCCGCGATCACCTTGCCGAACTCGGCGGGCGAGAGCGACAGCCCGACGTTGCCGAGGTCCGCAAGCCTGGCCTTCAGCTTGGGATCGGCGAGGCCAAGAGCCATCTCACGGTTGATAAGGTCGATGATCTCCGCCGGCGTGGTCTTGGGCGCGCCGAGGCCTTGCCAGCCCACCGCCTCATAGCCCGGCACAAAATCGTCGACCGGCGGGACATCAGGCAAGACTTCGAGCCGCGTCGCCGTGGAGACGCCCAGCGCGCGCAGCCGGCCGGACCTGATGTGGGCGAGGGACGAAGATGTCCCGTCGAAGGCGCACTGCACTTGCCCGCCGATGAGGTCGTTGAGCATCGGCGCCGAGCCGCGATAGGGCACGTGGACCATGCTGACCCCGGACATCATCTTGAACAGCTCGCTCGCCATGTGCGGCCCGGTCCCGCTCCCGGGGGATGCCATGTTGAGCTTGCCGGGATTGGCCTTGACGTAGGCGATGAGCTCGCGCCCGGTCGTGGCCGGGACGGATGGATGCGCCAGCATGACGAAGTGGCTGCTGCTGATGGCTCCGACCGGCGCAATGTCGCGGAGGAAATTGAACGGCAGCTTGTCGTAGAGCGTCGCGTTGACCGCGCTGCTGAGCGCGACCATGACCAGCGTGTAACCGTCCGGCGGCGACTTCACGACCGACTCCATGGCGATATTGCCGCTGGCACCCGGCCGGTTGTCGACGATGAACTGCTGTCCCAAGCGTTCCGACAGCCATTGACCCATGAGTCGTGCGTTGATGTCGTTCGGGCCGCCCGCGGAAAAGCCGACGACGATGCGCACCGGCCGCGACGGATAGGCCTGCGCCCTTGCCGTCCGGGGACTGATGGCGGCGATGGCGGCACCCGTCGCCAGGTGGATAAATTGGCGTCGCGGCGGTTTCATCGTGGCGCCTCCAGGAAAGCCCGTGCGCCGTCTCGACAGCCCGTGGACTTGCAACGAGCTCCGTGCCTGCAACGTACAATGGCGGCCGGCGCCTTGGAAGGGCGGACGGGCGCAGCGCGGCGGCGCGAGGACGCCGGCTGCGAAGCGTCCGGCAAAGCGATGCGCGGCGGGGTGAGTCAACGCGGAGGCCGCCAATGGGGCGGCCTCAAATCTTCCGAAGAGATCTGCCTATTGCGGCTGGCCCTCGACTAGGAAAGCGCGAAATTTCGCCAACTTGTCGCGCAGCGGCATCAGTTCCTTGAAGGCCGCCGAATTGCGGTAGGCTTGCGCCTGTTCTGCGCTGTCCCATGCAATCACGGCGACGCGCGCCTTGGGAGGATCTCCTTCGATCCCNGTGACCTTTCCTCCTGCCGCGAGAAAGCGGCCNCCGGCTCCCTTGATCGCAGCCTGCGCACGCGGGACNTAGTCTCTGACGTAGGCAGTGGCATCGAGCATTTCGATTTCCGTGATCTGATAGACCGGCGATTTGGCCTGCGCATGAAGGCCTTGCACCGCGACGGCGCCAAGTCCGAAGCCTGCGAGCATTGCCAATGCGACCGTGTATCGAGTTTTCATGGCTGTTCTCCTTGCGCGCTAACTTTTGAAGTGGCGCATGATCTTCTCGGCGAGCCACATACACTTCGCCGGATCAAGCGCTGCTGGAACGTGTCGAATAACAGCGTCTACTCCGCGTGCCTCATTGTGACATCGATCGCTCCGCGCGCCTCAGTCCGACATCGATCGTGCCGCCGGTGGTCGGAGCAGGGTTGCTGTACTTCAGCTCATCCGCCGTGAGCGAGGTGATCAGCCGCTTCTGATCGGCTCCGATGAGGTTCGGGTACGAGCTGGCCTCGATGCGAAGCGTGATGGTCTTGTTCGCTTCGTCGACGCTGTAGGTGCCGAAGTAGCTGATGGCGCCGCCAGCGATGGCCTTGGCTTCCTCAGGCGTCGGGTTCGACGGGTTGTTCGACGCGATCTTCGGAAGGTCGGCACGCGCGAACATCACGACGAAACGGCCGTTCGCGTCGAAGACGTTGACGCCCTTCGGATTGGCCCCGAACCGTTGGAACTTGCTGCCGTCCTTGCTGGTCTGGTCCCACGAGACCGCCGTCCAGGTGCCGACAAGCTGATCCTTGAGGGATTTTTGTTGACCCGCCGCGTTGTTCGGCAACAGGACCAGTCCCAATGTCGCAATCGCCGATAGACCGAGAATGCTACGCCACGTCATTGTGTCCTCCTTGGTCTTCGATGGGTGCGCACGCGCGTGTGCTCGCGCGCATGCACGGGAAAATCCGAATGCTGACTGCACCGGCAAAAAAGGATGTCGGGTTTTTGAGTGCAATGCCCGCCGACGGCACCAGCGTTGCTGCTCCGTGATCCGAGGCTTCGGCAGGGGCTCGGCTAAAGAGAGCAGCGCTCGAACAAATCTGTCAGAGCATTTTCGCGATCAGAGATTACAACGTTGGGACACCAATTGAAAGAGCGGCTACGGGGGTGAGTGAGCAACCCCATACCGTCGGAAAAGATGTACCTCGTCACGGTGCCGTTCTCGAGTGGGGTACCACCAACGAGACTGCGGCCGTCGCCGCGGCGAAGACACCGAGCAGCAGGATCACGTCGTGGCTGGCGGAGAGGAGCGCGTCGGCCGGGGCGTGGGTCGTGCTGCTGAAGCCGGTCAGTGTCTGCAAGCGCCATGCGAGCAGCGACGATGCCGCTGCAATGCCGACGCTGGTCCCGATGCAGCGCATCACGTTCAAGAGGCCGCCGGCTTCGCCGGTCAGCTGCGCCGGCGCGGCGGCCATGATCGCGCTGTTGTTGGGCGAGATGAACAACCCCTGGCCGATGCCGAAGATCGCTAGCGCCAGCATCACCAGCGGCAGGCTGCCGGGTTGCCCATCGAGAACGACGAACAGCAGCGCCAAGGCCGCCACGCAGATGACCATGCCCGCTGCGGTCACAATGCGGGCGCCGAGCCGGTCGTAAAGCATGCCGCCGATCGGCGCGACCGCGCCGAGCAGCACCGGAACGATCGACAGCCGCAATCCGGCGGCGAGCGCCGAATCGCCGTAGGCGCGGATGAAGACGAATGGCATCAGAAAGAAGAGCCCGAACAGCGCGGCCCATGACATGAGCCCCGCGATGTTGCCGCTCGCGAAGCCGCTTCGGCGGAACAGGCCGAGGTCGACGAGCGGCGCCGCGGCGTGCCGCTCCGTGCGTATGAACAGCGTCAACAAGATCACGGCCAGCAGGGCAGACGCGAGAAAGGCCGGCGATGCGGTCCCCCAGGCGTGGCCTTCGTTGAGCACCGTCATCAGAGCGGTGAGCGCGGGAACGATCAGGAATGCGCCGGTCCAATCGAAACGGCCGTCGCTCGGCAGCGCCGTGGTTTGCGGAATCACGAACCAGCCGATGACCGCGCCGGCAAGGCCGAACGGGACGTTGATCCAGAACACCCATTGCCAGCCCAAGGTGTCCATCACCAGGCCGCCGATGGCGGGTCCGGCGCCCAGGCCGACCGCTTGCGCGGCCGACTGGATGCCGAGCGCGCGTCCGCGCCGGTCCTCCCCGGCGGTCATGACGATGATGGCGACGCTGTTCGACGAGAGCAGCGCCGCGCCGATCGCCTGGAGCACGCGAAAGCCGATCAGCACCGGCAGGTTGGGAGCCAGGCCGCAGCACGCCGAGCCCAGCATGAACAGGAGGAAGCCGATCGTGTAGAGCAGCTTGCGCCCGACCATGTCGGCGAGGCGTCCGAAGATCGGCAGGAACGCCGCCATGGCGAGCAGATAGGCAACCGCGACCCAGCTGACGGTGCTGAGCCGAGCGCCGAACTCATGCTCGAGCCGCGGCAGGAGCAGTTGCGCGATGCTGGAATCGACCTGCCCCATGAAGGAGCCGATGCAGACGGTGGCGACGACGATCCAGCGATAGCCTGCGAGATGCGTGAAAAACTCCGCCGGCGGCGGCTCATGGCCCTTGAGGACGGCGTCGCGGAGAGCGGCGATCGAGGCGGGGCTGAGAGGGACTTCGCTCACGTTGTTTCTCGTTTTGGGCTGACCTGGTCATCCGGAACGCGAAAACAACCTTAACGTAGGGCAGGGCGCCGGTCCCGGCCGGTTTCTCGAATTGCTTCAGCGAGATAGAAAAGGCGTAATGGTTCCGCAGGCAGCGCGAAGCCGTCAACGACGTCGAACGAAAATCATTGCGCCGGTATTGCCTCACGAACCATTATTGCGACCTGTGTGTGAGAGCGTATTGGTGAGCGAAGCATGAAGGTCATTATCGTTGGTGGCGGTATCGGTGGCTTGACGACGGCGTTGATGCTGCATGCGCGCGGCATCGACTGCGAAATCTATGAGCAGTCGGACACCGTGCGCGAGCTCGGCGTCGGGATCAATACGCTGCCGCATGCCATCAAGGAGCTCGCCGAGCTGGGGCTGCTCGAGCGGCTCGACGCGGTCGGCATCCGCACCTACGAGCTGTTCTACACCAACCGTTTCGGCCAGGAGATCTGGCGTGAGCTGCGCGGCCTCGACGCTGGCTACGAGGTGCCGCAGTTCTCCATCCACCGCGGCCGGCTGCAGGCGGTCATCTACCAGGCGGTGCGCGCCCGGCTCGGCGAGTCGCGCATCCACACCGGCCATCGGCTGGGCGCCTTCCAGCA
>JGI12053J15887_10000778_pt1 | contig 13744 bp, 22 predicted proteins | sample MedBloCAOM1_O3_FD_15887 | JGI IMG/M metagenome (IMG submission 15887)
CTTTTCAATCCGTGTTCGTGACCGAGAACATGGTTGGCCACAAGCTCGGTGAATTTTCGCCGACGCGTGTGTTCAAGAAACACGGTTCGCACACGGCGAAGGTGACTAAGTAGTTTTTAGTTGGGAGTTGATAGTTGATAGAGATGAGCCTGTGCGTATCGCCGAGGTAAAACTATCAACAATCAACTATCGACTATCAACTTTGTTGGTAGTGGGCTGCGTAACGCTGGCTCGAGGGCTGGCGGCAGAGGGAAATAGTTCTTTGTCAGAATCCAAAATTGAAAACGCGGAATCCCGCGATGGCAGGATGACGGCGGCGGCCTTGCAGAATGAAGAGCTGCGCCGGCAATTGTCGATCCAACAGGAATCGGTCAAGACTTTGACGATGAGCCTGGCGGAATCGAACGCCGAAGCGGAATTGTTTCGCCGCAAGTATTCCGACCTTGAGCTTCGCATGGAAGCGCTGGGCTTGGAGTCGGCCAACAAGGATCGAGCGAAACTCGAGCAACGTTTGTTGACGGCGGTGAGCGATTTGCAGCTCGCGCACAAGGATCGCGATGAGTTTCGCGATCAAATGTTGCGGCTAAACGAATCGATGTTGCGGTATTTGAAAACATCGCAGGGTGGCGACGCGCAGGCGCGGATGGATATGGAAACGCAATTGCGCAGGACCAACGAGCTCGCAACAAGATCGACCAGGACTCCTCCGCAATCGGCGCAGCCGAGTTTGATGGACGGCAGCGTGATTAGTGTGAAGGACGAATGGTCGTTCGTGGTTGGGAACATCGGCGAGAAGCAGGGCGTGAAAATCGGGATGCCGTTGCGTGTGATGCGCGGCGACAAGAAGGTCGCGACGCTGCGGGTGGTTGACGTTCGGCAGCGGATTTGCGGCGCGGTGATTCAAGAGATGGATTCTGGAAAAGAAAAGATAAAAGTTGGTGATCGCCTCCAGGTGGATGCCAAGCAGAGTGTGACCTTAAAATAGATGGAAGTTAGATCGATATATCGGTATGCGCGGATTTCGCCATTCAAGGTGCGCGAAGTCACGCGTGAGATTCAGGGACTGCCGGTTTCGGCAGCGCTCGACCTGCTCGCTTTCACCCCGAAGAAGGCGGCGTTTCTCATTAGCAAGACGCTGAAGAGCGCGGTCGCGAATGCCGAGAACAACGCGAACCTGCGCGTGGACGGCCTGGTCGTGAAGGAAGCGGTGGTGGGCGAAGGCCCGACCATGAAGCGGATGATGGCACGTGCGCGCGGAAGTGGCTCGCGCATTTTGAAGCGGACCAGTCACATTCGCATCGTTTTGAGCGACGAGATTGCAATCGAAACGCGTGAGACGCGAAAAGCCAAGAAGAAGCAGGAAGAGAAAGCCGCCAAGCAGGAAGGGAAAGGCGGGGAAGGATCGACCACGACGGCAGAGAAGCCGAAAGCAAAGAAGGCGGCGAAAAAAGCGAAGAAATAAATTTTTATGGGACAGAAAGTTAATCCAATTGGTTTTCGTCTCGGTGTGAACCGCGACTGGCGTTCGCGCTGGTACGCGTCGCCTCAGGAACTGCCCGCGTTTCTGCACAGCGACCTGGAGATTCGCGCTTACGTGAAGAAGAAGCTGCAGTTCGCCGCGGTCGCGAAAATCGTGATCGAACGCGCGTGGAACTCAATCCGCGTGACGATCCACACGGCCCGTCCTGGCATTGTCATCGGGCGCAAAGGCGCCGAGATCGAGAAGATGACGGAAGAGATTTCGAAGATGGCGCAGGGCAAACAGATCAAGATCGACATCCAGGAAATCAAGACGCCTGAGCTCGATGCGCAATTGGTCGCGGAAAACGTCGCGCTGCAAATCGAACGCCGCATTGCGTATCGCCGCGCCATGAAGAAAGCCGTGCAGGTGGCGATGGATTTTGGCGCAGAAGGAATCCGTTTGCGCTGTTCGGGTCGTTTGAACGGCGCGGAGATTTCGCGCTCGGAGTGGTACCGCGAAGGCAAAGTTCCGCTGCATACTTTGCGCACCGCCATCGACTATGGATTTGCGGAAGCGAACACGGTTTATGGAAAGATCGGCGTGAAATGTTGGATGTGTAAGAAAGAGGAAACGCCGCCGGAACAACCGGCCGCGTCCGCGCCTCCGCCACCTCCGCAACCAGTCGAAGTTTAGAAACTACGCTAAATGTTATTCGCGAAAAAAAATGATGTAGCCACGGTCCCGCGCCTGCGGGATCGCCGTGTGGACCGACGCCCCGATAGAGCGGGGCGGCTAAAGCTCGCAGAAGTTTCAGGAGAATTTTTATGCCATTGATGCCCAAACGCGTAAAGTATCGCAAGTCGCAGCGGGGAAGCCGCAAAGGGACGGCGTCGCGCAATCTCAGAATCGATTTCGGCGAGTTCGGTCTACAAACGCTCGAGCGCGCCTGGATCACGAATACCCAGATCGAAGCCGCGCGCGTGGCGTTAACTCGCAACATGAAGCGAAAAGGCAAATTGTGGATCCGGATTTTTCCGGACAAATCGGTGACATCGCGCCCGCCGGAGACGCGAATGGGCAAAGGGAAAGGACAACCCGAGTACTGGGTCGCGACCGTGAAGCCCGGAAATATTTTGTTCGAGCTCGACGGTGTGCCGGAGTCGGTCGCGCGCGAATCATTGCGCCTGGCGGCCGACAAGTTGCCGGTGCGCACGAAGTTTTTGAGCCGGCACCACGTGGCGGCGGCCTAACGAAACATGAAGATCAAAGAAATCATTGAGATGAGCACGGACGAGCTTTTGACGAAGAAGCGCGACCTGCGCCAGGAGAGTTTGCATTTGCGTTTGCAACAGCAGAGCGGCCAGCTCGAACAACCGAGCCGGTTGCGTTTGTTGCGTCGCGATGTGGCGCGAATTGAAACTGTTCTCTCGAAACGCGCGAAAGACGCAACCGTATCTGCGAAGAAATAATTTTATGGTCGAACAAGCATCAACTGCCCAACCACCGCCACTGCCGTCCGCTGTGCTCGCGGCCGGTCGCGCTACGCGTAAGACACGTGTTGGCGAGGTCGTTTCAAGCAGCATGAACAAGACGATCGTCGTGCGCACGACGACGCGCGTGCCCCATCCCAAATTCGGCAAGATCGTGAAGCAACAGCGGAAATTTTACGCGCACGATGAGGAGAATAAGGCCAAGACCGGCGACCACGTCCGCATNATGGAGACACGGCCGCTCAGTAAACTGAAGCGGTGGCGCCTGGTGGAAGTGCTGAAAAAGTAACTCGGAAATNATTCGCGAATAAATTGTNGATCTTATGGTACANATTCGATCCAGACTGGATGTGGCGGACAACACCGGNGCGCGCATGGCGACGATGATCGGCGTTATCGGCAAAGCCACGCTCTATGCCGGGATCGGTGACGTGATCACGGCGAACGTGAAAGAAGCGAGTGCCACTGGCACGGTCAAGAAAGGTGAAGTCGTTCGCGCGGTTTTGGTGCGCACGAAGCAGCCCATCAAGCGCGACGACGGTTCGCTCCTGCGTTTCGATAATAACGCTATCGTCATCATCGATAAGGATTTAAACCCGCGCGGCACGCGCATTTTCGGACCAGTCGCGCGCGAATTGCGCGAGCGCAACTTCATGAAAATCGTGTCGCTCGCCCCTGAAGTTTTATGAACCGGATCACGTTTCACGTAAAGAAGGGCGATCAGGTCGAGGTCATCACCGGAAATTTCCGCGGTTCGTCGGGCAAGGTATTGGAAGTATTGCCGAAGAAGCAGCGCGTGTTGATAGAAGGTGTGCGGATTATCAAGAAGCATCTGCGCAAGTCGCAGGACAATCCGAGCGGCAAGATCGCGGAGCGCGAAGGTCCNATTCATATCTCGAATGTGAAGTTGATCGAGCGGGAGAAGAAAGCTGACAAGGCGGCGAAGAAAGAAAAGAAGCCGNNAAAAAANGCTGAGAAAAAAGCGGCGTAAAATGGAAAACGAATTTTACAAAGATTACANGGAGCGCGTCATGCCGGCGTTGCAGAAGCAGCACGGCTACAGGAACCTGCACGAGATCCCAAAGGTGGAGAAGGTCGTGATTAACACCTCGGTCGGCTCACAGGCCGACGTGAAGCAGGCATTGGAAGATGCGAAGACCGAACTGGCGTTGATCACCGGTCAGCGCGCGGCGGAAACGCGGGCCAAAAAAAGCATCGCGAATTTTAAGTTGCGCAAAGAGCAGGCGATCGGCGCCAAGGTGACATTGCGCGGCGAGCGCATGTATGAATTTCTCGAGCGTCTGATCAAAGCCGCGTTGCCGCGNATTCGCGATTTTCGTGGTGTTTCACCGCGCTGTTTCGACGGCCATGGCAATTACACNCTGGGCGTTTCCGANCAGTCGATTTTTCCCGAGGTTGAGCTCGATAAAGTCAAGCGCAACATCGGATTTGATGTTACAATCGTGACCACCGCGCGGACGAACGAAGAAGCCAAATCGCTTTTGAGCGAAATGGGAATGCCGTTCAGTGATCGGGCGAAGAAACCGGCCGCGCAAACCGCTTCAACTTCATGAGTACAGTTACAGATCCCATCGCTGATCTTTTGGCACGGGTGCGCAATGGCACGCACGCACAGAAGATCGACATCTTCGTTCCGTACTCGAAGATCAAGGCTGAGATCGTTCGCATTTTGAAAGACGAAGGCTACATCACCGATTACGAGGTCGACACGAAAGCGGCGCATCCGCGGATAAAAATCACGAATAAATTGGTCGACCGTTCCAGCGCGATCACGGGGTTGAAACGCGTGAGCCGGCCAGGGTTACGACGTTACGTTGGCGCCGATGAAATTCCGCGCGTCCTTGGCGGAATGGGCGTGGCGATTCTTTCCACATCACGCGGCGTCATGTCGGGCCGCGAAGCGAAGAAGCAAAAAGTTGGCGGCGAATTGCTCGCTTACATTTGGTAATTTATGTCACGAATCGGAAACAAAGCGGTCGAGATCCCCGACAAGGTCAAAATCAACATCGACAACGCGGGTGCGGTGTCGGTCGAGGGTCCGAAAGGGAAACTGAATTGGACTCTGCCGCGTGGAATTAAGGGCAGCGTGAAGGACAATCGCGTGTCGCTCGTCCGCGATGCGGAGACACGCAGCGTGAAAGCGTTGCATGGATTATCGCGCGCCCTCGTTAACAACATGGTGCAGGGCGTGAGCCACGGTTTTACGAAGAATCTCGAGATCGAAGGCGTGGGCTTTAAAGCGGCCGTGCAAGGTTCGAAATTGAACCTGAGCCTGGGATTCTCGCACCCAATTCTGTTCGACATTCCAAAAGAAATTAAAATCACCGTGACCGACAGCACCAAGGTTACGATCCAGGGGATCGACAAAAAACTCGTCGGGCAAGTCGCGGCCGACATTCGCCGGTTCTATCCGCCGGAGCCGTACAAGGGAAAAGGTGTGCGTTACGCGGGCGAACAGGTTCGGCGCAAGGAAGGCAAGACGGTCCAGTAGTATGACAATTGTTCGGAAAACTGTGCGAGACCGGATTCGCAAACGAATCCGGAAAAAGGTTACGGGCACGGCCGATCGGCCTCGCCTCTGTGTGCATTTTTCCGGCAAACATGTTTACGCTCAAGTTGTGGACGATGATTCCGGGGAAACGTTAATTGCGGCGGCGTCGACGCAAAAGGACGTGCTCGGAAAGAATAAGTCCGCTTCCAATCGCGCGACTGCCGAAATGATCGGCAAGGCAATTGCCGAACGGGCCAGGGCGAAAAAGATCGACAATGTCGTGTTCGATCGCGGCGGTTTCATTTATCACGGCAAAGTAAAGGCTCTCGCAGACGCGGCGCGCGAAGGCGGTTTGAAGTTTTAATTTCATGGCACAACCCAATCAAGGTAGACGACCCGATCGAAGTCCGGACAAAACGCCGGCGGCGAAGGGCGATACGACCGAAAAAGTCGTGTTCATTAATCGCTGCGCGAAAGTCGTGAAAGGCGGCCGCCGCTTTAGCTTCAGTGCGTTAATTGTGGCGGGCGACCACGATGGAAAAGTCGGTTGCGGTTTTGGCAAAGCGAACGAAGTCTCGGAAGCAATCCGCAAAGCATCGGAGGCGGCGCGCAAAGCGATGGAGAAAGTTTCATTGCACGAAAACACGATCCCGCACGAAACGATTGGTGAGTTTGGCGGCGGCCGTGTTTTGTTGAGGCCGGCTTCACCCGGTACCGGTGTCATTGCGGGCGGCGGCGTGCGTGCGGTTGTGGAAGCGGCGGGGATTCGCGACGTGCTCGCGAAATCGCTCGGCTCGAGTAATCATGCCAACGTCGTTAAAGCGACGATTGAAGCGCTGCGTTCACTGCGCCGNAAGGATGAGATTTTGAAAGTGCGCGGAATCAAGAGCGGCGGCGATGGAAAGGCGNCGGCACAATCATGATGCGTTTNCATAATTTGCGTCCGCGCCCCGGCTCACGCCACCGCGTAAAGCGNTTAGGCTGTGGGGAAAGCTCCGGACACGGCAAGACGAGCGGCAAAGGGCACAAGGGACAGAAAGCGCGCTCGGGTGGCAGCATCCGCCTCGGGTTTGAAGGCGGTCAGATGCCGTTGATTCGACGGCTGCCGAAACGCGGCTTTAACAACGCCGCCTTTCATAAACATTANGCGATCGTCAATCTCGAGGCCCTCAACGAATTCAAAACGGGCGCNACGGTTAACGAGCAAACATTGCGCGAATCCAAATTGATTCGTGGAGATTTCGAAGGGATCAAGATTCTTGGTGACGGCGANTTGAAGCACGGACTTAAGATCGAAGCAGACAAAGTGAGCGCCTCAGCGCGCGAAAAGATNGAGAAGGCTGGCGGAACAATCACGTTGCGCGAGCCGAGTGCCAGACTCGAATCACCGCGCCNTGAAGATGTCGATCTTGTGAAGGANGGCGACGCCAAGGTCGAGCGAAGGAAAAAGGTGGCAAGTAGATTGCCGGCGAAGGCAAAGAAGACATCACGGAAGAGCTAGCGTTCCGCGTTCGATGCTCCAGACTTAGCAAATGGTTTCGGCGTTTCTCAACACGGTCAAGATACCGGAGCTGCGCCGCCGGATTTTGTTCACGCTCGCGGTTATCGTGATCGTTCGTCTTGGTGCAGCGATCACAACGCCAGGAGTTAATCAGGCAGTGTTGCAGGAGTGGTTCCGCACTTCGCTTTCTGAAAAATCGGGCGGCAGTGTTGCGGCACTTCTCAATTTATTTAGCGGTGGCGCGCTGGAAAACTGCGCGGTTTTTTCCCTCGGCATCATGCCATACATCAGCGCTTCGATCATGATGCAGCTGCTGACGGCGGTGATTCCTCGCCTTGGACGGTTGGCGCGCGAAGATGGCGGCCGGCAAAAGATCATGCAGTACACGCGCTATATGACCTTGGTGCTGTGTATCTTTCAGGGATACCTACTCGCGATTTCTTTCCAACATCCGGAGTCGTATCACACGACGTTGCCGGGAATCACGGACACGATTAGAAGTCTCGGTATTCCGCTGGTGGAAGATCTGGGTTGGACCTTTCGCGTTGTTACAGTGGTATCCCTTACGACCGGAACTCTGTTCCTGATGTGGTTGGGCGATCAAATCACCGAACGCGGTGTTGGCAACGGCATTTCCCTAATCATTACCATTGGCATCGTCGCGCGATTGCCAGCCGCTCTGGCGCAAGCGTGGAAGACCTTTGTCCCATCGGCGCAAACCGGCACGAGCCAGGTTAACCCGGCGATCCTTGTTTTGATGGTGGCATTTTTGTTTCTAGTCATCGCCGGTGTGATCGCGATCACGCAGGGGGTGCGAAAGATTACAGTGCAATACGCCAAGCGTGTGGTGGGACGAAAAATGTACGGCGGACAAACCCAGTACATGCCATTGAAGGTGAACTACGCGGGTGTCATGCCGATCATTTTCGCCTGGGCGCTATTGTTGTTCCCGAACCAGATTGTGAGCTGGACGTTCCCAAATAGCCCAACGGCTCGACACATCTCCGAGCTGCTTTCGACTGGCTGGCTACATTACGTTGTGCTAGCCGGAATGATTTTCTTTTTCAGTTATTTCTGGGTGGCGACGCAATTTCAACCCTCGCAAATTGCGGATGACCTGAAAAAATACGGCGGCTACATCCCCGGTGTTCGGCCAGGAAAGCCGACGTCGGACTTTCTCGATTTTACCATGACGCGGCTCACTTTTGCGGGCGCATTTTTCTTAACGATCATCGCCGTCCTGCCGAGTCTTCTCAGCCAGGGCATGCACGTGCCGCAAATCACGGCGCAATTCTTCGGAGGGACGAGTTTGTTGATTATCGTAGGCGTGATGCTCGATACGATGCGGCAGGTGGAAACGCATTTAATCCAGCGGCATTACGACGGTTTTCTGCGAAAGGGCCGCATCCGTGGCCGCTCGTTCGATCGTGCTTCCTATGCGCGCGGAGAAGCCGCGGGCAGTGGCGCGCTCATGTGGCTCTATGTCGGCATCGCTGTCATCGTGATTGGCGGCGTGGCCGTTTTCTTTTACGGCCGCTAGGTGAAAAGGCGACTTGTTCTTTTGGGCGCGCCTGGTTCCGGCAAGGGAACCCAGGCGGAAATGATCACGCGTCAATTCGGAATTTCGGTGACCTCGCCGGGCGCGATTTTGCGCCGTGAAAAAGACTTGGGCACACCACTCGGTTTGGAAACAGCCGAGACAACTCAACATGGAGGTTTGGTTTCGGACAAGATTATCGTGCAATTAATTGAGGACTGGCTTCGTTTGCATGGCGCGAGCGGTTTTGTCTTTGACGGTTTTCCGCGAACGCTTCCTCAGGCGGAAAGCCTCGAAGCGATTTTGAAAAGGCTGCGCACTGCTCTCGATCTCGCCATTTGGCTGGAAGTGTCGGAGCAAACGGTGCGCGACCGCATTTCCGGCCGGTTGCAATGCGGTGGATGCGGGTTCACGACCAGTTCTTCCAGTGCCAAGTTCGCGGAGCGTCCGGTGTGTCCATATTGCGATGGGCCGCTCGTGCGCCGGACGGACGACGATGCCGGGGTCCTGCAAACACGACTGCAAGAATTCAATAGCAAGACGCAGCCGCTCGCTTCTTTTTATGATAAGATGTCGATCTTACATAAGATCGATGGAAATCGGGACCGCGACGCGGTCTTCGCCGATATCTCTCGACGAATCGAGCAAAAAGCGCCGGCATGATCCCGATTAAGAGCGCAAGGGAAGTGGAGAAGATGAGAAAATCATGTCGCACCGCCAGCGACATCCTCGATCGTGTGGGCGACCTGATTCGGCCGGGAATTTCCACGAAAGAGATCGATGAAGCCGCGGCCGATTTGATGGAGGAAGCCGGCGTGAAAAGCGCGTTTCTTGGTTATCGGCTCGGTCATCGCGTTTTCCCTGGGAACATTTGCATTTCATTAAACGACGAGGTGGTGCACGGCATCGCCAGTCAACGCCGCGTTCAATACGGCGACATCGTGAAGCTCGACATTGGCGTGATTCAAGATGGCTGGGTGGGGGACACGGCCAAAACGGTGGCGGTTGGAATTATTGACGACCGAATCGAGCAACTGTTGCGCACCACCGAAAGTGCGCTCGACCGCGCCATCTCGGCGGCGCGGGAAGGCACTCGGCTGGGCGATGTTTGCGCCGAAATTGAAGACGAAGCCGTGCGCAATCATTTCTCGGTCGTGCGCGAGTTTGTCGGGCACGGAGTGGGCCGCAGATTACACGAAGAACCGCAAATCCCGAATTACGGCAAACGCGGCAGCGGCCCGAAATTGAAGGCGGGAATGACCCTCGCGATTGAGCCGATGATTAATATGGGCACGGCTGCCGTCAGACTCTTGGAAGACGGTTGGACGGTGCGCACGGCGGACGGGATGCCATCGGCGCATTTCGAGCACACGGTTTTAATTACGAAAGACGATCCCGAAATCCTGACATGGCGCGCAAAGACGCAATTGAAGTAGAGGGCACCGTTGTTGAGCTGCTGCCGAATACCATGTTTCGGGTCGAGCTGCCGAATGGGCACCGGGTTTTGGCCCATATCTCGGGAAAAATGCGGCTGCACTTCATTCGTATCTTGCCAGGAGACAAAGTTATGCTAGAGATTTCCCCTTACGATTTGTCGAAAGGGCGGATCACTTTCCGCCAGAAGTGACAACCGGAGATGGCCTCCGGGTTTTTTGTTAGATCGACAATTGAATTTATGAAAGTGCGACCATCAGTAAAAAGACTTTGTGAGTCTTGCAAGATAGTGAAGCGCAAGAACGTTGTGCGGGTGATCTGCAAGAACCCGCGCCACAAACAGCGCCAGGGCTGAAAATATTTAACGATTTAGCGATTGAGAGAATGAGCGATTTCAAAATGCAGTTGCCAATCATTCAATCGCTAACTCGTTCAATCATTAATTAAATAACATGCCAAGATTACTCGGAGTTGAAATTCCAGCGGATAAACGCATCGAAGCGTCGCTGACCTACATTTACGGAATCGGGTTGACCACGTCCCGACGTATTCTCGAGCAAACGAACATCGACCCAAATTTGCGCGCGAAAGATCTCTCGCCGCAGCAGATCAACGAAATCATTCACGCGATCACAAACAACAAAATTATAATCGAAGGCGATCTGCGCCGAGAGGTGCAGGGCAACTTGAAGCGTTTGCAAGCGATCAATTCTTACCGCGGAGTGCGCCATCGCCGCGGTCTGCCTGTGCGCGGCCAGCGCACCTCGACAAACGCGCGCACGCGCAAAGGGCCGCGCAAGACCGTCGGCGTGATTCGCAACAAAGAAGCGAAGACGGGCAAAGTTTAACCAATAATTTCAATGCCAGAATCAAAAAAGCCATCGAAGACGAAAGCGGATAAGCCGAAGGCAAAGACCCCGAAGCCTGCGGCGACCGAAGAGGAATCTCCTCAAGTAACGGCGGAATCCGCGCCGGAAACGCCTCAAATTGTAGCGGAACCGGTTGCGGCGGAAACGATGGCAAAACCGGCAACTGCGCCCAAACCGGAAAAGAAAGCCCCGGCAGCAAAGAAGGGCACGTCCGCTGCGGCCGCTCCAGCTGCTCCGGCTGAGAACCTCTCGCTCAGCGGCGACAACATTGAGCCGCTCAAAATCGTCAAGGCGAAAGGGAGCAAGAACGTTCACTCGGGAATTGCGCACGTTCTTTCCACGTTCAACAACACGATCGTGACGATCACCGATTTGAAAGGCAACGTCATCGGGTGGTCGAGCGCGGGAAAAGTGGGGTTCAAAGGTTCGCGCAAGAGCACCGCATACGCGGCCCAGATGGTCGCACAGGACGCCTCACGGCAGGCCATGGGACATGGACTCAAAGAAGTCGAAGTGTTGGTCAGAGGACCCGGCGCCGGGCGCGAATCGGCTGTCCGCGCTTTGCAGGCGATCGGACTCGACCTCACACTGATTCGTGATGTTACCCCGGTGCCGCACAACGGCTGCCGGCCGCCAAAGCAACGTCGCGTTTAGATCGACATCGTACTTATCATGGGAAGGTATACTGGACCAAAAACCAAAGTGAGCCGCCGCTATGGCGTGCAAATCTTTGGACCGTCGAAATCGCTCGAGCGAAAAAATTACCCACCCGGCATGCACGGGCCGAAAGGCGCGCGGCGCAAACAATCGGAATACGCCATCGCGCTCGGAGAAAAACAAAAGCTCCGTTACCAATACGGCCTGCTCGAACGTCAGTTTCGCCGCATCTTCGAAAACGCTCTGCGCAAACGCGGCGTCACCGGCGAGAGACTGCTTCAACTTTTAGAAACGCGACTCGATAACGTTATTTTCCGGCTCGGGCTTGCCAATACGCGCAACGGCGCGCGGCAGCTCGTGTCGCACGGCCATGTGCAGGTGAACGGCCGCAACGTCAATGTCGCGTCGTTCAATGTGAAAGCCGGCGATGAAATCGCGATCAAGGACAAACCGAAATCGCGCCAGCTCGCCTTGCGCAATCTCGACCTTACGCAAATCGTGCCGGTGCCGGATTGGCTGACGGTGGATCGCGACGCCCTCAAAGGCAAAGTCGCGCACATCCCCTCGCGCGAAGAGATGCAGCCAATCGTCAACGAACAGTTGATCGTCGAGTTGTATTCGCGCTAATTCGGAGCGATGCGCGCTGTCGCGTCCCTAATATTTTGGCGCCGACGGCGCGGCGCCCTCCAAAAACTCGAGCGCTTTGTCGTAGCTGCGGCGCTCTAGATAGTGCGCCAATTGCGGATCAAGCGGGCGCGGCAAAGCCGCCTGCAAACGGTCGATCTGGTCGGAGACGGCTTGGAGTCGCGCCATGTGGGCATGTCGATCGCGCCGGCCTTCCTCATCGCGAATAATGGCAAGGCGTTCCCGCAAAGCCTTGGCAAGATCGACAATTACATTTTCCATTGGTTCGGAGACTGCGCTTTGAAAGTTAAGCTTGAAACGCCTCGTCGTTTCGCGCAAGCGTGCATCAATGAACGAAGGCGGAGAGCAACAAGCGCAGCCATCGGAACCGAAGCGGATTTTGATGGTGGATGACGACGTCACGCTTCTTCGCGTCGTTCGTGAGGCGTTGACGTCGTGTTTGCGTTGCGAAGTGGACACTTCTCCCAAGCCCGACTACGCCTTTGAGCTTGCTCTCAAGAAAACCTACGATCTGTTTCTCTTTGATTTTCAAATGCCGATAATCGACGGAGCGACGCTCTTTTTCCTGATTGGTAAGGTTTACAACAGTGCGCAGCCGCCGCGCGACGTTCCGCCATTGCTGCTCATTTCGGGGAAAGCGGACGAAGAACGCGCCCAGGAATTGCTAAAAGAGCCCGGCGTGGCCGGGCTCATCGCCAAACCGTTTTCGATGAACCGGCTGCTGGACAAGGCCAAGCAATGCGTTCCGGGCTTGGAATCTTTAGAGATCTAGGGGCCCGCTAAGCGGGGTGCCGGCCGCAAATCCACGGAGTCTGCGGACGACCCGCCTTCGCACAGCTTCGGCGTGCAGGCACACCCGCCTCTACATCAGCGCGGTCCGATTTCGGAAAGAAGCTGGCGCTTTGCCTCCAACCAATCGGTGTTGGCATCTCCCGTCAAATTTAGTCGCTGGCGGCGTTCGGAAACGAAATAGGCGCGAATCCGGATTTCTTCATCGCTCGGTTCAATGGCCGGCACGGGCTTGGAACTCCTTACGTCTTTCGTTTTCGAGGCTGGCTTTTTCTTTCCAGCCGCGGTCGATTTCTTGGTGCTTGTCGATCTTGGCGCAATTGGCTTCTTCTCGATCCCGCCTCCGGATGCGGCCGCATTCACCGCTAATCCCTCATCTTCGTCTTGGATAATTTTGCTTTTTTTTGGCACAGATTTGTTTGGTTAAATAATCGGTTATCGTGGACGAAAGGATTCGCAAGTAGTTTCTGGACTTCGTTTTTGCCAGAAGGCGTCATTTAACTAAGTTTGCCTATGCGTCATTTCGTTTTTCGCTGGATCGCAACCACGGTCGCCGTGATGGTCGCGGCTTCGGTCATTCACGGCATTCGTTACGACACCGTTGGTTCGTTGATCGGCGCGGCCCTTCTGCTTGGCATTCTAAATGCATTTGTTCGTCCCGTGCTTCTGATCTTGAGCGCGCCTTTAATCCTTTTAACTCTTGGCTTCTTTGTTCTGGTCCTGAACGGATTGATGTTGCTCTTTGTGCCGAATCTGGTGAGCGGTTTTCACGTGGATAGTTTTGGCAGCGCGTTTTGGGGCGCGATTATCATTAGCATTGTCAGCTGGATTTTGAGCGCGTTTTTCCG
>JGI12053J15887_10000779_pt1 | contig 13736 bp, 11 predicted proteins | sample MedBloCAOM1_O3_FD_15887 | JGI IMG/M metagenome (IMG submission 15887)
GCCGATACGGTCGTACTCGGCCCAGACGTTGCCGAGCCAGTGCCGGACGTAGCCCCGAAGCACGAAGGAATAAGACGCCGGATCGCCGCTCTGCTTCTTGTTGTCGATGAAGGTCGCGAACGGAACCGAGGCGAGCTCCACTTGCTCGGTCGCCATCTCGACGAGCTTCGGGATCATGATTTCGACCGCGTCGGGCAGGCGTTTGAAGTAGGACGCGTGGGTCGCCTCGTCCCATTCGAAGAAATGCGTGTTGTTGATGAAATTCTTCACCATGAAATATTTCGCATCGCCGAGATAGGCGGCGGTGTCCGCGATCTCGTCGAGCGAGGCGATGGAGGGTCCGAGAATGTGGAAGACGATGAAGGTAATATCGCCTTTCTTGGCCGCATCGATGAATCCGATGTCGCGCAGCGCGCGCAGCGTCGGCGAGAGCAACCCGGCGCGAATGTCGATCAGGCTGATCGCCGCGTCGGTGGAATTGACCGTGTCGAAGATGCGCATCTGGTCAGGAACATGATTGATGTCGACGACATCGGTCATCTCCGGGTGAAAGCGCTTGAGCGTGCCTCTCGGCACCTCGGTGTCGAACGCACGCGCGCGCACTTGGCGGTCGGCGAAGTAGTCGAGCAGCGTGCGGGCAACCGTCGTCTTGCCTACACCGCCTTTGTCAGCGCCGATCAGTACGACTGCTGGTTTTGTCATGACGCACCCCCCGATACAGTTACTTCCGCGACTGTGAAGCATCTACTGCCGAGCGGGATAATTCATGGCAGCAGCGCAGCAAAGATATGGCATTCGATCGCAGCGCACGTGAAAGCGCTCATCGCGACGACCGCGTCGTCGTGGCGGCGGTAACCTGCTGCCCGCTGTCATGGTCGACGACCATCGGTTAACCGGGAACTCGGAGGTGACCGATTACGCTTCGCTCATTCGCCGGGCAAATCTCATCTTCGCCGCGCACGCTTCTTGGGCACGGCGTGTCGCCATGCCGTCTCGAGCGCGTCTCTGAGTTCCGCCACGCTCAGCGCGGAAAGTGTGGCCGTGGTCCAGCCTTGTTTTCCCCATGCGCCGCCAACCGGGGCGAACGCCTCCGGCGCCAGCATGCATTTGAACTCCTGCTCGTCAGGCGAGAACTTCAGGTTGGCGGTGCGGCCGTCGGCGGCGAGCGTTGCGTAGATGCGCGCGACCTTGAACGCAGCGCGGTCGAAATGCGGCGCCTCGGTCGTCCCGTCGAACGACAGCGCAATGCGGTGAAGGTCCTTTCCATTCGCCATCCAACTGCCCTCGCGTGATCGCCTCGGCCCGAGCCGGACGCTACCTCATGACAGCCGCTGGCGAGAGCGTGGCGCCTCGCTCTGCAACCAGCGGCTGGAGGACCATCATCGACGCTGGCGCGGCGATCTCGATACCAAATTCCTGGAAGCGCTTCTTCATGCGCCGGTTGAATTCGCGTTGCACGTTCCACCGGCCCGCATCCGTGCATTCGATCTGACCGAGGATAGTGACCACGCCGGCGTCGATCTTGTCGACGCCCCACAACGCGAGATCGCCGCGGATGAGCGGCTTGAACTCCGGGTCCTGCCGCAGCTCGGCAGCGATATCCTTGAGCACCTCGCCCACCCGGTCGGTGTCCTCCTTGTAGGCGACATTGACGCTGATCGAGGCGTTACCGATGCCGCGATTGGTATTGGTGACGCTGGTTACGGCGCTGAAGGGGATGATATGGACCGAGCCGTCGCTGGCACGCAGCCGGATGGTGCGGATCGACAGGTTCTCGACCTTGCCCGACAGGCCCGAGACGGTCACGAAGTCGCCTACCTGCATCGCGTTCTCGAGCAACAGGAACAGGCCGGTGATCAGGTCCTGCACCAGCTTCTGCGAGCCGAATCCGATCGCCACCCCGACGATGCCGGCGCCCGCCAGCAAGGGGGCGATGTTGACGCCGATCTCGCTCAGCGCCGTAAGCCCGACCACCGTCAGGATCGCGACCAGCAGCGCGGTGCGCAACATCGGCAGCAACGTACGCAGGCGCGTCATGCGGGAATAGCGCGCCTCGCGGCCGAGCTGGGCCATGTGCCGCTCGATCGCGGCGTTGACGCTCTCCCATATGACGAGTGCGACCGCTCCGGCGATGGCGATCGTGACGAGCGAGGACAGCAGGCGCCCGCCGACATGGCCGCTTTCGAACCAGCGCAAGGCGTCGATGCCCCAGACCTCGAACAACACCAGCAAGGTGACGATGCCGATCACGGTCGATACCGTGCCACGCAGGACCGGATAGTAGCGGTTGGCGCGCGCCTCCAAGGTTGGAAAGCGCCCAGCGAATTCCGGGCTGATGCGGAAGATGCGATCGAGCCCGCCGAGCGCGATGATCCCGGCCAGGCGGGCGGCCACCAGCACGGCGAGCGTCGCCAAGAAGAACTGCAGCACCAACGCGTAACCGTTCTGCACCCGCATCGCCCACACCGCCCACAGTGCCATCACGAGGAAAATGGCGCCGACATGCCAGAGGTCGGCAAGGCGGTTTCGCACCATGGCGAACGCGCCGCGCTGCTGCGGCACGCGTATCCAGTCGGCGACCGCGCGCCGGCACTGCAGCAGGATGATGACAACGAAGAGATGAACGATCAGCATCACGATCCGCACCAACGCGGCGTAACCGGCGCGGTGCAGACCGAGGAGACGCGCCACTTCGGCCGCCGCGATGCCGAACACGGCGACGATGGCGATGCGCCTGACCCAGATCTCGATATAGGCGGCGGTCTCGTCCCGCAATTTGAGCAGGCGGAGCGGGCGGCCGTCGGGCAGCACCAGCATGCGCGTGATGCACATGACGACCCGGCACATCACGTAGGCGTTGATCACCGCCAATATGACGAGGCGCGTCGTCAGCGGCGTGCCGAGCGGCGTGCCGAGCAGCATATTGCCGGCCGCCGCGAATACCAGCACCGGCAGGAGATCGAGCAACAGCCGCACCACCACCAGGGGCAGGCGTTGCAACAGCCGCCAAGTCCGGCTGAGATGCGAGCGATGTCCGGCTTCCACGGCGACGCGCTCGTGCTGTGTGCGGCGCAGGCGTTCGGCACGGCTCTCGAGCGCGGCCATGGGCCGCCGCACGCCGCGTAGCGCGAGCCATTCTAGCGTCAGCGCACCGCCGAAGACGACGATCAGCTTCCAGGCGGCGTCGAGCAAGCGATCACGCGCGTAGGGGTCGTTCGCGGTCTGCTCGATCCAGCGCCACAGCAGCGGGAAATGGGTGACGGCTTGCGCCGCGGCCTGGACGTTGTCGGACACGTCACCGATCCACTCGGAGGCCTGTACGAGCATCTGTGCGCCGAGGCTGTCCGGCGTGACCGAGCGCGCAGACCCGCTTGCAGCGTTGGAGCTCTCGTTCGAAGCTTTCGCCGCGGCCGGCGTAGGAGCGCCGGCGCCCGGTGCGTTCGGCGCTGGCGGCTGCACGCCGCCGATCACGCGCAGGACTTCAATGGTCTGGGCGCGCTTGCTGTTGTCCTCGAGCACCTCGAGCGTTCGACGTGCCTGCTCGGCCGTCACCCCATTGGCCGAAGATGGTACTGGTGGAAGCGATGAGGAGGTCTCCGCGCTCTCGCCGTTGGCGCCGCACACGGCGGCCGTGGTGAGGAACACTGAAAGGATCAGCCGCACAAGCAGCGTGGTCGGTATTCGCATGCGCACCCCGCATATTTCGTCGAGGTGCTCGGACCACAGAAATCGGGCAGGATGACGCCTTTCGAGTGTGAGGCGCGACGGAACCGCGGGTTCCAAATCGATCCCGGAATGAGCGCAATCAGGTTCCCGCAGTCAGCGCTCGACGCCCAGAGCGCCCGCCCTCGCTATACCCAATGCCACGATGCGATGGAGCAACTCGGTATATTCGAGCCCGTCGTGACGGGCCGCCGCGGCGAATTCCTCTATCTGCGCGATTTCCGGATTGGGGTTGGCTTCGATGTAGTAGGGGACGCCATCGGCCGATAGCCGGAAATCGATGCGGGCGTAGCCGTCGAGCTCGAGCGTGCGGTAGATGCGTTTGGCCACTCTCTCGATGCCGGCGGCGAGTTGCGGCGAGAGATCCTTCGCCGGTCCGACTGTGGTGCCGTGGCGCTCCTGGTAATCGAGGTCGTGCTTGAGCTTTTCGGTGGCGATGGGCCTGCCGCCTTGCGCCATGGTTCCGAACTCAAGCTCCCAGATCGGCAGGACGCGCAGCCGCTCATTGCCGAGGACGCCGACGTAGAGCTCACGGCCCTCGATATATTGCTCGGCGATCGCCGCGGTACCGATCCGCTCGTGGATGAAGTTGACTCGCTCCGCGAGCTTTTCGTCGCTGTCGACCACGGACGCCTGCGAGATGCCGTAGGAGCCGTCCTCGCTCAGGCTCTTGACGATCAGCGGAAGACCGAGGCGCGCGGGACGCTTGACCTTACGACGCATCGGAAACACGGCGAAGGCCGGCAGCGGAACGCGGTGATAGGTCAGCAACTTCTTGGACAAATCCTTGCCGCGCGCCAGCACCAGCCCGCGCGGATTGCATCCGGTATAGGGAACGCGCAGCAGCTCGAGATAGCTCGCGACGTTCTGGTCGTAGACCGCCTCGCCGTGGAACTGCTCGAGCAAATTGAACACCACGTGCGGTTTCCAGCTCTCGACCTCATCGCGGATCGGCTTGAGCTCGTGTTGCACGCCGAGCGGCCGCACCTCGTGTCCGGCGGTGCGCAGCGTGGTCACGACGTCGTACTCGGTCTTCCATTGATTGATCTCGGACTCGCTGAATCCTTTGAGCGAGTCCGGGGGCACCAGGTCCGGATGCAGGAGCACCAGAACGCGAAGGCGCTTCATAGTGCGAGCCACTGTCGCCGCGACGGACTGTACAACGAGTGCACCGTCTTGGCCGTCAACAAGACGATGAATTCCATTCGCAACTGCCGCTCGGCACCGACCGCGCGCAACTTCAGCTCACGGCAGCGGCCGATCATATCATCGAAAACCGCGTCCAGCGTCAGCTGGTACTCTCCTGTCCATTTCGAAACGATTTGCCTGATCCGCGCGCGGTTGCGTCGCAGAAAGGCGGAAGCCGCCGGCGACCGGCGATGCTTTGGATCGTTGCTGAAGATGCGCAGCAGGTCTCGGTCATAGCTCGCGGGATGGCCGATCGCGTAGTGCGCTCGCTTCTTGTCGTAGTGCTCGGCCAAGGTCTGGGTGAGCCGGCTCAGCGGGTCCACGTTGAGCCGGCGCGTGAGCAGCGGCTTGTGGCCCGCGATCTCGGCCATCAGCTCGTCGACATATTCGAGCTTCTTCAGCGCCGGCCAGCCGGCGTAGCGCTTGCGCCAATTCGAGCGTGGCGCGAGCCAGACCGCGAACGTCTCGGCAAAATCCTCGTCCGGATGGCTCTGCGCATACCAAAGCGGCAGATGCTGGACGTAGCGCCGACTGGCCGGGTTCGGCCGATAGTAGTCGGGGTAGCGGGTCGACGACCGGCCGAACAACTCCTGCCACCGGCGCCGGCGCTGCAACTGAAACGAGACCTGCAACGCGTGCCCGGCTTCGTGGCGGAGGATGCGCATGCACTCCGGCACGGTACCGCCTTCCACGTCGATGATCATTTTGCGCTCGAGCCGCATCAGGCGGGGATGCGCCAGGTAGAACGGGATGGCGATGCCGGGTGTATCCTCCGGGCTGAACCATTCGTTCGAGATCCAGGCATGCGGCCTGATCCGAAGCCCCCGCTCGGCGAGCTCGTGATGGAGGTCTTCCAGACAGCTTTCCAGCCACGTCCCCTCGAGCGTGACCTTAAGGTCCTTCAGGCGCAGCTGAAGCAGCTCCTCGTCGGGCAGCGAGACCCAAGGAAACCTGCGCGGAGGTCTACGTGGCATGGCGTATCGAAACCGGAGACAGGAACATCATTGTCGTGATGGTGCTATGGTAGGGATCGCGGCAATTGTCCATGAGAATCCTATCACTTATCAACGCCGGCGGCGGGTCGGCGTTCGGCCATTCTGGCGTAGGCGCATGTAGTGGAGCAATTGCATTGANGGCCATATCCCCGCCTCGGATTCGCGTCGGCGACATTAATGTTGCCTATCGCATCAGCGGTCGCGGCAGACCCGTGGTCCTGGTGCACGGCCTCGCCTGCGGCCAGCGGATGTGGTTTCACCAGCGACGCAAGTTGTCCGATCGTCACACCGTCATCACCTATGACCTGCGCGGCCACGGCCACAGCGATGCGCCGGAGGAGGCCACACGCTACTCCGGCGCCCATCTCGCGCGCGATCTCCTAGGCCTCATCGATGCGCTCGGCCTCGACCGGATCGCGGTCGTGGGATTTTCCATGGGCGGCGGCCCTGCGCTGGCGCTCGCGGCTGCCAGACCCGATCGCGTCTCACATCTGGTTTTGGCCGATGTCGGCGCCGGTGCGGACGACGCCTGGCGAACCCAATGGCTTGCACGCCGGTGGGTCGATTTTGCCGATCGCAACGGCTTCGACGATCTCGTCCCCGACATGCTGCGCAGCGAGTTTTACAAGCTGTACGTCAACGCACGGCCGCGCTTCCGTCAGCACATGGCGGGCTTGATCCGCCGAACGCCACTCACCGGATTGCGGCATACCCTGGCGGAGGTGCTGGGCAAGCGGACGCCGCTGTTTCGCGTGCGTAGCTCGCTGCGGGCGATCAAGGTGCCCACGCTCGTCATGCTCGGCCAGCACGATTACGTGTGCCGCAACGCAGCACGTTTGATGGCGGAGACCATTCCGGGTGCGGTCTCGCACAAGATCGCCGGCGCCGGGCACATGTCGCCATTGGAGCGGCCGCACGAGTTCGGCGAAACCTTGATGGCGTTTTTTGCCGGCTGAGCGACTCTCATTTCATTCCTAGAGCACATCCCGATTAGGTCGAATCGGGATGCGCTCCAGATTCATTGATTTTGCGCATGTCCTTATCGGAAAACCGGTTCCCACTTTTCCGGGACATGCGCTAATCGTGCGAATCGCGGTTTGTCGCAGCCGCGCTCGGACGAGGTAGACTCCCGCGATTTCGTTCACCGACCAGCGTCAGATCGATCTGGCTGATCAGCTCGGCTCGCTGCGTCTCGGCTGCTTTCAACGCCGCCGTCTTCTCCTGCGACGTGCTGCTGTTCGAGCCGAATAGCACGGTCCCCCCAAGGAGCGCGGCCACCGCCGCCATGAACGCCATGGGGTCGAACCTGATGGCGCCGAGCATTATCGCGACAAGCAATATCCCACCGACGGCAATCGCGGCCTTCGATGCCAGCATGATCTTTCGGCAGCTCTCGATCGCTTCGGCGAGCCCCTCGATCTGAGCTTCCAGCCGCGAAATCTCTTCGTGTATGTCGTCCTCGTCCATTGCAAGCCGCGCTCTGCTCTCGCCACCGGCGTCAGCCCTCATTTTTTGAAAACATGCGAAGCTCAGTTCGTCCGAGGATTTTCGAGGGGATCAATGGGCCGCACCGTTTCGAATGCCCGGCTCGCCCGCAGCACGAGGGCGTCGGCGCCGATCGCGCCGACGATTTGGAGGCCGATCGGGAGCCCGTCACGCGTCATTCCGCAGGGAATGGACGCCGCCGGCTGCTGCGTCAGGTTGAATGGGTAGTTGAAGGGCGCCCAATCCGTCCACGTCGTGCCCCAGTCGCCTGATGGCGGCATCAAATGACCCGCTTCAAAGGCGGGCAGCGGCATGGTCGGAGTCAACAGCAGGTCGTAGTGTTCAAAGAACCGGGCAGCGGCGTTATGCAGCTCCGCGCGCTTGAGCTGCGCGCGAATATAGTCGATTGCCGTCGTCTTGAGTCCCTGCGCCGCGCCGGCGACCATGCCTGGGTCCACCTCCCGGATCCGCTCGCCGAAGGGCTGCAAGATCGTCGCCGCCGATGACCACCACAGCGTGTCCCAGGCGGCAACCGGGTCGCCGCCGAGGTCCGGGTCGGCCTCGTCGACATGGGCCCCCAGTTGCTCCAGCAGGCGGACCGCCGCCGTCACCGCCGTCACCACCTCGGGATCGACGCGCTTGGCGTAGCCGAGGCGCGGCGAGTACGCGATCCGCAGGCCGGCAATGCCGTCGTCGAGGCCGATTCGCACGTCGGGCGCGGGCGACGTCCAGGCATAGACGTCGCGCGCATCCGGAGCGGCCATGATCGTAACCGCCAACGCGGCGTCGGCTACGGATCGCGTCAGCGGGCCGACATGCGCAAGAGTCCCGAGCGGGGAGGCGGGCCACGCCGGCACGCGTGCGCGCGTCGGCTTGAGGCCATAGCAGCCGGTGAACGATGCGGGGATGCGGATCGATCCGCCGCCATCCGTTCCGATGTGGAAACAGCCCATGCCCAGAACGACGGCGGCCACGGCGCCGCCGGAGGAGCCGCCCGGCGTCTTGCGCGTGTCCCATGGATTGCGCGTCACCCCGGTCAACGGGCTATCGGTGACGGCCTTCCAGCCGAATTCGGGCAGCGTCGTCTTGCCGATCAGGATCGCACCTTGCTCGCGCAATCGGGCGACCGCCGGCGCGTCATGCGTCGATGGATCGCCCGACGTGAGCCTCGAGCCAAACCGCGTCGGCATGCCAGCGACCAGGATATTGTCCTTGATGCCGATCGGAACGCCGTCGAGCATGCCGGTCGGCGCGCCCACCAGCCAACGCGCCTCGGATTCCCTCGCGCTCTTCAGCGCGCCCTCGGCGTCCACATGGCAATAGGCATTCACGGTGCGATTGTGCCGATCGATGCGATCGAGCACAGCACCGACCGCCTCGACTGGTGAGAGGTCCTTGCTCCGATAACGAGTGACCAACTCTGTCGCCGACAAGAAGGCGATACCATCCTTTGATGCTGTGGTGATTTGAGTGCCCTCCGCTCCCGTCGGCCGACGCGGGCACGACACGCCGACACTCTACGATTTCCGACCCCATCGACCAAGACGGAGTCGCGGTCCTCGGGTTCCACGTCGCNGTGCCCAAGATACCGGCGGATTCAGCCGGAATTGATGCCGTATGCAGCAGCAACTCTACGGCGGGGAAAGTCATCGGCATGTCGGCCGCTGGAAGAAGGCCAGCCTGGCGGGAACATCGCTCGAGAGTCTCGACTACCCGCTGCTCGAGACCCAGGACGAATGGCTGATGCACGGCTTCAGCTACGCCAACTATCTGCAAGAGCTCGGCGCCAAAGCCCAATCGACGATCTACGAGAAATCGTCCGTCGATCTTGCGCTGAAAGACGCATTCCGCAAGATGCGGGCGTTCCTGATGAACACCAAGGGGGCTGACCGAAGACGAGGCAATCTCGCTGATGTCGATTGCAGTCGATTTCGGCATCACGCAGGTTGTCGACGGAAACTGGGGCGTTCACGCCATCATCAAGAAGAGCCTTTTCGCCGGCGCGGTCGCCTGAGAGGGGCGTTCACCCTTTGTGGATGGGGTCGACCCAGAGCACCTGGTCCGGCTTTTCCACTGGCTCGATGTCGAGATTGACCACGACCGCCTCGTTGTCGCTGCGCACCAGCACGCATTCCAATACCTCGTTCGGGCTGGCATTGATCTCCTGGTGCGGCACGAACGGCGGCACATAAATGAAATCGCCCGGACCCGCTTCAGCGGTGAATTCGAGCCGCTCGCCCCAGCGCATGCGCGCCTTGCCGCGCAGGACGTAGATGACGCTTTCGAGTGCGCCGTGGTGATGCGCGCCGGTCTTGGCGTCGGGCCTTATGCTCACNGTGCCGGCCCAGATCTTCTGCGCGCCGACGCGGGCATAGTTGATCGCGGCCTTGCGATCCATCCCCGGCGTCTGCGGCGTGTTGCCGTCGAGCGAATTGCCCGGGATGACGCACACGCCGTCGTGCTTCCATTTCGGAGCGTGATCGTGGTGCTCATGATCGTGATGGTCTTGGGTCATGATGGCACCCCTATTGCCCCCGCCTTGCGGCGCTGGCAAATCGCTTGGCCTCTTCGGCGGCGCGGAACAGCGCCTTGGCCTTGTCGACGCATTCCTGCTGCTCCGATTTCGGGTTGGAATCGGCGACGATGCCGGCGCCGGCCTGCACGTACATCGTGCCGTTCTTGATCAGCGCCGTGCGCAGGACGATGCAGCTGTCAAGCTCGCCCGCGGCCGAGAAATAGCCGACGGAACCGGCGTAGAGCCCGCGCTTGTCCTTCTCGAGCTCGTCGATGATCTCCATCGCCCGCACCTTGGGAGCCCCCGAGACGGTGCCGGCCGGAAAGCCCGCCGAAAGCGCGTCGAGCGCGTCGTATTTGGTATCGAGCGTGCCCTCGACGTTGGAGACGATGTGCATCACCTGGCTGAAACGCTCGATGAAGAACCGATCCGTCACCTTGACGCTGGCGACGCGCGAAACCCGGCCGACGTCGTTGCGGCCGAGATCGAGCAGCATCAGATGCTCGGCGCGCTCCTTCTCGTCGGCCAAGAGCTCGGCTTCGAGCGCCTTGTCCTGCTGCGGTGTGGTGCCGCGCGGCCGCGTGCCGGCAAGCGGCCGGATGGTGACGGTGCCCTCGCGCACCCGCACCAGGATTTCCGGGCTCGATCCGGCAATGGAGAAACCGTCGAAATCGAGGAAGTAGAGGAAGGGCGCCGGGTTGACCCGCCGCAGTGCGCGGTAGAGCGAGAATGGCGGCAACTCGAACGGCGCTTCGAACCGCTGCGACAGCACGACCTGGAAAACGTCGCCGGCAGCGATGTACTCCTTGGCGGCATTGACCATCCGCTCGTACTCGGCGGGCGTGGTGTTGGAGGAGGGCCACACCGTAACGGGGCCCGCTTTGACGTTGGGCGGAGAATGCGCGAGCGGTTGATCGAGCGCATCGACGATGGCCGAGAGGCGATCGCCCGCCCGCGTGAAGGCGGTGTCGGCGGAGACATCGCTCTCCGGCCGCACCGGCGTGACGACGGTAATGGTGTCTTTCACCGCGTCGAAGACGACCACGATGGTGGGGCGCAGCAATACGGCGTCGGGGATGCCGATGGGGTCGGGATTGGGCTGCGGCAATTCCTCCATCTGCCGCACCATGTCGTAGCCGAGGTAGCCGAAAATGCCTGCCGCCATCGGCGGCAACGGCTCCGGCAGCTCGATCCGGCTTTCGGCGATGAACGCGCGCAGCGCCTGGAGCGGTGCCTCATTGCAGGGCGTGAAGCCGTCCTGCGTGTGGCGGGCCCTGCGATTGATCTCGGCGCTGCCATTGACCGTGCGCCAGACCAGATCGGGATCGAGCCCGATGATCGAATAGCGCCCGCGCACCGCGCCGCCTTCGACCGATTCCAGGAGAAAGCTCATGGGGCGGCCGCCGGCGATCTTGAGGAAGGCCGACACCGGCGTTTCGAGATCGGAGACGAGCGTGGTCCAGACGACCTGGGCCTCGCCGCGCGCGTAACGCTTGGCAAATGCCGGTGCTTGCGGCTCGATCTGCATGGGAAAATCAGTTCACGTCGGTATTCGCCCCACCGCTGACCACCTGATTGAGAGCGCCTTGATTGATGGTCACGCCCACCTCGCTTTCGAGATGGGCAATATATTCGGCGAAAATGTCTTCCGAGAGACCGCGATTGAGCGTCTCGATCGTGCGTTTGGATTCATCGGAGGCAGCGTCGAGGCTCGGCACCACGATGTCGGTCACGCGGAACACGGTTTGCTCCCCCGGCTGCCCACCCTCGGCCTTGCCGACCGCGTCCTTGGCGACGCGGAAGGCGGCGTCGACGGACGCCGGCGACAGCGCGCCCGAGCCCTCGCCGCGCTTGAGCCCGGTCGCGGTCACGACCTTCAGGTTATTGGCCGCCGCCACGTCGGCGAACGTCGACCCGGCCTTGAGCTTGTCGAGGATTTCTGTCGCCTTGGCATCGAGCCTGGTGGCGATCTCCTGCTGGAGCCAGCGCGCCTCGACCTGGTCCTTCACCTCGTCGAGCGGACGCTCGCGCGAGGGCGTAATGCCTGCGACGTCGAACCAGATATAGCCGTCCTGGAACTGCAATGGGTCACGCTCAACGCCGACGTCGGTGGAGAAGGCGGCCTGGAGCAGCCGCTGCGGGTCGGGCAGGCTCACCGGGGTACCGGACGTATCGCGACCGGAGCGGTCGATCGCCTCGACGGTACGGCCGGGAAGCTTGAGCTCGGCGGCGACCTCGGCGAGCGGCCGGCCTTCCAGACGGGAATCCTCGATCTTGTTATAGACCTCGAGCACCTCCGCCTTGGCGCGCGCAGTCGCGAGCTCCTGCTTGAGCTCGCCGGCCACCGCCTCGAAGGGGCGAACCTGCTCGGGCTCGATCTTGAGGACCTGCACCAGCACGGTGCCGAACCGCCCCTGCACGGGCGCACTGACCTCGCCTTCCTTGAGCGCGAAGGCCGCATCGGCCACGGCGCGGTCGATCATGCCGGCCTTGGTGACCAAGCCGAGGTCGATATCCTTCTCGGTCTTGCCGAGTTCCTTGGCGATCTCGACGAAGGTCGCGCCCTTGGCGATCCGCTCGGCGGCGGCGTTCGCCGCGTCGGCAGTGGGAAAGTCGATCTGCTCGACATGGCGCCGTTCCGGGGTGACGTAGCGGGCGCGCCGCTCCTCATAGGCGCGCCTGACGTCCGCCTCCGGGATTTCGATCCACTTGGCCTGCTCGCTCGGGATCAAGGATACGATCACCAGCTTGCGGTACTCGGGCGCCCGGAACAGGATTTTGCGTTCTTCGTAATACTTCGCCAGCGCCGCCTCGTCGGGCGGGGGAATTTCGCCCGCCTGCGCGCGGTCGAGCAGCACGTATTCGATCGAGCGTTGCTCGTTCTGGAAGCGGCTGGCGGCGTCAATCAAAGCCTTCGGCGCGCTCAACCCGGTCGCGATGGTGCCGCCGAGCTCGCGCCGCACCAGCCGGCGGCGCTGCTCGGCGATGAAGCGGGCCTCGGTGAAGCCGGCATTGCGGATCATCGCCTCGAATCGGAAGCGATCGAACTGGCCGTTGGGCCCCTGGAAAGTGGGATCGGTCGTGATCTGCTTCGCCACCTCGGCATCGCTGAGGTTGAGGCCGAGCGCGCGGGCGCGTTCGTCGAGCACGATATCGGCGATAAGCTGGGCGATCACCAGGCGGTCCAAGCCCATCGCGCGGGCCTGGTCCGAGCTGATCGGGCGGCCGAACTGCCGCGCATATTGCTGCAGCTTGTCGTTATACTGCAGGCGGAACTGCTCGATGGTGATCTCGGTGCGTCCGATCTTGGCCACCGTCGAACGCCCGAAGCCGCGGAAAATATCGCCGATCCCCCAGATCGCGAAGCTGATGACCAGGAAGCCGACCACGGAGGCCATCACGACCTTGCCGAGCCAGTTGGAAGAGGCTTTTCGCAGACCTCGAAGCATGCATCATCCGTGATTGAGGAAATCGCGGCCGTTGCCCGGCCGGGGTCGAGTATCAGGATCGCGCATCATAGGGAGGGGGGCCCTGCGTCGCAACATATGGCGGAAGCGGCAGGCCGTCACAAGTGGGCCTCTAGCGTGCCGCCAAGGCCTCTGCTAACCGGCCGGTCGGACACGCGAAACACGGGAAATCGCACATGCCGAGCGCGCAGCGCCGCCCGCTGGTGGCAGGCAACTGGAAGATGAACGCGGCCGCACCGGCGGAATTCACCAAAATGGTCGAAGGCGCGCGTGGACTGACGGCCATCGACATCATGGTGTGTCCGCCGGCGACGCTCCTGGCCGAGCTGGCGGTTGCCGCGCGCGGCAGCCCGATGCGGATCG
>JGI12053J15887_10000780_pt1 | contig 13727 bp, 13 predicted proteins | sample MedBloCAOM1_O3_FD_15887 | JGI IMG/M metagenome (IMG submission 15887)
TCGCCTGCAGCCCGGCACGCAACTGCCCGGCCCGCAGGCACAACAGCAGGATGGGGCCCAGAAAAAACAGCGGGTAGAGCTTGGTGGCCGCACCAAGTCCGATCAGCACGCCGGCGAGCACCGGTCGACGCCGGGCCCAGGCCAGCAGCCCGACGGTGGCCAGCGCGGTGGCCAGCGCATCGAAGTTGGTGAACGCGTGTACCACCACCAACGGCGACAACGCGGCCAGCGCGGCATCCCACGGTCGTCGCCGGGATAGCCCTACCAGCGCCCAGACGGTCAGCAACCACGCCACGGCCAGCCCGACCGCGCTGATGTTGAAATAGACTATGGCGGGTGCCGAGGTGGGGAGCCAGCCGGAGCTCCCGATGGCTACCCAGGTCTGGGCGGCCTTGGCGGCGACCCATTGGTAGAGGCCGGTGAGCACCGGGTACTCCATGTAGCGCACCTGCTGCCCGGGCTCGCCCCGATGCTCGATCCACGAGGTGGCGTACGGGAATCCGGACAGTCCCGGCAGGTTCAGCCGTTCCGCGGTGTAGAGCGGGACAGTGTCGGAGTAGCACATCGCCAGGTACTGACGGCCGTCGCGCCAATCCACCTGCTGCGCGCCAGCGCTGTCGCGGTAGGTCTGCAGACAGGGCACCTTGACCAACCAGCCCAACGCCAGGGTGATCGTCGCGAACAACAGGATCACCCGCAGCGGCGTCCAGAACCACTGCCGACCCAGCAGCGCATGCCGACCCAGCGGACCGCCGACGATCCGGCTGGCCCGCGCCACCACGGGATCGGTCCAGCTAGGTACCACGCGCTGGGACACCGCCGGGCCCAATCAGCCTCCCTGATTGTCCTGTCCGTTATCGCCCGGTGCCGGCGCATCACAGAACGGGAAGCACCCGTTGTGCTGGGGTCTCGTCGGCTTCGTCGAAGGGTCGATCAGTATCGGCCCGAAGCCGTCGACGTTCGGTTCGGGCGTTGCCGACGGCGTGGTGTTGCGCGGCTTGCGGGTCGGCTGCGGGTTCGGCTGCACGACAACCGGTGGTGGTGGCGCGGCCGGACCGATCAGTGTGAACGGGGCGAAGACCTCCATCGGGGCGCCTGTCAGGTAGGAATTCATGAACCGCTGCCAGATCGCGCCAGGCACGCCGCGGCCGAAGACGTCACCACCGGTGGAGTTCTTCAGCGCAGTGTTAGCCGGGTCACCCACCCAAACGGCGGTGGATATCGAAGGGGTGTACCCGACCGTCCAGGCGGCGGAGTTGCGGCCGGTGTTGCCAAGCTGGTGGGTGCCGGTCTTGGCGGCCACCTGACGGCCACCCGCCAACGGGATCTGTGAGCTGCGCGCGACGTCGGTCATCGTCGCGGTGACGTTGCGGGCCAGTTGCGTGTTTCGCTCGGGGTCGGCCCGGTCGAAGGCGGGTTGTGGCTTGTCTAGGTGCTCGTACTCGACGGTGCCCCGGGCGTTGGCGTATTGGCGGACGAAAAAGGACTCATGCCGCATCCCGTCGGCAGCGAAGGTCGCATAGGCGCTGGCCATGTCGATCGTATGCACCGGGTACTGGCCGAGCGTGATTCCGAGCGCAGGTGCCCCGCTGTCCGGCTCAGCCATGGAGGGCTTGCCGTTGATCTCGGTGGGAATTCCGGCCTGGATCGCGGCGTCCCGGATCGCTGTGGGTCCCACGTCCTGGGCCAGCCGCACGAAGGCGGTGTTGACCGACTGGGTCATCGCCTCCTTCAAGGACAGCTGGGGGTAGTTGCGGCTCTCGGAGTTGGCGTAGGACAGACCGTCGATGACCACCGGCGACTCGCCGGAGTAGTCCGAGTACATGCCGATGTCGCGCTCCAGCGCGGCCAACATGGTGAACGGTTTGAACGCCGATCCAGGGTTCCATGCCGGCCCGCCGGCCAGGTCGAAGCCGTCCCCAGCCGATCCACCGTAGTAAGCGATCACCCCTCCGCTGCGTGGGTCGATCGCGACCAGTGAGGAGTGCAAGTTGTTCGGCTGCCCGCGCAGCTCGGTGACCACGGCGTCGCGGGCCAACTGCTGGGCGCGGGAATCGATGGTCGTAGTAATTCGACCACCGTTGACGGCCAGCTGGTCACGAGTAATGCCTTGCTTGTCCAGCTCATCCATCACGCGGTCAACGATGTGCGCCCGGTCATCAGTCGGCGCTCCCGGGGCTTGGCTCGGCGGCAAGGTGATCGGGTACAGCCCGACAGTCCGATCGGTGGGGGACAGCCAGCCCTGCTCGACCATCCCGTCGAGCACGGAGTTCCACCGAGCTTGGGCCTGCGCCAGATTCTTGGCCGGATCCAGCCGGGACGGGGACCGGATCGCGCCGGCCAGCACCGCCGCCTCGGAGACGGTCAGATTCTGCACGTTCTTTCCGAAGTACGCCTGGCTGGCGGCCTGGATGCCGTACGCCCCGCGACCGAAGTAGATCGTATTGAGGTAGTCCTCCAGGATCCGGTCCTTCGACTCCTGCTTGGTCAGCTTGGCGGCGACGATCACCTCGCGGAATTTCCGAAAGATGCTGTACTCGTCGTGGCCGGTGGCCACCTTGATGTACTGCTGAGTGATCGTGGACCCACCGCCGCTGCCGCCGGTGAGCTGCTTCCACGTCGCCCGGGCGATGCCGGTGATGTCGAATCCAGGGTTGGATCGGAAGCTGCGGTCCTCAGCGGCCAGTACCGCGTTCTGCACCCGCATCGGCACCTGCGCGAGACTGACCGGAATCCGGTTGCCTTCCTCAGGCACGTAACGGCCGATCTCGGTGGTCCCGTCGCTGGCCATGATCGTGGTGATTTGCTTGCGTTGCGCCGCCAGCGCCGCCGGGGACGGCACGCTGAGAAACAGCCAACCGGCGAAAAAGGCGAGCACCGGCATCAGGATGGCCAGTAGCAGACCGGCGAAAACGAACTTGCGCGCTCGCAGCCAGCGGGTTCGCCAAGCCGGCTGTCCGGCCCAATTCGACGGCGGCACATCGCCGTCGTCGTACCGATAGCCATACCCGCCACCGCTGCCAACCGGACGTCCAGCGACCGGCGTCGCTGGGTGGGTGAGCAGCTCGGGCTCGCCCTGGGGAAGCGACGGCGTCCGCCTGATTGGTCGACCGCTGTCATCTCGCTGGTCGGTCACGCGTTGTCCTCTCCCAGACCGTTACTACGATCCCGAGGGTTCGAGCAGGGACCGCCTTCCGCGGATAACCCCAGCCCAGACGGCTTACTCAGCTGCGGTCCGCCGGCGGGATCGCCTACTCACACCGCTGGTTCCCAGGACGTATGACTGCACGAGGTGGTTCCAGCTNCACGTCCGGCAGACCTCGACGACGTAGACACTGAATTCGTCGTGAAGCGTCGCCATCCGGCTCAACTCGTCGGCGGTCCTGGCCGATCCGGCCGCCTGTTTGAGGCCGTCACCGTACACCCACGAGACCAGCGTCAGGGACTCCTTGCGGCACAGCGGGCAGGTGATCGAGCTGGCCTCACCGTGGAATTTCGCCGCCCGCAGTAGATACGGCGTCGCGTCGCAAACCTCGGCGAGCCCAACGCGGCCGGCGTAGACCTCCGCCAGCAGCGCACGCCGCTGCAAGGCGTAGTCCACCACTTGCCGTTGGGTCCGCACGCACAACAGCGTACGCAACCGTCGCGTGATCATCGCTGGGGCGTTCGGGCGGTAAGACACCACTCAAGATGTGAGGTGATGTATCGAAGCGATATAGTGGAGCTACCCATCAGCTGCCAGGTAGGAGGTGCCGCGTGCTGGAGCTAGCGGTGCTAGGGGTCCTACACGACGCTCCGATGCACGGCTATGAGCTGCGCAAACGCCTCACCGGACTACTCGGGGCCTTCCGCGCCTGCTCGTACGGGTCGCTGTATCCCACGCTACGCCGGTTGCAGCGGTCCGGCTTTATCGTCGAGGACACCGAGGTCGCCGACGACCTGCGGACCAGCCGGGGAACGGGCTGGGCCAGCCGCGCTCGGCGGGTGTACCGGCTCACCGCCGACGGCAAGGAGCGCTTCGCCACCTTGCTCGCCGACGCCGGCCCGCAGACCTGGGAGGACAACGGGTTCGGCGTGCACCTGGCGTTCTTCTCGCGGACACCAGCCGAAGTCAGGATGCGCATCCTGGAGGGCAGGCGCCGCCGAGTGGAGGAACGTCGCGAAGGTCTGCGCTCCGCGCTGGCCCGGACCGGCGACCAGATCGATCGCTACACCCTGGAACTGCACCGAATGGGCCTGGAGACCAGCGAGCGCGAGGTGCGCTGGCTCAATGAGCTGATCGCCCATGAAAAAGCCAACCCAGCTGCATCACATCATGACACCGAAAGGGCGGACCATGACTGAAGACCGCGACGCCGGTCCCGGTATCCGGGTCGCCATTGTGGGCGTCGGCAACTGCGCTGCTTCGCTGCTACAGGGCGTGCACTACTACCGCGACGCCGATCCCACAACGCGAGTTCCCGGGTTGATGCATGTGCAGTTCGGCGATTACCACGTCGGTGACTTGCAGTTCGTCGCCGCGTTTGACGTTGACGCCAAAAAAGTCGGGCGGGACTTGTCCGAGGCCATCGTGGCGAGCGAGAACAACACCATTTCGATCTGCGACGTGCCACCGCTGGGAGTGACGGTGGTGCGCGGGCACACGATGGATGGGCTGGGCGAGTACTACCGGGACATCATCACCGAGTCCGACGAGGAGCCGGTGGACGTGGTGGCCGCGCTGCGCGCGTCCGGCGCTGACGTGCTGGTGTCATACCTGCCGGTGGGCTCCGAGGACGCGGACCGGTTCTATGCCCAGTGCGCGCTGGATGCCGGCATCGCCTTCGTCAACGCCCTTCCGGTATTCATCGCCTCCGATCCGGAGTGGGCGGCCAAATTTACCCGCGCCGGGGTGCCGATCATCGGAGACGACATCAAGTCGCAGGTCGGCGCGACGATCACGCACCGGGTCCTGGCCAAGCTGTTCGAAGACCGTGGGGTGGAGCTGGTGCGCACCTATCAGCTTAATTTCGGCGGCAACATGGACTTCATGAACATGCTGGAACGCAAACGGCTGCTGTCGAAGAAAATCTCTAAGACGCAGTCAGTGACCTCGCAGGTGCCGCACGAGATGGAGAAGGCGGCGGTGCACATCGGACCGTCGGATCACGTGCCGTGGCTCGACGACCGCAAGTGGGCCTACGTGCGGTTGGAAGGCCGGGGCTTCGGCGATGTGCCGCTGAGCATGGAATACAAGCTCGAGGTCTGGGATTCGCCCAACTCCGCTGGCGTGATCATCGACGCGATCCGCGCTGCGAAGATCGCCCAGGATCGCGGCATCGGCGGTCCGATCACCTCCGCGTCAGCATATTTCATGAAGTCACCCCCCGAGCAGTACTCCGACTCCGACGCCTACGCCGCTGTCGAGGCGTTCATCCGCGGTGAAGTGGACCGCTAACCCCGAGCTTGTCCCGCCGGTATCCTGACCGCCGTGTCTGTGTCCAAGCTGCTCGCGGTGGTGCTGCTGATCGTCGCCTCGGCGCTGCTCACGGTTGGGCTACTCGGTTGGCAGCAGCGGTTGCCACGCAACCGGTTCGCCGGCATCCGGACCGCCGCGACGCTGCGTTCAGACGCCGCGTTCATCGCGGCCAACCGGGTGGCGGCACCCACTATGGTCGCGGCCGGCGCGGTCTGTGCCGCTGGAGGGGCCCTGGCCCTCGGTGCGGACGGCGCGGCGCTGACGGTGATCGTTGCGGTGGCCGGCGCCGGCGCGGTGGGGCTCCTGCTCGCCGGTGGATTGCTGGGCCATCGGGTGGCTAGCGCCGTCCCACCGCCGACAGGTGGCTGCGCCGGCTGCATCTGTAGCGGTGGCGGCTGCTCCGCAACGTGACCTCGAAACCGTAGGGCTTTGTGGCCTAACCCTGATGGGTATCGCAGGGCCTGAGTTCGTGACTGCTGATTCCAGGTAGTGCCCGGCTGTCCTGCGGGGCATTGCCGAAGCGTCCATGATGGCTGTGGCGATCTCGACGGAGACGAGCATGCAGTATGCACTGCTAGGCGGGACCGGGCTGTTGGTGTCGCGGCTGGCGTTCGGGGCCATGACCTTCACGGCCGGCAACCACGACATCGGCGCGGTCTACAAGGTCGGCGCGGAGCTCGCCAAGGAGATGGTCGGTCGCGCGCTCGACCGCGGCGTGACGTTCTTCGACACCGCTGACGGTTACGCGGGAGGTGAGTCGGAAGCGCTACTCGGCCGCGCGCTGCGGCACCGCCGAGACAGTGTCGTGATCGCTACCAAGGTCGGTTTCCGCACGGGTGCGCCGCTGACCCAGGCAGGCCTGTCCCGCCGGCACATCACCTGGTCGGTGGAGCAGAGCCTCACGCGGCTAGGCACCGACTGGATCGACGTGTACCTGACCCACCGGGAGGACCCGTACACGCCGTTGGAGGAAACACTGTCGGCATTCGACGCAGTGGTGGCCTCAGGCAAGGTCCGCTATATCGGGTTCTCGAACTGGTCGGCCTGGAAAGTCGCCGCAGCGCTGGAAATCCAGAAGGCCAACGGCCTTGCACCCTTCACCCACGGCCAGATGCATTACTCCCTACTGGGGCGTGACGTCGAGCGCGACGTCGTACCGATGATGCGACNCTACGGCCTCGGCATGACCGTCTGGAGTCCGCTGGCCTCGGGCTTCCTCAGCGGCAAGTACACNCGGGAGACGCTGTCCGAACCGGGCAACCGCTACGCCGGGTTCGACATCCTGCCATTCGACAAGGAACACGGGTTCGGCGTCGTCGACCGGCTACGCGCCATCGCGGGCCGGCACGACGCGAGCGTGGCGCAGACCGCGCTGGCGTGGCTGCTGGGCCGCCCGAGCGTGACCAGTGTGCTCATCGGAGCCGCAAAACTTGCGCAGCTCGACGACAACCTCGGTGCCGCCGATGTGCACCTCACCTCAGATGACATCGCCGAGCTGGACGCCGCCACACCACTGCACCCGGTGTATCCGAACTGGTACATCGACAGCCTGACCGACCAGCCTGTCAACCAGGCGCTCGCCGGACTGTCCTGATCGCACTACCAGCCCCGACTGCCGGGACCNCCTTTGAACGGGCCGGCGATGTCCGCGGTGATCCAGCCGCCGTAGAACTCGCCCGGTTGCGGCGTCACCGGTTCCCCGTCCAGAGTGACCTCGTCGAACCGGCCGGCGTAGACGGCCACCCGATCGGTCAGCTGCGGGTAGCGCAGAGCAGGCTGCGGGTACCACCAGCCAACGTCACGGAGCGGGGCGACGCCCGGCACCTCCAGGTCAACGTAGTACGCCTCGCCCTTCCATTCGCACATCGTCAACCGCGACGCGGCCAGTAGTGGCACCCGGAACTCCGAGCGCGGCAGGTAGTAGGTCGGCGGATGCGAGGTCTCCAGTACGCGGACTACATCGTCGGTGTCGAGCACGAGGGTCCCGCCGTGCACGATGCGAGCGCGGCGACCCACCCGTTCGGCTCGTGGCGGGCGCGGGTAATCCCACACCGACTCCTGACCGGGATCAACTGGCCNGCGGAAGATCGGCTCAGACTCGTCCTGACCTGCTCTTTTGCTGTTCAGCCAGTTACGCGGCATCTCGGCAGTTTACGGCCGGAGCTCATCCCCGCGTTCGGTGGCGGTTATGGGGTGTCCGTTGAAGAGTGCACAGTTAAGGCGACGCGCCGGATCACGGCCAGCCCCCTGGTGTAGATCCGGCGCTTGGCCACTGGATGACCGGACTGTGACGACTCGATGAGCATGCCGTCCCCGGCGGCCATCGCGACGTGCCCGACACCACCACCGTAGGAGTAGAAGATCAGGTCCCCGGGCCGGATCTGCGACAGGCTCACCCGGGCACCGACCCGCGACTGCGCGGCGGCGGTGCGGGGCAGGTAGAGCCCGGCCTGGCGGTAGGACCACTGCACCAGCCCGGAGCAGTCGAACCCGCCCGGCCTGCTGCCGCCGCTGCGGTAGCGGGTGCCGCGCTGCGACAGTGCCGCGTCCAACGCCCGAAGCGCAATGACGTCCGCCTGACCGGCGGGCCGGGCCGCGGTGCTGCTGCCGGGCAGCGGTGCGGCGGCCGCGCTGCCGGCAAAGGTGAGGACACCGCCGGCGGCCAGGGTTACGGCCGCCAGCGCAGTCGGTAAGTGGTGATGCGAGGTCGGTTTGCGGTGCTTTCCACGAGACACTGTGTACCCCTCGGATATTGCCCAGCCCGGAGTCTGGGGGCCGTGGGTGATGTTTGAGTGCCTCGATATCCCTGCATAGATCAAGCTCCGACTGGCGGAGGCCCGCCGGTGACCTTCGCCCAACGGTCCGTTAGCAGCGGTGAACGGTAGGTAATCGGCCCTGGGGTTCCGGCTTGCGCATCTGCGTTAGCGTGCCAACCACGTGGCACAACCCGGGTACGCGTGACTCAGTTCTCGGTTGGGTCGGAGGGGTAGGTGGCCAGCAGGGCCAGCGGCATGCCCTGGCGGCGCAATATTCGACTCCACAGATCGGTGTCGGCCGGCGCCAGCACATCGTCGGCCAACGCGGGCACGACCACCCAGTCCCCGCGGCTGATCTCACCGGCCAGCTGACCCTCACCCCAACCCGCGTACCCGGCGAACACCCGCAGCCCCCGTAGTTGAGGCGCCATCAGCTCCGGATCCGCCTCCAGATCGATCAGGGCCAGCGATCCGCGGACTTTGATCATGCCCTCGGTCCGCTCGGCGTCCACGCCGGCGGGAAGCGCGGCAACGCACAGCGCAGCGCGCCGTTGCACCGGGCCGCCGACGTAGAGNGCCCGCGGCAGTGTGGCGTGTGGACCCCACAACGGCAGCACGTCGCACACCGGCACCTCNCTGGGCCGGTTGAGCACGACACCGAGCGTGCCCGACGCTGTGTGATCGATGATGAGTACGACGGTGCGGCGAAAGTTGGGATCTTGCAGTCCCGGGGCGGCAACCAGCGCTGATCCCCGTTCCAGGGAATTCACCGCACCCACGTCCTCGATTTCACTATCGTTGCGCACACCACAAAGTCACCACAAGGCACCCGACACCGCTAGCCTGCATGGTCGTGACGTCGTCCCAGACCGTGGTCTGCTCCAGTGTGTCTGACCGGCTCGGGATGCGGCGACTGCTGGGCACCCGCGGGTTCGGCCGGTTGCTGGCCTCCCGCTTCGCCGCGCAGTGGGGCGATGGGGTGTTCCAGGCGGGGCTGGGCGGCGCCGTGTTGTTCAACCCGGAGCGCCAAGCCAATCCGATGGCGGTCGCGGCCGGGCTCGCTGTCTTGCTGCTGCCGTATTCCCTCGTGGGGCCGTTCGCTGGGGCACTGCTGGACCGTTGGGACCGCCGGCGGATTTTGATCATGGCGAATCTGCTGCGTGGTGTCCCGATCGTGCTGGTGGCGCTGGCGGTGGGATTCGGTGTGGCAGGCGCGCCGCTGTATCTGGGGGCACTGCTGGTCACCGGATTGAGCCGGTTCGTGCTGGCCGGACTGTCCGCCGGGTTGCCGCATGTGGTGCCACCACGGCACCTGGTGCAGGCCAATGCGCTGGCCGCCACCGTCGGCTCGGCGCTCACCGTCCTGGGCGGGGTGTGCGCGATTGGGCTGCGCGGCCTGATCGGGCCGGGCAATACCGGGTCAGCATGGGTGACGTGCAGCGCCGTACTGGGCTCGCTGGTCGCCGCGGTGCTTGCGACCGGCTTTCATCGCGGCCAACTGGGCCCGGATTCCGTCGCCGAACCCGCGGAGGCGACCCGCGCAGTGGCCAACGGGCTGCGCGACGGCCTGACTGCGGCGGCTCGGGTACCCAGCGTCGCCGCCGGTCTGGTAGCGCTGGTGGCGCACCGGCTTTCGTTCGGGATCGCGACCCTGGTAGCGCTATTGCTCTACCGCAACTCCTTCACTTCGCACGGGTTGTTCCGGTCCGGGCTGACCGGAGTCTGCGAACTACTCGTCGCCGGCGCCGCCGGGTTGCTGCTCGCGGCCGTGCTCAGCCCACTACTGGTGGCCCGCTTCGGCCGCCGGCGCACCGTGCGCGGAGCCCTTCTGATCGCCGGAGCCGTGATCATCACGCTCGGCCTGCCGATGCTCATGTCGACGATGCTGGCCGCCGCATTCGCGCTGTCCACGGCCGGTCAGGTGGTGAAGTTGAGCCTGGACGCCACGGTGCAGGCCGACGTCGCGGACGATGTGCGCGGCCGGGTCTTCGCGCTCTACGACACCGTCTTCAATGTCGGCTACGTTCTCGCCGTCGCGCTCGCGGCCACCCTGGTCCCCCCCAACGGCCACGCACCGCATCTCCTACTGATCGGTGCCGCCGCCTACCTCACCGCAGCCGTTCTCTACCCCCTCATCGATCGCCACCCCGTGGCCGTCCCCCGACATGGGGACATAACGGGGTGAATGGGAGCTGTTTAGCCCGTTATGTCCCCATGTCGGCGGGGAGTCAGGGACTGAGAAGAGATGCGGGGTTGGGTGTTAGGGCGGACAGTTGCGGAATCTGGAGGGCTGACCAGGGGCTGATCGCCCAGGGGGCAGTCTCCGCCAGGGTGGCCACGTCGAGCCAGGGTGCCCAGTGGTATTCCAGAACCTCGGTGGGGTCGGGCTGCGGTGCACCGTCGACGCTGCCTACCAGCACCGGGCAGAACTCGTTTTCCACCATGCCGTCGGGGGCCACCGCCCGGTAGCTGAAGTCAGGCAGTGCCACTGCGGAGCGCACCAGCCGCAACCCCAGTTCCTCCCGCAGCCGCCGGGCGACCGCGTCGGCGGATGCCTCACCTGGCAGCGGGTGACCGCAGCAGGTGTTCGTCCATACTCCTGGCCAGGTCCGTTTAGTGACGGCGCGGCGGGTCATCAGCACGGCGCCGGAGCCGTCGAAGACATAGCAGGAGAACGCCAGGTGCAGCGGCGTCGCACCGTGGTGCACCTGGGACTTGGGCAACTGCCCGATCGGCCGGCGGTGCTCGTCGAGCAAGACGACCGGGGCGTCGTCAGGGTTCACGAAGGTTGTCCTGCGCCCACTGGCGCAGCTCCGCCTCGGCCTGCTCGCGGGACAGCGGGCCCCGGTCCAAACGCACCTCCTTGAGGTGTCGCCAGGCCTGACCGACCAGCGGACCCGGCGGCAACCCGAGCAGCTCCATGATCGCGTTGCCGTCCAGGTCCGGGCGCACCGCCGCGAGGTCCTCCTCGGCGCGGATCCGCTCGATACGCGACTCCAGATCGTCATACGTGCGCTGCAGGGCCACCGCTTTGCGACGGTTGCGGGTGGTGCAGTCGGCCCGGACGAGCTTGTTCAGCCGCGGCAGCAGGTCGCCGGCGTCGGTGACGTAGCGGCGCACCGCCGAGTCGGTCCACTCGCCGCCGCCGTAACCATGGAACCGCAGGTGCAGGAACACCAGCGTGGCCACGTCGTCGATGACGCGGGTGGGGTAGCGCAGGGCGCGCAACCGCTTGCGGGCCATCTTGGCCCCGACGACCTCGTGATGGTGAAAGCTCACCCCGCCGGCGGGCTCGTGCCGGCGGGTGGCCGGCTTGCCGATGTCGTGCAGCAACGCCGCCAACCGCAGCACCAGGTCCGGCTCGCCGTCCTCCAGCGTGATCGCCTGCTCGAGCACCGTCAACGAATGGGTGTAGACGTCCTTGTGCTGGTGGTGCTCATCGATCTCCAGGCGCATCGCGGGCACCTCGGGCAGCACGTACTCGGCCAGCCCGGTGTCCACCATCAGCTCAACGCCGGCCCGCGGATTGGCCCCGAGTAGCAGTTTGGACAGCTCCGCGGACACCCGCTCGACGGTGATCCGGCGGATCTCGCCCGCCATCGCAACCATTGCCTCCCGGACCCTGGGGGCCAGGGTGAAGCCGAGCTGGGAGACGAACCGGGCCGCGCGCAACATCCGCAGCGGATCGTCGGCGAAGGACTCCTCCGGCGTCGCGGGAGTGTCCAGCTCACGGCGCGCCAGCGCGGCCATCCCGCCGTGCGGGTCGACGAAGCGGCCGTGGTCTCGCAGCGGCAACTGCACGGCCATCGCGTTGACCGTGAAGTCACGGCGGGCCAGGTCGCCCTCGACAGTGTCACCGAAGATGACGTCGGGATTGCGAGAGACCCGGTCGTAGCGGTCCGCCCGGTAAGTGGTGATCTCACACTGGATGCCGGCCCTGGTCGCGCCGACGGTGCCGAAGGCGATGCCGGTGTCCCACACGGCATCCGCCCAACCCGCCAGGATGGCGCCGATGGCATCCGGTCGGGCGTCGGTGGTGAAATCCAGGTCGGTGCCCAACCTGCCCAACAGCGCGTCACGCACGCTGCCGCCGACCAGGTACAGGCAATGACCGGCCGCGGTGAACCGGGCGGCCAGCTCGTCGGCGACCGGCGCGATCCGGAGCAGCTCCACGATGGCATTGTGCTGCGCGTGGCTCGCGGCCGGGACGCGATTTCCGAGCGCGGAAGGTGAGGGCGACACGAGGAGCGAGGGTAACTCCTCCGCCGCGACGACTGGCCCACGGGCAGGGCGGCGACGCCGATACCATCGGCGCCATGCCTGCGCGCTCCCGTAAGTCCAGCCGTGACAAGGACGCGCGCAAGACACCTGGCCAGGCCAGCGGCAAGAGTCGCTCCGGTCGGATGCGCACCGTGGCGGAGACCTCAGCCGGTGGGCTGGTGGTGGACACCGAGACCGGGCGAGCAGCCGTGATCGGCCGGCTGGACCGGCGTGGCCGGCTGCTGTGGTCGCTACCGAAAGGTCACGTCGAGGACGGCGAGACTGTGGAGCAGGCCGCCGTGCGGGAGGTCGCCGAGGAGACCGGCATCGACAGCGCGGTAGTGGCCGCCTTGGGCAGCATCGACTACTGGTTCGTCGCCGACGATCGCCGGGTGCACAAGACGGTGCACCACTTCCTGCTGCGCGCAGTGGGCGGGGAGTTGTCCGACGCGGACGTCGAGGTCACCGAGGTGGCCTGGGTGGCGCTGGCTGACCTGCCGGCACGGCTGGCCTATGCCGACGAGCGCCGCCTCGTCCAACGCGCCACCACGATGCTCGCGGACTCAGCGTGACGGGCCCGCAGATGAGTACTTTCGGATGAGATACCGGCTCCACCGTGGTGCCGCGGCCGTCCTGGTGATGGTGCTGATCTTGCTGGGCCCTGGCGTCGCGGCGGCGCAAACGATGGGACAACCGGACCGTCCGAACGTGCTGGCTCGACTTGAGCTGTCCAGTGTGTCGCCACGGATGGTCACCGCCAGCAGCGCGGCCGTGCTCCGGGTGACCGGCACGGTGGTCAACATCGGGGACCGATCTATCACCAAACTCGCGATGCGCCTGCAACGCGACGAGCCGATCACCTCCGACGACGCNGCCGCACGGGCGGTCGCAGGCGACGCCGAAGCGCCGCACGTCACCCGGTTCCAGCCGCTACCGGTCGATCTCGCCCCGGGCCAGAGCAGCCCGTTTACCCTGGAAGTGCCGCTGCGCGGCGGGACCGACCTGGAGTCGCTAGACATCACCCAACCAGGCGTGTACCCGGTGCTGGTCAACCTCAACGGAAAGCCGGACTTCGGCGGCGTCGCGCGGCTGGCGTCGGTCCCGCTGCTATTACCGGTGCTCGGGATACCCCCCGCGAGGCCAGGTGAACCACCCGGCCCGGTGCTCCCGCAACCCTCCCAGCCGGGCCCGCTGACCGTGTTGTGGCCGCTGGCCGCCGCACCCGATCGGCTACCGAGCGAGCCCAGCGACCC
>JGI12053J15887_10000781_pt1 | contig 13721 bp, 9 predicted proteins | sample MedBloCAOM1_O3_FD_15887 | JGI IMG/M metagenome (IMG submission 15887)
TTCATTTTGGACTGGCAGCCGCCACTAAAATGGATTGGGTCGAGATTCGTTGGCCCAGCGGAAAAGTTGAAAAGTTTGAGAATCTACCCGCCGATTGCATTTACACCGTTGTGGAAGGAAGTGGTAACCAGAGCACCAAACCGCTGCCACGTCCCGCTGGTTCGCCCGGAGTGCCGGCCGGTGCAAACTGAAACGACTGCAAACGGTCTAATCTGCCCTCCCGATGCCGAAGATTATTGTCGGCGCTTTAACAGCTTCGTGCGTGCAAGACAAAATGTCTTCCTGCGCGGCATACTGCACGCGCTATGGCTGTCACTGATACTTCTGCTTCCTTTTGTCGCGGTACCCTCCGCGGGTGCGGCTGATAATCCTCCCCAGCTTTTGAAACGGCAGTTTGATTCAGCCAAGGCTTCCTTGGCGGCGAATGATAGCACTCAGGCGGATGTGGCTTACCGCCAAACCATCGCAATTGGTTTGCGGCAACTCGGCAACCTGGCGCTCTCCCAGGCGCAATACGAACAGGCCACCCACTATCTGGATGAAGCGGTAAGACAGACTCCCGATGATTTGGGGTTGCAGGTCGAAGCGGCTATCGCATGGTTTCGCCGGAATGATGTCGCTAAAGCCAAAGCTCAGATTGAAGCGGTCATTGCCAAGGAGCCCGACAATGCTCGCGCGCATAACGTGCTGGGCCGCATTTATCTTTTTGAAGGAAATCCTTCGGCTTCGATAAAAGAATTGAACGCCGCCGTGGCGCAGGACGCGGATTTCGAAACGGTTTATTTTCTTGGTATCGCCTATCTGAAAGCCAAGAAAGTTTCTGAAGCGGCGGAGTTGTTCGCTAAATTGCAAGCTTCCACCGGTAATTCCGCGGCGCTGCATGTGTTGTTTGGGCGCGCCTATACCGTCACGCATTTTCCTGAACCTGCTGTCGCGGAGTTTCGCAAAGCAGTAGAGCTCGATCCCAAATATCCGCGCGCCCATTCACTTCTCGGATACGCCTACCTTGATCACCTCAACGAGCAGGGCTACCCGCTGGCTCGGTCCATGTTTCAACAAGAACTGAAAATTCAGCCCGATGATTATCTAACTCTCGTTTTGCTGGGACTGACCGACGTTAGTCTGCGAGATTATTCAGCGGCTGAAACTGTTCTTCTGCATGCCACGCGCGTGCGTCCCGGCGGCGCGGCGCCGTATCTCTACCTTGGCGAAGCATACACATCTACGCAACGCATCAAGGAAGCCGTAGCCGCGCTTCAGAAGTATGTTTCCCTGGTCCACAATCCTGAGGAATTCCATCGCGACCTTGGCAGAGGTTATTTTTTGTTGGGCCAGGGGTTGCTCCGCCTGGGCCGGCCCGAGGAGGCCAAAAAAGCGCTGGCACAGTCTCAAAAGCTTCGCGAAGCCGAATTTAAATACGATCAGGAGCATATGTTTTTCGATCAAGAACACCAGATCGAGGCAAAAGAGACCTCTGACAAAGGAGAAAGCCATACCTCAGAGCGCATCGCGGGATTGCTGGAGTCCGGAACAGGGGATGAGCAGAGCGCCCAGTCCATGGCCCAGGGTGGCGTCTCCGCAGAGTTAGAACCTCCACCCGCTGCCGTCAATCAACCCAAGGAAACCCCAGCGGTCAAGCAGTATCGGACTTTTGCCGCGGAAATTCTTGCCAGTTCCTATAATGACCTGGGCGTCATGCGTGCCAAGGACTCAAAATTCGCGGAAGCGGCGGAGTTTTTCAAACAGGCGGCCTCGTGGAATGCCAATCTGCCGGGCCTGGACCGCAACTGGGGATTAGCGAGTTTCAAGGCGGAACAATATTCTGATGCCGCGCCGCCCCTGGAACGCTATCTTATTGCGCATCCCGATGACGCCTTTGTTCGGCAGCTTCTCGGATTGAGCTACTTTATTGAGGAAAAATATCCGCAGACCGTTCAGGTCCTTAGTCCTTTTTCCAAGAACCCACCCGATGATCCAGGGTTGTTGTTTGCCTGGGGCACCGCTCTGGTCCGCACGCGTCAATCCGAAGCGGCGGCGGATATTTTCCGCCGCCTGCTTTTGCAAAACGCAAATAATCCCTCAGTTCATTTTCTTCTTGGACAGGCTTACGCGCAGCAGGAAGACTATCCCAACGCGCTTAACGAACTGAAAACTGCGCTCCAGTTGGATTCGCGCCTTCCGGAAGTGCACTATTACATCGGCCTTGTGGACCTTCACCAGAGTCAATTTGAGGCGGCGGCTGAGGAGTTTCGTGCTGAACTCGAGCTTCGGCCCGGCGATACCATCTCTACCTATCATCTTGGTTATTCGCTGCTGGCCCAAGGTCAGCTGCCGGAAGCCGTGGCCATTCTGCAAAAAGTTGTTCAGGTGAAGCCAGACTACGAGCCGGCACAATTTGAATTAGGCCGCGCTTTATTGCGGCAGGGAGATGCCGCCGGAGCCGTCCAACCGCTGGAGATTGCCACCAGGCTTACCCCGGATCACGATGCCGCGTACTTCCAGCTAAGCCAGGCATACCGCAAGGCGGGCCGCGCCGCCGAAGCGGGAGAAGCGCTCGCCAAATATCAGAAACTTATCGAAGCCAATCGATTGAAAAAACGAGAGAGCCTGGAAATCGACAGGCCTTAACGCGCGCCTAACTGGCCGGTACCGTCACTGCGGGGATCAGTCGCCTAGCCCTTGGCGAGTTCCTTTACATGCTTGGCTAGTTTCTCAATTTCGTGCGACTTCTTGACCACCGAGACGGGGAGTGTCAAGTTCACGTCAGACTTCTCCACTTGTTCTTTGAGTTCACTGATGAGCACGTACAGTTTTTCGACGTCAGCTTTTACTTCTGCCTGGTTCTGTTTGGCGATCGCCTTGCGATCGGTTGGGGGTTGGCCATGCCCGGCCAAGCCCCATGGATGGTCCGGATCCGGGGTATTGGGAGAAGGTCGGGGTTGTATGTCCGGGCGTTGCGGCTGAGAGTATAAAGCGGAGCCGACCACCAGCGCCCCGGCTCCACCGGCCAGCGCGAACATGAGCCCGCGTCGTGAACAAGTCATAGGGCCCCCCTTTGTCCGAGAAATAAGAGAGATTAGTTGCCAGCTTATCTCTCCAATTGGGGATGATCAATATCCGTTTTTGCTTTGGAAGGGACGCGAATCTTCGTGCAATACCCGATTTGTTTTGCTGCAATTTCCTGGTCATGATGAAATGGGATAATGGCAAGGTCATCCAGTCGCTGCCCATCAGCGCTAGTGTCTGTCAGCGCTGTTGTTTGTGTCCACCCGCGATGGCCAGGTCCACATTTTTCACGAGGATGCACCAATCAAGCTCACGGAAGTAGAGACTCTCAAGACCGAGTTTGGCACTGGCACGCTGGGCATCAATCCAAAGACGCATAACCTTTTTCTGACCACCGCGGATTTCTGTCCTACTCCGGCTGCTGCAACGAAAGGAAATCCCTTAGGCGGGACGGAAGCCCATTCCTGGAACGTTTCGCGTGCTAATTTACGGGCGCTAGAAAAAATCCTGGAGCAGCAGGGGTCTCGGGAGTCTTTGTCGGCATCGTTCCAAAGAATTAAAGAATAGGTCATCGCCGCGATGAATTGCTTCCCGGAAAATCCCGGAGTTCAGTAGAAGCGGTCGAACTAAGTAGCCTACCCTCAAATTCCAATTCACCAAATTAACTTCAGGGCAAACTGAATCTGACGAGAAGTGGTTTGCGTAGAGGTAATGAGCCCGGCACTTGAGATAGGGCTGCCACTTTGATCGAAAACCGTGGAATGATCGGTCGGCGAGGCGAAGTTAGCGCGGTTGAGAACGTTGAAAAATTCCGCGCGGAACTGCGCGTTGAAACTTTCCGAGATACGCCGAATGCGATTGTTTTTGAATATGGAAACGTCTAATTTCGACACCCCGGGACCAATCAGGGTGTTGCGACCCAAATTTCCCCATTTGTTCACGCCGGGGAACGCCAAACACTGCGTCTTGATGTAATGGTTGGGATTTCCTGGGTTACTAAGCGTGTCGCAGCCCGGCCCGGCCAAGCGGTTCGGGAGCTGACTGGTCTCATCCAATTTCTGGCCCGCAGGATCACCGCCCAGGATTGGCGTGAAAGGCTGCCCGGAGCTTGCTTTATAGAGGCCGCCCAATTGCCAACCACTGGCAGCCCAAGTCAAGACTCCGGAACTTCGGTCCGCACTCGGCAATTCCCAGGTAAAACTCAATACCAAGGTTTGTGCGACGTTAAAGTCAGAAGGTCCGCGCGTAGTGCGCTGATCAAAGAAAAGCTGATTAAACAAACCATTGGGAAAAGCATCGTCCGCTGCGGTCGCGGAAAGGGTGTCCATACTTTTGCCCCAGGTGTAAGCACCGTGCAACTCGACTCCATGGCTGACACGCTTGGCTACATCGGCCTGCAGGGCGTGATAAAAGGAACTGCCTTGCCACAGGATCGAATTGATGCGGCCAAAATTCGGATTCAGCGTAGTACTGGTCGCTGTCGGTGGAAACACATACCCTGCTGGAGTCAGCGTGGGAAGAACCATATCAATGTTGTCGATGCGGTACGGAAGGTGAACTCCACGAGAGCCGACATATCCTAGGGTTAATGAAAGTGTAGAGGTCAGCTCCCGCGCGATCCCCCAATTCCACTGCATCACGTAATTGCGTTTGGGATGGAATTCATAGAAGCTGCCAAGCCCGAAATTTGTTTGATCACCGAAGGCTTGAAAAGCACCGGTTGGGAACATGCCTGGCTGAAGCGTATTGGCAAAGACAGAATGCACGAATGGCACAGCAAGTTGAAATGAATTTTGAAATTCGTAAGGCAGCGGCAGCACATCGAAAATACCGAAACCGCCGCGCAGCAGGGTCTTACCAGCCCGCGGATTCCAACCGAAGCCAACGCGCGGCTCGAAATTCCGCAACGTCGGGTTGGAGAAAAACGGCGCGCCTACGTGAGGCACAGCATCGGTCACGTTCCGCAGGTTTGAGATACGGTTGTGCGCCTCGGTCGGAACCGTGGCCATTTCATAGCGCAACCCAAGATTCACGGTGAGATTTTTTTGCAGGCGAACATCGTCCTGGATATAGGCGCCAAACAACGTCTGGCGCAGTCCGACATCCGGCACATTAGGACTGCCGGCTCCCTGGAATACTTGGGGCCGATTGGTCAGAAAGTTCTCCAACGAATCGAAACGAAAACGGCCGTTTACGGCGGGAAGCGATAGCTGGTTGTCCTGCATGCGTTCCGCGATTACGCCGAACTTTATGCTGTGGATACCGCGGCTGAGAAAAACATCATCACCGCCTTGGAAGGAATTCCAGGCAAGAGACTTCTCGGAGAGGAGCACGCCCGCCTTCGTGGGCGCGCCGGAGAAATTGGTCACGCCTGGTATCGCTCGTATTTCACCCGCCAAGCCTCCTGGTACAAATGCGAAAGTGGGGTCAAGCATGTTCTGGTTCAAAATCTTGGTTAGGCCTCCAGTAATGCCAACGGAGCGACTGAAACCCAAGCGAGCGGCATTCAGAAAGGTGGCACTAAAGAAGTGCTGCGCATGAACAGTTACGACCTGGCGGCGCGAAACAACATTGGAAAGTAGCTCGTTGAAATTGTCGGGCTGGACCGTCTTGGAGTTATCGCGCATGTAGGTGCCAGACAACGTATCTTTATCGGTAAATTTCCGATCCACGCGGACAGTGAAATAGTTTTCATTCGTTATTTCCTGGCCGGCGAAGGAAAAAATCCCGGTATCACCATTACCCAGCAGCGGGCCGTTGGGCAGAGGATAAAACGCATTAATGAAACGAAGTACGTTGGGGTCAACGGTGACCGTTCCGGTGGAGAGGTTTCCAGCGCGTGCAGCTGCCGAAGGGACGGTGTCTACTGTGGTCACACCAAGTGACTGGCGCAGACCCTCGTAATCTCCGAAAATGAACATGCGATCCTTCTGAATCGGTCCACCGGCTGAGGCGCCAAACTGATTGCGCTTGAACGGGGGAATTCGGCCGTCAAAAAAGTTCCGTGCATCCAGCGCGCTATTGCGAAAGAACTCATAGATATCACCGTGAAACGCCTTGGTTCCGGAACGAGTGACGGCGTTGATCACACCTCCTGACGTTCGTCCGTACTCGGCGGGATAATTGCTGCCCAGCACAGAGACTTGCTCAACGGCGTCGATTCCGAGATTGTCGCCAAGTACGCTGCCGGGAGCGCCATTGGAATAATCGTTGATACTGATTCCGTCCAGTCGATAGCTGTTTTGATCGGGGCGAGCGCCAGAGATGCTTATCGGCGCACCGAAGCCGCGTTCGGTATTTCCGCCTCCGCTGGAGCTTCCAGTTTGAACGCCAGTCACACCCGCTTGGAGAGTGGCAAGCTGGGTCCAGTCGCGCCCGTTGAGCGGCGTATTCTCCACAACGGAACTGTCAACCTTACCGGACGACTGATTTGCAGGCACTCCCGACGCCTTGGCGCGAACTACAGCCTGGGAGTTACCAGGACGCATTCGAATATCAAGGGCGCGCTCACTTCCTACTGCTACGGTGATACCCGACAAAACTTGGGTAACGAAGCCGCTAGCGGAAACCATCAATTCATAGTTGCCAACAGGTAGTGCCGGAAGGTTATAAGAGCCGGAGGAATCCGTAAGTGTGGTTCTGAGCTGGCCAGTGGAAACATCTTTTATCGAGATCTGAACTCCCGGTATTACGGAACCCGTGTCGCCTCTGACGGTTCCAGTTATGCTGCCCCCGGGGGCTTGGGCCAGAGTGAACAGCGGTACGACACACATCAAGACTGCAAGAAAGAACCGCAATACTCGATGAATCCTGCCAATTGCTCCCGCCTGCGGATCCGTTTGCGAGGCTCTCGACCATGAGCTCATTGTAACCACCCGATGCAGAAGAAACGTGCGGCAGTGGCAAGTCCCAAATTATTAGCGTTGCAGCAAGGGACGAAGCTCCCGGACGTTTTTAATACTATCGATATCAAGCAAGCGGTCGATTAATTTCGTTGTGGTCGCTGCACCGAGAACAGGAGTCATCAAGCCGCGTGCTTTTGCAACGACCTCCTCGCGAGTCATCGGATTTTCTGGAGTGCCGCGCGCATTCTCCACACGCTCAGNCAGATGAGTTCCGTCGGTTAGGTCGATCTCGACGACGCCCACGCGAGTCGGTAAGAGTTTCTCGAGTTCGTCATCTCCAATCAGTTCAACCTTGGCCTCTTCGCGGAGAATCGCCGGATCCTGCATGCGTGCTTTGTCATGCGCCGCGTGGAATGAGACGGTCTTGTCGATCAGCATCACCGCAACCAGGTACTGAACATTGATGTCAGGCATTTCGCGTTTGTTCACGCGCTCGGCCTGACTGGTGGCCGAACGAATTACGACGTGTCGGACGTCATTCGCCTCAAACGGACGTTTCTTTCTTAAGTTCACGATCGCGTCGAGAATCGACTGAATCGGGCCGCCGGTAGTCCAACCCTTGATGCTCGTCAGCGACACTTCATAGCGTTTACCGAGATCTTCAGCTAGCTTGGCCGGATCGGCTTTCGGTGCGTAGGATTTGACGAAATTTTGTGGACCGGCCAGAACGTCGTTCATGCCAGTCCATCCCGATCGCACCACCAGCGCCGCGGTAACCCCATTACGCGCTCCCATGGCGCCAAAAAGAAAAGCTTTTTCAATATGCTCAATATCGTCCCGCCATGTGCCGATCCCGGCTCCGGCCTGTTGCGTCGCGTAGTCGAGCAACCAGCGCATTTGCTGAACATCTAAGCCCGCGACGCAACCGCTGGCCGCTGACGCTCCCATCGTCCCCACTAAGTTATGAGTTTCGGTTAGAACTCCACCTTTTAAGGTCTTGTATGCCCTCATTCCAATGTCGTAGCCGAGTGTCACCGCGCGCAGAAAGTGCGTTCCGCTGATTTGAAACTGCTCCCCAATGGCAAGTGTGGCGGGCACGACTGCGCAGCCCGGATGCGCTCCGCCCGAAGTGTAATCGTCATCGCTTTCGTCGGCATGGGCCAACTCCCCGTTGGCGAAAGCCGCGTCCATGGGTCCGCAGAGGGTCTTGGAGGCGACAACCGTGGCGACCTTTTGCCCCCCACCATAAGTCCGGGCGAATTGGATCGCATCGCGTCCTGGCGGCAACTCAGATCCAGAGACCATGGCGGCGACCGTGTCCAGAATATGGTGTTTTGCATCCAGCACGACCTTTTCCGGCAGCTCACTGTTTCGGGCTCCAGCCATATACTCACTGAGCTTGGCCATCACCGGGCTTACTTCTTGCGCGGCGCGTGTCCAGTTGGCCAGCAATGCCGTAGCAGGAAAAATCCAAGCTGCGCGTTGTAGCAAGCTGCGGCGTGTCAAAAGACCACCACTACCGTCCACAATTCGACTCGTGTTTAGCTCTTCATTCATCGTGGTATGGCCCCTTTTTATCCCCAGTCCGATAGTCTGAGCTATGGGGAAACCGCTTCCGCAGCCCCTTCAGAACTAAACTCATTCTCCAGCTTTGCTACCACAACCGTCGCGACTCCGTTCCCAATAACATTTGCGAGCGCTCGTGCCATCGACAGGAAATTATCGACAGCAAACACAAGCGCCAGCCCTTCTAGCGGTAGAAGGCCCGACGCCCCAACAGTTGTCGCCAGAACTATGAAAGCAGCGCCAGTGACACCAGCGGCCCCCTTGGACGTCACTAGCATGATGGCTACCAGAGCCAGGAGGCGAGTGAAGCTGAGCGAAACGTGATAAACCTGTGCAATAAAAAGCGTACTGATTGGCAACGACAGCGCTAGGCCGCCCAGATTGAATGCGTATCCTGTTGGTAGGACCAAATCGACCACAGCACGCGAAGCCCCAAAACGCTCAAGCTTTTGCATGAGTTGGGGCAGAACACTCTCGGACGAAGACGTGCCGATAACTAGTAGAATTTCATCGCGAATGTATTTAATGAAGCGAATCAGGCTAAAACCAAAAAAATGAGCTATTAGTCCCAAGACAACGAAGACATAAAACGCTTCTGTCAGATAGGTAACCAAGACAAGCTTGGACAACGCCAACAGGGCGCTAGTGCCAAACTTACCGACCGTGAAGGCCATCGCCCCGAAAGCCCCTATGGGGGCAACGCGCATAATGATTCTGATCATTCCAAAAAATACGTTCATTGCGCTGTCTAAGGCGCGCACAACTGGGTGACCTCTACTTCCCATCGCGATTAGGACCATACCGACTAATAAGGCGATCACCACTACTTGGAGCAAATCACCTTTTACGAAAGCCCCCAAAAAGTTGTCAGGGATGGTTCCCATTACGAATTCGAGAAATGAAAACTCCTTCCCCTTATTGGCGTACGCCGAGTAGTCCCCCGAAGCAGTTGTTGACTGGACGGCGTTGACGCCAACTCCAGGTTTGAAGATGGTAACCGACGCTAAACCGATAGCGAGGGCAAGTGTCGTCACCAATTCAAAATATATTAAAGCCTTCAGACCGATTCGCCCCACCTTGCGAATATCACCGATATGCGCGACGCCTGTTGAAACACAGAGAAATACAATGGGAGCAATGGCCATGCGGATAAGCTTGATAAAGAGATCACCAAGCGGCTTCATTGCCAGAGCATGCTTGGGATCGAGTACGCCCAGCACTATCGCGGCCGCGATAGCCAAGAAGACTTGAAGGGTAATATTATTTCGTCGCCGAGATTTGTCGGCACGAACCGTCTCGTGCGTTTCTGTTCCCAAGATTTTCCTCTCGATGGTGCAGCGTCTAACTATCCGAAAGTGTCTTCAATAGCCGGAACAGTTCTTTTTTTGATTCGAATCCAATCCCCGGAATGTCAGGCAACGAAATGTAACTGTCCTCAACAGGAGTGTCATCGGCGAATCCACCGAATGGTTGAAAGATTCCGGGATAGGATTCATTCCCGCCAAGTCCCAAGCCGGCGGCTATATTTAGCGATAACTGATGGCCGCCGTGGGGAATGCAACGACGCGCCGACCATCCGTAGGCTTTCAACATGTCCAATATCCGCAGGTATTCGACCAAACCATAGCTGAGTGCACAGTCGAACTGTAGGACGTCGCGATCGGATCGCATACCCGCATAGCGGATCAGATTGCGTGCGTCCTGAACGGAAAAAAGATTCTCGCCCGTGGCCATGGGACCTTGATAGTGATCGGCAAGCTTAGCCTGCAATTCATAATCGAGCGGATCGCCAGCTTCCTCGTACCAACGTAGATGGTAGGGTTCCAGAGCGTGCGCGTAAGCAATCGCCGTCTCGAGGTCGAAACGACCATTGGCGTCGACTGCCAACTGATCGCCACGCTGCAAGATTTTCAGTACGGTTTCGATACGACTTAAGTCTTCGGCCAGCGAAGCTCCACCGATCTTGATCTTCACTACGGAATAACCCAGGTCAAGATAGCTTTGCATCTCCTGCTGTAAGCCTTGCAGACCCTTCTCCGGGTAATAGTAGCCGCCGGCCGCATAGACGAAAACTTTTCCGTCAACGACGCCACCCCTAAAACGATCCGCGAGTAGACGATAAAGCGGCACCCCGGCGATCTTCGCAACCGCATCCCATATGGCCATGTCGAAGACGCCGACTGCCACCGACCTCTCCCCGTGTCCCCCTGGTTTTTCGTTCCGCATGAGAACATTCCAAATTTTAAACGGATCGAAATTATCGCCGGTGTCGTCAAGAAGACTGGGAGGCTCGGCAGCCTTTAACCGCGGTATAAAGCGGTCGCGTAACAGCCCACTCGCCGCGTATCGACCGTTGGAATTGAAGCCGTAACCGACAACACGTTTGCCGTCGCGTATTACGTCTGTGATTACTGCCAAAACGCTGACGGTCATCTGACTGAAGTCGATGTAGGAATTGCGAATATTTGATTTGATGGGGGCAACTGTTTCGCGAATATCGAGAATCTTCATTCCGCCACTTCGCTCTTCCGCAGCGCTTCGCGGTTGAGAGTTAGCCCAAGACCGGGCGCATCAGGTATCGTCAATATTCCGTCTTTCGGCTCCGGGGGATTTACGAAAAGCATCTGGCCAACCTGAACCATTCCCAAATGCCACTCCACAATCCAACCGTTCATAAGCCCGGCAAAAGTATGCATATTGAAAAGAGGCCAACCGCCGCCGTTCGCGATGGGCATGTTGTAAATCTGGGCTAAATGAGCGGCCTTGCGCGCTTCGGTATACCCGCCGCAAAAGCAGCAGTTCGGCTGCAAAATATCTACCGCCTGCCTTTCAACCAGTTCACGAAGCCGCCAACGATGTCCCTCCATCTGTCCTGCGGCAATCGGGATTTTGGTATGCGCACGCAGGTCTGCCAGCGCACGCGCATCATTCTGGTGCAATGGCTCCTCAAACCAGGTGATATTGCAGTCTTCGATCTCACGGCAAAGCAGTTTGGCCTCCACCGGGTTGAACAAATAATTGGCGTCGATCATGAGATCGACGTTGCAGCCCACCGCGTCGCGAACCTTGCGAACGCGAATGGCATCTTCGCGCCAACCTTTTTTGTCCACCGCGACGATGAGTTTCATCGCGGAGAAGCCTTTGGAGACTTGCAGCTTTGCAGCTTCGACTAGCTGTTCGCGATCGTACTGAGGAAACCCGAAGGTCACATAGGCCGGAATCGAAGTTCTCGCATTCCCAAGCAGACCGGCAACTGATCGTCCTGTGGCCTTGCCTTGAATGTCCCAGAGAGCGATGTCGAGGCACGATAAAGCGCTGGAGATAACTCCGGTCATTGCTCGAGGGTTAAGCTTGGATAAGATCCTCTGATGGATGGCTTCGATATCCCGCACATCCATATCGCGCACGACTGGCAATACGTACGATTTCAGAGCAACGACGACGGAACGAGCGAGGAAATGACCGGTGACCGCAATACCTGATAGGCCATCATCGGTTTCAACTTCACAAAAAACAAATTCCTTTTGCTCTTCGCGGCCATAGCCTTGGACCTTCCCCTCAAGCAATGGGATAGCAATGGTCGAAGAATGGACGCTCGCGCGTATCTCTCTAATCTTCACTCGTTCTCCTTAGTGGTACGCAGGCCAGGGTCCGAAACTTCCGGACCTTGTACTTTTACTCTTTCCAGCAATCTCGCTTTTCCAGCCAGAATGTGGGCGGCCATTGCGCGTTCGGATAAATCACAGTCGTGGTCAGACAAGGCATCAACAATGTGCAGGTGTTCTCGGTTTGACAAAATCATTGAGTTACCCCCGACGAGGCCACGGCGGCGGAAAAGATGTAGCTCTTTGCCCAAAGCGTAGTAGAGCTCAGCGACACGCTTGTTGCCTGACAACTCCACTAGGCGAGCATGGAAAGCCACGTTCAAGGGGTAATAGGCATCTATGTCTTTTGCTTCCTGCATTTCGGCCACTTTTGCACGAAGCTCTGCAACGTCTTGCAAACTGACACGACTTGCAGCAAGCCGGCCTGCTAGGCCGAAAAGATGCGCGCGCACGTCGTAAATCTCTGTTGCTTCGGCCACACCCATTTCCCGCACAAATACACCGCGATTGGTGACCACCCTCACCAAGTTGCTTTTTTCCAGACTCCGGCAGGCTTCCCGTATCGGTCCTCGGCTAATGCTGAACATCTGGGCCAGCGCGCTCTCGTTAATGCGATCTCCTGCCTGCAATTCACCCCTGATGATCATCCGCTCTAGTTCTTCGGCGACCAGGGAAGAGAAGGTTTCTGCGCGCCGATTGCTTAGGTGTACGGCTAAATTTTTGTTCTTCATCTCGCAAATTTCCTAAAATCCAATATCAGTCAGTAAGATTTCACACTTTGCGGCGCCGACAATACAGGTGTCGAAACTGGCGGCTTTCGTAGATGCGTTGCCTGCTCAAAACCAAAGGCAAGTTTTAGCAATTCGGGCTCGGCCCAGGCGCGACCGAGCAACTCCATCCCCACCGGCACGCCGATAGGAGCATCCGGCGTTGGAGTAGAAAAGCCAGCGGGCACTTCAATGGCCGGAAAGCCCGCCAGCGCGGCGATAACGCCGTTGCGGTCTTTCTGAAACGTCGCCCCAATGGGAAGGACCAGACATTTTTGATGAGGATACACCAGAGCATCCAGCTGATTTTTCGCCATGAGGTTGGCTACTTCGATCTTGATTTCGTCCATTCTCATCCGGCGATCTTTATAGTCCGCGGAATTGGGGCCGTCTTCATAAGCCTCGGCCGTGGCGAAGAATTTTTCCAGCGTGGGCTTGTGGTATTTCCCGGAAGCGATAATCTCGGCGAGTGAGTGCACCGGTACGTGCGAACCTTGCTGCCGTAAATAACCGTTCAGTGCCGTCTTGAATTCCGGTTCGTTCAACCGAAATTTCGCGGTCAACGTGGTCGTGTCGAGAGCCGGGTCCTCAACGCGCACAATCACGGCACCTTGTTCCTCTAAGGCATTAATAGCTTGGGCCATCACCTCGTTCACTTCTTGGTATTCCGGCCCACTGCCAAATAAGTTGGTAAGCACGCCTAGGCGAGCTCCCTTCAATCCATTCTGGAGAAACGCTGTGTAAGTTTTTGGAATATTGCCGGCACTTAGAGCTGTCACTGGATCATTCGGATCGTACCCGGCCATGACGTCCAATAATCTTGCGGTGTCCGCCACATTCCTGGTCATGGGCCCAATGGTGTCCTGGGTAAAAGACACCGGCACAATGCCGTCCCGGCTGATTAACCCGCGCGTCGGCCGGATTCCTACCAA
>JGI12053J15887_10000782_pt1 | contig 13720 bp, 11 predicted proteins | sample MedBloCAOM1_O3_FD_15887 | JGI IMG/M metagenome (IMG submission 15887)
AGAGAGCAGCAATAATGCGGCACGGAGTATGACAAGCCAATGTTAGGTAATACTTGCGGCAGCGTCGTTTGCTAGAATCGTCGATGTAATTTTTTCCCACCACCCCTACACGATTTCACCCATGTGAATTTCCGTAGGAGTGTGTATCTTGGCGGTACAAGTTTAGGAGAATGTCAGGGCACTTCTCCAGTTCACGTCCTGCTTGGAGCGATAGTGGTCACCAGATACGTAAACCACATGTTGGCCTTGCTGTTTTGTGTACCGGCGCTTCTGTGGGGCTCGGCATCGCTAGCGACCCAAACGCCGCCGATTGCCGATGATCTGTACATTTCCACCATACCAACCTTGCCGCTGCACGAAAACTCTGCGCTGTCTGCGCTGCCTGGCAGAGGAAGCGACTCGCCGGCTCAACATGACGCTGATCTCGATCCAGACGCCAACAATAAAGCGCACTTTCAATGGAAGAAGGCCTTGCAGCAGGGTTTCTTTTTCACCGGCTTCATGCACGGTTTCCGGTTGGCCACTGAGCCGCAGACCCGCGACGCGCTGAACGGGCACTGGTGGCGCAATTACAGCCGTTCTATGGGAGAGCTGCGGGGCTGGGACGACGGCGACACATTTATGACCAGCTATATCGCGCATCCATTTGAAGGCGCGATATTTGGTTACATCGCGCAGCAAAACGATCCGCGCTATAGCCGAGTGATGTGGGGTGACGGCAGGAAATATTGGATTGCGCGGTTACGGACGCTGGGCTTTTCTGCTGCAATGAGCACGCAATGGACGCTGGGCCCGGCTAGTGAAGCGTCCATCGGAAATGTGCAACTTCGCGATTCGCCTGGATTTGTCGATCTGGTGGGAACCCCCCTATTTGGCACCATGGTCATGATTGCCGAAGATGTTGCGGATCGTTACCTGGTGGCCCCGCTGGAAAATCGTACCGCAAACAGACCGGTCCTGGCGTTTTCACGATGTTTTCTGACACCGACGCGTGCCTTCGCCAATCTCATGGCGTTCAAGTATCCGTGGCACCGCGAGGGGCGACTGGGAATTTCCGGCCAGAACAACAAATTGCGGCGAGAAATGCTTCGAGATTACGCGGAGGGTACGGGCCCCAAACTTTTTGGATATACGCCGCCAAAGAAACGCGCCGGAGAAGTCACCCATTATCCGCTCGCAGCTCCCATCGAGCTCGAAAGCTCGGCGTATTATGAAACGTTTCTGGGTGGAGGAAGCTGCGTCGGTGGCGGGGGTTCCGGTGCGGTTCGAATCAAGCCGTCATGGCAACTGATTACCGAGGTGAGCGGGTGCCTGGTCGTTAATATGCCGAAGAATCAAAGCGGAGATTCCACGATGTACCAAGTTGGAGCCCGCTGGACGCCTCGAGCGGCGCGGCGTGTTTCGCCATTTCTGCAAATTATGGCCGGCGGCAGACGCATAACGCATGAAATTGGTGACCCGGCCAAACGTGATGAGTTAATGAAGAAATGGGCCGACGGAGCTGGCCCCATTCATTTCCCCAAACGGGAAGACTGGTCGGTACAACATCAGGAAAATGGGCTGGCTTTGTCGGCCGGTGGGGGAGTTGACATTGCGTTGGGACGGGCGTTCGCTTGGCGTGTNGGAAATTTGGAATACACGCGTTCCTGGCTTGGCGATGTCGACCAGCTACACGCTGCGAATGGGTTGCGGCTTTCTTCGAGTTTAGTTTTGAAAATTGGTACTTGGTGAACTTGTGGTAGGTGCCGACCCTTTGGCGGCGGCTGCCGTGCTATACGCTGTCAGAGTGAGCTAAAACCTCGGTGCCGCGAAGCTCGGCGATCCATTTCTCCAAAATTAGCTGATCCCTGGGCGTCACATCCGTGAACGCCACGCCCAAATCGGTATTCTTGCGCACCCACACGATTCGAGCTCCAGCCGTAAAATTGGAGGCTTTGTGGGTAATCTTCACGCGGACCCTGGTTCCAACAGGCCATGAGCAATTTTTAATCTCGGCCCGGAAGCCAAACATGGTCAAATCCCGCGTCCGGGTAATTATCCTCGACTCCGATTCGACATCCAGGAGTTCGAGGTGCGCAGAAAATACATGCCTACGCGCTCGTGGTCGCTCGGCCAACATGAGAATTCCCTCAGGTCCATTGTAAGTGCCCATAGGCGTGCCGGTGTGTACCGCATAGGTAAGGGACGGCCTAAAAGTAAACGTCTGGAGGGCTCGCATCGGGGGTAGGTTGCGGACGCGGTTTGACCCAGGGTCGAGAGGACGGAAGATGTGCCTCCGGGTTCGTGGTCGTGTCCGTCGCGTATTTACCCAATGTCTAGGCTTGGGCATCAAACGCCCGTCAGGACTTTGTAAGCGTCAAAAATGGAGGCGAAAAATATGACGGATGCCGCTCAACAACCAGCAAAAGAAAGCCAGAAACCGCACACCTTCCCAGCAAAAGCCTTCGCAGCTCAGTCCGCTACTTCACCCTTGGCCCCCTTTAGCATTAAAAGACGGTCGCCCCGCCCGCAAGATGTGCAGCTTGAAATTCTTTATTGTGGAGTGTGCCATTCCGACCTGCACCAGGCACGAAACGAGTGGCAGCACGCGCTGCCCACCGTGTATCCGTGCGTGCCCGGACATGAAATTGTTGGCCGCGTAGTAAAGGTAGGCAGCGCCGTTAAAAAATTGAAGGAAGGGGACATCGCGTCGGTCGGGTGCTTGGTGGATTCGTGCCGTAAGTGCGCCGCTTGCTTGGATGGCGACGAGCAATATTGCGAAAACGGTGCGACCTTCACCTATAACGGGGAAGATAAAATTCTGGGTGGAGTGACATACGGTGGGTACTCCGCGAGCATCGTGGTGGATGGAGACTTCGTCTTTCGCATACCGAACGGGTTAGATCCCGCGGGCGCGGCACCGCTTCTGTGCGCAGGTATCACCACGTATTCGCCGCTCCGCCACTGGAACGTCGGCAAGGGGCAAAAAGTAGGCATCGTGGGTCTCGGCGGGCTCGGGCACATGGGCGTGAAGTTTGCCAAAGCATTGGGTGCGCATGTGGTGCTATTCACTACCTCGCCAAAGAAAACAGAGGACGGGATTCGCCTCGGCGCTTCCGAAGTAGTCATCTCTAAAAACGAAGCAGAGATGCAAAAGCATGCGGGGAGCTTTGATTTCATTCTGGACGCGGTTTCCGCTGAACATGATGTGAACGCCTATCTTAATTTGTTGAAGAGGAACGGGAGCATGGTTCTGGTAGGCGCACCGGAAAAACCTTTGGCGGTGGGCGCCTTCAGCTTGCTCATAAACCGACGGAGGCTTGCCGGGTCAGGCATTGGCGGGCTTCGCGAAACGCAAGAGATGCTCGATTTCTGCGCGGAAAAGGGAATTACCGCGGACATCGAGATGATCAAGATCCAGCAAATCAACGAAGCATACGAACGCCTGCTCAAGAGCGACGTGAAGTACCGGTTTGTAATTGACATGGCGTCCTTGCAATAAGGCGGATCCGTTAAGGTGCGGTGGGCGCGGTCGCCTGGAGATGGGCGGCTGCGCTGGCGCGTTCGGCGGCCCCAGCACGGCAGCTCTCAGATTCCTAGGTGATCATCGGTTACTATGATCTTGGATTTCAGAGGAGACATCCATGGCAAAAGAGAACAAAGACAAATCGGTGCTAAACCACATTGATCAATTGGTGAAAGAGGAAGAACGTTTGTACGGTAAGGGCCAACTTAATGTTGCCGACCAGAAGCGCTTGGCGGACCTGAAAGTGCAGCTAGACCAGTATTGGGATTTATTGCGGCAGCGCAGGGCACTTCGAGAGTTTGGCGAAAACCCTGATAACGCGAAAAAGCGCCCCGCCAAAATTGTCGAAAATTATGAGCAGTAGGGTGCCTGCGCGTAAGTGTAAGGCTGAGTGATAGACGGAGAGTTGCGCGGATCTCTGCTGATTTACAACCACCGACTCTCCTCATTGATGCACTTGAAACGTCAATCGGAATCAGGTCCACGCGTAGATCCGCTTGGCGAGTACCGAATTTACAGTATTGATTAGGTGCCCCTCACGGTCAGATAAACACAACCGATGCGAGGCCATCCGGGCTATATTTGAAGTGCGTTTTAAATTAAATCGGGTTGCTTGGTCGCGTAGAAGCAGTGTTCCAAGCGCCCCCCAGAGGCAACCATGACTCGCTCCCTTTCATCAATCGCGATGGCATTCATCTGTTTGTGTTTCATTTTGGCGGGGTGTCAGAAGTCCCCCGACCAGCAAGCCACGTCAAGCGGTAGCAGCGCTGCGCCCGCCGCAACTGATGCGCAAAGCGCTGCCAATCAGGCTGCAAACGCGCCCGCGCAGGCACCTACCCCTCCCCCCGCACCCGCACCCGCGCCAATTGTTGTTCCCCGGGGCACGGCAATTGAAGTTGTGCTCGATCAGCCGTTGAGCTCGAAAACGAGCACCGAAGGACAATCGTTTTCCGCTACGGTTGTTGATCCCGTCGTTGTGGATGGACAGGTAGTCATTCCCAAACACGCGCACGCGAGGGGCACCGTCACCAGTGTTAAATCGGCCGGCCGCTTCAAGGGCGCATCCGAGCTTGGACTGGCGCTGCGCCACATCGAGATAAATGGCCAGCGATATGAAATAGCTGCTTCCACACCGGAGCTTTCGAAAAAAGGAAAAGGCAAACGCACTGGGGCGCTTATTGGCGGTGGCGCGGGCGGTGGTGCGTTGATTGGTGGATTGGCGGGGGGAGGCAAGGGCGCGTTGATTGGCGGCTTGATCGGCGCCGGTGCAGGAACGGGCGGCGCGGCCTTTACCGGGAATCGCGATGTTACGCTGCCTGCGGAAACGGCCTTGACCTTCAGGTTAGTGAAGCCCCTGGAAATAAGGCAGTAGCCAAACTTTGATACTTGCAAAAAATGGGCGCTGCGGCGTCCATTTTTTTTGCCTACTAGTGACAGTTCTCGTAGCGCTATTCGTTGTGATGTCTAAAACCATTTTTAATAAAAAGTAGCGATTCTGGCATGCTCGCGGACGCGAAATTTCAACTTGTTGATCCGCTTTGCAGCTGGGAATTTAGAGCGTTTCGATCGAGTTCATTTTCCCACCGGGCGATGACCAGAGTGGCGACCGCGTTGCCGATCATGTTGACGGCCGCGCGGCACATGCTCAGAAAACGATCGATGCCGAGAATCAGCGCCATACCAGCCACGGGAATGGTGGGGATGACCATCATGGTGGCGACCAACGCTATAAATGCTGCTCCTTGCACCCCGCTCGCGCCTTTGGACGTGAGTAGCGCGACGCCCAGAATCGTAAATTGCTGAAGTAAAGTTAGATGTGTGTTGGTCGCTTGGGCCACGAAGAGCGCCGCAAGCGTCATGTACAGGCTGGTGCCGTCAGCGTTGAAGGTGTAACCGGTTGGCACCACCAGACCGACGAGAGCTTGAGAGCATCCGAGTTTCTCTAGCTTGCTCATGAGGCTCGGCAGCGCCGGCTCCGAGGAACTGGTAGCCAGCACCAGAAGAATTTCTTCGCGCAGAAACCACAGAAAGCGAAAAATCCCGAAGCCTGAGAATCTCGCGATGGCGCCGAGGATGACGATGACGAAGAATATGGAGGTGAGGTAAAGCGTTGCGATCAACTTTGCCAGCGGCCCCAACGAGGCTAGCCCATACTTGCCGATCGTAAAAGCCATGGCGCCGAAGGCCCCGATGGGCGCAAAGCGCATCAAGATGGTCACGATTCCGAAGACGGCTTGAGTAAGGGCGCCTAAGGCATCGACCAAAGGTTTGCAACGCGGGCCAGCCATCGAAAGTGCGAAGCCGAAGAGTAGGGAGACGAGGAGAACTTGGAGAATGTCGCCCTTGGCGAAGGCATCTACGACTGTATTGGGAATGATATGAACCAGGAATTCAGTAACGCTTTGCGCTTTAGCTTGTCCGGCATATTGCGCGACGGCACCGGCATCCAGCGTCGCCGGATCGATGTTGAAAGCGCTGCCGGGGTGCACAAGATTTCCGACGAGAAGACCGACAAGCAGGGCGACTGTGGAGACCACCTCAAAATATAGGAGCGCCTTGCCGCCCACCCGGCCGACTTTTTTCATGTCGTCCATTCCGGCAATGCCGGTAACCAGTGTGCAGAAAATCACCAATGTAATGATCATGGTGATCAGCCGGATGAAGGCGTCGCCGAGTGGCTTCATAGCCACGGCGGTTTCGGGCTTCGCGTAGCCGAGAATGATGGCAATGGCTACGCCGGCGAGCACTTGGAAGGAAAGGGTCGTGTAGAAGGGCTTCTTGCGCGCGGGTGACGAGGTTTCTGGTTCGTTGGCAGCGGGGCTGATCATGGTCTCGGGTTAGCTCTTTTGGAGTACGGGCCGGAGCTCGCGCACGTCGCGCACAGTCTCCAGCGCTAGTAATTTATTAATCAGCTTGGTAGTGACGGTGGCGCCCAGAATTGGCGCGATCAGGTCGCGGGCCTTGTCCACAACTTCTTCGCGCGTCATGGGATTGTCTGCAGTGCCGCGAACGTCACGAACCCATTGCGTGAGTTGGGCACCGTCATTAAAAGTTAGTTCCACGATCGCTTCGCGCCGCGGACGACGTGCGTCTATGCGCGGGTCGGCAAGCACTTCTACCTTGGCGCGCTGACGAAGCACCGCCGGATCCGTCATACGCGCCTTGTCGTGCACGGTAGCGAAAGTCACGGTCTTGTCGAGGAGCATTACCGCGACCATGTGCTCCATACAAATGTCAGGAATATCGCGATTNCTGACGGTGTTGGCTTCGTCGGTAGCGATGCGCACGGTAACTTTTTTCACGTCGTCGGCAGAGAAGGANCGCTGCTTAAAAAATCCCGCAAGAGCGTCCAGNGGCGCTTGAATCGGCGACCCCACGGTCCATTTCTTAATATTGGTGCGGGNAATTTCATAGCGCTCGCCCAACTTGTCCACGAGCACTGACGGATCGGCTTTCACTGTTCCATTTTCNCGCGGCGCGAAGGCCTCGTAAAAATTATCGCTACCGGANAAAATATCTTCCACGCCACTCCATCCGGCGCGGATGAGAGTTGCGGCCAGTACGGCGACGGACGCAGGTTTCCCAGCAAAGAGAAACGCTTTTTCCATATGCGCCGCGTCGCGGGACCAAGCCCCAATTCCGGAAGTTTGTTGCGCAGTGTAATCCAGCATCAAACGCATCTGCTGTTCGTTTAAACCTGCAGCACACCCTGCGGCTGCGCCCGCGCAGAAGCAGGCTGCCGTACCGTGCGTGCTGCGGTGCGTAACGGCCTGATACGCTGGCCCGCCCAGGCTCATGGAGACACGCGTTCCGATGTCATATCCCAGCGTAACTGCGCGCACGAACTGTGCACCGCTGATGGCATATTGTTCGCCCGCAGCAAAACCGGCCGGCACAGTGGACACGCCTGGGTGCGAGCGCGATGGTCCGTGCGAATCGTCGGTTTCGTCCGAATGAGCGAGCACCCCGTTTGCAAATGCCGCTTCAATCGGGCCGCAAACAATATTAGAGGCCACCACGGTGGCTACTGCTTTTCCGCCGTAAGCGCGAGCGAATTCCAATGCGGCGCGGCCGGGAACAAGACCTGAACCTGAAATCATGGCGGCGAACGTATCGAGAATGTGTTGCTTGGCTTTCTCGCTCACATCTTCGGGTAACGCGCGCGTGGCGGCAGCGGCCATGTAGGCGCTGAGCTGCTGCATAATTTCGCTAACCTTGGAAGAGCTCTCGTCTGGAAACAGAAATTCGGCAGCTTTCGCGAAATCGGGAGAAAGCGCGGCAAGCACGCTGGTGAAGCCGCCGAGCCGGATTATTTGCCGGCGCGTCATGGCAGCGCGACCTCTAGCTTCGATTAAGCTTTCGCCGGAATTATTCATTGATCATTCCTCCCACCGAGCACGATGGAGTTGTTGAGCAAGTTTTATGAGCGCACCCGTGGCCAAATTTATGAAGAGTCATTTGAGTTGAAGAAGCGGACGAAGCTCGCGAATGTTGCGCACGTTTTCGAGACCCATCACTTTGCTGATGAGCTCGACGCATTGGTGTTCTCCCAGAACGGGAGTAATCAGGTCGCGAGATTTGGCTAGAACTTCTTCGCGACTCATGGGATTTTCGGGCGTGCCGCGAACATTGTCGACGCGCTGTCGAAGCTGCGTGCCATCGGTCAAGGTGAGCTCCAGAATGGCCACGCGCAGCGGCATTAGGCTTTCGAGTTGCGCGTCAGGTATCAAAGTAACTTTCGCGCGTTCGCGCAACACCGCGGGATCTTTCAATCGCTCTTTATCATGAGCGGAAGCAAAGATCACCGTTTTGTCCAGGAGCGCGACGGCCAGCATGTGCTGGACGCAGATGTCAGGAAGTTCTCGATTGTTGACGATGGCGGCTTCGTCGGTGGCCAGCCGGATTTTGACTTGCTGCACCTGGCTGGCGTCGAACGGATGCTCCTTGCGTAGAGTTTCAAGCGCATCCAGCGCGGCTTGGATGGGGGAACCGACCGGCCATTTTTTTATGTTGGTACGGGTGATCTCGTAACGCTCGCCAAGTTTGTCGATCAGGCCGGAGGGATCCGCGTTCGGATTGTAGGCCTGGAAGAAATTATCTTTGCCGGAAAAAATATCGTCGACGCCGGTCCAGCCGGACTTTACAACCAGTGCAGAGGTCACACCGCTGCGCGCATTCATGCCGGCAAAAAGAAATGCCTTTTGGATGTGATCAGGGTCGCGATTCCAGGAGCCCAAGCCGGAAGATTGGTGCCCTGTGTAGCCCAGCATCCAACGCATTTCCTGACCATTCAGGTTGGCGGTGCAGGCAGCGGCAGCCGCGGCACCAAAGTTGGGCGCGATGCTGTGTGTGCTCCAGTGACTCTCTACTTCAAATTTTTGCCCGCCGAGGGTCATGGTGACGCGGGTTCCAATGTCGTAACCCAGTGCCACGGCGCGCAAGAGATGTGTTCCGCTAATCTGAAATTGTTCTCCGGCCGCAAGCGCGGCGGGTACCACAGCGCAACCGGGATGGGACTGCGATGGCGAGTGGGAATCGTCGGTCTCGTCGGCATGCGCCAACATGCCATTGGTCAGCGCGGCCTCGATCGGTCCGCAGACGACATTGGACGCGACCACTGTGGAGATTTCTCTTCCACCGTAGGCCTGCACAAATTGCAAAGCGCGCTGGCCCGGAAGCAATTTCGATCCAGAGACCATTGCGCCGAGCGTGTCGAGGATGTGATGCTTAGTTTTTTCTACGACTTCGTCGGGTAGCGGGCGGTTGGCAGCCTCGCTCATGTAGGCGCTGAGCGCATCCATGACGCTGCCGCCGGATTTCGGCGGCGTGGATTGTTCAGGTGATGAAAAAGCTCCGAGCGGCGGAGCACACACGGCTGCAGCGGTAAACGCTAGGCCCGCCCATTCGAACAGGTTGCGGCGAGTGATACCCGGGGGATCGAAGGTTTGCGGCTTCCTATATTTAGATTTCATGCGGTTGCCATTTTGTGCATGGGAATTGTCCGCTGCGCCCCGCGAGTGTGGCGAAGAGTCGCTAATTTCCGCTGACTTGCTTGGCAATCGCTTCACCCAGATCCCGCGTGCTGGATTTCCCTCCAATGTCGGGCGTGCGNACTTTTGAATTCGCCAATGTGGTGGAAATGGCCGCCTCGATGGCATCCGCGCCTTCTTCATTCCCGAGATGCCGCANCATCATGGCACCGGACCAAATCTGCCCGATGGGATTGGCTATTCCTTTCCCGGCGATGTCCGGCGCAGAACCGTGGACCGGCTCAAACATGGAAGGGAACTCTTTTTCCGGATTGAGATTTGCCGATGGCGCGATGCCGATGGATCCGACTACGGCTGGACCGAGGTCAGAGAGTATGTCGCCAAAAAGATTTGAGCCCACCACCACATCGAACCAATCGGGATGGCGCACGAAGTGAGCGGTCAGAATGTCGATGTGATATTGATCTGTGCGGATGTCAGGAAATTCGGCCGCCATCGCACGGAAGCAATCATCCCAAAACGGCATGGTGTGAATGATGCCGTTGGACTTGGTAGCAGACGTAAGATGTTTTTTGCGTTTGCGGGCCAATTCGAATGAGAAGCGCAGTACGCGATTCACGCCACGGCGCGTGAAGACCGTTTGTTGAACGGCCATCTCATCTTCGGTGCCTTCATACAGGCGTCCACCGATGTTTGAATATTCGCCCTCGTTGTTTTCGCGAACAATGGTGAAATCGATTTGGCCTGGCTTCCAATTTTTCAGCGGAGACTCGATACCTTCGAAAAGGCGCACCGGACGAAGATTGACGTATTGGCGGAAGGTGCGGCGAATGGGAATCAACAGTCCCCAAAGTGAAACATGATCGGCAACGCTCGGGTGGCCCACGGCGCCCAGAAAAATGGCGTCAAATGGCCGCAATTGTTGCAGACCGTCGTCCGGCATCATTTTTCCGGTCTGCACGTAGGTTTCACAGCTCCAGTGGAATTCGTGCCACTTCCAGCCGAAGCCGAAGCGCTTCCCCGCGGCTTCGAGCACGCGAATGCCTTCGGGCACCACTTCTTTGCCGATGCCGTCTCCGGCGATCACCGCAATGTTGAAAGTCTTCATTTTTCGATTTATCCCGCAGCTGACGATAACAGTGGCGATAACGCGGACATCTCCGGTGCAGACTCCAGGGTTTTGACGAAAGCGATAATCGTTTCGGCCTTGGCTTGCGGCCACTCGGCAAATTCAGCGCACCCGCGGAATTTGTCGGAGGCTTCGTCGAAACTCATGGGGTTCGCTGGACTTCCTTTGCCAAACGCGGCTTGCCCGGTGATTACCTTACCGTTCTTCAAAGTGATCTTCAGGATGGAGGTCATCTTGTCGAAACCGGCGCTCTCTGCTTGTGGATCGACGTAAAAATTAATTTTGCGGATCATTTCGCGTACATCCGGACGCTGTACTACTTTGTCCGAAAATTGACCCAACCCCGCTTTGCGTTCCAGTAACAGAATGGCGATGCAGAATTCCATGCTGAATTTCGCTTCGAGCCCAGTTTTCGGATTGTGGTGAAGCAGCGTGGTGGTCATGTTGTGGTTAGCGCCGACGTCAACTTTTTCCACTTGGGCCGCTTGGATATTGTTGACCTGGATCAGTCGCGCAAGCTCAGTCATCGCCGGGTGTGTGAGCGAGCCCGAAGGGTAAGGCTTCAGGGAAACACCGGGGTTGGCGAAAGTCCAGGGCTGGCCCAGGCGATTCATGATCGCTGAAGGGTCGTACGAGCCGCCAGCCGCGTGAAAAAAGCCCCGCTCCGCTTCCAGAATTTGCTCCGCAGCGGTCCATCCTAATCCTGCCATTTCAGCGGAAACCAGGCCGCTCTCGGCTGCGTGCCCTGCCTGAAACGGTTTGGTCATGGTGCCAAAGTTTTCGCGTAGGCCCCCCGACTGGCTGGCTGCTAATCCAAATGAATTGAGAGTTTTTTTGAGATCAAATTTAAGTACTTTCGCGCAAGCCGCCGCAGAACCGAACGGCCCGCATGTACCGGTCGTGTGGAAACCATCCTGATAGTGCCGCGGCGAAATGGCTTCGGCAATTTTGCATTCCACCTCGGCGCCAATTTGATACGCCAGCAGCCACTCTTTGCCGGTGACCGGCTGTTGTTCCGCAAGCGCAAAGATTGCGGGGAGCACTGGAACAGTGGGATGCATCAACAATCCGTACACGCGATCTTTTGCGGCGGCGAGCTGCGTATCATCGAAATCATCGGCGTGAATGGAAATGCCGTTCAGCAGCGCAGCGAAACGTGGCGATGTTTTCATTGCGGTGCCGATCACCGTGGCTTTGCCATTGCCACCGCATTGCTCGATATATTTCCGCGAAATCGGTCCACTTTCCGCGCGCGAACCGGCTAAGGCCAGTCCGAAGCCATCGAGAATGGACTTTTTGCCCAGCTCGATGACTTCGGCGGGAACATTTTCGTATTTGGTTTGCAGGACAAATTGTCCAACGTAATTCGTCAATCCTGCAGTCGAAAAGTCGGCGGCAGGCGCAGCCGGCGCGCCGCCGGCTGCTGCGGCCCTCCCTGCCTCCGAAGGGGTGGCAAGTAACGTGGTGCCCAGCAGTCCCAAAGACGTTTTGCCAAATTCACGCCTTCGCATTATCCACCCGGAGCCTGGACATCTATGGCTGGACCTCGTAGACGCGCACTTCCGCGTCCTTGCCCGCGTGATGCGGCACGCCCAGATAATAGCGATTCCAGTCCGGCACCAAAACACCGGTTTTCGCGCGGAACGCAGTCGGAATTTTGGCCAGTAGCTCGTAGTGGTCGGCATCTTTTTGCTGGAATACATCGAGCGACCCGTCGCCCGCGAGATATAGGCGTTTGTGTTGGGGATCAAAAACTGCGTCGTCCACCATGCCGACAGCTGGCAGTTCCGCGATGACATTGCCATTATCAGAATTCATTACAATCAACTTGCCGGGTTGTCGAGTCACGATAAACAGGCGGTGGTTTGGTTCGTCGAAGGCCATCGCCACATTGGCTTTGTCGCCAGCCGGTAATGGCCAGGTGGCCGAGAGGACGGACTTGTTACGGTCCATCACTCCAACGGCATCCTTGCCGGTGATATTTATGAACATGCGCGGGCCGGACTTTTCGAGCGTAATGGCTTCGACGTGATTGTTGGGAATCTTTATGTCGCGCACTTTCTTTTGATTCTTTGTGTCAATGACGGTGATCAGCGAATAGGGAGTCTTGGCTTCGCGACCACCATTTACAACATACAAGTATGAGGTGGCTGGATCGTAGGCGATGGAGTCAGCGTCGACGGAAACCTTTACTTCGCCCTCTGATTTGAAGGTATCGCTATCGTAAATCTTGACCGCTGACTCGTCGCCTTCCACCACGAACAATTTCTTCAAATCCTTGCGGAACAAAATCGCGTGGGGCGCCTTCACATCGTCGATAGTGTGAATGCGTTTGTTGGCATTGGTGTCGAGGATGTCCAGTTTGTTGTTTTCTTCGTCGGTCAGAAATAGCCGGTGCCCATCGACGTCGGGCGTAAAATGATCAAAGTCGCCATCTTTCAAGCCAGGCAGCGGAATGGTGGCGACCTGCTTGAGTGGCTCCTTGCTTTGCGCAAACGACAAAAGCGGCATCAACACAGCCAGGGTGCACACAGCGAACATTTTGCGCTTCATCAGGATTGTCTCCATTCGAATGTTTGCAGCGGAACTATAAATGGGCGCGACTAAAGCCACGCGATGCTACGACACACTCCTGAATGCGTCAACGCCAGCCAGACAGACGACTATTCCGGGGCACACGTTTCGAAGCATATTTCGGGCATTTGAAAGGGTTTGTTCCCGCCTCGCTACCTGTGGCTAAACATAAATTAATCTTCCTTTAAGTTCGTAGCAGGCTTGGTAGAAATTATGCTTTCTTGCGGCTGCATAAACGCAGTTCGTCAATCTTGAAATAAAGTGGATTACAAAGCTTGCTAGGCGCGACTTCGGGGCCGAATGAAGGAATCGCCTTCAATTGGTGTTTGCCATGCTGTGTTTATTTGCGGGCGAAATTTCTGCTCAGGAGTCCGCACCACGTTCAGATCTATAAGTTTTCGTCGGATGGGAAAGGGAACTTCGATCCCTTTGCCATCGATCTAAGTACAGGGTGGAGCCGTTGTGAGAAAAGAGTGGACGGTTGGCTATTTCACAGGGATTGAAGATTTTTTTGGCAGCGGA
>JGI12053J15887_10000783_pt1 | contig 13717 bp, 11 predicted proteins | sample MedBloCAOM1_O3_FD_15887 | JGI IMG/M metagenome (IMG submission 15887)
CGGATCGTTTTTCCCAGCGACGACCAGCATGGGCTTCTTGATTTTCTCGATGTTATTCATGGGCGCAATTTTTTCGAGAAAGTCATGCATTTGGGGGTCGCGCTCATCGCCGTATTCCACACGGCGTAAATCTCGCCGGTAGCCTTCGGTGTGCTCCAAAAAGGTAACCAGGTTGGACATACCCACGACGTCTACCGAGCACCGTATGCGGTCGCTATAAAAAGTGGAAACCGCCAGCGTCATGTGCCCGCCGTAGCTGCCGCCCGTGACCGCGATTCTGTCGGCGTCGAGATCCGCTCTGGTCCCCACCCAGTCGAACAGCGCGTTGATATCCTTGTACGTGTCCTCGCGCTTGAATCCGTTATCCATCAGCGAAAAAGTCTTGCCGTATCCCGTTGACCCTCTTACGTTCGGATAAATCAAGGCAATGCCCAGTTCATTCAAATAATAATTTGCGCGCCCCAGAAAAATTGGTTGCGACTGCCCTTCCGGCCCGCCATGAATCACCACCAGCACGGGTCTTTTGCCGATAAACTTCGCGGGAGGTTTGTACAAGAACCCAGAAATCATTTTTCCATCGAAGCTTTTCCAGCGCACCAGCTCAGCCGCCGGAAATGCATCGGTCTTAACCGCCGTTTCGCTCACCGTCCAGCGCTCCAGTTTGCCAGTCGTGACATCCAGCGAATAGCAATCTCCGGCACCCTGGGCATTGGCAACTGAAAAGGCCAAATCATGCCCGTCGCGGTGCCAACGTAGCCCCTGCATCACCCCAGCAGGCAGTTTTGGCAATTTCACTTCTTTCTGCGTCGCCGTGTCCGTCACGTGCACAACACTGAGGCCTTCTTCATTGGTGATAAAAGCTAACCGCTTTCCGTCGTGTGAAAGGTCAAAGGACTCCACATCCCAGGGAATCTCGGTCGTCAAAAATTTCGGATTCTTTCCAGACATGTCCAGCAAGGCCAGTCGCTGAAATTCCGAGCCCTGATCGGTAGTTACATAAATTCCTTTGCCATCTTTGCTGAAGCGCGCCGAGGCGTAGGAAACTTTGTCCTTGGCGTCGCGAGGTGTTATGGCGGTCTTTTCTCCAGTCGAGGTATTCACCACCCACAGATGTGTTTCGTTGATGGAAATCTGTTCTTGCAGCAAAATATTTTTATCGTCGGGAGACCAGTCGATGGGTTCCCATCCGCCGCCTTTTAGCTGGGTTAACAAATGATCGGTCTTCGGATCGGCCGGATTCATCACCCATAAATCCGTATCCTGGCCGGTGCGCCTCGTGGAAACGTAGGCAATTTGGTCACCACCTGAAGACCACGAGCCCAGCAGATTCCGCGATTTGCCATCCGTCAACAGCGTCGCGTTCGCGGTATCCATATCGTAGCGGTAGAGTTGATACCATTCCCCGCCGCCAATATCTTTTACAAAAACAAAATAGTCGCCGCCGTTGGGGTGAAACTGCGCATCTGCTATCGAATCGGGATAAAACGTTAATTGCTGCCGTTCGCCTCCGGGCATCTTCACCAAATGCACTTGCGGCGTGTCCGCAAAACGCGTGCGGATCAGCATCTCGCGTCGTATAGGGTGCCAATCCGAAACTAACGCGAAACGGTAAGAGCCGTAGCGGCCTGCTGTTTCTGCCAGCGAAGCTGGGATTTTGGGCACGCCATCGACCACCAGGTTCTCTGCGGGAGCGATCACCGCCGCGTCCTGTGCGCGTAGCTCCGCAAACACAACAAATAGAACGGCGGCCAACATCGTCAGAATCCGCTTGCTCACCCCTGCCTCCTTTACATCGACCGGTCTAGGAACGATTGGACACCTTACTCCAACGCCGGCCTTTGGCCAAGCGCACCGCGTGTTAAAATTTCGCCGAACCATCACCAGCGATGTTCAGGAAAATTCTGATTGCCAATCGCGGAGAGATTGCCGTGCGCATCCTGCGCGCTTGCCGCGAGCTGGGCATCCGCTCTGCTGCAGTATTCAGCGAAGTCGATCGTAAATCTCTACATGTACGACTGGCCGATGAAGCTTACCCGATAGGTCCCGCACCGTCAGTCGATAGCTATCTGCGTATCGATAAGTTGATGGACGTCGCCCGCCGCGCGGGCTGCGACGCCTTGCATCCTGGTTACGGCTTCCTCGCCGAAAATCCCGCACTCCCTCGCGCGTGCGCAGACGCCGGAGTGACCTTCATTGGGCCCTCTGCGGAAGCTATGGAAGCGCTAGGCTCCAAAACTGCCGGCCGCCAGCTCGCCCGACGCTCCGATGTGCCGAGCGTCCCCGGTACCAACGATCCCATAGAAACTCTCCAGCAGGCTCAAGCCTTAATCGAAAACATTGGCTTGCCCGTGCTGCTTAAGGCCGTCGCCGGTGGTGGCGGAAAAGGCATGCGGGTTGTAAACCGCCTTAGCGATCTGGCAGCCGCTTTTCGCGATGCGTCCTCTGAAGCCCAGAACAGTTTTGGCGACGGGCGCATTTATCTTGAAAAATATTTGCTCAAGCCGCGCCACGTGGAAATCCAAATTCTCGCCGATTCTCACGGCCGCGTCGTTTCGCTCGGCGAACGCGAATGCTCCGTGCAGCGCCGCCATCAAAAAGTCATTGAAGAAGCTCCTTCGCCGATCATGACTCCTGACCTGCGCAGAAAAATGGGAGACGCCGCGGTGCGCCTGGCGCGCGCCGGTGGTTACACCAATGCAGGCACCGTGGAGTTTCTCGTCGATGCCAATCTCGATTTTTATTTTCTGGAAGTAAACACCCGCTTGCAGGTCGAGCATCCCGTCACCGAACAGGTTACCGGACTGGATCTCGTCAAATTGCAAATCGCCATCGCCGCCGGACATCGCCTGCCATTCGCGTGGGAGACCATCACGCCGCGCGGCCACGCCATGGAAGTTCGCCTGTATGCCGAAGACCCGCAGAATAATTTCTTCCCCTCACCGGGAAAAATTCTTTCTCGCCACGCGCCCAGCGGCCCGGGCATTCGCCTCGACGAAGGCGTCTATGAAGGCTGGACCGTTCCGAATGACTACGATCCGTTGCTCAGCAAACTGATCGCCTGGGGCAATAGCCGTGAAGAAACCATTGCGCGCCTGCGCCGTTCCCTCGAGGAATACACCGTTACCGGCATTAAAACCAACGCCGCTTTATTCCGCCGCATTCTCGCTGAGCCGGAATTTGTTCGCGGCGAAATCCACACCACCTGGCTTGAAGAATTGCTGCTGCGCAAAAATCGTTCGACTCCTGTCGAGCAAGGCAGCGAAGACGCTGCCGCCATCGGCGCCGCGGTTTGGCAGGCCATGCAAAACGCGGCCGCTTCGCCGACACCATCCTCAGCCACTGGCGAAGAAGCACCTTCGCGATGGAAGAATGAGGGTCGCAAGCAGCAACTGGACCGCACGCCATGAGATTCGAAGTGCAATTGGTGTCTCCAACTGGAAAGAGAACTCACACCGTTGACCTTGAACGCCTGGGCGACCAGTGGCGCATTATTCTGGATGGTGAGCCGGTCGATGCCGACGTTGTAGAGATCGCTCAAAACACTCTCTCAATTATCATTCGCGGCGAATCGCACGAAATTCGCGTTGCCCGCTCTTCCGAAGGACTGCTAAGCATTCAAACTGGCCTCCGTGAATTTACCGCCGAGGTTACTGACCAGCGTTCATGGCGCGGGCGCCGTCTCGGCCATGTAGAAGTGGAAGGACGCCAGCAGATCACTGCGCCGATGGCCGGCAAGGTAGTTCGGCTGCTGGTGAAATCCGGTGAAACAGTGGAAGTTGGGCAGGGCCTTGTGGTCGTCGAAGCCATGAAAATGCAAAACGAGATTCGCTCCACAAAATCAGGCACCGTCGAACGCTTACTCGCGCAGGAAGGCCAACCCGTAAACGCGGGAGAAGTCTTAGCCTGGATTAGTTAGAGGGCATCTTGGCTCACTGGGAGACCGCCTCAGCGGTCACTTTGTGGCGCCAAGCGAACATCCGCAACAACCGTCGCTGCGTGTAGGCTCCGCCAAGCAGTTTCCCAAACCCGCCTAATGGGAACTCATACTCCACGCGATCTTCCAGCCAACTCTTGTTTTGTCCATCAGGGATGAATAGATGGGTATGTTCCCAGCGACGAAAGGGCCCGGCGATCATGACATCGCGAAACGTGCGTCCCGGTTCGCACGCAGTGTGCTCGGCCGTCCAGGTTTGGGAGAAAGGGCCCACGCGAAGGCGAATCTTCACTCGCGACCCTGGTTGTTCGATGGAGCCGCTGCGTTCAATCACGTGGGCATTTTCCCAGGGAGGAGTGAGCCGCGAAAGCGCGTCAGACTTGGCGTGAAAAGCGTAAACAAGTTCCGCGGAAGCGGGCATCGGACTTCGATAAACAAACAGTTCACTCACAAGCAATGATAACCGGATATGGATTTAAGCCGGGGCTAACGATCAGCGACGCGATAATTTTGCAGCACCGTGGCTGGAGCGTTCCAGCGCTTCGGACTGCAGAAATTGTTTTGCTCCGGAATCATCTTTCAAGTACGCGTCCCACAAAGCTAGCGAAGCGGAATTGGTGTACCCCAGAATTGCCGCAGCTTGTGAAGAGCGAGCGGAGTTTACGGTTTCTGCGGTGATGAAAGACATGTGACTTGCGCCCTGAATGAACACTTCATATTTATCGCCGGGCTGGCTGCGTTCGAATGGGATTTTGTGCCACGCTGCGTTTGCCAGAGGCCCTAAGTTGTCGAGTGAGCCGGTTATCCCCATAAAGGGCAAAGAAATGTTGCCGAACGAGTGTGCGCTCAAGCCGAACTGTCCCGGGCCCTGCGGCGAGAGACAGAGAATTGCCTTCACACGAGGATCGTAAAAGTTTTGACCAGTATGCCCGGGAAGATTGACCAACGCTCCGGCGATAGCTTCCGCGGTGTAAGAACCCATGGAGTGGCCGGCTACCCCTACGCGGGTAGTATCAATTTTCGCGTTGAGGCCCGCGACTCGTTTCTGCAAACCACCGAGCGAATCCAAAAGGAAGGAAATATCTCGCGGGCGGCTTTCCCACAGCGCGGGATTCTTCAGCGCTTCGCGGGCAGCTTGATGGAAGCGTGCATTCTCGTCGCCGCTGCTGCGCCGTTGCGCGACGGAATCGTCGTGGACAGGCTGAAGCGTAACGTAGCCGTAAGTTGCCCAGTGGCGTGTCAGCGATTCGCAGCAAGTGTCGGATCCACCGGCGCCATGGGAAAAAACGATGACTGGATATTTGCCGGCCATCACCGGGTAGAAGATTCGAACGCGCACATCCTTGTTACGCTTCTCGTCATGCAGCGCCAGGCTTGCAACTTCGTTTACCGCGAAAGGTCCGGTTTCGAGCTTGTAACCCTCGGGCGCTTCATCGTTCAACGATGGCAGCGCGGGAGGCGAGGATTCTTTAGCGGAAGGTGGCGGTGCCGTAGCGACCGTGGATTTCCCAGCAGCAGAATTCGGGAGCGAAAATCCGGCGCCGCCGGACTGCCAGGTGATCACTAAGGCGGCCACAATACTCAGAACGGAAATAATCACGATATTGGTGAGCAGCGTTTTGCGGCGGCGCCTCCGCAGCAGATCGCGCTGACTTGAACCGGGATTTTTTCTTAGTGCTTTGAATATTGACATGCCTGTTTGAAGCACCTATGTACTTCTCAAAACCGATATGGCCATCAAAGTTGCACCGGACTTCAGGTCAACGAGGATGTATTGCTACGTTCGAACCTAACTGGCAACGATGGGCTAGCGCCTTAGGGCAAAATGAAACAACAACTCAATTTTTGCTGGGGTCAGGGCGGACGGGGTTTCCTGCAGCCAAATCCAGTATATCAGGGCAAGCGCGAAGAACGCTCGCCGCGTCGCTAGCCCAAGCCTAAAAGGTTAGCGCCGCCTGCTTGGCCGCCGTGTACTTTTGAACGTAATTCTGCACCGAAAACTTGCGGCCCCGTGTTAGCCATGTTCAGGATAACGAAGGATCGTCCTCGGGAGGATACCCGGAGTCCTTGACATTTACTGGAAGCAAGTTATCGTCGGCGTCTGGCCGTAACAGGAGATAAGCGTGACGCGCAGGACGATTGGATTATTTCTGTTGGCATGCATGTCTGTGGCGCAGGCCTACGGACAAGCCCAGAAGGTTGAAAGCAAAGCGCCTGAAGCAAAGACCCCTGAAACAAGGACGGTGGTGTTGAAGGCGGCGAGGCTGTTCGACGGCAAGAGCAATTCCTTGACGACCCCAGGCTTGGTGATTGTGACCGGCGGAAACATTACCGCCACCGGTGCGAATGCCACCGTGCCGGCCGGAGCGGAAGTAATCGACCTGGGAGATGCGACACTTTTACCGGGATTTATCGATGCGCATACACATCTGACTATGATGTACACCACCGACTATAAGCAGGCCGCGCTGGACGACCTACAAAAAACTATTGCCGAGCAAACACTGGATTCTATCGCCAACGCGAAACTTACGTTGATGGCTGGATTTACGACCGTGCGCGACGTCGGCTCTCACGACTTCATTGATGTCGGACTGCGCAATGCCATTCGCAATGGCAAAGTGCCGGGTCCGCGCATGCTCGTCTCTGTGCATGCAATCGGAACCACGGGAGGCCACTGCGACGAAACGGGCTATCGCTCCGGCGTGTTTGGAAAGGAAACCGGACCGGAGCAAGGAGTGGCTAATGGGCCGGACCAAATGCGTTACGCAGTGCGCCTGGCGCACAAATATGGCGCTGACATTATTAAAACGTGCGCTTCGGGCGGGGTGCTTTCTCTGGCCGACGATGTGGACACGCCCCAACTGACGCAGGAGGAATTGAATGCGCTGATCGACGAAGCGCACGCGCTGAAAAGAAAAGTAGCCGCGCACGCTCATGGAGCGGAAGCAGCCAAGCGGGCCGTCCGCGCTGGCGTGGATTCCATTGAGCATGGATCGTTCCTCGATGATGAAGCGCTGGACATGATGAAACAACACGGCACCTATTATGTGCCCACGCTGATGGCCCCGCAGGGATTGGTGGAACAGATGCAAGCGGGAATGTATATTCCTCCCGCGATTCAGGCCAAAGCCGAGCAGGCGATCACCTCTGCGCATAAAACATTCCAAAAAGCCCTCGCTAAGAACATTAGAATTGGACTGGGCACGGATGCGGCGGTTTATCCGCACGGGCGCAATGGCGAAGAGTTTCATCAGATGGTAGATCTGGGTATGAAGCCCGTCGACGCGTTAAGAGCGGGAACCTCGGTGGACGCCGAGTTGCTGGGACTGCATGACAAGATTGGTTCCCTGGAAGCCGGCAAATCCGCCGATATCGTTGCTGTTCCTGGTAATCCGCTGCAGGATATACGGCAGACGGAACATGTGCTTTTCGTGATGAAAGAAGGCGTTATTTATAAGAACGACAGGTCAGAAACACGCTGACTTAATCGCGTCGCGTGTGTTGATTACCAGTACTTCAACTAAAATAATGAATCTCGCATGACGGGTTCTTCCGAAGAAACTAGCGCTTCAAATTTAACTGCAACTGGCAAGCGAGTCTGGCTGCTTGCATTGGTGCTTTCACTAGCCACTGCTCTGCTGATTATTTCCCTGTTTTTTTGGTTGGGAAACGCTTCCGGTCACGACTTCTCGTTCCACGTGGCTTCCTGGATGGATGCGGCGACTCAGTGGCGCGACGGAATCCTGTTGCCACGATGGACTGATGGCGCTAATCACGGATTCGGCGAGCCACGATTTATTTTTTACCCACCAATTTCCTGGATGCTCGGGGCCGCGCTTGGATTAGTGATGCCGTGGATTTTCGTGCCGGCCGTTTTCATCGTTTTAACGCAGACCCTCGCGGGGATGTGCGCCTTTGCACTGGGACGGCGGTTGTTCCCGCAACGTGGAGCATTGGTGTGCGCGGTTTGTTACGCGGCAAATCCTTACGCGCTACTCATCGTGTACATGCGCAGCGATTTTGCGGAGCAACTCGCACTGGCGTTTTTTCCGCTACTGTTTTTGGCCACCGCCGAAGTATCGGGCCAGTTGGACTCGCGGGCTCCCTCACCCCGGCGTTCCATCGTATTCCTGGCGATTACGTTTGCAGCGGTGTGGTTGACCAACGCTCCCGCTGGTGTGGTCGCCAGCTATAGCCTGGCTATGCTCTTGGCGTGGACCGCGTTTACACAAAAATCGTGGCGGCCGTTGTTGCATGGTGGCGCGGCACTAGCGTTGGGTTTCGGAGTAGCAAGTTTTTACCTCGTGCCCGCGGCCTACGAACAAAGCTGGGTGAACATTTCCCTGGCGCTGGCGTCCGGTTTGCAACCTTCACAGAATTTTTTGTACACGGTGATTGCCGACCCCGAACACAACGCTTTCAATCGGATTGCCTCCCACGCCGCGAGCCTTATGCTGCTGTTGACCGGGGTATTTGCCGCGCTGAGTTTTCCACGAGGGCGTTCAATTAGGGGATCATTCACGAAGAGATTCTGGAGCGCGATAGTTGCGCTCTCGGTGATGGCAGCATTCTTGATGACGCGGATGAGCAATATCTTGTGGATCGTGCTTCCCAAGTTACGTTTTGTGCAGTTTCCATGGCGCTGGATGTCCATTCTGGCGATTCCGCTTGCGTGTTTCATCGCCGCTGCCGTAGTTCACAAACGAATGCGCGGATATAGGGCGCCATTGGCCATCGCTGTGGTACTGGCTGTTCTGGCATGCACGGCGACGTACATGGTGCGTCACACCTGGTGGGACTCCGAAGACGTTCCAGTTCTATTGGGGGCCCTGCAAAACGACGAAGGCTTTGAAGGTGTAGACGAATACGATCCGCTGGGAGATGACCACGCTTTGTTACCGGAGAAGTCAGAGCGAGTAACGGTAATGCCGGCGACGCCCGACGCGGAAGCGGAAGCCGAATACAAATCTGATGCAAAGGTTAGTGTGCAGCGCTGGACTGCCGAGAGAAAAGAAGTGCGCATTACGGCGCGCCAAGCTTCGATCTTGAAGCTGCGGCTATTGGACTATCCCGCATGGCGCGTGGAAGTGAATGAGACCGTCGTGGTTCCAGAACAACCAGGGGAAACTACCCAGATCACCGTGCCGCTGCCGGCCGGGTCGTCACATGTCGTGGTGCGTTTTATTCAAACGCCAGATCGCACCATTGGAGCAATAATCAGCGCCGCCAGCTTGTTGATTGCGCTCCTGCTTTTTAAAAGGCGTCCGACACGGACATCGACGTCAGCAGACTAGCGACGATCCACAGTGGGATGCCGGACATCCTGGCCCTGCACGATGTAAATGACGTCTTCAGCGATGTTGGTAGCGTGATCGCCAATGCGTTCAAGATTCTTGGCCACAAGGATCAGTTCAAAGGCCGGGAAGACCACGCTGGAGTCCCCCATCATGTACGTCAGCAATTCGCGAAAAATCTGGTCGCGAAAATTATCGACCTGGTCGTCACTGGCCAACACCTTTTGAGCCAGCTCCACGTCCCGGCGCACTACTGCGTTAAGCGCATTGCGCACCATTTCTTCAACCAGCTCGCTCATGCGCGGCAAATCAACGTACGGCTTTACACGTGGGTGCCGCAAAATCCGCAACGAACCTTGCGCGATATTTACGCCCTGATCGCCGATGCGCTCCAGATCATTGTTGATGCGCGAAACAGCCAGCACGAAACGCAAATCGACAGCCATTAACTGGTGCAACGCCAGTAGCTGCACGACGCGGTCATCGACCTCGATCTGCAACTCATTGATGGCGTCTTCTTCGGCGAGCACGCGGTTCGCGAGCTGCTCATCGGAATCCAGCACCGAGTGCACCGCCTGGTGCACAGCGCGCTCAGCAAGGCTGCCCATCCAGAGCAGTCGCTCTTTCAAATCGTTCAAATCTCGTTCGAAATGGCGTTCCATGCGTCCTCTCGAGGGAAATTAAACCTTCGTCGCCTTACCCGAAGCGGCCCGTTATGTACGCTTCCGTTCGCGGATCGCTGGGCGTAGTGAAGAGTTGCGGGGTTGGACTGAATTCAATCAGTTGGCCCGTGAGCAAAAACGCGGTGAAGTCACTGACGCGCGCAGCTTGTTGCATATTATGCGTGACAATCACGATAGTGCAGAGATCTTTTAACTGCACCAGCAGCTCTTCAATTTTCGCGGTGCTGATCGGATCGAGCGCCGAACAAGGCTCGTCCAGTAACAAAACTTCAGGTTCGACCGCCAGTGCGCGCGCGATGCACAGGCGCTGCTGCTGGCCGCCAGAAAGCTCGTACGCCGACTTATGCAGCTGATCCTTCACTTCCTCCCACAGCGCCGCATGGCGAAGACTCTTCTCCACGGCGTCCGAGAGGGCTCCTTTGAAGCCATTGATGCGCAGCCCATAAGCCACATTGTCAAAGATAGATTTTGGAAATGGATTGGGCCGCTGGAAAACCATGCCCACCCGGCGTCGAAGAGCGGTTACATCCTGGGCGAGAATATTTTGATTATCGACAAGAATTTCACCTTCGAGCCTGGCGCTGCGCACCGTCTCGTGCATGCGATTCAAGGTGCGGAGCAACGTCGATTTGCCGCAACCCGAGGGACCGATCAGCGAAGTTACTTTGTTTGAAGCGATATTCAGGTTGATGTCGAATAAGACCTGCTTGGGGCCGTAATAAAAATTGACCTTCGAGATGGTCATGCGCATGACCAACGGCGCTTGTGGTTCACGACCCGTTGGAGCCAATACCGGTGGTGTTATTTTTACGGACACTGCCGACCTCACAGAAGCCATGATTAAGTCCTCGGAACCGCAATACCTCGGGACAGAATGACCCTCGCGACGATGTTAGTAATCAGGATCAAGCCAAGCAGCACAAGGCCCCCAGCCCAAGCCTGACGATGCCAATCGTCATACGGCGCAATGGCATAAGTAAAGATCATCACCGGCAGCGACGCCGTAGGCTGGTTCCAGCCGGGACTCCAGAAACGATTGCCTAACGCAGTGAAGAGCAGCGGCGCCGTTTCCCCAGCAACGCGCGCAAAGGCCAGCAAAACAGCTGTCAGTATTCCGCGATAAGCGGCAGGCACGACTACGGATGCAATCGTTTTCCACTGACTCGCACCCAGGGCCATGGCGCCTTCGCGCAAGGCGCGCGGCACGGCACGCAGAAACTCCTCCGTACTCCGCAAAGTAATGGGAATCATCATCAGGCCCAGCGCAAAGCCGCCAGCCATTGTCGAGAAATGCTTGAAGGGCAGCACCACCAGGCTGTACGCAAAAATCCCGATAACGATTGACGGCACGCCATTCAACAAGTCCGCCGCGTAGCGCACCACAAAAGCGATCGTACCACCACTGAATTCCGCCAGGTAAATAGCGCCGAAAAATCCAATCGGAACTCCCAACAGGCATGCCAGAAGAAGCAGTTTGGCGCTTCCCACGATAGCATTAGCCATGCCTCCGCCGGACTCACCGACCGGGGTTGGTAGTTTAGTGAAGAAATCCCAACTAATGGAGGTTCCGCCATGATAGACGAGGTAGCCGAGAATAAAAAAAAGAACCGACACGGCAATGAGCGCGCACAATCCGGTCATCGTCAGCATGAAGTGGCTGACAAATTTGCGCCAACGCAGATGGTGGCTCACGCTTGCCCCATTCCGCTGCCGCGCTGCGAAGTCGCGACGATGAGCAGACGCGCCAGGCCATTCAAGAGAAATGTAAGCAGGAACAGAACCAATCCGAGCTCAATCAGCGATTGCAAATAAAGATCGCCGGTGGCTTCCGTGAACTCATTGGCGATGACCGCGGCGATGGAATAACCAGGAGAGAAAAGCGACGCGCTGATCGTCGGCGTGTTGCCAATCACCATGGTGACCGCCATGGTTTCTCCCAGCGCGCGGGCTAACGCTAGAAATATGGAACCCATAATTCCGTTGCGCGCGAAGGGCAAAACAACTTTCCAGGTGGATTCCCAACGGGTTGCCCCCAATGCAAGCGCCGCTTCGCGCTGGTCACGCGGCACGGAGATCAAAACCTCGCGCGAAACGGAAATGATATAGGGAATCACCATGATCGCCAGCACAATACCCGCGGTAAGAAAACCCACGCCATACGTTGGACCCTGAAAGAATGGAAGAAAACCGAGAGAGCTCTTGAGGGCCGGCTGAATGTATTGGCGCATCACAGGAATAACGACAAATACGCCAAGCAAACCATAAATAACGCTAGGCACGGCAGCCAACAGATCGATAAAAAACTGCAGCGTGTCGGAGACGCGCGCGGGGGCCAGCTCAGCCAGAAAAATCGCGGCGCCAATCCCCAGGGGCACGGCAATCAGCAGGGCCACGCCGGCAGTAACCACCGTCCCATAAATAAAAGGGAGTGCGCCGAACTTATCAAAAATCGGATCCCAAACGGAAGTAACAAAAAATCCCAATCCAAATTTGTGACGCGGCAAGTAGGACTCTCGCCACAACTCATAAACCAGCAGCAAGGTAATCAGCACCACCGAACCGGCGAAAATGAACGTTATCAGCCGCGCGATCTCGTCGCCGTCGCGCAGCCGGCTGATGAACGAACGCGAGCCCGTTATGGGGCCCGCGCTCGGTACATTTGTAGTTGTAGTAGCCATCAGTACGTTAAATCGTAATTACTGAATAGTGTCTATAGCTTTCATTTCTTTGGCGACCACTTCCTTCGGAAGTCTCGCGTAGGAAAGCACTTCGACCTCATTCTGTCCGTCAGTCAGCATCCATTTAAGGAAACCCTTGATGGCATCCCGCTTGGCAGTGTCGGAAAACTTGGACGGAATGAGTAACCACGTAAAGCTCGAAATCGGGTACGCACCCTTCCCTGGAGCATCCGTGATGGAAACGCGGAAATCGTCGGGGATGTTCTTCGCAGCACCGGCGGCAGCGGCCGTGACGCTGGGGAGATCAGCCTTGATAAATTCTCCAGACGAATTCTTGACCTTGCCGTAGGGCATCTGGTTTTGAATCGCATAGATGAGTTCAACGTAACCCAAAGCATTGGGGGTTTGCTTGACCAAGCCAGCTACACCTTCGTTGCCTTTGCCGCCGAGCCCCACAGGCCAGTTGACCGAAGTTCCTTTGCCCACCTTGCTTTTCCATTCATCACTTACCTTGGATAAGTAATCCGTCCAGATATAACTTGTGCCGCTGCCATCCGAGCGGTGCACTACTACGATGTCGCTGGCAGGAAGATTCACTCCTTTGTTCGCGCCAGCAATGAGCGGGTCATTCCACTTGGTGACTTTGCCCAGGAAAATCGCAGCGAGAGCTTGGGGAGTGAAGTTCAGTTCCCCACTCACACCAGAAATATTATAGGTAGGCACATCGGCGCCCAGAACGGTCGGGAAGTGAAGGATCGGGAAGCCGTGCTTGTCCTGATATGCCTTCAGTTGTTCATCATTCATTGGGCCGTCTGTTGCCCCAAAATCCACCGTGCCTTCCGTAACCTGCTTGATCCCCCCGCCAGAACCAATGGATTGATAGTTGATCTCGATGTCGGGGTTTTTCTTGTGATAGTCATCAAACCATTTCGAATATATTGGATTAGGGAACGTGGCGCCCGCGCCGTTGATGGAAAGCGCGGCCCGGGCCACACCGACTGCGACGAGCGCAAGAACAGCAAGGAAAAATGGTGCGAGTCGCTTCATGCGTTTTTTCTCCACAGTTCTGAGATGAGATTAGAAGCGCATCAGTGTGGCTGGTTTTTGTTACGGGATTGTTACAAC
>JGI12053J15887_10000784_pt1 | contig 13711 bp, 15 predicted proteins | sample MedBloCAOM1_O3_FD_15887 | JGI IMG/M metagenome (IMG submission 15887)
CCGCAGGCATGCCATTGGAAGCGCGGGTGGCGATTACCCTGACCCATACACCCAAGAAGTTGTGAGACGGAATGATGTGGGGAACAAGCCTGTCACCGGCGGTCAACGTCCCGCCATCCGGATAAACGAATGAAGTGCCGGGAGGCGTCGGATTAGTCGCTGCGAGGCGGCAATCGAAATCTTGATCCTCCGTTGCGCCGAGTTCACAGACGCCGTCGGCGATACCCACGCCATGTGTTCCGGTCGAGAGGTCGGTTGGCTCGTAGAAGAAGGTTACCGACACATTGATGGGATTTGTTACGCTCGCGAGCGTAAGCGCCAGAGATTGGGCATCTGGATCGGTCGGGTTCCCCACGGTGGCAATCTTGGTTTCTGGGCCTGAGCTAGTCGTGAATTGAAGCGTTACGGTTTGAGACAGCTGAGCAAAGCCGCCGCAGATTTGCGCGATATCGGAGACATCCCCAGTGACGTCCGGATTAAGATCTTGACTGATGTACAAGCAGCCATCTGGTCCCACCTGCGATAGATCTCCGCGGCGACCCCCGCTGGCAAATTGTGTGACATTGGGTGGCAGCGCCAGATTATTATTTGGAAAATCGAAGCGTGACATAGTGCCATCAGTGTTATCAGTTACCACGAATGTAGGCGACGTCACGTGAAACGCTATCCCATCCGGCTCATGTGTGCAGCCATCGTTACTACACGTGTCGTTTGAAACCTGCTGTACGAGCACTCCAGCCCTGGTGAGGATAGTGAGGGCTAAGACAGGAGAACGGGTAGACAGAAGCAAGAAATTGCCGCTAGGATCAAAGGCAATGCCGTCAACGTAGGTAGCGACGGAGCTAGGAAGCACGACCAAGGTTGAACTGGAGGGCTCCGAACTTGATGGGTTCAGATCATAGATAGTGCAAGATGCTGCAAAACCGCCGCAATCGGTCCCCACATAAACCAAATGCTTTGTTTGGGGATCAACCGTGATCCCTAAGCCGTTTCCTGCGAGTCCTATTGTCCGCAACAAGGCCGGTGCGCCGGTCACCGGATTCGATATCTCAGCGACGCCATTACCCGTATTCGAATACAGTTTGCCATTGGGGTGGTTAGTGAGCCCGCAGCCGGTCAGGCCTGGGGTTGCGCTGCTACTAGAGGTCGGATGTTCGCCCTGCAGCGGGAACCTGAAGAGGGTGCCGCCGGAGTATGAACAATCGTCAGCCCACACATCTCCATTCGGTGCGAAAGCCACTCCCCCGAGGAATGAAGTACTCGTGCTGAAAGTCGCCTGTGTAAAAGGTGACGGCGGTGGGTTAGTGAACTGAGCCGAAGCTGCGGAGCCCGTAAGCAATAAAATAGCCAGTACTAGAGCCACTTCCATGAATCTTTTCATATGTATGCCTCGTGCTCGCCTTCATATAAATTGACATCGTCCGAATGAATCCCGGGGAATAAGTGCCGCGTCGAGGGCCCAGTGCTAACAAATATGAGAGATACCGCCAAAACTTCTGCGGCAGTCCGTTGATCGTTCGTTTGTGTTCAAGACTGATTTCGCGAAGCTTTGACAGGTCAGCTCGCGATAGGGACCAAGCTGCGGGATTCTGCCTCTGAGCGTCCAGCGTTGTCAAGTCAAAATTTACAAACGCAGGCAGAAATTTAGAGAAGAAGCGAATAACGCGACTGAAGGCAAGGCCTAGTACTGGTGTCCCGGCAAATGTTTTACAAACACTGGTTAGCTTTGTTCGACCATTCGAGCTGCACGGTGTACTGACCGACTTTTTTGGTCTTCCACGCACAAATGTCGCCAATTTCGCCATTGGAATCGTCGTACCAGCCCTGACCGGGAATAGGATCGGTAATGGCTTCACATAATTCATGCGAACTGGTGGATGTCAGTGCATCAAACGGTTGCAAACCACCGGTGCAGCCTACGCATCCCGGGTTGGGCATGACGGCGTAGAAAATTTGACCGTTGATATCGCTGTGATAGCCGCAGAAGGCCTGGCATGAAGCTGAGCCGCCTTGCACGACCTTTACTCCTTCAGGCATGAAGACAAAGTACAGCGTGTTGGCGCCTGGCTGCGGGAACGCACTATTGGAGGCAATGGCGCTTTGGAGTTCGTTCTGGATGGCAGTGTCGTTCACGGAACTGGCGGTAGCGGGGGTGATGACNGTGGTGCCGGTGCGCTTGCCGTGGGAGATCTTATAGTTCCCTACGTTGTACTCCGCCAACTGATCGATCAGCGCGCTAGTCAGAATGTAGTCGAAGAACCCGTTCATATTATTCATCACGGTATTTTGTGGAGCGGAGTTCCATGCTGCGCCCCAAAACACGGTGAAAACCTCGACGGCCGATAGTAACGGACCATTGCGATAGGTAAGCTGAGCCGCGGATGCCTGCAGAGCTAGAGGGTGGTGCAAGGGCACAATGCGGATTGCGTCTGAATGACCAGCAGAATGAGCAGTATGGCGAACCGACGATTTTTTGGGACTAGCCATGAATCCTCCTTGCTGGGCAATTCAAATTTTATGACGGATTGGGCGTGGTGTTGAATAGTACTTTTGTGACTTCGGTGCCTAATGTAGGGGGCTATCTACCGTTTCGCTCGTCGTTCCGATGAGAACAGTTACCTGGCAGCGACAGGATTATTTACTTCTGGACGTTGATGGTGGTCCAGGGATAGGCCTTCATGTCGCGAAGCGCGGGTTTTTCCCAGGACTGCTCCGGATGCTGCTGGAGATGCTTGGCGGCGAGGAAATCCATTCCGCAAGCATGACCAGCGGCGGCGACAAATTCCATTTGTGCGGCCATCTGCGTATCGGTGGCTTTGTTTTGCACGGCACCTGCATTTCCATACGGTATTTGCCAGGAACCCATGCCGCGGGGCGAAAGTTCAACGTGTCCACAGAGGGTGCGCTCGCTCGGTTCAGTTTTTCCAGTGAACGAGTCCACGTGGTCGGCCAGGAATTTTTCGGCCAGGTTCACGTCGATCTTGCCTTTGTTTTCGGCCATCAGTTGTTCCCAACGGCGATGACGCGCATTGGGACTGTTGCTCATATCGGTGGTAGCAAAATTTGTTTCTTCCGTGGTCAGCTTCGGGGCAATCGGGAAATTGGAACCAACAAAGTAGCCATCTGTTTTGCGTTCCAGAGTCACATTTTTAAGGCCGAGCTCGAGGCTGGCAATTTCTGCTTTTCGAGTGTCGGCAATCAGCCAGTCGTTGGCGTATCCGCCATTGTTGCCATCGCGAAAGATACGAGCCACATCATCGATGGAGGATGAATATTGCATGGCCTTTCGCGCGCGTACGAATTCTGGTACACCAGTGGTGTCGAAGCCGTGAAAACCGGTGATGGTGGTTTCCGTGATGACGATTCCAGCGGAGTTCAAGCCGAAGTCATCTCCGCTGTGAATGAGCGCGGGCAGGCCATCCATAATAAAGTGATAGCCCTTGGCTGGAACGACGTCGAAAACCATGGTCCAGCGAGCTCCATCGAGATAACTGGTCCAGTTATTGTGCGCGATCACCACGCGGCCATCTTTTGTGTAGCTGCCCACCGCCACGAAAGCGCTGCAGTGGTCCGGAGCGGTCACCGTTGGCAATGAGGCGATTTTGTTAGCCTTATCGAATTCCGCGACGTAATAACTCCACTCCATGGCGGCATTGAGTGCGACCACATCCCAAATATCCAGGTTTACGCCATGCGCGGCCGCACCATCGGCGATGCCTTGCATCTCCTCGCGATACTCGGTTTCGACATGCGGCCAGAGCACGGTCTTGCCTGCTTCCCGCAGAAAATTCCAATTCTTGCCAGTGTCGTGGGCAAGTTCGAGCTGGTACACCTTTTCGAGATCCTGAATTTCCGGGGCCAGCAGGTATCCATGCTGGAAACCTATTTCTGAGGGCGTGCCTTCCAGGTGCACGAGGGTCCAGCCATTCACCGCCGGCCGGCGGAATGATCCTTTCAAGCGCTCGTCGTCTTTCGGCTTCACCGTTGCGGCCGCCGCGGCAAATAGAATCATGCTGCACACGATCACAATGGCCGCGCTTCGCCGCATTTGGTACCCCTTATTAGGCCGCCGGACTTCTGATCGACAGCGATTGATTATTGCGAATATCGCAATGTATCAGACTTTTGCCCAAATATCGGGGAATACAGAGCGACTATCTCGTGGAAGGCTCGCCCGAGGCTTCTTCTGTGGCGAATACCTCCGGGCTAAAATACAATGCGAAAAACCTTATGAATGACCTCCTCGAGTTGCGCGGCGAGTTTCCGATACTGGAAAAATCGACCTACATGATAAGCAATTCGCTGGGTGCCATGCCTCGCGCGGTTTATGACCGCATGCGCGCTTATGCGGATTCTTGGGGAAACCGCGGAATTCGCGCCTGGGAAGAGGGCTGGTGGGAGATGGCCGTCAGCGTGGGCGACAAAATCGCGCCACTGATTGGCGCCGGAGCCGGCGAATTATCGTTGCACCAGAACGTTACGATTACTCAGGCGATCATCAGTTCGTGTTTCGACTTTCGAGGTGCGCGAAACAAAATCGTGATGGTGGAACAGGAATTTCCGTCGGTCCAATATTTTCACCATGAACAGCGCCGCCATGGCGCGCGCATTGAAACGGTAACCAGTGCAGATCCCATTCGCATCGATCTCGATAAATTGCTGGCGGCGATTGACGAGACGACGCTGCTGGTGCCGATCTCGCAGGTATTGTTTCGCAGCTCGTACATCGTAAATGCGCGGGCCATTATTGAGCGCGCTCATGGCGTCGGCGCGTACGTGATACTCGATGTGTTCCAGGCAACGGGAGCGGTACCACTCGATGTAAAGGGTCTGGAGGTGGACTTCGCCGTGGGCGGAGTTTTGAAATGGCTGTGCGGCGGCCCAGGCGTAGCGTATTTGTATGTGCGGGAAGATTTGCGCGCAAGCTTAAGACCGGCACTGACCGGGTGGCTCGCGCACCGGCGCCCTTTTGAATTTGAAACCGGCGCGGTGGACCGGCGCGAAGACTCTTTTGGATTTTTGAATGGAACGCCGCATATTCCGGCGCTCTACGCTTGCCAACCGGGGCTGGACATTATTAATAAGGTGGGAGTTCGCGCCATTCGAGAGAAGTCGCTGCGCATGACCGCGCGGATTCTGGCGGGCGCAAAATCGCGGGGCTGGCGCGTAAATACTGCGGAAGATGCAGCGGAGCGCGCTGGAACCGTTTCGGTGGAATGTCCCCACGCAGCCGAAGTGTGCCAGGAATTGGTGAGCCGAAATATTCTCGTCGATTACCGCCCAAAAGCGGGAGTACGCATTTCGCCGCATTTTTACAATACGGAAAGCGAGTGCGATTTTACGCTGCAACAAATGGATGAGATTGTGGCGACGCTTGACGAGCAAAAGTTCGGGGCGAAGGTCTCGAAGGATTCAAGATAATGACCACATCCAATTTCGATCTGTCCATTATTATTCCCTCCTACAACGAGCAGGCGCGCTTGCCCGAAACATTGCAACGCATTGGTGAATATCTGCCGACCCTCGGACTGCGCACGGAGGTACTGGTGGTGGACGATGGTTCGACGGATCGAACCGCGGCGGTGGCGGAATCATTCCACGGAAAGCTTACCGGACTTCGCGTGCTTTCGAACGGCAGGAATCGCGGAAAAGGGTACAGCGTGCGGCACGGGATGCTGGAGGCGCAGGGCGACATGGTGCTCTTCACGGATGCCGATCTTTCCGCGCCTATTGAGGAGTCTGACAAACTGCTAGCAGCGCTAAATAATGGCTACGATGTGGCCATTGGATCGCGAGCGATGGATCGCAGCCTGATCAGCACACACCAATCGATTTTCCGGGAATTCGCGGGCATCATCTTCAACAAAATTGTGCGCATCGTGTTGCGCTTGCCGTTTGTGGATACACAATGCGGATTCAAAGCGTTTCGGCGTGAGCGCTGCCGGATTATTTTCGAGCAACAGCGCATTGAAGGATTCGGGTTCGATCCCGAATTGCTGTACCTGGCGAGGCATCATGGATTGCGAGCCATCGAAATTCCGGTGCGCTGGGGACACTCACCCGCGACGAAGGTCAGCATGACGGGAGACAGCCTCAAAATGTTCGCGGACATATTCACCATTCGCTGGAATGCCATGAGCGGGAGGTATGCGCGGGACGCCCGGAGCGTTGCGGCGGCCTGAGTCTGCATTTCACTTTGTACCGTAAAGTACTTGACAGTCCCTTATACTTCTGCTAGTTTTCTTGCGACGTTGAAGCGGTCAGAATTTGCCAGGTTGAATTGATAATGTTGAAAACCAGCTCCGTCCCCACTCCCAGAACCGGCCCCATTCCCATCGACGCGCGGGCTGCCGACCATCTTCGCTACATACGCGAAACCATGGAATCGGCGGCGGAATTTACCGCCGTTCCGGGATGGGGCGGCGTGGCGATGGGGATCACCGCGGTGGTTGCAGCCAAGGTCGCTTCCATGCAGACGACACCGCGGGCCTGGTTTGGCGTATGGCTTGTGGAAGCGTTTATCGCGGTGGCCATTGCCGCCCCGGCCGCGGCTACCAAAGCGCATCGCGCCAATTCCAAACTTTTCTCGGGTCCGGGCCGAAAATTTCTTCTCAGCTTTGCGCCTCCGATCATCGTGGGCGGCTTGATGACATTTGCGTTCTACAGTTCAGGATCATTCGCGATTTTGCCGGCCGTCTGGCTGTTGCTGTATGGCGCGGCGGTAGTGACCGGTGGGGCTTTTTCTGTGCGGGTAGTACCGGTGATGGGACTGTGCCTGATGGGCCTGGGCGGATGTGCGTTGTTCGCACCAGTGGCTTGGGGAAATTACTTCATGGCCGCGGGTTTTGGAGTGGTGCAAATCGCCTTCGGCTTATGGATCGCCCGGCGCTACGGAGGTTAAGGATATGGCTAAGTCTTCAGCAGCTTCTCAAGACCGCGTTCCACGTGCCAGGCAGCGCGAGGATTCGCCGGCAACACTGCGGGAACAAACGCGTGATGCGGTTTCGCCGGATCTCGACCGGCTGATTCACGAACGCATCCGCCTGGGCATCGTAAGCGCGCTGGCGGTGAACCGGTCGTTGACATTCAACGAATTAAAAGCGCTTTTGAAGACCACTGACGGAAATCTAAGTGTGCATGCGCGTAAGTTGGAAGAGGCCAGCTATATCGTGTGCAGCAAGTCCTTCGATGGGCGCTTGCCCAAGACTGAATATCGGCTGGCCGGGGCCGGGCGCAAAGCGCTGGAACGTTACTTGAATCACATGGAAGCATTGATACGGGCTACGCGAGAGAAATAATTGTCGAATTAAGGCCAGGGCATTTTTTTTCGTATATTTACTTTGTGTTACAGAGTAGTTTGCAGTAATAAATTCTTAGCGAGGCGGCGATGCCTTCTTTAACTTCGATCGAATCAGGTTCCAACACGCGACCGAACAATGGCAGCATCCATGTGGCCATTATCTCGGATGGCAACGGCCGATGGGCTACTGCCAAGGGACTTCCTCGATCCGCCGGCCATCGCGCTGGCGCAGAAACCGCACGAGAGATTGTCGAAGCGGCGCCCAGCATGGGCATTCACACTTTGACGTTATTCGCGCTGTCTTCCGCCAACTGGCAGAGGCCTACGCCGGAGATCGCAGGGATTCTGCGGCTTCTGCACGAATATTTGCTTGCCGAAACATCTCACTGCATGGACGAAGGGGTGCGTTTAACGGTCATCGGACGGCGCGACCGTTTGCCGGTCAACTTGCGTCAGGCGATTGGGGATGCCGAGGCTGCGACCGCGGGAGGCCACAGGTTGCATCTTCGCCTGGCTATCGATTACTCCGCGCGGGAAGCGATTTATCAGGCGGCTTGCCGCTTTTACAAAGTTACGGAATTATCTTGCGAAGCTTTCGGCAAGATTCTCGTGGACTTCCGAGGAGGATCGACAGATGTGGACTTGCTGATCCGCACCGGCGGCGAACAAAGGCTTTCCGATTTTTTGTTGTGGGAATGCGCCTTCGCGGAATTTGTTTTTCTTCAAAAACGCTGGCCGGATTTTACCGCCAGCGACCTGCACATGGCGGTGCAGGAATTTAGCAGGCGCGAACGCACCCGGGGAACATTGCCGGCTGCCTAGCCTACAATCCTTCGCCTACGCCATGACGCGCGCGCTCCATGGCGAAAGCTTTGTGCAGAATGCGCAAAGCCGTTTCGGTTAAGTGAAACTGGTCTAGATCTTCTTCATTCGCAAACACCACATCTGTTACATCGCTAGCGGCGGCGTGTTCACCGCTGACGCGCTCGCAAAGATAATCGGCAATAACGTAATGGAAACGCGGCCGCTCCAGACCGTCAACATCAGCCCTTTCTCCGTTTGGCGCGTAAACTATACGCTCGAACACTTCGATGAGCTGTAGCACCCGGACCTGCAAGCCTGTTTCCTCAAGCAACTCCCGGGCAACGCCCTGTTCCAGGGTTTCTCCCAATTCCAGCATGCCTCCGGGAATGGACCATTCGCCGCGCAGAGGTTCGCTGGCCCGCCGGATCAATAGCGCGCGGCCGTTGTCAATCACCACACCACCCACGCCAACCAGGGGGCGCTCCGGATATTCGCGGGAAGAAGCCATTATTAAAGCGGGAACGCGTCAATGGGGCACATTTCATGCCCAACTTCTAAACATAACACTCTACCTACACGGTTGACTTCATACTGCGGAGTATATAATAGGCTCGCGGCAGTGAGCGGGCTTCGCGGGCTGCCGGGCTAACAAAGCGATGGAGGATGGAGCCGTGATTCGCTGCCCCGAGTGTGCCACCGAAATAGATGTCGATGAAGACGAAGTAGAAGAAGGCGAGATTCTCAGTTGCCCGGAGTGCGAATCGGAGCTGGAAGTCTCGCAGACCCACCCAGTTCACCTCAACATCATCTCCGATGATGAGGAAGAAGACGATGACGATGATGACGAAGAGACCGTCGAGGTCGCCGAAAACGGAGATTTGCTCGACGAGGAAGAAGAAGAGGAAGAGTTAGACGAAGAGTGAGGACGACCTTCGCATTGGGACATCTTCAGTGGTTGGGCCATCATCTAACTAAGCGGAGGAAATGATGCATCGCCAACGGTGTGTCATCATTCTTGCCGCCACCTTGATTAGTATTTCCCTGCCTCTTATTGCCGGACAGGATGCAACGACATCGGCCGGTACGCAGCCCGCAGCTTCCGATTCTTCGTCAGCACGAAAATCCAAACACAGCCATGCGGATGACCTACTGATTCGCGGAACTGTTTTTAACGAGCGCGGGCTGGCTTTGCAGGGTGTTAAATTACGAATCCGCAGGTCCGATCAAAAGAAACCCCGCTGGGAAACGTATACGAATTCCCGCGGAGAATTCGCGGTGCGCGTGCCTAAAGGCCCCGATTACGAAATTGCCGCCGAGAGTAAAGGCTTCGCCAGACAATCCCAGCCGATAAATGGGCAATCAGAAGAGAACATTCTTTTGCATATGCAACCGGTCAGCGGAGGCAAGAAATGAACTATGCGCGAAGGATGGTTGGGCTGGCGCTGGCATTGGTATTCCTAGCGTCCCTCGCCGGCGCTCAAGACGCCAAGCACGAGTCACAACTCCGCAGCGTCCATGGAGTTATCACCGATAAAGCGGACACGCCGATACCTGGTGCGGTGGTATTCCTGAAGAATACGCGAACCAATGCGGTGCGCAGCTACATCGCGGACGAGACCGGGAATTACAGATTCAGCGGTCTGGATCCTAATACGGACTTTGAACTCCACGCCGAAAAAGACGGCGCCAAGTCTCCCACGCGCACGATTTCGAGTTTTGAAAGCCGCAAAGAACTTGTTGTGAACCTCAAAATTGATACCAAGAAGAGCTAAGAGAAAAGAAAACGCGCCAAAGATTTCGGCCGTTTTCTTGTGTCTGAATGCAGTGTTTGCTATTGCCGTGGTTGATGTTCGAATTCAGCTTTAATTCCAATGCGCCCGCGCTTGGTTTCAATATCGGCGTGCGGCATCAGCGGCGTACCCCCGAAAATCGATCTTGGTGGAAGCTCTGTCGCGGTAGTTCACGGCTTGCACGGTTCGCGGTACGCGGATATTTATTAGAGATGGCGATTGAGAATCGCGCGTACATTCGCGCTGTTGCGGAACAGCGTATGAAGCCTGGGCACAAAGTAGGCCCAACGCCAAGAGGTAAGGAAAGTTATTCATACTTCCTCAATTTTCTCGAATTATCAATCGCGTAGATGCATTACCCGGCTTGTGATTTTATCCTGCACATGAATGGTGCCAATCGGGGAAGACCGTATAACTCGAAAGATGGCGTATGCAATGAGGGTCTTGATTTTATTGCGTGGAGGTCACATTTGGCGCCAAATTCTGCGAAACTTGAAATTGGGGTCGGACATTGTCTACGTTGAAGCCTGATTCGATATCCAGTGCCTAACGAAAGCAGTCCGCTAAAATGCGAATCCTGGTTGTAGAGGACGACAAGAAGATTGCCTCCTTTGTACAGAACGGCCTGCGCCAGGCCGGATTCGCCGTCGACCATGCGGCTAATGGGGCTGACGGACTTCACCTGGCTCTCACCGTGCCCTACGATGCAGCAGTAGTTGATATCATGCTGCCTATACGCGACGGGCTCAGCATGATCGAGCAGATTCGCCAGCNCAAAATTAACACCCCAGTGATTATTTTGAGCGCAAAGCGGACGGTCGACGAGCGTGTCTACGGATTGCAGATCGGTGGCGACGACTACATGATCAAGCCTTTCGCTTTTTCAGAACTGNTGGCCCGGATTCAAGGACTCATCCGTAGATCTACGGGCGCCGTCGAAGCGGCGCGAATAAGCGCCGGAAATCTTTCCATCGACCTGCTTAAGCGCGAGGCCACCTTGTCCGGAAAAATGATCGACCTCCAACCGCGCGAATTCTCTCTACTGGAATTTCTGGTGCGCAATGCCGGCAGGATTGTCTCGAAAACAATGATCTTGGAGCACATCTGGGATTACAGCTTTGATCCTCAAACAAATGTGGTTGACGTCCTCATCTGCCGCCTGCGGAGTAAATTGGACAAAGAAGGAGTTCAAAAAATCATTCGGACGGTGCGTGGCGCGGGGTATGTCCTCAAAGCGTAGTAGGAAATTCTATAAGACTTTTAGATTTCGTCTCACCGTTGCGTTCTCACTGGCATTTATTGTCCTTTCCCTTCTGCTCTTCACTTTTGCCTACTTTCTGCTCTCTTCTTCACTGCAGGCCAATGACCGCACCGCTGTCACGCTCAAGCTCAAGGAATACTCCGACGAATACGGGAACGGGTCGATCGCCGGATTAACGCGCAAGATAAAAATCGATTCCGGATCCGGAAGTCTGAGGTACTTCATGGTGCGGGTTGCGGATGCGCAGAATAAAACGATCCTATTACAGCCGCCCGCCGAAGACGTAAATTACGACTTTCTGCAGCTCGAGCGAACCGCCCCAAAGAGCGAAAGTTGGATGCAACTCAAAGCCAATGGTGAGGACGACGTCTTGGACATCGCGTCCGCTCGATTGCCAGACTCAAATCTGATTCAAGTAGGTAAAGGTCCGGAGCAGCGGGAAGATCTTTTGAATCATTTCCAAAACAATTTCCTGGAAGAGCTTTTTGTGGCTGCTCTACTGAGCATTGCCGCCGGAGCGTTTCTGTCCCGTCAAGCGCTGCGTCCCCTGCAAAGGTTCACTAAGGCTCTTGGGCCCATCATCGATACGGGACAAGTGAAGGCTCGTGTTCCCGTTTTGCGCAGCGGTGACGAATTTGAGGAACTCGGCGTGCGCTTTAACCAGGCTTTCGAAAAAATTGACACGCTCATTGAGGGTATTCGCGCCTCGATGGACAATGTGGCGCACGACTTGAGGACTCCGATGACCCGGCTCCGAGCAGTAGCCGAAAACGCCCTGCAATGGGATCCTTCGCCCGAAGCATATCGCGAAGCATTGTCAGATTGCCTGGAAGAGTCCGAGCAAGTGTTGCGCATGCTGAATATGCTCATGGATATATCTGAGGTTGAAACTGGATCTGTTCAGCTACGCATTGCGACGGTTAACATCAGTGATCTGGCAACTCAGATCGTTGACCTATATCGCGGAGTTGCCGAAGACAAGAATGTTTTCCTAACCTCCATTTGCCCGCCTTCCTTGATTGTTCAAGGAGATCAAGAACGTTTGCTGCAGATGCTGGCGAACCTGGTTGATAACGCGATTAAATACACTCCTGCCGGCGGGCGAGTTGAAATCAATGCATCGGCCAACCACAGCTCTGTGCTCCTTACTGTTTCTGATTCGGGCGCAGGCATTCCTCCGGAAGACGTACACAAAATTTGGGACCGGTCTTTTAGAGGCGACAAGAGTCGTACTCAACGCGGGCTGGGTTTGGGCCTCAGCTTGGTGAAAGCTGTGGTCATGGCTCACGGCGGAACTATTGATGTTGCGAGTGTTCAAGGTCAAGGAACGAAATTTTCAATTAACCTGCCATTTATTCCCGTCGATCAGTCCAGATACGCCAAAAACCTTTCAAAACTGTAATTCTCGTGCAAGGCGGCTGCAATTTCCGTCAGCTAAAACCATACCTGGTTGCAACAATTTTAGTTCGACACGGCCAAACTCGTTGGCACCCAACTATGATGAATAAACATCCCGCATCTGGTATGACCCTCATCTGGACGCCTCTCGTTTTACTTAGTTGCGGAGCGGTGATCTGTGGTTTGTCGTTAAGTGCGCGAAATAACAAAAATGTGTGTGTCCCCAAAAATATTCGCGCAAAAAATTGTAGACGACACGCTTGCAGCACACCCGGAGATAGAGGGCCTCGAGCTGTCCGCCACTCCACCTAATAAGAGCGACTGCGTAACCATTGCGTCGAACGATTTAAAGGAAATCGGCGAAAAATGCGACAAGGAAGATCGTACCGCCATGAAAACGAACCTACCGTTCGTTGAAAAAGAAACAGAAAACGGTAAGAAAGTCTTTGCGGTCACCCTTCCTATTCACGACGGTTCAGGTCAAATCATCGGAACCGCCGGAATTGATTTCCGGCGCGATTCGGAAAGCGAAGAAGCGAAAGTTACCGAGCGCGCCAAAGAGATTGGCGCGGAATTAGAGGCCAAACTCAAATCCAAAGAAAAGATGTTTGAGTCCGTGAAGTAGCTGGGGCCTCTGATTTATGAAACCACAACTGAAAAGTCCCGTTGCATGGCTCAAAGACTTCCTTGGTTTCTGCTTGCTTGGCATTGGAGCAGGCGCGGGCGTTGGATTCTTCATATTTGTACGCCTGGGGTTTCCTAAAGAATCGTACATGATCGGCTATTTGTCCGGGTTGTTCGTGGTTTCGGGAATAAAATTCGGGATTAGCCTGTGGCTTGTACGCATCATTTTTCGGTCTTTGCTACATGTTTGGGCCCAAGGATCTTTTTGCGCATCTCACTATCATTTTCGAGACATGGACCTGCAGTCCGGCCGTTTGGATGGAGCGACAAACCACCGGGCGCCCCAAGTTGATTCGAATGTCGATCCTCAAATCAACCATGCACATGTTAATTCCACCAACCTGAATGCTGACTCAGTTTTGTCGCGATAATTTGTTTCAGAGATTGGTTGCTATCTCGCAGAGAAATGGCTTGTCCAGCAGGCCCGGGTTTGTCTTCTCCGGGTTCGGGGATAGAGCTAGGTCCGATGGATTT
>JGI12053J15887_10000786_pt1 | contig 13688 bp, 12 predicted proteins | sample MedBloCAOM1_O3_FD_15887 | JGI IMG/M metagenome (IMG submission 15887)
GCACATCAATTTGCGGGTCGTATACGACGGTGCGGAAGCTATGGAGTACTTGAGGCAGGAGGGCAAATATGCCGATGCGCTCCGGCCGGATTTAGTTCTCCTTGATCTAAATTTACCCAAGAAGGATGGCCGGGAGGTTTTAGGGGAAATTAAAGGGAGTCCGGCGTTGTTGACCATTCCTGTGGTGATCTTGACTACTTCGGCGGCAGAAGTGGACATCCTGCGGAGTTACCGTCTGCATGCCAACTGTTACATCACCAAACCCGTAGACCTGGTTGGGTTCCTCGAAGTGGTGAAGAGTATCGACAACTTTTGGCTGTCGGTGGTCAAGTTGCCGCACGAAGTAGTGTCATGAGNACAAGGGTGCTAAAGGTTCTACTGGTTGAAGATAACGNGGGAGATGCGCGTTTTCTGCGCGAGATGTTCACAACGGAGAGACCCCGGCAGCATCGAATTGACGCATTTGATGAGGTTGCGCGAAGCATTAGTGCATCTTGCGAAAGGCGGCTATTGGCCTCGCGTCAGACGATAGCCGACGCTTCTCGATTTACACTGAACGGGCTTTCTTCCACTCCAAGGAAGGCAATTCTACGTTGAGGGTGCGATGGAGGTAAGCTTCGGCAAGGGCCGCGGCTCTATCTTTGCCCTCTTCGATGTCGCGCACAAATTCGGAAGGCGCGATCCAACTTTTGGTATTTACGTTATAAACGGAAAACTGCACTCCTTGGGCATTATGCTCCGCAAACAAATGGATATGTTCGCCACCGAGTTTGACTTCAGCCCACACGCCCTCTGCCAGCATCCATAGACTGTGGCATGCCCGAGAGTAGAAAGCGCCTACGTAATAAAATTGAAGAATCGAAGCAGTAACGGGCTGCCACAAAAGTGACGAAATACCGTTCCATAACTACACTCGCATTGACGCACGCTATCACGGATGATATAAATTATTATTCTAGTCGGCACCACATAGCCCACCGTGAACCCCTTCCCGGGTCGGGGAACGGTGTGGCCGCCAACCTGGGGTTCAGGCGACACAATTCGATGTACGTCAATTCTCACCAATCATGAGAGAACTGTTCTTTCAAGTTGTGCCTATAATCGTGATACTGCTGGTGTTCTATGCAGTCCTGAGAGTCCTGTTTTTCAAACCTTTATTGAAAGTTATCGCCGAGCGAGAAGCTCGCACCATTGGCGCGCAAAAAGCCGCTGAAGCGGCGCAAAAAGCCGCTAGCGATAAAGTAAAACAGTATCGGGACGCGCTGAAGCAGGCCCGCACGGAAATTTATCTGGAGCAGGAAGCTGCGCGCAAGAAAGCTCTTGATGAGCGAGCCGCGCGGCTTAAAGAAGCCCGAACAAATACCGCCATCATGGTTAGCTCGGCCAAAGGGCGCATCGCCGCGGAACTTCTCGCCGCGCATCGCGAAATTGAAGCGAGTATCACGCCGTTTGCAGCGCTGGTAGCCCGGCGTGTGTTGCAATCGACTCGGCCGCCAGGCGCTACACCCAGAGGATCGCGATGAACCTAAAGTTAGCGAAAACCGCAAAACTATACGCCGAAATTGCGGCCTTCCTGCTGGTCTCGGGGCTTTTTCTGGCGCTGAGCGCGCAGGCCGAAGAGGCTGGCTCCGCGTCGCAACAATCCGCGGAAAATCTTTTTAAATGGATTAACTTCGCACTGGTTGCCGGGTTCATCGTCTGGCTTTGCCTGAAAAGAGGACCGGGATTTTTCGGCCGCCGGGCGGATGCCATCAGCTCGGACATTCAGAAGAGCACCGAAGCGAAAAATCAGGCTGAACAACTGCTTCGCGATGCGGAAATGAAGTTGGAAAATTTGGAGAAAGAGGTTGCCGATTTGCGTGCCTCCGCGCGACGCGAATCCGCCGCGGAAGCCGAGCGCACACGCAATCTCACGGTAACGGACGAACAAAAAATCGCGGATGCTGGAAAAGCGGAAATAGATGCCGCGGAACGTGCCGCGCGCCTTGAACTGAAGGCTTTTGCCGCAAACCTGGCTGTAAATGGCGCGGAATCGTTGCTGCAGCAGCAGCTAACTCCGGCAGCCCAGGAACAGTTGATCAATAATTTCGTTAAAACTCTGGATGGGCGGCCTAATTGAAGTCAGTGAGCAAGCAGTACGCCAACGCCTTCGCGGACATCGCCATCGCTCAAGGCGCGCCACAAACGGCGGTGAGGCAACTTGCAGATTTTGGCGAGGCTTTCGCGGCGTCCGCGGAATTGCGCAATTTTTTGGAGAGTCCGGCAGTTGACACGCAAATCAAGCACCGGGTGATCGAAAAAATCGTCGCGCAGCAGGGTGCGAGCAGGATCATTCGTAATTTTCTTTTTGTGACTGTCGACCATCACCGCGCTCACATGCTGCCGGAGATTATTGCCGCGGTGCAGGAAGTAGTGCGGCAGCGCCAAGGCCTCGCAGAAGCCGAAATTTCTTCCGCGGTGGAGTTGTCGGCCGCGCAAAAAACGGAGCTGGCGAAGACCCTCAGCCGCTTGACCGGTAAAAGCATCGAGCCGAAATATTCACTCGACCCAGCACTTCTTGGCGGGGCCGTAGCCCGTGTTGGCGATACTATCTACGATGGTTCTTTACGTAGCCGTCTGACGGAGATGCGCGCGCGGCTTTCGGAAGAATAGGTTGAGACGGACTTGGTGGTAGGGCCGTTGGGGGATGGTTGGTAGCACGCACTTGGCTTCGCACTAAATAAGTATCAGGAACCTAAAGCGAAGACTTGAATCTAGCCGATTCAAAAGAGATCAGGAGCAAGAATGGCCAAAATTAACGCCGATGAAATCAGCAAGATTCTGCGCGAGCAAATCGAAAATTACGAGCAGACCGTTTCCGTCGATGAGGTCGGCTCGATAATCAGCGTAGGCGACGGGATTGCGCGCGTTCATGGCCTGGAAAAAGCAATGGCCGGCGAGATGCTCGCTTTCCCGAAAAACATTTTCGGCATTGCGCTGAACCTTGAGGAAGAGGAAGTTGGCGTGGTGCTGCTGGGCGAATCGAGCGAGTTGAAGGAAGGCGATGTCGTCAAGCGTACGAATACGATTATGTCCGTCCCGGTTGGCGAAGCGATGATTGGCCGGGTGGTGAATCCGATTGGCGAACCGCTCGACGGCAAGGGTCCGATCGAAGCAAAGCAGCGCAATCCGCTGGAGCGCATAGCGCCGGGCGTGTTGGACCGGCAGCCGGTGCGTGAGCCGCTGCAGACGGGTATCAAAGCTATCGACGCCATGATTCCTATCGGCCGCGGCCAGCGCGAATTGATTATCGGCGATCGCCAGACCGGCAAGACCGCGGTGATTCTGGACACCATCATCAATCAAAAGGGCGGCGACGTAATTTGTATTTATTGCGGCATCGGGCAGAAGCGCTCGACGATCGCGCAAGTGGTGAAGACGCTTACGGACGCGGGTGCGATGGACTACACCATCGTGGTGACCTCCACCGCATCAGAGCCTGCTTCGCTGCAGTACATCGCGCCGTATGCTGCTTGCGCCATGGGAGAATTTTTTCGTGATACCAAGCGCCACGCGGTAACTTTCTACGATGATCTTTCGAAGCACGCGCAAGCTTACCGCGAAATTTCTTTGCTGCTGCGCCGCCCGCCGGGCCGCGAAGCTTATCCTGGCGACGTTTTTTATCTGCATTCCCGCTTGCTGGAACGGGCCGCCAAGCTCAACGATAAACTGGGCGGGGGCTCGCTGACTTCATTGCCGGTAATCGAAACGCAGGCGGGAGACGTCTCGGCGTACATTCCGACAAACGTCATCTCCATTACCGACGGGCAAATATACCTGGAAGCGGACCTTTTCAACGCGGGCATCCGGCCAGCAATTAACGTGGGAATTTCCGTTAGCCGCGTGGGCGGTAACGCGCAGATCAAGGCGATGCGTCAGGTGGCCGGTTCGCTTCGTTTAGACATGGCCCAATATCGCGACCTGGCGGCGTTTGCGCAATTCGGTGCCGACCAGCTCGATAAAGCCACACAAGCCCAACTGGGCCGCGGCCAGCGCCTGACGGAAATTTTGAAACAGGACCAATACGCACCGTTTACGGTTGAGAAACAGGTGCTGAGTCTATTTGTGGCTACCAGCGGAGCGCTGGACAGCATTCCGGTTCCTGCGGTGCGGCGCTTCGAACGCGAATTCCTGGCATTTGTGGAGACCAACTATCCCGGCATCTTGAAGTCCATCGCGGAAAAGAAAGCGTTAGATGACAACATCAAGAGCGAAATCAAGAAAGCTGTCGACGCGTTTAAGGAACGCTTTGCCACGGATGTGGAAGAAGCCGGTGAATCGGCTGCGAAAGCTGCAGCGGCTCCGACGAAGAAGCAGGACGGCACTGGAGCGGTAGTTACGCCGAAAAGCGAAGACCCATCCANGAAGAAAGAAGAGACACCGGTAGCAAAGTAATTTGCTCTAGCGAATAAGTCTTAAGACATGGCCACCTTACTCGATTTCCGGCGACGCATTCGCTCGGTGAAAAACACCCAGCAGATTACCCGCGCGATGAAATTTGTCGCTGCGGCACGATTGCGTCGCGCTCAGGAAGCCGCTCTGGCTGCTCGTCCCTACGCGCTGGAACTAGCGCGAGTGTTACGTTCCACGATGGCGCGCATCGAATCGCCGGAGCATCCGTTGCTCGCGAAACGGCCGGAAAACAATGTTCTAGTCATCGTGCTGACCGGGGAACGCGGCCTGGCCGGAGCTTTTAACAGCAACGTGCTGCGCAAGGCGCACGAATTTTTTCGCAGTCACCAGGGTAAGAAAATTACCACGATTCCGGTCGGAAAAAAGGGACGCGATGCGCTGCGCAGAGCGGGTTTTACGTTTGCCGCAGAATATGTGAATGTCCTGGCACGCGTGGACTTTCGAACCGCGCGGGAGATCGCGAATCTTGTCGCCGAGCTGTACGTAAAGGAAGAGATTGATTCTGTTTACATTATTTTCAGTGAATTCAAAAGTGTAATGGTTCCCACCCTCGCAGTGGAAAAGCTTCTGCCTGTGGAAGCCATTCGCGAAGATGATGCTGACACGGCCGCTCGGCCTGACGGGGAAAAAAAGAAAGCCGGCGGGGCTAGCGAAACACCCATCGACTACATTTATGAGCAGCCCGAAGAGCAAATTCTGGCCAAGCTGCTTCCGCGTTACGTTGAAACGCAAATTCTTCGCGCCATGCTGGAATCTTCCGCGGCAGAGCACGCCGCGCGCATGACAGCCATGGAAGCGGCCACTAATAACGCAAACGATGTGATCGAAGCGCTCACGCTGCACATGAACAAAGTGCGCCAGGCGGCTATTACCAAAGAAATCATTGAAATTGTCAGCGGCGCCTCGTACGGCGCTTAGGAGAAGGCATGGCGGAAAAACGCGAACACAAGGGACGAGTGGCGCAGGTGATCGGTCCAGTGCTGGACATTCAATTTGAAGCGGGCCACCTGCCGGCGATTTACAACGCCGTGCGGATCACCAGCGAAGGCTTCAATACTCCAGAGCCGCTGGACGTCACCGCGGAAGTGCAACAGCATCTTGGCGAGGGCCGCGTGCGCGCGGTGGCCATGGAACCTGTCGAAGGCATGGTTCGCGGCATGCCCGCGGAAGATTTGGGACATGGCATCACGGTGCCGGTTGGACGCGCTACGCTTGGGCGAGTGATGAATGTGCTGGGCAAGCCGGTGGATCAGCTTGGTCCGATCAATAGCCCCACGCATTATCCGATTCACCGTGCCGCCCCTCCTCTGGAAGATCAATCCACCGGACTCGAGATGTTCGAGACGGGAATTAAAGTCGTCGATTTGATGGAGCCTTACGTAAAGGGCGGAAAGATTGGATTGTTCGGCGGCGCTGGCGTGGGCAAAACCGTTTTGATTCTGGAGCTCATCCACAACGTAGCCATGCAGCACGGCGGACTTTCGGTGTTCGCTGGAGTGGGGGAACGGACTCGCGAGGGCAACGACCTTTGGCTGGAAATGTCGGAGTCGGGCGTCATCGTTCCGGGTAACACGGAAAAATCGCGTGCCGCATTGATTTATGGGCAAATGACCGAACCACCCGGGTCGCGTCTGCGCGTCGGTTTGACGGGACTAACGGTGGCTGAATATTTCCGGGATGAGGAACATCTCGACGTGCTGCTTTTCATCGATAATATTTTCCGCTTTGTGCAAGCGGGCGCGGAAGTTTCCGCGCTGCTTGGCCGCATGCCATCCGCCGTGGGATACCAGCCTAACCTCAACACCGAAATCGGTGAACTGCAGGAGCGCATTACTTCCACGAAGAATGGCTCCATCACGTCGGTGCAGGCGATTTATGTGCCGGCCGATGACTATACCGATCCTGCGCCAGCAGCCACTTTTGCTCACCTGGATGCCACTACCAACCTGAGCCGCCAGATCGTGGAGCGNGGCATTTACCCGGCGGTTGATCCACTGGCCAGTTTTTCGCGCATTCTCGATCCGCGCATCGTGGGAGCCGAACACTATTCGGTGGCTCGCGGCGTGAAATCCATTTTGCAGCGCTACAAGGATTTGCAAGACATCATCGCCATTCTCGGTATTGAAGAACTTTCCGACGACGATAAGCGCACCGTAGCGCGCGCCCGCAAAATCGAAAAATTCCTTTCGCAGCCTATGTTCGTAGCTGCGCAATTTACCGGGCTGGAAGGGAAATACGTGAAGATCGAAGACACGGTTCGGAGCTTCAAGGAAATTGTGGAAGGCAAATACGACGATGTTCCGGAGCAGGCTTTTTACATGGTGGGCACGATTGATGAGGCCTTGAAGAAGGCTGAAACTATGAAGAGCAACGCGTAGACCGAATCTTAAAAGAAGATGCTTCCCGAAGCCATCGAGCTCATCATCGTCACGCCGCAGCGGCAACTGTTGCGTGAAAAAGTTGCCAGCGTGCAGCTTCCCGGCGCTAGCGGGGAGCTTGGCATTCTGCCTGGTCACGCGCCGCTGATCACGGAACTCGGCAACGGTGAGCTAAGTTACAAGTTGTCGGGCGGCGGCGAGCCGGTTGTTCTCGCGGTGCTCAGTGGATTTGCTGAAGTTTTACCCGATCGCGTGACGGTTCTGGCGGAAACCGCCGAACGTCCGGAAGAGATCGATGTGGAGCGTGCCAAAGAAGCTCTTGCACGCGCGGAAAAGCGCCTGGCGTCGACCGATCCGGATGTGGATTGGGATCGCGCCACGGTCGCGTTGCAGCGCGCGCTTGTGCGTATTAAGGTCGGCAACATCCGTCGCCGCGTGCACACCCACAGCATCTAATGTCTGATTGGGATAAACTATAATTGAAGTTGATCAGGCTACCCCAGGCCTTCCCACCACTCAAAGGACGATCGTTTTCATGGCAACCATCACGATGTACACCACTGCCTGGTGCCCGGATTGCCGCCGAGCTAAATCGTTTATGAAGGAACGCGGCGTGGAATTCCGGGAAGTGGATATCGAGGAAGATCCTACTGGTGAAGAAATCGTGATGCAAGCTAACCACGGCAAACGAAAAGTTCCAACGCTGCAGATAGGTGATCGCTATTTTGCGTGCAGTCCGTTCAATCCCGTGGAGCTGGCTTTAGAACTGAAAATCCCCCTCAATAAATCTTAACCGTCTGTTAGATCCTGGCTCTCAATCAATTTACAGCCGCTCCACGAGTCCAAACGCCCGAGATTTGCATGGCTTCGTCCAGCAGCACGACGTCCGCGTCCGCGCCTACGCGCAACGCGCCTTTCTTGAATTCCACGCCGAGCAAGCCAGCTGGGTTTAGGGTGAGCATGCGAGTGGTGTCGGCAAACGATTTGCCCAGCGCTATGACGTTTCTCAGGGCCTTGTCCAGGGTTAGTGTGCTGCCGGCTAATTTTCCTTCGGAGTTTCGGCACACGCCGCCGGAAACCGCNACTTCAAATTGTCCCAGCATGTATTTTCCGTCCGGCATACCCGTGGCTGATACTCCGTCGCTGACCAGGATTACGCAGTCTGCGCTCTTGGCTTGCAAGAGCAGGCGCATCGCCGCTTCTTCCACGTGCACGCCATCGGCGATCAATTCCGCGGTGATGCTCGGCGTGGTGAGAATGGCGCCGATCACTCCGCTGTCGCGGTGTGAAAAGGGCCGCATGGCGTTGTAGACATGCACCGCGTGATGCGCGCCGCGAGCGATGGCGGCGCGGGCCTGTTCATAGGTTGCGTCGGTATGCCCGATGCCAACGACCATTCCAGCTTTTTTGGCGGCGTCAATACATGGCATGGCGCCGAGCAACTCTGGCGCAAGCGTCAGAATCCGCGCATTTCCACCTGCAGCGGCGACAAACCTGGCCAGTAATTCCGCCGAAGGAAGCCGAAGCCACTCGGCCGGATGTACGCCGCGTCTGAGCTCGCTCAAAAATGGTCCTTCGAAATGTATGCCCAGCACCTCAGCGCGCGGCTCGTGAGGTTCATGCTGCATGGCGATATATTTGGCGATGCCCTCGGCGCTCCGGCAAATATCATCCGCGCTAGCGGTCACCGTGGTGGCCACGAAGGAAGTGGTGCCGTGACGAGCGAGGGTTTTGGCGACAACGTTTAACGCTTCCGGCGTGGCTTCCATCACATCGCGTCCACCGGCGCCGTGGATGTGCACATCGACGAATCCGGGAATGGCGGATTTATCTGTGGCGGAGATTTCAGTGGCGCCGACAGGGAGGTTCATCCCTTCACGTGGGCCGATCAGTTCGATGACCCCGTCGCGCATGAGTATTCCAGCATCCGCGATATCGCCCATCGGCGTCAGCGCTTGTTTGGCGTGAATCAGAGTGGTAGTCATGGCCCGCAGTACATCGTAGCGGAAACGTTGCGTTGCACAAAACGCGTGGAACTCGAATCGCCATTTGCGCGACGCGATTACACCGGTCGCTCCTAAAGAGTGTTGCAAAAACAAAAAGGAGGACTCGTTCGAGTCCTCCTTTTGCGATCAGAATCCGACTCTCAGGCGGCGCTGATCTTTGCTGCAATAGCGTTGTAATTTACTAGCTGCTTGATGCGCTGGCGCTGGCCGTAGCTCCTGCGGACTTAGGAAGGCTCAAATAGCCCGTGGCTCCCGTCTTGGTAACTTTGTTGATTACCAATTCGAGCGCCGCACGACTCCCGCCGGTATAGAAGAAGATAGGCTCGTTCACGGAACGGTCCTTCTTCTCGAAGCTCTTGTCGTCAGCCAACACATTTACGGTGTAGCGGTTCTTTTTTACGTTGGTAGCTTTCAGCTCGACTTGAATGCCGCCGACTTTTTGTGGTCCGCTCTTGCGCGTCAACGCAAATTCAAAATAGTCGCGCTGGCCCATGCGCCGAAGTTGGTCGATTTCATCGTGGTTACGAGCGATGAGCGTGCCCATTTCGCTACGAGCCATTTGAATGCTGTTCTTGGTGGCGTCCAGATCGCCTTTGACGCCAGTCACGTCGCCATTCAGCTTGTTGACATCGTCAGCGCTGGCTTTGCTAGCCAATTCCGAACTCACGGAGCTTTGCAAACCGCTAAGCTTCTTCTCGTACGCCACGGTTGCGGATTTGGTTTGCTTGCGAGCCGCGATCAATTCAGATTGTGTTACGTTGAGCTTGTTAGTAACCACTTTCAGATCGCTCTGCAGCTGCTGATTTTGCTCTTCCGCTTTCGCCAAACGCTGGCCCAGCGTGTCAGTGGTCTGCTTCAGCGACGCTTGGGTTGACTGTTCGACACCGTTGACGTGACTGATAGCGCTCCACCCTACTCCAAGCCCAATCAACGATAAGATCGCGACGATGGCCACCGCCAGTGCCACCCAGCGCGGGGCTTCAGCATTCTGTATTACCGGTTCTTGATATTCGCTCATGGAACAGTCTCCTCTTCGGCGGCCACCCCGGCCCGCCATCTACAGGAAACAATGCATCCCGGCGGCCAATTTCCCTGTATCGCGTCGGTCTGCGTCAACACCAGCGGCTGCAGGTACATAGACGGGAATGGCAAACGAATCGAAGCGGGACTAATGGTACTAGTACTAGTAAAGCTTACACGCTGTGTTACGCACACGTAAAAATTGCTACAGCAGTGTCATTTAGGGATTGCGATTAATCGCTAGTGGGAGGGTCAAATGTCGAGGTAAACACACACGTTTTTGCCTATAAATTACTATTAAAGAAGGGGTTATCTAGGCAGCTCTGCTGGCGGTAACGGGTTCCCCGGTTAGGCCTGAACCGAAATAGCGATCCAAAGTGTGGGTTGCGGCCTCCAACACCAACCGGCAATCGGCGCATCGGCTCAGATGCGCGGAGATCTCGTCTTCCACGTTTGGCGACAATCTGTGCTCTAAATACCAGCAAATCAAATGGATAGTATCTCGACAGCTCATGTTCCCTGTCTTCCTGAACGCCCTGGGTGTAGCGTGCACCGTAACCTCGATTAGTGCACTCCGCACACCATATTTGTTGGATGTTCACAACGACGCAAGGTAGTTGAATTTTATATGCTTAGCGAAAGTGTGCAAAGAAATGGACAAATCGCCGGGGCAATATTTACGTACCTGATGGTTCGGTCATATCGCGATGCTGCCAGGGGTTTCCACAACTCGTCAGGACCGGCTGGGCACTATGGTCAATTCACGCAGCGCGGCGATGCGATCCGCGAGCGGGGGGTGTGTGCTGAACAGCGAGGACAAAGTGCCGCTACCAAACCACGGTTTTACGATACATAGTGCCGCCGTCGATGGGGGAAGGCTTGTGGTGGGAATGCGCTGGTTGTAGGCTCCCAGCTTTTGCAATGCGCTGATTAGTCCGTAAGGCTGGCCCACCATGCGAGCGCCGGTCTCATCTGCCGAATATTCCCTTGTGCGAGACAGAAAAAGTTGCAGGATCAAGGCGGCAATGGGTGCCAGGAAAATCATGAAAAGCGCGGCAAGACCACCGCCGCGCTCGCGGTCGTTCTCGCCTCCGCCAATCCCGCCAAAAATCATGGCAAAGCGTCCCATGGACGCAAGATAGGTGATGGCGCCGGCAATGGTAGCCGCGATGGAACTGGTTAGGATATCGTAGTTGCGTACGTGGGAAAGCTCGTGCGCGATGACGCCTTCGAGTTCCTCATCATTCATCAGCTGGAGCAAGCCTTCCGTCACCGCTACAGAAGCGTGATGAGGATTCCGGCCGGTGGCGAAGGCGTTTGGCGCGGCTTCGGGAATTACGTAAAGTTTGGGGACCGGCAAGTTGGCCTTGGCCGCGAGTCTTTCCATGACCGCGTATAGCCGTGGCACTTGTTCTCGCGTAACTGGCTTAGCTCCACTGGAGGCCAGCGCAATCTTGTCCGAGAAAAAGTAAGAGATGCCGTTCATGAGGACGGCGATGGCCAGCGCGATTTTCAATCCGTTCGGCCCGCCAATCGCACCGCCGACAACTACCAGCATGACGCTTAGCAGGATCAGCAGCACGCCTGTTCGTAAGATTTTCATAAGGGTTCATCCATTACTACGCACTAACAACAAAAATATTTCGCGGTGAGAATTGCGGAGCTGGTTCGATCTGCGAACCGGCTCCCCTACTGGATTAGATTCACGCCGCAGCCGCGGGTTGTTTTTCCGCAACGATGGTGAATTGCATATTCTCGCCCGAAGCATCGCGATCCACGCGTATGCGTTGGCCAGGGAGCACTTTGCCCTCCAGGATCTGCAAGGCCAGCGGATCTTGAATCAGGCGTTGAATCGTGCGCCGCAACGGTCGTGCGCCATACGCTGGATCGTAGCCCTCGCGGAGAATCAGTTCTTTCGCCGCGGGAGTCAGCTCTAGGGTGATTTGACGTTCCGCGAGTAACTTCTCCACGCTCTTTAAGAGCAACTCGACGATCTTTCCGAGCTGTTCTTTGCCCAGCGGGTTAAAGATGACGATTTCGTCGATGCGATTGATGAACTCTGGCCGGAACGCAGCACGCAATGCCTCCATGGCTTCCTTACGGGCCGCTTCAGGATCATTTCCTGCCAGCTCGTAAATCGCCGCGGAGCCGACATTGCTGGTCATAACCAATACGGTGTTTCGGAAGTCCACAGTGCGGCCCTTGCCATCGGTCAAGCGACCGTCTTCCAGAATTTGCAGCAGCACGTTGAATACGTCGGGATGGGCCTTCTCGATTTCATCGAACAGAATAACCGAGTAAGGATGGCGGCGAACTTGTTCCGTCAATTGTCCGCCTTCTTCGTATCCCACGTATCCTGGCGGCGCGCCAATGAGCCGCGAGACGCTATGCTTCTCCATGTATTCGCTCATGTCGATGCGGATCATGAGTTTTTCGTCATCGAACAAAAATTCGGCAACAGCGCGAGCGAGTTCCGTCTTTCCCACGCCAGTGGGGCCCATAAAAATAAAGGAGCCGATGGGCCGCTTGGGGTCTGACAAACCGGCACGGTTTCGCCGCACGGCGTTGGCAACGCGGGCGAGTGCGTCGTCTTGCCCCACCACTCGCTGGCGTAACCTTTCTTCCATGTGCACGAGCTTTTGCACTTCGCTTTCCAGCAGACGGCCAGCGGGAATTCCCGTCCATTTGCTCACTAGTTTGGCGATATCTTCTTCGTCGACTTCTTCTTTGAGCATGGGCGCGTCTTTTTGCATAGCAGCGAATTGCGCCTCCGCCTGTTTTAGCTCGCGTTCAGCCGCAGCCATGCGCCCGTAGCGGATCTCCGCCACCTTAGCCAGTTCTCCGCTGCGTTCGTACCTTTGCTCTTCGGCTTTGAGCTGTTCGATTTGTTCTTTCAAGGCGCGGATTTTCTGGATAGCTTGCTTCTCGGATTGCCAACGCGCTTTGCGGGCACTCGAATCTTCCTTGAGCCTTGCCAATTCTTTTTCAATTTGCGTGCGGCGCTCTTTCGAATGCTTGTCAGTTTCTTTCAGTAATGCCTGGCGCTCGATTTCGAGCTGCATGATGCGCCGTTCGATTTCGTCGATCTCCACGGGAAGGGAATCGATCTGCATGCGTAAACTGGCGGCGGCCTCGTCGATCAAGTCGATGGCTTTGTCGGGCAAGAAGCGATCCGAGATGTACCGGTGCGAAAGAGTCGCTGCGGCAATGATGGCCGCGTCCTTAATGCGTACGCCGTGATGGACCTCGTAGCGTTCTTTGAGGCCGCGCAGAATGGAAATGGTGTCCTCTACGGTGGGTTCCTCGACCAGCACCGGCTGGAAGCGGCGTTCGAGCGCGGGATCCTTTTCGATATATTTCTTATATTCATTAAGGGTGGTGGCACCGATCGCGCGCAGTTCGCCGCGTGCCAGTGCTGGTTTCAACATATTCGACGCGTCCATGGCGCCTTCAGCCGCGCCCGCGCCTACCAGGGTGTGGAGCTCGTCGATGAACAGAATGATCTGTCCTTCGGCTTGGCTGATTTCCTTTAATACCGCTTTCAAGCGATCTTCGAATTCGCCGCGATACTTAGCCCCCGCGACCAGGGCGGCAAGATCGAGCGCTACCAGCCGCTTGGTTTTCAACACGTCTGGCACGTCTCCGGACACGATGCGTTGCGCCAGGCCCTCCACGATAGCGGTCTTTCCGACACCAGGCTCGCCAATCAGAACGGGATTATTTTTCGTCCTGCGCGCGAGAATTTGCATTACGCGGCGAATTTCTTCATCGCGGCCGATCACCGGATCGAGTTTCGAACGGCGGGCCAGTTCGGTAAGGTTGCGGGCGTATT
>JGI12053J15887_10000789_pt1 | contig 13668 bp, 10 predicted proteins | sample MedBloCAOM1_O3_FD_15887 | JGI IMG/M metagenome (IMG submission 15887)
ACCTGGCCGTGCATGTCGAACGAACGCGGAGACTGCGCCTTGGCCAGACGCTGGCGGAGGTTACAAGCGAGTTCTGCCGTCGCCTCGGGGTCCATCCTCGCGTTCTTCCCATGACCGACGACCCGGTTCGCACCCGACTGCACACGGATGAGGGTTGGCTGGATTTCCAGGACTATTTCGTGCGCCTGCAATGCCGCCCGACGGTGCGAGAGCTTGTGTTCGCGGGGGCGGAGAGCGCCCTGGCGCATCCGGACTTGCTCGAGGCCCTAAGCAGCGCACGGTTACGCGCGGTCATTATCTGCCCATCCAACCCGTTCATCAGCGTCGAGCCTATCCTGGCGGTGCCGGGTGTGCGCCAAGCGCTTTCGGCGTGCCCTGCGCCTGTCGTCGCGGTGTCGCCGATCATTGGCGGCCGCGCGGTCAAAGGGCCGACAGCTAAGATGATGACCGAGCTTGGACTTCAGCCAAGCGCTGCGGCTGTTGCCGCGCGCTATGGCGATCTCCTGGATGCCTACGTCATGGATGTCGGAGACGCCGGGGAAGCTGAAGGATTGTCCCCAATCGTCACCCTCGCCCCGACGTTGATGACTAGCCTCGCGGATCGCGAGGTCTTGGCGCGCGTGGTTCTCGATGCGGCCGATGCGGTCCCGCCCGCCAGACGCCGCCGAGCACCTTCATCATGAGTGGGATTTGGGCAGTCGTGCCCATCAAGGAGTTCTCAGGCGCCAAGCAGCGACTGACCCCTCGCCTCTCGCCCCAGCAGCGTCAGTCGCTCGCCGCGATCATGGTCGAGGATGTGCTTCACACTCTGGCCACGGTGCCCCAGCTCGCCGGGATAGTGGTTGTCACCATCGATCCGCTTGCGAGATCGCTCGCCGAACGTTACGGCGCGCGGGTCGTGACTGACGGGGCGCGCGACGGGCATACGGGCGCTGTCACATCGGCAGCGCGGCTTCTAGCCCGGGAACGTCTCGACGGCATGATCACCCTGCCGGGCGACATTCCACGCATTCAGGCGTCCGAGGTGACGGCCGCTTTGGCCGCTCACAAATCCGCTCCTGCCTTTACGATCGTGCCGGCACATGACGAGTTGGGATCCAACGCGATCATCTGCTCACCGCCGGATGCAGTTCCCTTTCGTTTTGGAGAGGACAGCTTCTTCCCGCATCTGGACGCCGCACGACGCGCCGGAATCGCGCCGTCGATCCTTCATCAGCCGGGGATCGCCATGGATATCGACCACCCCGCCGATCTCTTGGCGTTCCTACAAATGTCGCCTCGCATACCCACCCGGACACTCGCCTTTCTGGAGCAATCCGGGATCGCGGGCGAACTCCTGGCCGAGGCCACGGCAGCCCGGTAAGGGCTATCCCACCACCGCAAGCTTCCGCGGCGGCGTCAATATAACTGGAGCCAGCACGGCCGCACGCATCGATGCTTGGCGACGTTCCGTCATGACCGGACCATACGAAGTGCTGCGCTGTTCAGGCTGGCGCCCGAGAGAGCGGATCAATTGCTCCATCGCCTCGGGTGGAAATTCCTGACCGTGCTCGGTACCAGCCGCGCGGGAAATGCTCTCGTTCATCAGCGTGCCGCCGAGGTCATTGGCCCCCGCCTTCAGACAGGCCGCCGCCCCTTGAGGCCCCATCTTGACCCAGGATGTTTGAATATTCGTGATCCCCGGGTGCAAGGTCAGGCGCGCCACTGCGTGCATCAATACCGCTTCGCGAAACGTCGGCCCGCGCCGAGCGCGGCCACGCAGATACATCGGCGCTTCCATATGCACGAACGGCAAAGGAACGAATTCGGTGAAGCCGCCGGTCTCCTTCTGCAAATCACGCAGCGCGAGAAGGTGCTTGGCCCAGGAAGAGGATTGCTCCAGATGCCCATACATGATCGTTGACGTCGTTCGCAGCCCGAGACCATGCGCCGCGCGGGCCACATCGAGCCACTCGGCCGTCGTCAGCTTGTCCGGGCAGATCTTCGCACGCACTTCGTCATCCAGGATTTCCGCTGCCGTGCCCGGCAAGGTTCCCAAACCAGCTGTCTTCAGCGCCGCAAGAAACGAGCGGACGGATAGTCCGAGCGTAGCCGCGCCCTGAGTGACCTCAAGCGGCGAAAATGCGTGAATATGCATACCCGGGACGGCTGCCTTGATGGCCCGGCATATGCCGAGATAGGTCTCGCCCGTGTACTCGGGGTGGATACCACCCTGCAGGCAAAGTTCTGTGGCGCCCCGGTCCCACGCTTCCACTGCGCGGCGCACGATCTCCTCAAGCGCAAGATCATAGGGCGCGCCCCGCAGCGCCTCATGCTTTTTGCCTTTCGAAAATGCGCAGAACTGGCAACGATAGTAGCAGATGTTGGTGTAGTTGATGTTGCGGTTGACAACGTACCGGATGGTGTCGCCACTCACCGCTTGGCGCAATTCATCCGCCGCAAACGTGACGCGCTCAAAATCGGCATCGCGTGTTGCGAAAAGCCGCACGATCTCAGGCTCTTCGAGGCGGTCGCCACCCACGGCCTTGGCGATGATCCTATCCACAGCCGGATCGACGGAACGCGCGAGGATCGCGGGCATCCGCGGCGACACCAGGCTGCCGGGCGCCCAATCATCATCGCGCGCGAGGCCCTCGGCGTCGCTCATACGGAGCACCCGGCTCGCAACCTCGGGCGCCAGCCAGATCTCGGATGATCGCGCATAGGACGGGTAAACGGGCAGCCGATTGACCAGCAGCTTGCCGGCGTCAGCGGTTTGTCGAGCGAGTTCGACGATAGCAGGCCATGGCGCCTCCGGATTGACGTGATCCGGAGTCACCGGGGAAACGCCACCCCAATCATTGATCCCCGCCGCGATCAGCCGCGGAAACACGCCCGGCGAGAGATTGGGAGGCGCCTGGATATTCATCTCCGAACCGAGAATTAGCCGAGCAGCAGCGACGGTCCAAAGTAGGTCATCCAAATCCGGCTCAGCGGCGTTGGCGCGTTTGGTGCCAGGTTTCGCACGGAAATTCTGGACGATAACTTCCTGGACGTGACCGTACTCCGCATGGATCTCGCGGATGGCGCATAGCGCGTCCAGCCGCTCCCGCCTCGTCTCTCCGATACCGATCAGGATTCCGGTCGTGAACGGGACCTGCAACTCTCCCGCCAGCCGCAGCGTGTCGAGCCGCAATTGCGGCCGTTTGTCAGGCGAACCATAGTGAACCCCGCCCGGCTCGCATAGCCGCTCGCTCNGGGACTCCAGCATGATGCCCTGACTCGCTGTAACCGTGCGCAGCCCGGCTATTTCCTCCCGGCTCATCAGCCCCGGATTGGCGTGCGGCAGCAGCCCGGTTTCCCGCAGAACCAGCGCGCACATCGCCTCCAGGTAGCCAATTGTCGTTTCATGCCCAAGCGCGGCGAGCGCGTCCCTTGCGGCGTGATAACGCAGCTCAGGCTTGTCCCCGAGCGTGAACAGCGCTTCCGTGCAACCGGCGGCAGCCCCGGCCCGTGCTATCGAAAGCACATCATCGGGCGAGAGATACGCCGCCTTCCCAGCACGCGGCCGTTGGGCAAAAGTGCAGTAGTGGCAGACATCGCGGCATAAATGTGTGAGCGGAATGAACACTTTCCGCGAATACGACATCAGTCGGCCATGGCCCTCGTCACGGGAACGCTCCGCTCGCGGCATCAGCTCGATCAGCGGCGCATCAAGCAACCACTGTGTCAGCGCCGAATCATTCGTTACGGTCATCGCCTGTCACCTTCGACACTGCCTGGCATGCTCCTGCGTCGCCTCGGATGCGGCCGGCCGCATGATGTGGTATCCTCCCGCATGATGCAAATTGCGCGGACGCATAGCGGACCGTGACGCAATTGGAGGGTGGAATCTTGAGGCAGATGGGCCGGCTCGGCGTTTGGTATCCGATTGATCGTCTGGACGGCCAGGAGATCACGAACCTGATCGAAACGGTCGAAGAACTCGGTTATGCGACCTTCTGGTATCCTGAGGCGTTCGGTTACGAATCGCTGTCGGTTGCGAGCTTCATGCTCGCGAATACCAAGCGATTGATGATCGGGAGCTCCATTGCCAATATCTATGCGCGCGACGCCTTCGCGGCTCGGCGCGGCCTTCTCACCTTGTCAAAGCTTTATGGTGACCGGTTCATTCTCGGCCTTGGCGTGAGCCACGTGCCCTTGGTGGAAGCGTTGCGCGGCCATGCCTATGATAAGCCGGTGCCCACCATGCGGCGCTATCTGGATGGCCTCTACCAGGATCAGCCGGGCAGCGAGGATTGGCCGGTGGTACTGGCGGCGCTGGGTCCGCTGATGCTCAAGCTCGCCGGAGAGCGGACGCTGGGCGCCGTTCCTTACAACGTGACGCCCGAGCATACCCGAGCGGCGAAAGCGGTGCTCGGGCCGGACAAGTGGCTGGCCGTGGAGCAAAAGGTCTGCCTCGAGACCGACGCGGCGACAGCCCGAAAGCTCGGCCGGCAGGAGCTGAAGCCCTACCTGACTCTGACCAACTATCGCAACAACTGGCTGCGGATGGGGTTCACGGAAGCCGACCTCGCCGACGGTGGCACGGACCGTTTCATCGATTCGATGGTCCTGTGGGGCGATGCGCCAACCATCACCCGCGGGTTGCACGCGCATTTCGAGGCCGGGGCCACCCATGTCTGCGTCCAGCCGGTCCACACGGCCGGGGACACGGCGGCGCGCGACCGGACCTTGAAGGCGCTTTCCGGGGTCTGACCGTCGCCCCTCCAATGCTCGTCAGTGGGAGATCTGCTCCAACTCCATGTCTTTAGTACGCGGGCCGAAGATGCTGATGGACAACACCACCATCAGCATCGCAAAGGCAATCAGCCCGAACACGCCCTTGGTCCCGGCGGCGTGCAGGAAGAAGCCGATGATGAAGCTCGCAAAGACTGTGCTGATGCGGCTGAACGAATAGGTAAAGCCCACCGCCCGGGCCCGCACCCGCGTGGGGAACAACTCGGTCTGGTAGCCATGAAAGGTGTTGGACAGAACGTTGTTGGACAAGGTGATCAACACCCCGAAGACGATGAGCAATGCGATGGTGGTCTGGAGCGAGAACAGCACCCCGCACACGCCGACGCCGCAGGCCGCGGCCACGATTTGCCATTTGCGCTCGAATTTGTCCGCGAAGGTCATTGCCAGCATGGGGCCGAAGGGGCTGGCGATGGCGATAATGAAGGAATAGAGCAGGCTCGCGCTCAGATGGATGCCGACCTGCTGCGCGATCAATGTCGGCACCCAGGCCGCGAAGCCGTAGAAGCCAAAGGTTTGGAAGAACTGGAACACCATCAGCATGATCGTGCGCTGGCGATAGGGCGGCTTCCAGATTTCGGTGAAACTGCCCTGAGCTTCCGCGCGTTCCAGGGCATGCGTTGCCGGCGCCGGCAACGACCCGCCCCCTAGATCGGCGACCACTCTGGCTTCGATCGCCGCCGTGATGGCGCCTGCTTCCTCCAGGCGGCCTTGCTGGATCAGCCAGCGCGGGCTCTCCGGCAGCCCTCGGCGCAAAAACCAGACGGCCACTGCGCTGGCTGAGCCGATCACGACCACCCAGCGCCAACCATCGATGCCAAACGGCGCGATAGGCACCAGCATATAGGCGAGGAACGCCACGATCGGCACCGCGAGAAACTGGACAGTCTGGTTGTAAGCAAAGGCCCGCCCCCGGACCTGTTTGGGCACCAGCTCGGCGATATACGTATCGATCGTCACCAATTCGACGCCGATCCCTATACCCGCGATCAGTCGCCACAGGCAGACCCCGAAGCCACTGTTTTGGAAGGCCATGATCAGCGTCGCGGCGCAGTAGAACAGCAGCGAAAAGGTGAAGATCGTGCGGCGGCCATATTTGTCGGCCACGAATCCAAAGACTAAGGTGCCGATGAACAGGCCGACGAAGGTCGCTGCCACAAACAGCGCGGGTCCGGTGAAAATCGCGACGCTCGCCTTGGTCAGTAGACCCGCCTTGACCAGGCCTGGGATCACGTAGCCGGTCATGAACAAGTCATAGAACTCGAACAGGCCCCCCAGAGACAGAAGCGTTACAAGCTTCCAAATGGATCGCGTCGCGGGCAAGCGGTCCAGCCTCGCAAGGATCGCCGTGGCAGCGTCTCGATCCATCGTCACGTCCTGCATGGCGTTTCCCGCTTCCTCGGTTTTGCGACTCCCGTGCTGTCATGCGGCCACGTTGGGTGGATTTTGGCAATTCCCGGAGCTGCGGCTAGTGCCCGGAAACGAGCCACAGGTGCTAGACCATCGTTGCAATGGAACGCCGTCCGGATGCTATTCCCCGGATCGGGTGCCGTAAGATTTTTTCGCACTGGGCGAACCTCGTCCATCACACAGGCTCTCTGATGCTCACTGCCGCATGGCATCTCCTGGTCGCCGCCTGTCGCCTGCCTTTCGGCTCTCCATGGGTTGTCGGCCTTGCTGGCCTCATGAGCCTGGCGATCGTCCTTGTCGTGCCTCTGGTTCTTCGACGTGGAACCAGCTTTAGAGCGATGACCGCCAACTGGCTCGAGATCTTTGGCTGGGCATTCGGCTCACTGTTGCTCTTTTGGGCCATCATTATTCAATGGTCCGTCATCGGTATCATCTATGAGGACCACTTGGCCGCCGAAGCTTTGAATCAGCGCCGCCTCCACGAGACCAACGCCCTTGGTGCGGAACTCGCTGCCGCGCATTCCGCGATAACTGACCTCAGGGCGAAGCTAGCGAAGGACGCCGCAGAGCCAGGCACCACTGTCAGCGAACCGCCCTCCATATCGTCAACACAGCGCGATCCTGACGCGCTGTACCAACTTGGCGAAGCCGTCGCCAAAGTATCGGGAACGCAGATCGACCGAGACCATGGCATCGTCTGGTTCGCGAGACTCACAGCGAATGGCTATTACAATTTGAACAGATCGGCCGAGTTCGGGGGCCTCACGCTCCAGTCGTGCCACAGCGAGGCCAAGTCAGTGGAGGTCTCTGGCGACAACGTAACGAGCCAAGCCTACCTTGGCGTCGTCTGCCAGATCTCTGACCACCGGCGCTAAGCGGGTCGGCTCTGTTTCTCCATTGCGACCAGGGCCGGCGCACGTTTGCCCCCTGCCTTGCGGCGTGCCGCAAACTGTTGGTCGGCCAATACGCCCAAGAGGATCACCGTTCCCATGACGGCGAAATTGAGCGAGCTTGGGATGCCTAGAATATTCACCAGATTCTGCAGCACCTGCAGCAGGACCGTGCCTAATACGATTCCAAGAATGGACCCCTCCCCGCCGCGCAGACTGCATCCGCCAAGAACGGCAGCAGCGATCGCGTACAACTCGTAGAAATTGCCGAAGGAGCTCGGCGAAACGGAGTTGGTGTAGAAGACTAAGAGGATCGTCGAGATTCCTGCGAGACCACCACTGATGATATAGGCGCTCGCAATCACCGCTCGCGATTTGACGCCGGAGAATCGAGCGGCCTCCTCATTGCGTCCTACGGCGTACAAGTAGCGGCCCAGCACTGAGCGATGCAGCACGACCCACATCACGACCGCCACAATTACCAGCAAGATGAAGGCATGCGGAACGCCCCAGCTACGCCCCGACGCCAGCCAAGCCAGCCAGTCGAAATCGTCCGAATAGCCGAAGCCCATAGTCGCATCGGTCGTGTAGTAACGCGCGGCGCCGCGATAGATCAGCAGCCCACACAATGTAACCACGAAGGGCTGGAGCTTCATGCGGGTCACGAGAAAACCCTGCACCCCGCCCAGGAACAGCCCGCCCACGATGATCACGATCAACGCAAACGGCCAGGGCACTCCGCGATTGACCAGCAAGTCGATGAACACGACGCCCAGGAGCGAAAACATCGAGCCCACTGACAGGTCGATGCCACCCGTGATGATCACTAGGCCTTCGCCGATCGAAAAGATCCCGAAAAGGCCGATCAGATTCGCCATGTCGAGCAAATTGACGCCGGACAGGAAGCGCGGGTTCAGCGCGGTCGTGATCGCGCTCACCACCACGAGCAGGATCAGAAGGCCAAGTTCCTTCTTAAGCATCAGGCGGCCTCGTCGCGCGCGGCAGGCTGACCAATCGCCAGCCTTAGGACATTCAGCTCACTGAAATCGGGGCGATCCAAAGTGCCGCTGATCTCGCCATCATGCATGACGGCGATGCGGTCGGAAACACCGATCACCTCTTCCATGTCGCTCGAAATCATCAGAATCGCCACTCCTTCATCCGCAAGCCCACGCATCAGCATGTAGATCTCGCCTTTAGCCCCGACATCGATGCCGCGTGTCGGCTCGTCGAAAATCATCAGGCGCGGTGCCATCGACAGGAATTTCGCCAGCACAACCTTCTGCTGGTTGCCGCCGGAGAGCGTCGCGGCATTCACGGCGACGGAGGGTGTCTTGATCGACAGCCGCACCTGTTGAGTGCGTGCCACCTTCCCTTCGGCCGCCCGGTCAATCAGCAGCAGCCGTGCGTAGCGGCGCAAGCTGGCCAGCGTGATATTCTCGACCAGTGGCATATCGAGGATCAGGCCCTCGCGCTTGCGGTCTTCGGGGACAAGAAAAACGCCTTGCGCGATCGCTTGTGCCGGCGAGGTGATTCGCACTGGCTGCCCCTGAAGCTGTACCGTGCCGCCCTGCACGGGATCAATGCCGAACAGCGTACGAGCCAACGACGTGCGGCCGGAACCTACCAGCCCCGCCAATCCTAGGATCTCCCCCCGCCGGACAGTCAGTGTGATGCGACGACCCGGAAAGGATGTGGTCTCCAAATCCTTGATTTCGCACAACGCACCCTCTGGCGGCGTACGCGGCGGGATATAGAGGGAGCGCAGATCGCGCCCAATCATCAGCCGGATCATCGCCCCATGTTCAATCTGCTCGCGCGGCAACTCCCCCGCTACCCGGCCGTCACGCAGGCAGACCACACGATCGGCGCAGGACTTCAACTCGCCCAATCGATGGCTGATGTAGATGATCGACACGCCGGAAGCACGCAGTTCGGCGATCACTTGAAGCAGCCGTTCCGTCTCCGTCAGCGTCAGGCTGCTGGTGGGTTCGTCCATGATGATGACGCGCGCATCCACCGAAAGGGCACGAGCGATTTCCACCATTTGCCGCTGTGCGATCGACAGCGAAGCCACAGGCGCATCGGGCGCAAAATCCGCGCCTAGCCGAGCCAGAAGCGGCAGTGACTCAGAGTGCATGGCGCGGTTGCGGGTCAGACGCAGCGGGCCGCCGGCGAGCCGTTCGCGGCCTAGAAAGATATTCGCGGCCACGTCCAGATTGTCGAGGACATTGAGCTCCTGATGCACGAAGGCGATGCCCGCGCGCGCCGTGGAAGCCACCGTCATCGCAGCATGAGGCTTGCCATCAATGATGATCGTGCCTGCATCGGGCTCGACGAGGCCACCGATGATCTTCATCAGCGTCGACTTGCCTGCGCCATTCTCCCCGATGAGACCCAGCACCTCGCCAGGCTGGACGTGGATGCTGACGTCGTCGAGTGCCAGGACGCCGGGATAGCTTTTGCTTATCCCGGCCAGGCTGAGCAGAGGTTCGGCCATGCGAAGACCGACTCGTCCTTTGCGTCTTACTTGTGCAGCAGCTGCTTCAGAGTAGCGACGAAGTCAGCGACGTTGCCCTGGTTGATGACCCGGGTAGGGATGATGATCTGCTTGTTGGCGGGAATGAACGACTTATCCCCGTTGATATATTTGATCATGTCGATCATCGACTGATAGCCGAACTGATACGGCTGCTGAACGATGGTTGCCGCCACGGTGCCGTCCGCGACGCCGCGCAGGGTCTGGGGATCTTCGTCGAACCCGACGACCTTAATCTTGCCGGTCATGCCGGCTTCCTTGACCGCCGTATAGATCTGCGGCGTGTTGTAAGAATAGAGCCCCAGCAACAGATCGATACCGCCCTTCGCCAGCGCGTCCTGAACATTGGACTTGGCCTTGGCGAAATCGGTGCCGTCCGTGCGGATATCGACGATCTGGATATTGGTGCCCTTGAGGGCATCCTTGATCCCCTCAACGCGCTCGCGCGCATTGTCGGCATCCATCGTACCCACAAACCCCATCACCTTGCCGCCATTGGGCAGCGCCTTGATGATTTCAGCGCCGGCTTGGCGGCCGGCGGCCACATTGTCGGTACCAATATAGACGACGCGGTTCGAGGCAGGCGCGTCGCTATCCGTCGTCAGCAGCACCGCCTTGGCGGCGACCTTATTCAGCTCCTCGATCGAATTCTGCGGGTCGATGGTCGAGATCGAGACCCCCGCGATACCGCGCGCGAGCAGATCGTCCAACTCGCGGCGCTGCTCGGCGGCCGTGGCCTGCCCGGTTACAATCACTTCCATCTTGTAGTCGGGATGTTCTTGCTGCGCCTTATCCACGCCCCGCCGCGCAATGGTCCAGAAGTCGGCAGAGGCGTTGGTGACTAGTGCCAGCGACTTCTGCTGAGCCAACGCGACACCACTAGACATAAGTGCCGCCAGAAATACGCCCGCAAAGGCAATAGGAATAGATCGACGCATGTTTCCCCCGCAATCTTCTTTATGGCGGCGGCTTTCCGGCCACCTGCTCGGCGAGGAACCTAGGTCAGCGATCGGGCCTTGAAAAGATATTTCATGGCACCGGCAGACATTTGTCGGACAATTCTGCTCTTCCCCATTTTGAGTGGTTGAAGGCTGCTGTCGGCGCCCACGGCTCGAGACCCGTCCGGCCCGTTTGAAGGCATGGGTCAGTAGAACTGTTTTACCTACAGTGACGGCCGGCTGAAATCGGCGCCGGGCTCGCTTCCCTCTAGCGCCGACGGAACTCATAGGCCTGGTCGCCTCCCAGGATAAGGCGGAATGCGTCGAGTTTGGGGGTCTTGTCGGTCTGCCATTGGACGAAGCCATAGGGCGAAGGTCCAAGATTGGCCGCCACGGCGGCGAAGGGGCCGCTCGGCATCAGAGTGGCCGTAAATATGTCCCCGTCCCAGGGATCGAGCTTCAATTTGGCGCCCGTCTCGGGCAACTCCACGATCAGCGCGTCGCCGTCCATCCTCACCGCCGCAGTCCCAAAATCGGGATTGGCGTAGCTCCCCGCAAATGTCGCGCCGGGCGGCGAAAGCCTTGGTCTCGCGGGCTTGGCATATTGCTCTCCCGCCGCCGTAAGGCTCGTTTTCGCCTGCTTCAGCCGCTCCACTAGGTAGTCCGTCTTCGCGTTGCCGAGCACGCGATCCAGCACCCAGGCACCGATACTATCTGGCAAACCGACATTGCCTTCGTTACTCAGCACGATAACGCCCGTCTTGCGATCGGGCGCCATGCCGAGAAAGGCACCGAAGCCGGGCGTGGTCCCATTGTGCCAGATAATCACACCATTCGGCGTCTGCTGAACGAACCAGCCCATCGCATAGGAAAACCGGTCGGAGATAGCGATTCTCGGCGTATGCGTGACGAGAAGGTTTTCGGCCGAGACGATGCGCGTTCCGGCGAAGTCGCCATTATCGAGTTGCATCCGGAGCCATCGCGCCAAATCCTCGACGTCGGAGTTGATATCGTCCGCACCCGCGAAGCCGTAGGGAACGACCGAGGTGAAAGGTACTGACACGGCCCCTTGCAGCGTCCATCGATAGCCCTCCGCGTGATTCGGCGCCGCTAAGATCTCCGCTGCCGTGCAGGATGAATTTCCCATGCCCAAGGGATCGAAGAGTTCCTTTTGGAGAACTTCGTTCCACTGAGCCGCGCTTGATGCTTTCGCGACGATGCGGCCGGCAATCATATGTGTGATGTTGGTATATGCGAAAGTCGCGCGGAAGCTCGACACTGGCTCGACGTAGCGGAGGGAGTGAATCAACGCTGCCTCATCGAGACCTAACAGCTCTAGCCCGTCATTCGCGGCAGGCGGCAGACCGGAGCGCTGGGCGAGCAGGTCAAAAACACGGAACTCGCGCGTAACCCAGGGATCCTTCAACTGGAAGCCGGGATCCAGATCGGTCACGCGATCGTCCCAACGCAGCCAGCCGCGATCGACCGCGATAGCCAGCGTCGCCGAGAGGAATGCCTTCGTGAGAGAGCCGATCTGAAATACGGTCGCTGGATCAACAGGCGCACCATCCCGCCTGCTGCGCACGCCAAAGCCTCTCGCATAGACTAGCCGGTCATTGGCGACGATGCCGATCGCTAGACCCGGCACGTCGAAGGATTTCATGCCGAGGGCAATATAGGATTCCAAATCGGGAACCATCGTCCGCACGCGCGCCTCTGTTGCCGGCGGTCGCTGGTTTTGTGGTTCGGCCCAGGCGTGGTCTGGACCGGCGACGGCGACTCCCAAGGCTGTCGCGACCAGAAGACCCGTCGCACTCACCACTCGCCAAAAAGCGGCTCGGCGATCGTGGCGCGCCTCCTCGCATTCGGAGCGATATTTACGCGATTTCCGAGCTTTCCCCTGCACCGCTACTTGCCGGCGCCAGTCGCCAGGCCTTTGACGATGTAGCGCTCCAACAGAATGCCCATTATGACAAGCGGCGCGATCGCCGCCGTCGACAGCGCGGCCATCGACCACCAATCGATCCCCTGCGAACCGGTTTGGCTCGCCACCATCACCGGAAGCGTTTTGGCACTCGAGGCCGTCAGCAGAGCCGCGAAGAAATACTCGTTCCAGGTCAGCACAAGCGACAGGATAAAGGCGGCGACCATGCCGGGCAACGCGATAGGCAGCACGATGCGCAGGAACACGCCCCATGCCGAAAGACCATCGACCAGCGCGGCCTCATCCAGCTCGATCGGGATCGCGTTAAACTGATCGCGCATGATCCAGACGACGATGGGCAGAACCGTCAGCGTGTAAACCAGGACGAGGCCGAAGCGCGTGTCGAGCAGGTCGAGCTCTCTGTAAAGCACTAGAAACGGCAAGGCCAAAACCACGGGCGGAAGTATGAGCTGCGAAATGAAGAAGAACAGAATGTCGCTGTTATGCATCGGCCCGAACTTGTATCGGAACCGGCTCAGCCCGTAGGCCGCGAGCGAGCCAAGCAACAGCGCAAGACAGGACGCACCGCCCGCGATGATCACGCTATTTGCGAAACGGCCAAGGAACTCCTCACGCGGATCTGAGAGATTGAAGATTGTGTCGGGGGATAGTCCGAGTGAACGCCAGCCTTTCCAGGTCGGTTGGAAGTCGATCCAAGGGATCAGATGCCCCTGGGTCACGTCCCGCGCCGATTTGAGCGACGTCGTCACTGTCCAGAACAGCGGGAACAAGCAAACGCAGGTCCAGGTGATCAGCGCGGCATAGACCAGAAACTGGCCACCCGTATGTCGCAGATGATGGCGAGAAGCCGATGTTCGGCCCTGGGACATGACGGAAGCCACTATAGTCCCCCTCCGGTGGCCGAGCCGCTTGCGGGCAAAGTCATGTGAGGTTCCGCGTCCAGCGATTGGCCAGGCGGAGCATCACCGTCAGGAAAATGATGATCATCACGAGGTAGAACATAGCCAGCGCGGTACCATAGCCGACATTCGAGCGGTCGCTATAGACACGGTAGATGTAGCTCGAAACCGTGTCGGTGGCGCCACCTGGGCCGCCGCCCGTGACATTGATGACGATATCGGCAAGTTTCAGTTGGAAGATGATGCGTATCAGCAATGCTGTGATGCTGAC
>JGI12053J15887_10000790_pt1 | contig 13663 bp, 13 predicted proteins | sample MedBloCAOM1_O3_FD_15887 | JGI IMG/M metagenome (IMG submission 15887)
TAGGAATTCTCAATGTAATGAGCTTGTCCTTACGGACATCAACGAAATCGCGTTGCAAATGACCCGGTTGAATGCGCAAGCCGCCGGGGTGCCTAACGTCGATACCATACACAGTGATCTGTTCGCGAATGTCGACGGCGAGTTCGATATGATCGTCGCCAATCCTCCGTATCTCAACGACCCCCTACAGCGGGCCTATCGTCATGGCGGCGGTGAACTCGGAAGTGCGCTTTCGGTTCGTATAGCCCAGGCCGCAGAAGGCAGGCTCTCGCCGGGTGGAACGTTGCTGCTCTACACCGGTTCACCAATCGTCAGCGGCGTAGACCGACTGCTCCAGGCTGTTGAAGAAGAATTCGCGGGTCGCGGTCTGCAATGGTCTTACGAGGAAGTGGACCCCGACGTTTTTGGGGAAGAGTTGGAAACCGCAGCCTACGCCCATGTTGATCGGATAGCCGCAGTGGTGTTGACCGCCCGAAAGTCAGGAGTACCGGCATGTTAGATATTGTTCGCTCCCCCGCGGTGGACCGCGAGCGGGATTTACAGTTTCGACTTAATCGTCTCAATAACCTCCGCTTCAATCCGACCTTCCCGTCGCCACATTGGAAAGAACAACTCTCCGAGGTGGCCAGGCTCAGCCTCGTTGAGGGCGACTTCCTCGAGCGAAGCCGGCAAGCGATTGCGACGAGGGGCGCTGAAGCTCCGACAGATCCAAAGAATTTCATCGAATGGTTCGAGCGACTCAAAGAAGATGGCCCCGGACAAAACGATCGGCTGTTCGCTTGGCTCGCCGAAGAATGCTCTATGGACCAGATGAAATGGTTCTTGACGCAGGAGGTTGCCGGCGAAGCCGGTTTTGAGGACCTCACCGCGCTGACGCAGTTGAAGCTTCCAACTCGGCCAAAACTGGAACTTGCCCGCAATTACTGGGACGAAATGGGACGCGGGAATCCGAAGGCAATGCACGGTCCACTGCTGGCGGCTTTGGCACAGCATCTTGAGCTCGATCCGCTGCCTGAGACGACAGTCACCGAATCTCTCGCCTTGGCCAATACGATGGCTGGGCTCGCCGCTAATCGCCGTTATGCGTACCAATCAGTTGGCGCCCTTGGGGCGATTGAAATGACGGCGCCCGGCCGATCGGCCGCGACTTCCGCCGGCCTGAAACGGCTTGGCATAAAGGCCGGCAACCGACACTATTTCGCGCTGCATGCTATTCTTGATATCAAGCATTCGATGGCGTGGAACAGCGAGGCGATCGAGCCTCTCGTATCCGACAATCCCGCGGTAGCGGTGGCTATCGCCGAAGGTGCTTTGATGAGATTGGAATGTGGTGCGCGCTGTTTCGAACGGTACCGCAGCGAATTAGGACTTCTATAGGCCGCCATGCGCTTTTTAGGGATAGGCGACACCTGCGATCTCGGCGCTCTGTATATGAGGCTTTTGGCAGATGGCCATGAGGTGAAAGTGTCGGTCGCAGCGCCCCTGGCGCACGGCACTATGGCCGGCCTGATCGAACATACATCTAATTGGGAGAACGACCTTGATTGGGTCAAAGCGGCCGGCGAGGCGGGCATTATCCTGTTCGAGAACGTCGCCGAGGCCCGCGGCGCACTGCAGGACCGGCTGCGCAAGGACGGTTTTAATGTGGTCGGCGGTAGCGCCTACGGCGATCGCCTTGAGAACGACAGGGCTTTTGCCCAGCGAGTTCTTGCCGACATTGGACTTCAAACGGCCAGTGTCGTGGAATTCAACGACATAGCGAGCGCGAGCAGATATATTGAGCAGCACCCCGCAAGATACGTCCTCAAGTTTAACGGCCCGAACTTCAGTTCGTACGACAATTATGTAGGCAGGCTGCACGATGGCGCTGACGTCCGTGCGCTTCTCCGCACGAAGTTTTTTTTCGAGGAGCAGGCGGAGGGACTCAGTTTTGTGCTGATGGAGCATGTCGACGGCGTCGAGATGGGGGTTGGCGCTTATTTCAATGGCGAAACCTTCATTGGCGAGGCTTGCCTCGATTGGGAGCACAAGAGATTTTTTCCTGGAAATCTGGGCGAGTTGACCGGCGAAATGGGTACCATCGCCACGTTCGACCGTTCGAGAACGTTTTTCGAACGCACGCTGAAGCGAATGACGCCGATGTTAGCCGCCGGCAGGTATTGCGGATACATCAATTTGAATACGATCGTGAACGATCGCGGTATCTGGCCGCTGGAATTCACCTGCCGTTTTGGCTATCCGGGCTTCGCCGTGCTGGGCCCGCTTCAGCAAACCCGATGGGGAGACCTGTTCGGCGCCATGATCAGCAGGCGAGGCAATCCGACAATGCTGACTGGATTTTGCGCGGCCATCGTGCTGACCACACCGCCGTTTCCCTACGACCGCGAAACCGTCGAGGAAGCTATCGTCGGACTACCTGTGATGTTCGATGGGGGACTCGTCGAACATGACCGGGATAGCCTGTATTACGGCGAAGTGGGTGTTGTGAATGGCCAACTCGTCACTTCGGGAATGTATGGATGGACCATGGTAGCGACTGGAGTAGCCGGCAGCATTGGCGAGGCGCGCTGTAAAGCTGCTGAACTCGCTGACAAGGTCATCGTTCCCAACGTCAGATATCGCCGCGACATCGGTACTGCTTTGGCCGGCGGAGACTTTGCGTTCGTAGAAAATCTTGGCTTGTTGGACCCGCCTTTGCGATAGGAGTAAACCCTGCAAGCCTCGGGCGTTTCCGAAGTATTGGTGGCACGCGATGTTCCGTCCTTCCCTGAACGGAGCCGGCGCGCCTGACGCGCGCCGTCTTCCGTCGTCCTTACGCCTCCTCGTTCATCGATTGCTCGATGGCAGCCGGCATTTTGGCGACCGACATTAGCGTACGGGCCAGCTGGTTAAGCAGCTGGTCGGCGTTCTCTTCTTCGGCCAGGGATTTCGACAGCAACGCGACTACAGCGCTGTGTCGGAGTTGCTGGGCAAGGTTCTTCGCGGTCGTATATCCGGACATCTCATAGTGCTCGACGCGCTGGGCGGCGCCGATCAGCGCAAGGTCGGCGGCGGCATCCTCTTTCGATTCACCTTTCCCAATCACCTCTTGGCCTTCTTCCACCAACCCCATCATGCCCTTGCAGGGTTTGGCCCGCGCGGTCACGCCCAGCAGCGAGAAACACTCATTGATTCGTTCGATCTGCTGCTCCGTTTCCAGGAGATGCTGCTCGAACAATTCGCGAAGCTGGTCGAATCGGGCGGCCTTCGCCATCTTGGGCAGCGCCTTGGTCAGCTGCTTCTCGGCATGCAGGATGTCGCGCAGTTCATCGACCAGCAATTCGTCGATACCGTCTGGCGCCGTTGGTGGCGAACTCTCGGTTTTGATGCCTGCGGAGGGTTCGGCGCCCGCCTGCTGCATAGCTGGCGATTCAACGAATTCCCAATCGCCACCCTCATTCCACGGGCCTCTGGTGTCGATTTCGCCCTCGTCGCCGACCCCCGTCGAGTCGTTGAAGAACTGGTTGACGAGACCGGGCGTCGGCGCGATTTTTCCGATCGAGAATGCGGGCTTCTTCATGCTTTCTAGGGCTGCCGCGAACGCCTTCATGTGGGTGATTTCCCGCGTCATCAGGAACTGCAGGGCATCCTTGGTCCCTGCATCGTCGCAGAAGTTGATGAGGCGCTCGTACACAATCTTGGCGCGGGCTTCTGCCGCGATGTTGCTCCGCAGATCGACGTCAAGCTCCCCGGTGATTTTGAGGTAGTCAGCGGTCCAGGGGTTGCCTTGGGAGTTGAACAGGTTGACGCCTCCCCCGCCTGCAATAGCAATCAAGGGGTCCACCTCGGCGGCCTCACGGTCGAACTTGGAGGGCTTTAAGTGCATCCGCGCCAGACAGCCGACCACTTCGAGATGACTGAGTTCCTCGGTGCCGATGTCCATCAACAAGTCCTTACGATCCGGATCTTCGCAGTTAAGGCCCTGGATCGAATACTGCATCGCAGCCGCCAACTCCCCATTGGCTCCGCCAAATTGCTCGAGCAGCATATTTCCGAAACGGACGCTCGGCTCATCGACGCGGACAGTAAACATCAGCTTTTTGACGTGGTGGTACATGATAAACGCCTCGCGAGGGAAAGAGGAAACAGGAACATCAAACTCACCTTGAGCAGTGTAGTTCCTGCCACGACAGCGCCGACGCGCATTTAGATTGATTGGCTCTGCCGCACGCTTCAGGGCGTCTCATGCTGTAGCTGCTCAAGAAGAAACGGCGGTGTGGATCGAGGAGAATGTCGGAAAGGTCACATAGCGGGAGCGTCGATAAGTCCCTCGTACTCGGCAGGAACTGGTTGGCTTCCTGAAGGTTCAACCCGCAAAGAACCAACAGACTCACAGCACCCCACCCTAGGTAAAATACTCATGAAAAATAATAAGAGCACCGTGGCTATGGTGTTTAGCGGCGGTTTGGGGCTCGCCGCGTATCATGCCGGCGCTTATCAAGCTTACGCAAAGCGATCTGCGCTGTTGAACTGGGTGGCTGGTTCCTCCGCTGGAGCCGTCACGGCGGCACTTATAGCTGGCAACCGGAGCGAAGACCGAATCGAACGCCTGCGCGCGTTCTGGAACCACCGCGCGATTGAGGCAGGTGCTCCGAGACCTTGGCGCCATCTGACCGGCTGGATGGGGGCGATCGGAACCAGAATTCTAGGAAGTGCGGGACATTTTTATCCGCGCATTCCTCCGTCAACTGCTTTCGCCTTTCACAGCCTTTACGATCTTGCTCCGATGAAGCAGCGTCTGTCGACTTTGATCGACTTCGACCGGCTCAATAGTGGCGAGGTACGTATCTGCGTTGCCGCCACCGATATTGAAACAGGAGAGCCTGTCATTTTCGATTCTGCCAATTGTCGAATTGAGATCGACCACCTGATGGCGAGTTGCGGTTTCCTGCCGGAGTTCGCACCTGTAGAGATCGACGGCCGGCTTCTTGGTGACGGTGGACTGTCTCTGAATGCGCCGTTCGACTCGATTCTACAATCCGATTTCGAGGGCGATCTGCTCTTGTATGTGATTGATCTTTATCCCTGCGATGGCGAGCGGCCCAACTCATTGGAAGCTGCGGCTGAACGAAAGAGCGACCTGATGTTCGGAAATCAAACTCTCGTCAGATTGAACTATTGCGTCGAGTTACGGAAGCTGAACAAAAAATTACGCTCTCACGATTTCCAGGACCACATCGTCGTATTGAGCTACCGCCCGGGATGGGAAGAGCCTGGGCCCGAGAAATCATTCGACTTGTCGTCTGACGCGGTTGCGCAGCGTTGGAGAGCGGGCGTTCTGGATATGGAGCACTCAGAGCATTTCCATAATACCGCCGAGATTGCGCTGGTCCGTAGAGATCGGGATGCAGGAAGCGACGGCGTAGCGCCGCCGTTGCGGCGAGCTAGGCCATGACGCGCCGCCGCAAATGATGATGTTTTTCTTCTCTTGAGTGTACAAATTTTGATCGAGCTTCGGAACGCGCGCCATCATCGATTGTTCTGACGATATTCTCACAGCGGAGCATCAATATGAGTTCAAAAGTTTGGTATGCGTTTGGTTTGGCGGTGGTCGCATTGCTGATCGGAACCGGGCTTTGGAGCAATCTGGGCAATGGCTCTTTGTCGGAAACAAATGCTGATGCTAACGCCCGTCACAGGTTGCCGGACCTTTGGGCACCCCGCGCGGAGGGAACGGCCAAATAACATCTTTTGGTTGAAACACTTAATTCCGATTCGACGAAAGACCGCCTCATGCGATGGACCACTCAAAACTCTCACCGAAAAAATCCATGTATCTGATAGAAATTTTCCTGCCGCTCGCGGACAACAGCGGATCCCGGTTTGCGCCAGCGTGTTTTGACAAGGTTCGGAAAACACTCACCGAGAAATTTGGCGGGTTGACAGCCTTCACGCGCGCGCCAGCCGAGGGGACCGAGACCCGGGGTGGACATCAACGTTCCGACGAGTTGATAGTCTTTGAAGTGATGACTGAACCACTCGATGAAGCGTGGTGGACGGACTACCGCAAGGTTCTCGACGCTGACTTCAGGCAGGATCGCATCCTGATCAGAGCGTCGAGTACCACGCTACTTTAAGAAGCTAAGACGCGGGGATTTTCACCGAGGTGCGCGCTGCGGCAGGCCGTGCAGTGTCGTTCCCACTTAAATGCGGGTCTCTCGATTTGCCCTCATCCCGTGATGGAAACGGTGACGGGGACTTCCGCGACGCGCGCCGCGGAAGCCAAACCCGCGCAGGTTTTTCGTCCGAATTCATCCAGCTCACCACACTTCTCAAGGTGAACCGGGATTGACGCTTGTCACGGGTCCGTCCGACGCGCGCTGACCTGTCGATCGCAAACAGTGCCGCACACCGAGCCGGGCGTCGAACACGCTGCGGAGATCCTCACCGCATCGGCGTGCTAAAACGACACCGGTCGATAACAGTGCTGAAGGAACAATCGGAAACTGAGATAATTGATCGACGTGTCAAAAGCTCATTAGCGGAGGACACCATGAGTGACACTCTGAGGCGGAACGGGCTGCGGCGTACCGCGCTGATGGGAACGGCGCTACTAGCGTTGGTTTGCATGGCATTGTTCGCGGTCGCCCGGCTTTTCGTCTCTTGAAAACTTTGATGCCCGGGAGTGGTTTGCCGGCAACCAGGTAGCGAGACTCAATGGCCTCAAAGGATGTTATCCGGTACTCGGCACGTCGGCCCTGCCAAGAACGTACTCGACCTGTTCTCGTACCGGATTTTTCCTCATCAGATCGAATAGCGCTCGGGGGTTCTTTTTCCAGAGTGCAATTTCGAGATACGTGACGTCGATCGTTCCATCGCGGAACGGATATCGGCCTTCGGCCTCAACGCCGTTCAAATCTTTCCAAGCCACTTGCATGTTCGTCGAGCATCCTTCGCGGTTTTAACTCCGAATAATCAAACGCAAAAAACCGCATTCGTTGCGGAAGGGTGCGGAGGACTTCCGCGGCATTCGGGCGATTAACGAAGCGTCGTCCATCGAAAGGAAGTCGCAGGGTTAAGCCGCTGACCGTTCAACCGATCGCAGCCGTTGTGTTTTGCCGCCCGGCGGATGTCGCGGGTGATGATCGAGATCGGAAAGCGCTTCCAAAATCTCGTCGATCGACACGATGCGCTTTGTGCCGGGCACGGCCCTCAGGGCCGGGCATGAGCTTATCGCGGCGGCGTCTGAAGCCCATGACGCCAGGATGGCCCGCTTTTCTGCCCGCGAGAGCGAGGCATCTGCCAGAACATCCCTCGGATGATCGAATACGGAACCGGGATGCAAGATGGCGTTCAGGTCGTAAACATTGTCGTCGAGGTTATGCTCCTGGTTGATCATTGCCGTCCTCCTGTCTCCTTTCGTTTTAGGACGAAAAATGAATTAGCAGGGCGTCAAAGAGTTTCAAGTACGCGGAAAAAAATTTTCGATGTGCGGGAGGGATGGAAGCCGAGGGCCGAGATGCTGCCGGCGGCTCGGTTCACGAAAACCCGACCGGCAGCCGGACGCTGTCGAGATGCGATCGAGCCGCCCTTCGGACGTTGCCGACGAGTTGGCTACTCCGGGTGTATGAGGTGCGACCGGAGTTGCGATGCAAAGGCTATCTACACTCGTAACGGCTGCTCAAGGAAACGAGGTGCATCGGGTGATCGCGCTACGGGCGACCTTAAGAGAGTCCCGGCGCGCTCAGCGTGGCCAACCGCCGGGCGAATGGCCGCCGGTTAGAATACAGAGTTCCAATCAACACTGTAAATCGCTGTGACGATAAGACCCGCGGCAAAAAAGCAGCCGATCATTATTTCTATTGGTACTGGTCCAATGTCCCTCATGCATGCGTAACTTCGAGAATTGACGCCAGTTCCACCTGGCTGTGACCCAACCGTCCTATTTGCTGTTTCTGACAGGCATTCCCGACGAGAGGAGCTTGGAGACCGTTTGCTCCCTCGCCGCGGGCACTTGGTAGTTTGGTAAGCGTCCATTTCTCGCACGTGGCTAGGCTTAAGCGTTTATTGGTTCCAATTCCAAGGCAGGAGTTCGTCGAGGCGGCTGGCGGGATGTCCGTCGGTCATGCGCTGCAGGACGTCTCTGAGCCATGCGAAGGGCTCGACGTTATTCAGCTTTTGCCTTGGAGAGTCAGAGAAGCCGGCGCTGCATGAGCTGCCACGCGACTTCCGATTAGGAATCAACCTTCTGAAGCTCGTCGATCCGCACCAGACCAGTTTGGCTCGTGAGGGTGAGAGTCTGATCACGGCTCTGCGCCTGCGCGACGCCGAATATCCTGTGATCGCCCGTGTCGTACAACGCGATCTGCTGACCATCATCCTGGATCGCCAGTCGCTTTGTATCCGGAAACACCGCGTAACGAAGCGCGTTCTGCGCGCCGACGGAACTCGGAGCGCCGAGACCGGCCGGCCACCATTGGTCGCTCCGCGAGGTCGAGCGGTAGCTGACTTCCCCGTCGCGTCCGTCGTCATTCCCTGGGTCGGATTGGGCATTCGCGAGATGCGAAGCGATCTCATCGCAGATTGCGCCGAGCTTTGCTTTGAGTTCATTGTTAAACATGTCGCCGACCATGGTCATTCCGGGCGACCATTGCGACATGCCGCCAAAGTCTGCGTGGCTGAACTGCGCCATCCGGCCGCCGCCGGAGCGCAGAGCGCGCAGCACGGTGCGCACGGCGTCCGCAGACACCCTATGCTTTATCGCAAGACGCGTGATCAAAGCTTCGTCCGTCATGTCTTTGGGTCCTGGTAGCTTTTTCAGGATGGCCAGCGTGGCCGCGTCGCTCCCTCCGACGCAGAACTTGTCTAGGGCGTTTCGAAACACCGGATTGCCAGACACCGCTTCAAACAGCGTCATCGACGAGCGGAACTTGATGTCGTCCGGCCTTCCGAGAATTTGCTCGATGGAGCTGCCTTGGATGTTGCATACGACCTGCGTGCATTCCCGAAGCCTCGGGCCAAGAATCGGGTGCGCCAGGTAGGCCACGGCTTCGTCGCGGGATGCGAGTGCATAGCGACGCGCCATCGCGCTGTGTCCTAGGCCGGCAACCTGCGGAAAGATGAACCACATCCAGTGGCTGCGTTTGCGACCGTTTTGAAGCTCGGACATCACCTCGGCATATACCGGCGCCTGGGCATCGACGAACCGTTGAAGTTCAAACGGGTCTGTCATCGGGAGACCAATTCTTGCAGCCGGTCGACAAGGGGGCGCTGCCCTTCAAGAATTTTGTTGCGGGCGACAGGGAGCGCGAACCATTCGGCGCGGTCGATCTCCGGAAACGTCTGGTTCCGCCCGCTCTTAGGCGGCCATATCATTTCAAAGGTGTTGCTTACGATGGTGTTCACATCGAGATCGGCCTCGACTGCGAACGCGTGAACACGTTTGCCGCCGCGCTGACGGATTTCGCCGAGCGGCCGAAGCGGTCCTGCGGGGGTTATCCCAAGTTCTTCCGCGAACTCGCGCCGCGCGACGTGTTCCGGCTCTTCTCCTGCCTCGATTTCTCCCTTCGGTATCGACCACGCTCCGTCGTCCCGGTTGCGCCAGAAAGGGCCGCCGGGGTGGACGAGCAGCACTTCAAGCCCCTGTTCGCCAACTCGGTACATCAAGATTCCGGCGCTAGACGCGGTCATGAGGTCACGGCTGGCCGGATCCACCGGCGGAGCCGTAAACCTGGCCGGTCGCGTAGCTGGCGTCCGCTGCGGCAAGCTGGACGTAAATCGAGCCGAGCTCGGCGGGCTGGCCCGCACGACCCATCGGCGTCTGGCTACCAAACTTCTCCAGCTTTTCCATGGTTGCGCCGCCCGAGACCTGCAGCGGNGTCCAGATCGGTCCGGGCGCGACCGCGTTGACACGTATCCCTTTCGACGCAAGCTGCTTCGCCAGCGACTTCACGTAGTTCATTGTCGCCGCCTTGGTTTGTGCGTAGTCGTAAAGATCGGGCGAGGGATCGTAGGCCTGCTCCGATGCCGTCCCGATGATGACGGAGCCGGGCTTGAGATGCGGGAGCGAGGCCTTGATGATCCAGAACGGCGCGTAGATGTTCGTCTTCATGGTCGCGTCGAAGTCTTCGGTGGTCACGTCCAGGATCGAGGCGCGGGTCTGTTGCCGGCCGGCATTGTTAACGACAATGTCGAGGCCGCCGAGCCCCTGAACCGCTCGCGCGACAAGATCCTGACAGAATTTCTCGTCCCTCAGATCACCGGGGATCGCAAGGCCAACACGGCCTTCGGCTCTGATCAGCGCGATCACTTCCTGCGCATCCGGCTCCTCGGTCGGAAAATAGTTGATGGCGACGTCAGCACCCTCGCGGGCGTAAGCGATAGCTGCGGCACGGCCCATGCCTGAATCGCCGCCGGTAATGAGTGCCTTGCGGCCGGCGAGGCGGCCGGAGCCGCGATAGCTCTCCTCGCCGTGATCCGGACGCGGATCCATCTTGCTCGCTAGCCCGGGCCACGGCTGCGATTGCTGCTTGTAGGGGGGCTTAGGATATTTATCGGCAGGATTTTGCAGTTCCTGGGCGGCCATTTCCGAATTTCCTTTAGCGAGCGATGGAGCTGCAGCGGCTGCGAGGCCGATGCCGGCTGAGCCGACGACGGTTCTTCGTGAAATTGTGGACTTTTCCGACATGATCGATGCTCCCTACAGGCACCGACAACGCCTTTGCAGGCGGAATTGTTTCTCACGAAATCAACGATCGGAGCGCCTTTTACTGGAATGATCGGTTACTTTGCGGTGCCGCCATCGTGGCGGGCAGGCCTCTCAGAGCGCGGTTAAGCCTGCAATCTGGATCGAAACACCGCGCTGGCAGTTAGTGGCATAAGCGCTCTCGCGCTGGGAGCGGTCCTATGGACGATCGGGTGCATCGCGAAGCCAGGAAGGACGCAGCCTTCGAAGGATATGTTCGCATACGAGGTGCGCGCGAACACAATCTGAAGAACGTCGACCTGAATATCCCACGGGACGCTTTCGTAGTATTCACCGGGGTGTCAGGCTCCGGGAAATCGTCACTGGCGTTCGGAACCCTCTACGCAGAAGCGCAGCGAAGATATCTTGAATCGGTCTCGCCTTATGCGAGGCGCCTATTCCACCAGATGGCCGTGCCAGAGGTCGATGAAATCGAAGGGCTGCCCCCGGCCGTGGCTTTGCAACAGCAACGGGGTTCGCCAACAACCAGATCGTCGGTCGGAAGCGTCACTACGCTCTCAAACTTGCTCCGTATGCTCTATTCGCGCGCCGGCGACTATCCGCGCGGCCAGCCTTTGCTCTACGCGGAATCCTTCTCTCCGAACACGGCCGAGGGCGCCTGCCCGAAATGCCATGGACTCGGGCGCGTGTATGAGGTGACCGAACAGTCGATGGTCCCCGATCCTTCGCTGACCATTCGCGAACGTGCGGTAGCGGCGTGGCCTACGGCATGGCATGGCCAGAACCTCCGCGATATTCTGACGACGCTGGGGTACGACGTCGACCAGCCGTGGCGTGAACTGCCGAAGAAGGATCGCGACTGGATCCTGTTTACGGAAGAGCAGCCTACGGTGCCGGTATATGCCGGTTACGACGCCGCCGAGGTGAAGCGGGCGCTCAAACGGAAGGAGGAACCGAGCTATCAGGGTACGTTCACCGGCGCCCGGCGCTACGTTCTGCAGACCTTCGCAAACACGCAGAGCCCGCTCATGAAGAGGCGGGTCGCTCAGTACATGATAAGCGACGAATGTCCGCTCTGCCGCGGCAAACGCCTTCGACGCGAGGCGTTGTCCGTCAAGTTCGCCGGGTTGGATATCGCAGAAATTTCGCGCCTGCCGCTAAAGCGTCTGGCGGAGCTTATCGAGCCGTTCTCTGCGGAAGACGGCGGTGCACGCAAGCGAGATCCGGTTCATCCGGAAAAGGCGATTGTAGTCAGACGGATTGCGCAGGACCTGGCCGCACGGCTCTCCGTGCTGCTCGACCTCGGGCTTGGCTACCTCAGTCTGGAACGGAGTACGCCGACGCTGTCGCCCGGCGAGTTGCAGCGGCTGCGGTTAGCGACGCAAGTTCGATCCAACTTGTTTGGAGTCGTTTACGTTCTCGATGAACCTTCAGCCGGACTGCATCCCGCGGACACCGAGTCGCTCTTGAGAGCGCTTGATCGTTTAAAAGCCTCGGGCAATTCCCTGTTCGTGGTGGAGCACGAACTCGACGTCATCAGGCATGCGGACTGGATTGTGGACGTCGGGCCCGGAGCCGGGGAGGCGGGCGGTTATATTCTTTACAGCGGCCCCCCGGACGGCCTGAGGCAAGTCGAGGCGTCGCAAACGAGGCGCCACCTGTTCCGGAAGACTGCTGCATCTCACCTAAGAGCTCGATCGCCGACCGGATGGCTGAAACTTCGAGGTGTCACGCGCAACAATCTCGACGGTCTCAATGTCGATCTGCCGCTAGGCGTGCTCACCAGCGTTACCGGCGTGTCCGGTTCGGGAAAATCCACCCTAATCAGCCAGTTTCTCGTCGAAGCCGTTTTGGAGAAATTGGGCCACCACGTCGAACCCGAAGAACAGGACGATCCGCTAGAGCAAATTGCCGTCGAAACGTTGGGCGGGGAAATCGTCGCCGGAATGGAGGGCGTCAAGCGGCTGGTGGTCGTTGATCAAAAACCGATCGGCCGGACGCCGCGCTCGAATCTTGCCACCTATACCGGCCTGTTCGATCATGTCCGAAAGCTGTTCGCAGCGACCAAGCTGGCGCGAACTCGTCGCTATGACGCCGGCAGATTTTCTTTCAACGTTGCCAAGGGACGCTGCGAGACGTGCCAGGGCGAAGGATTCGTATGCGTCGAACTGCTGTTTCTTCCGAGCGTCTACGCCCCCTGTCCGACCTGCCATGGTGCCCGGTTTAACGCCAAAACCCTCGAAATCAAGATACGCGACAAGTCCGTCGCCGACGTCCTCGGAATGACGGTCGATACTGCATTCGAATTCTTCGCCGAAGATACGCAACTGCGGCGATCGTTAGAGGTCATCCGGGAAGTCGGCTTGGGCTACATCCGGCTTGGGCAACCGGCGACGGAGCTTTCCGGAGGCGAAGCCCAGCGCGTCAAGCTCGCGACGGAATTGCAACGTGCCCAACGTGGTGGAACTCTTTACATCCTCGATGAGCCAACGACCGGACTGCATCCGTCGGACGTTGAAAAGCTGACGGCTCAACTTCAGGGCCTGGTCGAAACCGGCAATACAGTCATCGTCGTAGAACACGACATGAGCGTTGTGGCGGGGAGCGACTGGGTTGTCGATATTGGACCCGGTGCCGGAGACGAAGGCGGGCATGTCGTCGCGGCCGGCACGCCAAAAGATATAACCATTTCGTCCGGAAGCCGCACGGCGGAGCATCTCAGAATCATGCTGTCATAGCAGCTTAGGTGCAGCCCGCCCTGTCTGGATAAATTCCCTGTTAGTGCAGAAACATTCCCTGTTATCCAAAATAATTTCCCTGTTCCGTCGCGTAGGGAATTTGGCAGAAACCACTGCGGCACAGGGCATTCCTACCCGGAGACCGGTTCTGAAAGCCATAAAATCGCAATTTTCCCTGTAAAATTCCCTGTTAGCAGGGAATTCGGCTGGAGACGGGTGCGATCAGCACTGCGTCGCCAGG
>JGI12053J15887_10000791_pt1 | contig 13638 bp, 13 predicted proteins | sample MedBloCAOM1_O3_FD_15887 | JGI IMG/M metagenome (IMG submission 15887)
GCCGACATCGGCTGGAGCGCGTCGCGCGGGCCGATCTCCGCGACCGGCGCCCAGGAGGTGCTGTCGCTGGCAACGCCGCTGACGGGAACGCTCAACGTGACGGGCTCGCTGACGGCGAAGGCAACCGGCGCGGTCGGTGATGCGCTCGGCGGTCTGCTCGGTGGCGATGTCGCCAAGCGGATCGGCAGCGTGAACATCAAGGCACTCAATGCCAGCGCTGAGATCAAAGGCAACGTCGCCATCACCGCGCGGCCAAAACTCGCCGCCGCCTGGCGCATCGAGCCGAATTTGACCGCGCAGGTAACGCTCGGCGACACCAACCTTTCGGTGGCGGGCGCGCGCGTCAACGTCCCGGCGCAGGTCAAGCCGCTGATCGACAAGACCGTCGCCGATCAGATCAACGCCGCGCAGGCACGGCTGCGCAACGATCCCGCCTTCGAGAACAACGCACGGCAGCAATGGGCCAAGGCCTGCCGCTCGATTCCGCTGCAAGGCGCGGGCACAGGCTCGTCGCTGCCAGCACTCTGGTTGGAGCTGCGGCCGACCCGCGCGATCGCGGCGCAGCCGCGCATCGACGCATCGGCGGTGACGCTGACGCTCGGCATCGAGGCGGAGACCCGCATCACCTCGGTGCAGACCAAGCCCGACTGCCCGTTTCCCGCTGCCATCGACATCGTTCCCGCGACGCCTGGCCGCGTCAGCATCGGCGTGCCGGTCGATATGCCGTTTACCGACCTCAACAAGATCGTCGAGGCGCAATTCGCCGGCCGAACTTTCCCTGAAGATGGTTCGGGTTCCGTCGATGTCACCGTGAAGCGCGCCAATGTCTCCGCATCGGGCGACCGGCTGCTGATCTCGCTCCTGGTCAACGCCAAAGAGAAAAAGAGTGTCTTTGGATTCGGCGGCGAGGCCAATGTGCATATCTGGGGCAAGCCGGTGCTCGACCAGACGCAGCAGACCTTGCGGCTGACCAACGTCGAACTCGCCGTCGAATCGGAAGCCGCGTTCGGGCTGCTTGGGGCCGCGGCGCGTGCGGCCATGCCGCATCTGCAAAGGGCGCTGGCGGAAAAAGCCACCATCGACCTCAAACCATTTGCCTCCAATGCACAGAAGAAGATTGCCGCCGTGATATCAGACTTTCAGAAGAACGAAGACGGCGTGCGGGTGGCGGCGGAAATCACCAGCCTGCGGCTTGCCGACATCGCCTTCGATTCCAAAACGCTGCGCGTGATCGCGGAAGCCGCGGGGACGATCAATGTTTATGTCACGGCGTTGCCGGGGCTATGACGGACCGCCCTCTACCGCGTTGCGGGAGAGGATGCCGAGCATCGTTCAGGTAGTAGGGGCCTTACTGACAACCTTTCTGTTTGCTGCTATGGAGTGGTCGTAGCGATCGGAGGCTGACATGCAGCGTCTTTCACTCTTGCCAGCGGCCATCGCTCTTGGTGCGGTCTTCCTCGTCGCCGGATGTGGCGACAACAAGCAGCCGAATCCAGCCGCCTCCGCACCTCCGCCAGCCGTGACCGTCGTCAAAGTCGCCGCCGCGGAGATCAAGCCCACGACAACCTTCACAGGCCGGATCGAAGCCAAGAACAAAGTCGATCTACGTGCACGCGTCGACGGCTTCCTCGAGAAGCGGTTGTTTACCGAAGGTGCGGACGTCAAGGAAGACGAGCTTCTGTTCGTTATCGAAAAGGGGCTTTACCAGGCCGCGGTCGATCAGACGAAAGCTGCGCTTGAGACGGCGGAGGCCACACTCAAGCTTGCCGATATCGACGTTGACCGCCAAACCCAGTTGATACAGCGTAATGTCGTGGCCCAGGCGACGCTCGACCAGGTAACCGCGAAACAGGGTGAGGCGCGAGGCGCGATGCTTGCGCAAAAAGCCGCGCTGGAAAAAGCGGAGCTTCAGCTCAGCTACACGGATATCAAGTCACCGATCACCGGACGTGTCGGTCGAGCGTCGGTGTCGGTCGGCAACTTCGTCAGCCCGTCGAATAGCGCGCTGGCCACCGTCGTTAGTCAAGACCCGATCTACGCCAGCTTCCCGGTCACCCAGCGCGAGATGCTCGCCGTGCGCAAGCAGCAGGCCGCGAGCAAAGGCGGCGAGTATGTCATGCACGTCCAGCTCGCCGACGGCAGCCGCTACCCCAGCGCCGGGAAAATTGATTTCCTGGACAATACGGTGAATCAGGGGACCGACACGGTCCAGGTGCGGGCGGTGTTCGCCAATCCCGACCGCGTCCTGGTCGACGGACAACTGGTCACGGTCGTAGCCGAAGAGGGCAAGGGCGAAAGCGTGCTAGTGGTGCCCCAGCAAGCGCTGCAAGTCGATCAGACCGGTCCCTACCTACTTGTCGTCGACAAGGACAACAAAATTCAGATTCGGCGTGTCGAGACCGATGTCGCGCGCGGCGCGAACATTGTCATCCGCAAGGGGCTCGCAGAGAATGAGCTCATCGTTACCGAAGGCATTCAGCGAGTACGTCCGGGACAGGTTGTTGCGACGACCGAAGCCAAGCCGGGAGCGTAAATCATGTTGTCGAGCGTCTTCATCGATCGCCCCCGACTCGCGGTCGTCATCTCGATCGTGATCACAGTTGCTGGCCTCGTCGCGCTCTTTCAAATTCCCATCGCGCAATTCCCCAATATCGTTCCGCCGCAGATCGCCGTCACCGCATCCTATGCCGGCGCCAGCGCGGAGGTCGTCGAGGCCACGGTTGCCCAACCCATCGAGGCACGCGTCATCGGCGTCGACAATATGCTCTACATGAAGTCGACCAGCGGCAATGACGGCAGCTATACACTCAACATTACCTTCGCAGTGGGGACGGACCCTGACCTCAATACTGTCAAGGTGCAGAACCGCGTCGGTCTCGCCGAGGCCCAGCTGCCCTCCGAAGTGCGCGCGCAGGGCATCAGCATTACCAAGAAATCCTCGGCGCTGCTGCAGGTGATCGCGCTGACCTCGCCCGACGGCCGCTATGATCAGCTCTTCCTCAGCAATTACGCGACCATCAACGTCATTGACTCGCTGAAGCGGGTACCCGGTGTGGGCGACGTGTCGCTGTTTTCACCATCCGATTACAGCATGAAGGTGTGGCTCAGCACCGAACGGCTTGCCAGTTTCGGCCTTGTTCCGGGCGATATTGCGAGTGCCTTGAAGGCCCAGAATATCCAGGCCGCGGTCGGACGCATCGGCGCGCAACCCGCACTGCCCGATCAGCAATTTCAACTGAACATCCAGTCCAAAGGCCGCCTCGCAAACGTCGAGGAATTCGGAGCGGTCGTCGTGCGCGCCAATCCCGACGGCTCGTTCGTGCGTGTCCGTGACGTTGCCCGCGTCGAGCTCGCGGCGCGCTTGTCGGAGTCGCTCGGCCGCCTGGACGGGCAGCCGGCGGCCGTCATCGGGATTTACCAGTCACCCGGGGGCAACGCGCTCGATAGCGCGCAACGGATCGGCAAGATTCTCGAACAGCTCAAAACCTCGTTCCCGGAAGGTGTCGANTACAAGATCACCTACGACACCACGATTTTCGTCAGGGAAAGCATCAAGGGTGTCTTGCATACGCTGGTCGAGGCCTTTGTCCTTGTTGTCATCGTCGTGTTTTTGTTCCTCGGCAGCGTGCGGGCTACGCTGATCCCACTGCTGGCGGTTCCCGTCGCACTGATCGGCACCTTCGGCGTGATGCTCGCGCTTGGATATTCCGCCAACACCGTTTCGCTGCTTGCGCTTGTGCTGGCCATCGGCATCGTGGTCGACGACGCGATCGTGGTGGTGGAAGCCGTCGAGGCGCAGCTTGAAAAGGATCATTCGCTGTCGCCTGCCGAGGCATCGCGGCGGGCGATGGCCGAGATCACCGCGCCGATCATCGCCATCACGCTTGTTCTGCTTTCGGTGTTCGTGCCGGTCGCCTTCATCCCGGGTATTTCCGGCGAACTGTTTCGCCAATTCGCGGTGGCGGTCTCGGTGTCGATGGTGATTTCGGCGATCAACGCGCTGACGCTCTCGCCGGCGCTGTGCGCCGTTTTCCTGTCGTCCAGCCACGGGCCGAAACGCGGCGTGATTGGCTATGTGCTCCGGGGCATCGACCAGGCGCGTGATGGGTATTCACTGGTCGTCCGCAAGACCGTCCGCTTTGCTATGTACAGTCTGCTGGTCCTTGTGGCGGTCATCGCCGGCGCCGGCTGGCTGTTCAAGGTCACGCCGACCGGCTTCCTGCCGTCCGAGGACCAGGGCGCAATATTCGGCGAAATACAGTTGCCGGAGGGCGCCTCGGTCAACCGCACCGCCGTGGTCACGAAACGCGTCGAGGAAATCGCGCGAAATACTCCCGGCATTGCCAGCGTGACCTCGGTCGTTGGCTACAGCTTGATCGATGGCCTGACGAAATCAAATAGCGCGCTGCTGATTTTGGCCCTGAACCCGTTCGACGAACGCAAGACCGCGCCAGTGTCGGCGAACGGCATCATCGCAGGGTTGATGGGCCAGTTTCAGGGGATCCCGGAGGCCATCGTTTTCGCGTATAACCTGCCGCCAATCATCGGATTGGGCACTGGCAGCGGCTTCGAATTCCAGCTTCAGAGTCAATCCGGCGCCGGGCCTGCTGAGATTGCCGCGGTGGCGCGCGGGATGGTGTTTGCTGCAAACCAGGACCCGTCGCTGCGCCGGGTCTTCACCACCTACAGCGCGAACACCCCGCAGCTCTTTCTCGATATCGATCGGGAAAAGGTTCAGACGCTTGGCGTCAACGTGGCCGACGTCTTCAATGCACTGCAGGCTGTGCTCGGCAGTGCGTACATCAACGATTTCAATCTGTTTGGACGCACCTGGCAAGTAAGCATTCAAGGAGAAGCCTCGGAGCGCGCGCGCGTTGACGATATCTATCGCATCAACGTCCGCAACAAGAACGGCGATATGGTTTCGATCCGCGCCTTCGCGGAGGCGCGGCTGATTCTGGGACCCCAATCGATCATCCGCTATAACAACTTCCGCAGCGTGACATTGAATGGCGGGCCGGCGCCGGGCTATTCCTCCGGCGATGCGATCGCTGCGATGGAGAAAATATCGGCGACAACGCTGCCGCGCGGTTACGGTTACGAATGGACCGGAACCGCATTGCAGGAAAAGGAAGCAGCGGGCAAAACCACGACGATCCTCGCTCTAGCGGTGCTGTTCGCTTACCTGTTTCTGGTCGGCCTCTACGAGAGCTGGACGATCCCGATTCCGGTGTTGTTGTCGATTTCGGTCGGAGTCCTCGGCTCGATGGCCGGCCTGCTGGCGTTCGGACTCGACAACAATCTTTACGCCCAGATAGGACTAGTGGTGCTCATTGCGCTGGCGGCGAAAAACGGCATCCTGATCGTCGAATTCGCCAAGGAGCGGCGCGAGCACGGCCTGTCCATCGAGGAGGCCGCCCTCGAAGGCGCCCGGGAGCGGTTCCGCGCCGTCATGATGACGAGCTTTGCTTTCATCGCGGGCCTGGTGCCGCTCGTCATCGCGACGGGCGCCGGACAGTTGAGCCGGCGCGGCGTCGGCACCGCTGTGTTCAGCGGAATGATCGCGGCATCATTGCTCGGTGTTTTCCTCATCCCGTTGCTGTACGTCGTCTTTCAGCACTTGCGGGAAAGAATCAAGCGACAGCCGGCAAAGGCAGAGTTGCAAGCCGGCGCCGGCGCGAAGACCGACCATTAAATGCAACGTTCATGGCGACGCCGAAATGCGGCCGCCGGAGGTTCGCTTGTTCCGACGGGGTGACAAATGTCGGAGGCAAAATTGGAGACCTTACATGTGCGAGATATGTCGTCTTGAGAATCTAGCTGATCAGGCTCAACCCTCACGACGTGGTGTACTCCGACTTTTAGGCGCAGCCACCGCCGGGTTCGCATTGGCCGGCACCGCTAATGCAAAGGATGACAAGAAGCGGCCAAAGCCACAAAATGTCGTGTCGCCCGATGCTTCGTTGGAGCTTTTGATGAAAGGCAACAAGCGATATGTCGAAGGAGAATCACGGCGTCACGACTTTAAGCGTGAACGTGAGGCACTGGTCGGAGGGCAGAATCCTTATGCCGGCATCCTGAGCTGCGCCGATTCGCGCATCGCGCCCGAATATGCCTTCGATAGCGGCAGGGGCGATCTGTTTGTATGCCGCGTGGCGGGCAACTTCGCGAACGATGATACGATCGCCAGCATGGAATATGCTGTAGCCATGCTCGGCACGCCCCTGATCATGGTGCTTGGCCACGACGCCTGCGGCGCTGTCGACGCGACCATCAAGTCGCTCAAGGACAACACAACGCTGCCGGGCCATCTGCCCTCCCTGGTCACAAGCCTCACCCCGGCCGTGAATGCAATTTCGGGGAAGCCTGGCGATCCGCTCGATAACGCCATCCGTCAAAACGTCATCGACAATGTCGCGAAACTCAGATCTGCGACCCCGATTCTCAGCGCGGCTGTCGAACAGCGGAAGCTCAAGGTGGTTGGCGGCATCTACCGGCTCAAAGATGGAAAAGTCGAAATGATCTCATGATAGGGCACACGACGCCAAACACGAGCTCTAGATCCACCTATCTCCTGCTCGGAATTGCGGGCGCGCTAGTTGGCGCGAGGGTTGTCGATGCTTTGGAATTTCATTTTCTCGGTTTTGAAGCCGTCATAGGGGCAATTCTCGGAGCGGCGTTTTTTGTAATCGGTTGGCGGCAGCTACAGCCGCCGTAGGCAAGCACGAGCGGCCTGCGAGGCGGGACCGGATGTTACTTTCGCCGAAGCTGGAACGTCGCCCCGCGGTCAATGAGAACCGTCGGTCGTTCAACGTCGATCACTCCCAAACGCCAGACCCAGTCGTTCCACTTCAAGACTGGCGCAAAATAGCGCGAACAAGGCACCCACCAACATTATTCCACGCAGGAACATCAAGAGGATGTCGGCTTCTCCGTTCAGTTCTGGAAGGTGCCTGAAAACCACGACAGAGAATAACGCGCTGCCGAAAATGAAGCTGAGCCGACCTAGAAACAGGAATACGTGATTCAGGATGACGTTCGAACGTTGAAAAGGAATTGAAATATGTAGCAGGCGGTACCAATACGAAATTTGCATGACGGACAGAACACCGACCGTGAGAAGATCGGAGTAGGTGTCATATGGAAGTTGCTCGCCCGGATTAAGCGCCACCTGCCTGAACGAAGGTAGTTGTTGCCAAACAAAGAAGATCGCTCCCAATATTTGGATTGCGAGCACGAACAGATAGATTGCCGCTTTTGGATGGTCGCTGGTCATCTTCATCGAGCGAATGGTATCAGTTCAATCAGTACCGAACCAAATTCTTAGAGCCGGTTTGGCCCGATCGCGATGTCTTCGGCCAAAGACCCTCAAATCTGTTTAGCTCTGAGGACCCATCAGCCGCCGATCGCGCTCTGCACATAGAATATGATGGTGGAGATTGGCTATCCATTGCCGGCCCGAAGCCGTCATATTCAAATATTTTATTCCATCTTCGAGGTGCATCGAGACGCTGTCCCAAAAAAAGGCCGGATATCTGTCAATAATATCGGCAGGCGACGAATAGCCGAGCTGCCGATTCATGCCGATCTCTTCAAATTCGCAAAAAAGCGCGTTGGCTTTGCGCGAATACATCGGATCGCCAAGCTGGCCGATGAGATCGGCAGCCTGGACCAATTTCGGCTCGAGGCACTTGCTCGCCGCTTGAGGTCTCTCTGGCACTGGAAAGCGAGTCATCTCGATCGCCTCAGCAACACGTGCAGAATCGATGTATGGTGTTTTTTCCAATCGTTCAATTGCAAATAATTTTGAACGATCGACGTGAAACGGTGTGAGGGCGGCATCCGAAGCGCCGCGAGGAAGCGTGACTTTCTTGCCGTCCCCATCAACAATGAATTCAGTTTCGGTATCGCCGTTCAGGGCGCCGCGCACATAGCCGATGTCATGCCACAGGCAGGCGACTATCAGATGGCTATAGTCGTCAGGTTCTATTCGTTGCGACAATATCATTCCCTGCAGAATGTCGCGTCCGACCATCGTGACCTGCAGCGTATGTTCGTAGTTGTGATAGAGAGCGTCACTCCTTGCCAGACATTCGATGGTGCTCCGCGCCGCTGAGCCTAGACGCTCTGCGAGATCCTCATGCGCCGAGCCAAAGATGCGACGAAAATCCTTGGTCAGAAAATTTCCGAGCTTGTTTGCCGCGATCGCTGTGATTGTTTTCATGCGTGCTCTCCGAATGATCGTGATCGTTTCGAAGCAAATGCATAGAGACGCTTCTTGCCAGCAACCGGCAACAGGAAGCCACGCTCATCCGGTTGATGAGTGGCATGGAGTCAATCAAACCGCCGGCCGAGCGGTTGGCTTCTGCATTCGAACGCGGCCAACCCTCGCGGCGCGGCGAGATCAGCGAGCCGGGCTCACGCATCTATCGCCGCCTCAGCCCTCGAATTTGAACGAAACCTTGAGCTTGGCACGATAGGCTTCGACCTTGCCCTTGGCGTCCAGTTGCAAATCGAGCTGGACCACTTCGGCGACGCGAAGATTCCGCAGTGTTTCTCCGGCTCTGTTGACGGCCGCCGCGGCCGCCTCTTCCCAGGAATCCTTGCTGGTACCGATCAGCTCAATAACTTTGTAGACGCTCTCGGCCATGTCGTCCTCCCATTCGGAATTAGGCAGGACGCAGGTGCTCCTGCCGCCGACAAGCCTAACACCGGTAACCTCGACGCTGAAAGGATGCGGCGCACCATCCGCAACCGAAGAACGCCGCAAGGTCATGTCGTCGCGCTGGAATCAAAATGGCCGGGCGGCGGTGACGCCGTCCGGCCATTTACGAGTAGCTTAACTCAGGCAGGTCCTTAACTCACGCAGGTCCTTAAACTCAGCGACCGTGCCTTAGGTCGAATATTTGAACTCGGGCATCGCCTTCAGCTCGTCCTTGGTCGCGCTGAACACGGCGTGATCGGGATACCATGGATTGGGCTTCGACGCCGTTCCCGATGCAGTGTTCGTGCTCGTCCCCGCGGCTCCCGTGGTCGTCGATGACGCCGGCCGGCTACCCGCTCCGCCCGCTCCGCCTGCTCCGCCTGCAACGCCGCTGTAAGCGACAGGCTCATTGACGAATTTGATCTTGTCGTAGGGAATGGCGACCAGATGCTCGCCGACGCCGAGGAAACCGCCGACGCCGATCACCACCGCCTTGATATTCCCGCCCTTGTCGGTCAGCAGATCGTTGATCGAGCCGAGGCTTTCGTTGTTGTCGTTGTAGACGCTGAGGCCAACGAGCTTCGACGCGCGCCAGTGACCCTGGAACGACGACTCCGATGCCGCAGCCGGCGCCATGTTGGCTTTGTCGCCTGTTGCTGTCGGGCTTTGCTGCGCCAACGCGACCGACGCAAGCAACGCGGACCCGACCAGGCCGGCCGTCATATATTTTGCTAACATTGTGGTGTCTCCCTGTTACGAAATTGGTGAGGAGAAAACACGCCAATCCGTCGACCGTTCCGATTGCACGGCACAATTTAAACGTTTGCGTTAAACGTTTGCGGTGCGGATGAACGGAGAGCCCGTGGAGCATCGCAGCGCACAAGTGGACACGGCGACCGCGCGCAGCATCGCTGCTATGCGGATCTTTCAATTGCGATCAGAAACCACCCCAATACGGCGGAGTTCCGTAATAGCGGTGCAGCTCCGCTTCCTGCGAGCGATCGCCCCAGTCGAAATCCTTGTCGGCGCGGAACGACGGCGCGCGTCTGAGTTCGTCGTCGTCGATGTCGAGCTCGTAGGCCTCGAACTTGGTGTTGTAGCTGAGACGCGCCCATGGCAGCGGAAGCAGACTGGTTCCCATGCCGAGAAACCCGCCGAAACTGAGGATCGCGTAGGACACCTTGCCGGTGGTCTTGTCGATCATCAGCCGTTCGATGTGGCCGAGCTTGTCGCCGTTCGGCCGACGCACCGCAGTGCCTTCGACGCGATCGCTTGCGATCAGCTGGTGTGGTTTGTTCACGACGTCGGTCATCATCATCCCTCCTCTTTGGGTTGATGAGATAAATCAACGCGCTAGCCGATGACCGGTTCCAACCGTACCGGGCTAAATCGTTTGCAAGAGAGGATTCCGGTGGGGATTCCGGCGCCCGCACCGGCCATCATCCTCCCCTTCCGGGAAGGATCCGGGAAGGATGATGGCGGGGGCGCATCGCTGTAGACGTTGGCTTGGGCTCAGATCTTGCTCGGATCTTGGGCTCAGATCTTGGGCTCAGGTTTGGTAGTCGATCAGAAGCGCGGAGAATGACGTCGAGCTGGTGCTGCCGGTGCCGGAGGTACCGGTCGCGCTATACGAGGTCGATGACGAGGCCGACAGCGATTCCTGCAGCGACTGGAGAAACTGCTGCAGAATGTCGTTGGCGGAGCTGGTGTCCGACGAGCTGCTTGTGCTGTCGGTTGAGGACGCACTGTCCGTGGGTGGCGGACCACCGGGGCCGCCGTGGCCGTGCGCGCCGCCGGCGCCCGCTGGACCGCCGGCGCCACCGGGGCCATTGGCGAACGCCGCCTTGAAGACACCCTGCAGTTCGGTGGCCTGATCGCTGGTCAGCTTGCCGCTGGACACTTCGCCGGCGATCAGGTCGTCGATCTTCGACTTCAAATCGTCGGGCGAGGGCCTTGTGCCGCCGGCCGAATCGCTCGCCCGGCTGCTCTGCAGTGAGGAATCGATATCGGTCAGCGCCGAGGACAGCGCGTCCTGATCGGACGAGCCGATGGTGCCGGAATTTATCTCTGCCTGCAGCTCNGCCTGTAGCTTCTGGAGAGGCGACTGGTAACTGCTGCTGGAGATCGCGGAGATTGAGGTCATGGTAGCTCCGAAGGTTCTTGTGAGGCCTTTGACGGTAGGGTTAATGGTCTTAACGAGGTGTTTTTATTGCGCCGCCAGCATGTTGCCCGGTGTTGCGAAGGTGACGTCAGAAACATTGCGAAACAAAAATCCTTCGCCGGTGCTCCCGAATCACCGACAAAGGTCGACATGGCCACAGCATCTCCGAACATTCTTGTCGTTGAAGACGACCGCGAAACGCGGGCGCTGATTGCGAAATACCTGCGGAACAACGCCTGCAATGTGACGACCGCGACCGACGGGCGCGAGATGGTCCGCGCCATGACCGACCACCGCGTCGACCTGCTGATCCTCGACGTGATGCTGCCCGGCGAGGACGGCCTCAGCCTGTGCCGCAAGGTCCGCGCCGAATCGCACATGCCGATCATCATGCTCACCGCGCGCGGCGAGGACGTCGATCGCATTGTCGGACTCGAGATGGGCGCCGACGACTATCTTGCCAAACCGTTCAACCCGCGCGAATTGCTGGCCCGGATCAATGCGGTGTTGCGCCGCCAGGCCGCCGCCCAGACGTTCAGCTCCGCTAACGGCGCGACCGCCCTCACCTTTCTGGGTTGGCAGATCGATTTCAGGCTGCGCGAGCTGCGCAACCCGGCCGGTGCTCGGGTTGCGATGACCAGCGCCGAATTCGACCTGCTGCGAACCTTCTGCGAGCGGCCGGGCCGCGTGCTGTCGCGCGACAGCCTGCTCGATCTCACCCAGGGCCGCAACGCCGGCTCATTCGAACGCAGCATCGACGTGCTGGTCAGCCGCATCCGGCGCAAGATCGAAGCCGATCCGCTGGAACCCACCATGATCAAGACGGTGCGTTCCGGCGGCTATTTGTTCACACCTCGGGTGGACGGGCTGACGATCCCGGCCAACGGCCGATCATGAGGCGGCTCGGTTTTCTGAATCTCAGGGGTATCAGCGGGCAGATCGCAGCACTGGTGGTCGCCTCGATCGTCGCCATACACCTGATCCTCACCGCAAGCTTTCTCATCCATCGGCCGGACCGACCCGATCCATCGATCGATCGCGGGCACGCGCAGCTCGTCGCATCGGTCCAGCTTCTCGGCGCGGCACCGGCGGCCGAACGGGAGCGGCTCTTCGCCGATATTGCGCGGGCATTTCCGCAACTGGATATCGCAAGCCTTGATATAGCAAGTCTTGATATCGCAAGCCTTGATATAGCAAGTCTCGCCCCGGGTCCGCACCCCGCGGGGAACGAACCGGATGGCCCTGAGCTGCGTGGTCTGCGTCACCGCCTCGGCAGCGGCTACCGGATCCTTTCGCTCCCGCAGCAAGAAAAGATCCACAAGGTCGGCATCGCGCTGCCGGACGGCGCGATGATTTCCGCAAGGATCCTGCCGGACCAGTGGCAACGTCCGTTCTGGGGCGGGCCATGGATGATGACACTGCTGTTCGCCATCATCAGCGTCGCCTTGCTTGGCCTGTGGGCCGCCCGCGCCTTGACGGCGCCGCTGTCGTCGTTCGCAAAGGCCGCCGAAAGCTTCAGCCTGAACGGCACCGCTGCGCCGCTGCCCGAACGCGGCCCCGAAGAAATTCGTTCGGTCGCGAAGGCGTTCAACCGCATGCGGGAGCGGATCACAGCCCTGATCGACGACCGCACAAAGATGCTGGCCGCCATCAGCCATGATTTGCGGACACCGATCACCAGAATGCGCCTGCGTTCCGAATTCATCGAGGACGACGTGCATCGCAGCCGGATGTTGCGCGATCTCGACCAGATGCGATCGATGCTGGAGTCGGTGCTTTCGTTTCTGCGCAACGACCGCAAGCTCGAATCCATGACGCTGGTCGACATCGCAACCACGTTGCAGCTGGTCACCGATCAATTCGCCGATATGGGACACAGGGTCGCCTACGACGGCCCGGAACATGCCCTGGCCACGGTCCGGCCCGACGATCTGCATCGCAGCATCACCAACCTTGTCGAGAACGCCATCAGGTACGGCGCCGAGACCACGGTCCGTCTTCGAATGTCGTCGGATACCGTGACCATCGACATCGAGGACGATGGTCCCGGCATTTCCGATGCGCGCAAGGATGTGATGCTGGAACCGTTCGTGCGTGGCGACGAGGCCCGCAACATGGACGAGGCCGCCGGTTTCGGTCTCGGGCTTTCGATCGCGCAGGCCATTGTACTCGCACATGGCGGCGAGTTGTCACTCCATGACCGGCAGCCTCACGGACTGATGGTCCGCATTCAGTTACCGGTTCGCCAGCAAGGGCGGCAGGCGGCCGCCTGAGCGCGCAACGCCGCAAGCGTCAGCCGTCAGGCCGCGAGTGCTTCCTGATCCGACTGCGAATCATCGAAGAACGCTACCGCCTCGAACCGGTAGTTGCAGGCCTGGCATTGCCAGAGATATGACGTGCGACGTGGGCCGGCTTCGACCCACTCCGGAGCGGCGATCGGCTTGCCGCATTGGGCGCAGGGATTCCCGTGAGGCAGATAGCCCGGGTCTATTCTGGCCATGGCGCGTCTCCCATTTTCTCTTCGATATTCTTCCAACGAATTGGACAGGATTACTGACGGGATGAGTTTCATCCTGCCACCTGTGAGTGTTGGCGAGCATTGCGCCTTTTGAACGGCAGTGAAGGCGCCAACATCATCCTGAGCGAGTGTGAAGCAATGCGTCTCGTGTCCCGGACGCTGTGCAGCGTTCTCTCGGCGATGCGAAGCATCGTCCGGACGATGCACCGCAGAGCCGGGACCCAAGCCGATGCGGAGTGCAAATGGACCCCGGAT